>Ga0210061_1000053_pt1 | contig 12729 bp, 15 predicted proteins | sample MayberryNW_Catta_2_FD_184877 | JGI IMG/M metagenome (GOLD analysis project Ga0210061, IMG submission 184877) | Wetland microbial communities from San Francisco Bay, California, USA, that impact long-term carbon sequestration -... | ecosystem: Environmental > Aquatic > Marine > Wetlands ...
AAGAAATGTAATGCCAATTTTATTTTCAAAAAGAAATCGAACATATCCAGATTCTTGGGCAAACCATTAAGAAATTTCAAAAAATATTGTTTTTCTACATTTGTAAATGATTTTTTATAAATGTCATCTATGTCAAATATAGGTACTTTACCTAATCGTTTAGAAGAGTAATCTCTAGAACATAATTCTTTTAACAATTTATCTTGCAATATTTGTACATCTTTAAGAGACTTTCCAAAATCTATAGTATGTTGATCTTTCATATTCTTATCCTTCGCCTATTGTTGTTGTAACAGTTTTTTTTCTACCTATGACTACAAATCGTTCATTTAAAATTTCCTTTAATATATCAGATCTTGAGCAGATTCCAATTATTCGTCCATCATCCTCAACAACTAGAATAATATAAATGCCATTTTTATCCATAAAGCCAATTGTTTCATCAATGTCTAAATTTTGTTTAATCATTATTGGATTAACTGTCATTGTCTCTTCTATTGGCGTGTTGTTTATATCTTTTCCATCTTTAATAGCTCGTAATATATCTATTCTAGTTATAATGCCAATGATAGTTCCGTCATCGTTTATTATGGGGAATTCCTTTGAATATACCTAAACAATTCTTGTGAATGACAAATTCATATATTATAAAAGCAGATATTCTTCTGCATTTGTAGATCTGTAGGACCTAAACCTTTATCTATAGTTCAATGGAGACACATAACTTTTTCTTCTTTTCTTATCTCTAAAGATTGCTAATCACTTAAAGTATTTTGCAGACTACCCTCAAGAAAGTACAAATACAGAAAATTCATAATTATAATTTGGATGGAGTGATATTTCTAATGAATTTAATAAACAATTGTTCCAAATAGACTATCTAGTAAGAGAAATTCAGTGGAAATCCAAAAAATCTCTTTTATTTTAATTAAACAATATTATTATTCTTAACAGAAGTAAAGAGATAAAAGTACATCTTGGTTAGTTAAAGTAAATACGATTTGTTATCAAAAATCATCATTGAAGGAACTATACAGGGCATTGGATTTAGGCCATTTGTATACCGTATTGCAGTAAAGAATAACATTTCAGGTTTTATTAGAAATAATGAAGATGGTACTATAGAAATAGCTGCAGAAGGTACAAAAAAAGACACCGATATTTTTTTATATGATCTATATCATAATAAACCTTCTTTAGCTCATTACCATAATGTACAAATAGTTAAATTAAATAATAAAGATTTAAACCAACACTACCAGTATGATAAATTTTTAATATTTCCTAGTTCAAATCAGAGAAAATTTTCATTTTCGATGATTCCTCCTGATATTTCTATATGTAATGATTGTTTATCTGATATTTACAATGAAAATAATAAGAGACGATTTCAGTATCCATTTACTTCATGCACACAATGTGGACCACGATATACAATTCTAAAAAGAACTCCATATGATAGAAAGGGACTTTCAATTTCAGATTTTCCTTTATGTGATGAGTGCATATTAGAATATAATTGTCCTAAGGATAAAAGATTTCATAGTGAAACAATATGCTGTAAAAATTGCGGACCTAACTATTTTCTAGTAGATAAAAAAGGATCAATTATTAATATCACAAAGCAATTATCCTTAACTTCAAAATTAATCTCTGAAGGTTCAATAGTTGCGGTAAAAGGAATTGGAGGATTTCATCTTATCACATCTGCATTTAATTATAAATCAATTTCTAAACTGAGATCTATAAAAAACAGAAAGAATAAACCATTTGCTGTTATGGCAAAAGATATTGATACAGTTAGATCTTTTGCCAATCTTAATTCTGAGGAAGAGAAACTATTAAAATCATATATGAAACCTATTGTATTGTTATCAAAAGGGCAAAATTATTCTCTGTCATCATTATTAGCCCCTAATCTTCATAGTATAGGTGTTATGCTACCTTATAGTGGTTTACACAATTTACTTCTTGATAACAATTATTCCCTCATGGTAGTAACAAGTGCCAATTCAAATAATCAACCGATTATTACTGATAATAGTGAAGCAGTAAAAACACTTTGTAATTCTGTAGATTATTTTCTTTTACACAACCTTGATATCACTTCCAGAAGTGAAGATTCTGTTATAAAATATGTTTATGATAAAATATCAGTTTTAAGACGTTCACGTGGATATGTGCCTAACCCTATCTATCTTAACAAAAAAACTAAAAAATGTATTCTTGCTTTAGGATCAGAATTGAATCTTACATTTTCTATTATTATAGACAATAAATGTTATATATCAAATTATATAGGTGATATTGTAAATTTAGAGAATTATTATTATTTACAAAAATCATTAAATCAATTTCTTTATTTTCTTAGTCAAATACCACAAATTATTGTCTGTGATTTGCATCCCTCTTTCAATACAACACGTTTGGCATACAAAATGAAAAATTCTGAGAATATTATTATTCAACAGCAACACCATTATGCACACATTTTATCCTTGATGGCAGAGCATTCAATTGATGAAATAATAGGAATTGTTTGTGATGGGGCAGGTTATGGAGACGATGGATCAATTTGGGGAGGAGAAATCCTTACTTCAGATATGTATAGGTATGAAAGGTCTGGGCATTTGATGGAGCAACCAATGATTGGTGGAGATATGGCTACTTATTATCCTCTTAGAATGGTTGTAGGAATTTTATATAATAAAGTTGATCAATTTGAGAATTTTATATATGATAAATTACATTATTTTTCTGATGGGACTAAAGAAGTTGAAATTTTATTTGATGAAATAATTAAGATTAACAATAATAAATTTAGAACTACAATGACAACGAGCACTGGAAGAATTTTAGATGCTGTTTCTTCTCTTCTTGGAATCTGTTACGAAAGAACTTATGAAGGCGAACCTGCTTTAAAACTAGAATCCGCAGCCTTGAATGGTAGCGACGTACTTCATCTACCTCCATTAATTTCAAATAATATTCTTAATACTACCATTTTGCTCCAATATATATATGAAAATAGAAAAAGATTTTCAACAAAAGATCTTGCATATTCTGCACATTTGTATCTCGCTAATGGTTTGGCAGAAATAGCAATTGATAAAGCTGTGACAAGTGGAATAAAAAAAATTGGATTCTCTGGAGGAGTTGCATATAATAGTATTATAACTAAAACATTGTCTGAAATAATTAAAAAGGCTGGAATTGAATTTATAACCCATGAAAATACTCCACCTGGTGACTCCGGAATTTCTATTGGACAAGCATATTCTGCACTATTTATAGAATAAAAATTTAGAAGTATTAATTAATCTAAAGATACAAATACTTTAGTTTAAAATAAAAAAATTGAGACTTGAAATAGTCAAACTTTATAACATTAATCAGTATTAAATCTAATATGTGTTTGGCTTTTCCAGGAAAAATCATTGAGGTGAATGGAGATTTCGCCAAAATTGATTTTGGTGCGAGCACCATTAAAAATGATATAAATATTACCCATATTGATGGAAAAAAAGGAGATTATGTTCTTGTTCATGCTGGATATGCAATAGAAGTTTTAGATATAAGTGAAGCAGAAAATATGATAGATTATTGGAAAAATAATACTATATGGAAATGTAATAGGTGTGAAATAGTTAATGAGTGTCCTACGGGGAACATTGTAAAAGAGATTAATTCTAACAAATTAAAATAAATATGTGATAAATATGGTTCTTGAAGAATACAAAGATCCACAACTAGCAAAAAAACTAGGTGAAAAAATTCAAATCCTTGCAGATGAAATAGAAGAAGATCTGCTTTTTATGCATGTATGTGGTTCTCATGAATGGACGATATCTCATTATGGTATTAGATCAATACTACCAAAAAATATAGAAATAAGACCAGGACCAGGTTGTCCTGTCTGCATCACACCTTCTGAAGATATTGATAATGCTATCAAACTAGCAATGGAGGGAAAGACAATTTTAGTATATGGTGACATGTCTAGATCTAAAGGTACAAATGGCAAAAGTCTACTTGAAAGTAGATCTGAAGGAGGAGACGTTCAAGTCATTTATAGTATTCAAGATGCAATAAGAGTTGCAAAAACTACCCCAGGAAAGGACTTTGTTTTCTTTGCCGTAGGTTTTGATACAACTTCTCCGCCTACTGCATACGAAATACTAAGTGGTTTCCCTTCTAATCTTTCAATCATTCTTTCGTATCGCTATATGCCTCCTATTGTAGGTACTGTATTAAAATCCTCTATTTTGGGAATAGATGGAGTAATTAATCCTGGTCATTCTTCTACTATAACAGGGATGAAACCATATTATCCTTATTTTCTAGAAACTAAGAAACCACAGGTTTTTTCTGGATTTGAACCTATAGATATACTAATTAGTATAGTTATGTTACTTAATCAGATAAAAAATGTAAATTACAAATTAGAAAATGAGTATACTAGATCTGTTACTTGGGAAGGAAACATAAAAGCTCTTAAAAGACTTGAAGAAGTATTTGATCTAGATACTGAATATGTGAGAGGAGTTGCATATATTGAAAACTCTGGTTTTGTTCTTAAAGATAAATACAAATATCTTGATGCTTATTCAAAATATGGATTAACAAAGAAAAAAACTAATAACGATCATTTTGTTTATGGTGCAAGATGTGGAGAAGTGATTATAGGTTTGTGTGAACCTACTGAATGTCCGCTTTATATGAAGGAATGTACGCCTCATTCTCCTAAAGGCCCAACAATGGTTTCATTTGAAGGAACGTGCAGAATATGGAGTGAACATGCAATTATAAAATCGATAAAGAAAATTACAAAATCATGAAATTAATAAAAAATTCGATAATTGGTTATATTTAAACCTAAAATATGGCATTTTTTATAGGAAATAGTTTTTGTAAACTATGTCAGAATGATGAAGAAAATCTTGAGAATGAACTTTTATCTTGTTCAAATGGGTTAAAGGCAAAAGGACTTTTTCCTGCTTATAAATCCTTTTATAGTGCAAGATTACCCAATTCTAATAAAATCTGGATAACATCATTAATTAACAACGACGAAAATATGGATGATACTTATAATTCCAAGCATTTTGAGTGCAAGTGTTTGAATATTGATGATCTTAAATCCGTTGATAATTTGTATTTCTTTGAATTTAAATTACATTCTAAATTATATAAATTTAGACCAGATGTAAATGCTATATGCCATACAAAAAATCCCTATACACTGTCTTCATTTTTTAATGGAAAATTAGAAAATGTGCATGGAGAAGCAGCATTGATCTTAGGAGATATTCCAGTTATTAAAGTTGATCGAGATTCTTATGAATTACACAATTCTACAAAGAATAATAATACAATACTAGATCTTATTGTTAAATCAAGTATTGGTGAACCACTTCGACCAATAAGAATACTCATTTTGCTAAAACATGGAGTTATTGCGTTGGGTGCATGTATACATGAGGCTAGGGCTTTTATAGAAATACTTGAAGAATGGTCACGATTTAATATATATTCAAAAACCTTAATTAGTCGTGGTGATTGTGCTAACAGATCTGTTCATATCCTGTCTCTTGAACAATTGCGAAGCCTAGGAGCACGTTATGCACGGTCGATTAAATTTGGTGGAAGACAATCTTTTCTATGATCATTCTACCAAGTAAAATAATGAAGAAGAATTATTATAGATACGAGCAATTCATTGTTAAAAAACCTTATACATATTTGATATAGGATAATTCTAATATTACGATAAACAAATAATAGCAGAAATACATCCCCATGTGCAAGGAAATATTTAGTTATACCAATATGAAACTAATTAAGGAGATTGAAAATGGTTTGGAAAATATTACCAAGAGGAAATTACCAAGATCTTGTTGTAAAATACAATTTCTTTATAAAAAATATAGAATGAAATAAGAAGATATAGTGATATCAAGGAATGATTGTGGATATCTAAAACTATTCTTATGAAAAAATGAAAAAATATAAACATTTATGAGCGTTTGATAATGATTGATTATCCAGACAAAAAAATATTATCTCGATAGATAGTAAATCTGGTCGTCCTTTTCTGGATAATATAACATCTAATAATAATTTAAATTATAGACTCTTTAAAGAATATTATTTGTTATGTGATATATGTTCTTCATTTGATTTGAACCTATTTAAGAATGAATTAGTAAAATCAGTTCGATCTTTTTTCTTAAATGGGATAGTGTCCGTTGGTGGGGGTAATCATAGTTTTAGATCAGAAATAGGCAATAAAATCTGGATAACTCCCTCTGGATATCCTAGATCCCATTTAAAAGATGAAGACTTAGTTCTAATTGATTTAGAAGGAAACTTAATACAGGGTAATCTTAGACCAACAATTGAAGTTCCATTCCATACCGAGATCTACAAAAATCGAAATGATATCAATGCCATATGTCATGTTCATAACCCATACACGATGGGTTTTTATCTAACTGCTAAATTAAAATCTACAAAAAATGAGGGAATATTCAGTTTAAATGAATTACCATCTATAAAACTCCCAAGTCAAATAGAAGATTCAATTATTATAGAATATAAACAACTGGGATCAAAAGTATTAGGAAAAACAGTGGGGATAGCAAGTAGAATGGAATTAATGTCATCATCTTCTACTTCAAAACTAACGTCTAACCCTAAAATAATCATTCTTCTTAATCATGGAATTATTGGGATAGGAAAGTGCATTCATGAGGCAAAATTTCTTGTGGAATTGTATGAAGAATGGGCAAAATGTATAATGATAAAAAAAATAATGTAATTTGTATTTTGAAAAATCTATTTTTTATTTTCACTGTAATATAGTTCAAGATTGTTTATATTTTTTTTGATGATAGAAATAATTTCTTTAATATATTTATCATTATTATTTTTAAAAAAAAGATCAACTAACTCAATGATTTTTTCCCATTCTTCATATAAACTTTTTTCAACCATCCATACAATTCTTTTTTTCCATCCTGTTGATGGATCTTCATGAAGATGTAAACCAGATAGAGCACAATATGCATCAACAATTTCCTCAAAAGATTTTAAAGCAGCATTTATAGTAACATAATTGTTTTTATGTAATTCATCTTCTGCAATATTCATCATCGTCATTGCAAATTTGAGATGCCAAATATAGGATGACAATCAACAACATCTACTTTATATTTTTGTTATTGATCATACTGATCATTTATATTATTAAAATCTTTTTTCGTTATATTTGGAGTATCATTATATTCTGATTCTGAGTAAAACATTGGAACATTACAATGTAGTATAATAGGCACTTTATAATCGCACTCTTCACAACAAAGATATTCTATTTTTTCAAATGCTCCAATAATTCTCCATTTCATTGGCTTTCCATGATGTATGGGAATATTTACTTCTACATATTTGCAGATCCTGCATATTAATTTTTTTTTAATATTTAGATCCGAAAAACCTCTAAACATTGTAGTTTCCTATTTATTAATATTAATAGTAATAAAGGTTAGCAAATTCTAGGTATTGGATCTCCAGCTGGCATGGGAATTATTCTATTGCCGCCTATTATTGTCTCTAAGATTGGCAGATCGAATTCATTAGTGGCTTCACCTATTAACATAGCATCACATCCCTCTTTAGTTTCTCTTATTGCTTGTAGTATTTCATCCGCTTTTTCTGGAATAACAGAGAGACAAATTTTTCCTTCATTTCCTACTTCTAAAACATCAATTCCTAAAAATCCCAATGCTGCTCGTACACCTTCCTTTATAGGAATATTTTCTTCAAAAATCTTTAATCCTAGTCTAGATTTTGTAGACCATTCATTTAACAGATTTGCCAATCCTCCTCTGGTAGGATCCTTAATACTAGAAATTCCTCCTACTTCAAGTGCTTTTTCAATCATTTTATTTAATGGAGCTACATCTGATTTTACGTTACTTTCAAATCCATAATTTCCTCGCGTAGAAATAATTGCTGTGCCATGATCTCCTATGCTACCAGAAATTATAATTTTATCTCTATGTCTAATATTGGAATCAGATAACCAAAGTGAGTCATAATCTGATTTGTACTTTTTTATAATATTTAAATTATGTTCTAGTAACTTACTCTGTTTTCCTATCCCTGTTGTATTGATAATTAATTTATCAATTGAATTTTTTTCCATTACTTTTGTGTCTCCTGTAACAATGTAAACATTTGCTTGAGTACAAGTTTCTTTAATACTCTTCATTATTAAGTCAAGATCGTCTATTGGAAAACCTTCTTCAATAATAAGACTGCAAGATAGAATATATGGCTCACCTCCCATAACAGAAATATCATTTACAGTTCCAGCAATTGATAATTTCCCTATATCTCCACCTGGAAAAAAAATTGGTTTAACTGTATAAGAATCTGTAGAAAAAACTAGACCGTCAACAACTGCAGCATCATCCAATGCACTTAGAGGAACCTCACATCGTTTATCATTCAAATTTTTTATGATATAATTTTGTATTATGTTTTGCATTAATGCACCACCACCGCCATGCATTAATGTAATATTTTTATTTATCATATCATAATAATTAATTTCTTATTATATCAAGTTCACTAAATTATCAAAAAATATATTATTTGTAAGATACTAAAATTCTTTTATTTATATTTCAAAATTACTAAAATAACTATTTCTAACGGTATAGATAAAAATAAGCAAACTATATTGAATATATTATTATGAGGTTAAATGTAGGATGGTTTTCTTTTACATGTTGTGAAGATAGTACCATTGTTTTTATAGAGTTAATGAATGAAAAGTATTTTGAATGGAAAAAGTTAATAAATTTTAAATATTTTAGAACATTAAAGTCAAATAATTCTCTAAATGATTTAGATATAGCTTTTGTAGAGGGTGCCATCTCTAACAAGAAAGAAGAGGAATCATTGAAAAATATAAGAGTAAATTGTAAAAAACTTGTGGCTATTGGTAGCTGTGCTTGTACTGGTAGTCCAGCAAACCAAAGAAATTTCTTTGATCAGGTTACAAAGAATGAGATACAATTTATTTTAGACCGATTTGATAATAGAGAATTGGTTTCACCGTTATCGGATTTAGTAAAAGTTGATGATTATATCTCTGGTTGCCCAATGGATGAAAAATTATTTCTCACAAAATTAAACCAATATTTAAAGGAATTTGAAATAGTAAATGCATGATAATATAGATATAAATATTGAACAACTAAGCAAAACGGAAGGACATGCGGATTTACAAGTTAAAGTGCGGAATGGAAAAGTAGAAGATGTAAAATTAAAAATAAGTGAAAATAAAAGATTTTATACCCAAGCAGTTAGAAGACGACATTATTCCAGTATACCTCAATTTGTATCCCGGATATGTGGAACATGTAGTATTGCTCACTTAACTTGTAGCATAAAAGCAGTTGAAAAATGTTTTAGAATTCAACCTTCCGAACAAACCCAACTTTTAAGAAAACTTTCTGTATATGGTATGATGATACGAGATCATGCACTACATCTTTATTTTTTCTGTTTACCAGATATCTTTGTTAAAGATTCAATTTTTGATTTTGACGAGTCTAAAGAGTATCTAGTAAAACAAGCTTTTGTCGTAAAAGGTGTTGGAAATAATCTTTCAAAAGTAATAGCTGGAAGGGCAGTGCATCCACCCTTTCAAAAAATCGGTTATTTTTCTCATATACCATCCCCAGAATCGATTAATGAAATTCTGAATCAGTTAAAAACAGCTAGAGAATACGTATTTGAATTAATTGAGATATTTTACAAAAGTGATTTCAATTTTACTAGAGAAACTAATTTTATATCTCTTGTCAGTGATGATTATAGTTTTTTAGAAGGTAGCATACTTACATCTACAGGCTTGAATGTAAATGAAGAAGATTTTTGGAATTATCTGGAACGCATAATAATTCCTTATTCTCAAGCTACGGGTTTCAGATTCAGTGCTAAAGAATACATGGTAGGTGCTCTAGCAAGAATGAATTTAAGTAATAACAAGTTATGTAGTGTATCGAAGAAAAATTTATCTAAATATTTAAGAATATTTCCTTCAAATAACATATATCATAACAATTTGGCTCAAGCAATTGAAATATTACATTGCATTGATCATTCTATTCAACTTTTAGAAGAAAGTGACTTTAAATCAGAACCTCCTCCTAAAATAACTTTAAAGGGAGAAGGGAGAGGTGTAGGAGTTATAGAAGCACCCAGAGGAACACTGTATCATCATTTAGATATAGACAAAGATTCGAAGGTTACATATGCAAATTTTGTTATTCCTACTGCACAAAATCAGATAAAAATGGAAAATGATATTAGATTACTTTTGCCCAGGATATTAAATAAAACTAAGCATGAAATACATCATGAATTGGAAAAGGTAATTAGAGCTTATGACCCGTGTATGAGTTGTGCAAGCCATTTTCTTAAATTAAAATGGATCTAATTTTTTCTTCTAATTGATTTAAGATTTCTATTTTTGAAAGAGTGTTGATAGGTATGCCAAAAATAATAACTTTATCAATCATTTTTACTTTTTTCATCAATTTTAACATGAATCCTAAATCCATGTCATGAATTGTATAGAGAGAATTAGAGATTTCTATTTGGTCAATATTATAAATGATAGTTACATTTTCAATATTTACTACGGAATCAATAATATAAATGACAGAGCCCTCATTTTGAAGGTCTTCAATAGAATCAAATTCCTTGAACTCAATTTCAGGAAATTTTTTTGTTAAATAGGGTATTAATTCTAAAGGAAGTTTATCTTTTTCTACTAATCGATTTCCAAATACAAGAACTTTGCATATCGACATAGTTATAATATAAAATCTTTTAATTTAAAATTTTTTAAATGCTTGAAGATAATACACTCATTATGAATTACGAGTATGTAATAGGACTTGACCAAATTAGAAAAAAAGATATAAAAATAGCAGGTGGAAAGGGAGCAAATATTGGTGAAACAAGGGAAGCAAGAACAGTATATAAAGATCCTAATGGATGGAATAAGACCAATTGCTGATGCATTTAATCCAAAACCCGTTTGGGTAAGAACATTGGACGCGAGAACAGACGAGTTTAGAAATTTAGAGGGAGGAGAAGATGAACCTGAAGAAGCTAATCCTATGTTAGGTTGGCATGGAATACGTAGAAGTTTAGATGAGCAAGAATTACTAAAATCAGAATTTCAGGCAATAAAGAGATTGCATGAAGAAGGATTGACTAACTTGCAAGTAATGCTGCCTTTTGTAATTTCTGTAGAAGAAGTAAGGAAAGCAAAAGAAATAGCAAAACAAGTTAGTTTACCATAAGATAAAGCAAAGATTGGAATAATGGTAGAAACTCCTGCATCTGTGATGATTATTGAAGATCTTTGTAAAGAAGGAATAGCTTTTGCCAGCTTTGGAACAAATGATTTAACTTAGATTGTTTTAGGGATCAATAGAGATAATGAAAGATTATTACATATCTCTTCTGATCTCTCTATGCTATTTTACGATCTATTGAAAGGCAAATTAGTATGTCCAATAGTTATGGTATAGAGACCTCAATCTGCATAGAGAGTGATAGTAATCCAAATATGGCTAAATTTTATTGAAATATGGTATAAAGAGCTTTTTCATATAATTTAGATGTTATTTTACAATATGAGAAGTTATATATCGAGGAAGAACAAGAAAATCCCATTATCAGAATTATTATTTGAACATTGTTTAAGCGTAAATGAAAAGACAAATTAAGTAAATGAGAACGTCTTCATAATACAATAAAACCTAGATCAAAGATTATTAATAGAAGCAGCAGCTTTGCTTACTACCTCAGATAATGCAGGATGTATATGTATAGTTTTAGTGATGTTATCTACTGTACCATTGCCTGTTCTCATTGCCACCAGTACTTCATGAATTAAAATTGATGCATCTGTTCCCATAATATGACATCCAAGAATATATTTATTTTTTTTATCAATAAGAAATTTTACAAATCCATCTTTATCTTCTATTGCTTTTCCCATTCCTGTTTCAATATAAGGATATATAGACTTAACATATTCTATCTTCTCTTTCTTTAATTGTTGTTCTGTATATCCTACACCTGCAATTTGTGGACTTGTAAAAATAGCATGAGGGATTGCATTATAATTGACAGATAATTTGTTATCAGGATAGAGGATATTATTGTATGCATAATGAGCTTCATTTTTGGCATTATGCATGCACTGATATTTTCCAATAACGTCTCCTATTGCAAAAATTCCGTCACTATTTGTCTGTAGATATTCATCAACGAGTATGAAACCATTTTCATTAAGTTTAATGCTCTCTTTTTCAATATTTAACAAATCCAAATTTGGAATTCTGCCCGTGGCAATTAATAATTGCTCAGATTCAATTTCCAAGGACTTTCCAAATTTGTCCTTAATTATTACATCAAACATCTTTTTTTTTATTTGATTACCTGTATTGTCATAAATATAACTAACCATTTCAGTATTATATCCTAAATAAACATTGTATTTTGTGGAAAATATTTTTGTGAATTCCATTGAAACATCTATATCTTCATTTGGGAGCAAAAAATTATTTCTTTGTATTATATTTATTTTAGTACCCAACGCACCAAAGAAATGAGCTAATTCACAGGCAATATAGC
>Ga0210061_1000054_pt1 | contig 12657 bp, 13 predicted proteins | sample MayberryNW_Catta_2_FD_184877 | JGI IMG/M metagenome (GOLD analysis project Ga0210061, IMG submission 184877) | Wetland microbial communities from San Francisco Bay, California, USA, that impact long-term carbon sequestration -... | ecosystem: Environmental > Aquatic > Marine > Wetlands ...
CAGGTGCCGCGGTCGGCGAACGCGTAGGCGTTCATTGCCGAGGCCGTGTTCAGCGTCGCGCCCATGCCAGAGCCCGTCTCGCGGTACCAGTCTCCCTTGGGGTCGATGCCGCCCGCTTTCCACAGGCGCAGCTCGGCCGAGTGCGTGCCGCTCTTGTCGCCGCGCGAGGCGAAAGGCGCGCTCGCGCCGCGAATCCTCTTCAGCGCCGCAACGGCGTCCTGCAGGCCCGCGACATGCGCAGGGTCCGATTTCGGCCCGACGATGACGAAGTCGTTGTACATGACGTCGTGCCGGTCCACGAACCAGCCCTCCTGCACCATCTCGAGCTCCGCGTTCCTGTTATGCACGAAGACGACGTCGCAGTCGCCGCGCCTTCCCGTGTCCAGCGCCTGGCCGGTGCCCTGGGCGACGACCCGCACCGCGATGCCCGTCTTCTTCTGGAACAAGGGCAGGATGTGCCCGAACAGGCCGGAATTCTCGGTCGAGGTCGTCGAGGACACGACGATGAACTTGTCCTGCGCCCACGCCGCCGGCGCGAGCGCGCACAGCGCGACGAGCAGGATTTTCCTCAGGTCCATGGGAGTTCTCCTTTGACGAAGGCCGCCGCTTCCGCGGTGGCCGGGTGGGGAAAGAAGCGCTCGATGGACGCGCGCTCCACGATGCGTCCCTGGTGCAGGTAGATCACCTCGTCGCCGAGGCGCCGCGCCTGGCCCAGGCTGTGCGTGGACATGACGATCTTCGTGCCCGCGGCGTCGAAGGCGCGGATGATGTTCTCGATCTCGTGCGTCGCCCCGGGATCGAGGCTCGCCGTCGGCTCGTCGAGAAACAGCACCTCGGGATGCAGCGCCCAGGCGCGCGCGAGCGAAAGGCGCTGCTGCTCGCCGCCCGAGAGCACGCGCGCCGGCCGCTGCGCAAGGTGGCCCAGTCCGACTTCCTCGAGCGCTTCCGCGGCGAGGCGCTCGCGCTGCACCGGCGGCACGCCCGCGGCGTCGAGCGCGTAGATCACGTTGCCGAGCGCGGAGCGGCGCAGCATCACCGGGCGCTGGAACACCATGGCCTGCCGGCGCCGCGCGCCCTCGCCGCTCCACGCGACGCGTCCGGCGCTCGGCGCGAGCAGGCCGTGCATCAGGCGCATCAGCACGCTCTTGCCCGCGCCGTTCGCGCCAAGGATGATGCTGCTGGTGCCCGCCTCGAGCGCGAGACTCACGCGGTCGATGAGGGTGCGCCCGCCCGCGACGAACGACACCTCCTCCAGGCGCAGCGGCAGGATCGCGCTCATCCGTGCCTGCGCTGCGCGGCTTCCTTGATCAGCTGCGCCGCCGCGTTCAGCGCGAGCACGATGCCGATGAGGACCATGCCAAGGCCGAGCGCGAGCGGCAAGTCGCCCTTGGAGGTCTCCAGCGCGATGGTGGTGGTCATCACGCGCGTCACGCCGTCGATGTTGCCGCCGACGATCATCACCGCGCCGACCTCGGCGCTCGCGCGCCCCAGGCCGGCGAGCACCGCGGTAAGCAGTGAAAAGCGGATGTCCCACAGCACCGTGAGCGCGGCGCGGGTTCCCTCGACGCCCAGCGAGCGCAGCTGCTCCTCGTATTCGCGCCAGGCGTCCTCGACCGCCTGTCGCGCGAGTGCGGCGATGATCGGCAGCACGAGCACCGTCTGCGCGATGACCATCGCCTGCGGCGTGAACAGCAGTCCCAGTTCCCCGAGCGGCCCGGCACGCGAAAGCAGGAGATAGATGACGAGCCCCACCACCACGGGTGGCAGGCCCATCAGCGCGTTCAGCACCACGATCACCGCCTGCCGCCCGCGGAAGCGCCCCACGGCGAGCGCCGCGCCGAGCGGCAGGCCGAGCAGCGCCGCCAGCGCCACGGCTGACAGGCTCACCACGAGGCTCAGGCCGACGACCTGCCACAGGCGCAGGTCGAGGGTGGCGACGAGACGCAGCCCGGAGGCCAGGGTGTCAAGCATGCCGCTTATGTATGTCTGTGCATATCATAAGGTAAGAATTAACTTTACAGGGGCGGACTGCTGGACTTAAATAGGCACGCCCATGCATACAGGCTTCACCGTCGAATTCGACCATGCCTGGCTCGGCGGCCGCGACCTGCCGCGCGAGCGCGGCCGCGCGCTGCTCCGGCTGCTCGCGGCGCTGGCGCAAGCCGAGTCGCTGCGCGAGGCCGCCAGCGAAACGGGCCTGTCGTACCGCTCGGCGTGGGGCGCGCTTGCCGACGGGGCGCGCCTGTTCGGCGCGCCGCTCGTCGACATGCAGCGCGGCCGTCGTGCGCGCCTGAGCGCCCTCGGCCGCCGGGTGCTCGACGCCGACGAGCGCGTGCGCGGCGCCCTGGGCGCGCATTTCGAAAAGCTGCGCGCCGAGATCCCGGCAATGCTCGCCGGCGCGCTGCCGGGGGCGCGCCCGCGCCTCACGATCCACGCCAGCCACGACCTCGCGCTCGCCGAGCTCGCCGAACTGTGCAGGGACACGCTCGACCTCGAGGTGGTGTTCCGCGGCGCGGACGACTGCCTCGCCCGCCTCGCCCGCGGCGAATGCGACCTGGCGGGCTTTCACGTCGCCGACGCGCTGCCGCGCGCGGCGGCCGCGGCCGCGGCGCTCGGCCGCTGGCTCGACCCGCGAAAGCACACGCTGCTGCATTTCGTCACCCGCGAGCAGGGCCTCATCGCCCGGCCCGGGTCGCGCATCCGCGGCGTGCATGACCTCGCGCGCCCGGGCGTGCGCTTCATCCATCGCCAGTCACGCAATGCTGACGGCGACGCAACTTCGGTCGCTGAAGCGGTGGCCGCCGGCCGCGCCGACGCCGGCTTCGGCCTGCGCGCGGATGCCACGCGCCACAGGCTCGCCTTCACGCCGCTCGCCACCGAGCGCTACTTCTTTGCCTGTGCGAAGGCCGCCCTGCGCGGCGCCGCGCTGAAGGCGCTGCTCGAAGCCCTGCAGAGACCCGCCTTCGCGGCGCGAGTGGCCCGCCTGCCCGGCTACGACGCCTCGCACGCCGGCCGCCGGGAGGCGCTCGACGCTGCGCTCACCTGGGTGAAGGCCGCTTGACACGCGCTGCAGCGCGCGCGCATAGTCGGCCACCGCGGGGAATTGCAGACTCCCCTATGAAGACGCCCTCGCGTCCAAGCTCTGCCGTCTCTTCAAGGAGAGAGTCATGGACGCGAGCCTCACCCCCGCCGCATTGCGGCAAGCCCTTCTCTCGAACCAGCCGCCGCTCGTCATCGACGTGCGCAAGTGCCCGGCGTTTCTGGCCGCGGGCGACATGATCCGCGGCGCGCTGCGCCGGGACCCCGAGAAGGTCGAAGATTGGCGCCCGACCCTGCCCGCCGGCGCCGACATCGTCGTGTACTGCGTGCACGGCCATGAAGTGAGCCAGGGCGTGGCGAAAGCGCTGGGCGCACGCTACCTCGAGGGCGGCATCGAGCACTGGGACGGCGAGCGCGCGGCGAAGCCCGCGGGCGCGGCCACGCGCTGGGTCACGCGCGAGCGCCCGAAGGTCGACCGCATCGCCTGCCCGTGGCTGATCCGGCGCTTCATCGACGCCCAGGCGGAGTTCCTCTACGTGCCGGCCGCCGACGTGCCGCGCATCGCCCGGGAGCGGCAGGCGATTCCTTACGACGTGCCCGACGTCGAGTTCTCGCACATCGGCGGCCGCTGCAGCTTCGATGCGTTCGTCTACCGCTACCGCCTCGCCGACGCCGCGCTCGAGCAGCTGGCGCGCATCGTGCGCGGCGCGGACACCAATCGCCCGGAACTCGCGCCCCAGGCCGCGGGGCTCGTCGCGCTCTCGCTCGGTCTGTCGGACCTGTACCGGGACGACCACGAGATGCTCGAGCGCGGCATGGTGCTCTACGATGCGCTCTACGCCTGGTGCCGCAGCGACAAGCGCGAGGTGCACACGTGGAATCCCGCCCTGACCCGGTAAGCCTCGCGCAGGCCCTGCCCTTCTGGCTGAAGCTCGGCTTCATCAGCTTCGGCGGGCCCGCCGGGCAGATCGCGATCATGCACCAGGAGCTGGTGGAGCGCCGGCGCTGGATCTCGGAGAACCGCTTCCTGCACGCGCTCAACTACTGCATGCTGCTGCCCGGCCCGGAGGCGACGCAGCTCGCCGCCTACCTCGGCTGGATGATGCACCGCACCTGGGGCGGCATCGTGGCCGGCGGCCTGTTCGTGCTGCCGTCGGTGTTCATCCTGATCGCGCTTTCCTGGCTGTACATGGCCTACGGGCAGGTGCCGGCGGTGGCAGGGCTGCTCTACGGCGTGAAGCCCGCGGTGGTGGCGATCGTGCTGGCGGCGGCCTGGCGCATCGGCACGCGCGCGCTCAAGCACCCGGCGCTGTGGCTGATCAGCGTAGCGGCGTTCTGCGCCATCGGCATCTTCGCGGTGCCGTTCCCGTACGTGGTGATCGTCGCCGCGCTCGCGGGCACCCTCGGCGGACGCTTCGCGCCGCACGTGTTCCGGGCGGGCGGCGGCCACGGCGCGGGAGCGCGCCGCTACGGGCCGGCGATCATCGACGACGACACGCCGACGCCGGAGCACGCGCGCTACCGGCCGCGGCGCCTGCTGGCCGTCGCGGGCATCGGCATCGCGCTGTGGGCGGCGGCGCTCGGCGCCCTGGTGCTCGCCGCGGGCTGGCATGGCACGCTCACGCAGATGGGCTGGTTCTTCACCAAGGCGGCGCTGCTCACGTTCGGCGGCGCCTACGCGGTCCTGCCCTACGTCTACCAGGCCGCGGTGGAGAACCACCAGTGGCTCACGGCGGCGCAGATGATCGACGGCCTGGCGCTCGGCGAGACCACGCCGGGCCCGCTCATCATGGTGGTCGCGTTCGTCGGCTTCGTCGGCGGCTGGTCGCAAGCCCTGTTCGGCGGGGAGAACCTGTTCGCCGCGGGCGCAGCAGCGGCGATCGTGGTGACGTTCTTCACCTTCCTGCCGTCGTTCCTGTTCATCTTCGCCGGCGCGCCGCTGGTCGAGGCCACGCACGGCGACCTCAAGTTCACGGCGCCGCTCACCGGCATCACGGCCGCGGTGGTCGGCGTGGTCGTCAGCCTGGCGGTCTTCTTCGCGCGGCACGTGTTCTTCGGCGGCGCCGCCACCGACTGGGTTTCGGTCGGGCTGGCCGCCGCCGCGCTCGCCGCGCTGCTGCGCTTCAAGGCCGGCCTCATTCCCGTGATCCTCGCGAGCGGCGCGGCCGGACTGTGCTATAGGTTGCTTTTCGCCTGAGGAGGAGCGCCGTGGCCGGATACCTGATCGCCGAAGTCGAAGTCACCGATCCCGCGACGTACGAGGAATACCGCAAGCGCGTGCCCGCCATCATTGCCCAGTACGGCGGCAGGTACCTGGTGCGCGGCGGCGCGGTGGAAAGCATGGAAGGCGGCTGGACGCCCAAGCGCTTCGTGGTGCTGGAATTTCCGTCGCTCGACCAGGCGCGCAAGTTCTACCGGTCGCCGGAGTACGCGCCCGTGCTGGCGCTGCGCCAGAAGGCGGCGCGCTCGAAGCTGCTGCTGGTGGAAGGCGCCGCCTAGCGGCGCCGCGCTACATCTTCTTCTTCGCCGGCGCCTTGGCGCCCATGGCCGCGGGTTTCGCGTCCATGCCCTTGTTCTTGCGGTAGTTGGCGACGGCGCGCTCCTGCGCCTTCTCGTCCGCGCTCGGGCCCTTGGGCGCCGCCGCCGCGGGTTTGGCGGCCGGCTTCGCCGCCGACTGGGCCAGGGACAGCGTGGACACCCCGAGCGCCAGGCTCACCGCCACAAGCACCGCGACCGTTCTCATGATTTCTCCCTCATCTGCGCGGCGCCCGCGGGCATCGCGCCGCCCGGCGCGGACTTCGCGCCGCCCTTCACCTCGTCGTACCAGAGCGCGTGGTGCTCCTTCGCCCACGCCTCGTCCACGTAGCCCTTGCGCATCGCCTGGTAGGCGCCTTCCATGCCGATGGTGCCGATGTAGATGTGGCCGAGCGAGAGCGCCATCAGGATCAGCCCGCCGGCGGAATGCACGATCCACGTCGTCTGCATGGTGGCGCGCGTCTGCTCGAAGTTCGGGAACAGCAGGACCAGGCCCGAGACGCCCATCACGACGCCGAGCAGGACGACCCCCGCCCAGAACCAGCCCTTCTGCGCCGCATTGAAGCGGCCCGAGGGCGCCTGCTTGCCGGAGAGCAGGCCGGGATGGGTGAGCCACCGGATGTCAGCTGCGGTCGGGAAGTTGTCCTTGATGAACACCACGATCATCATCAGCACGCCGAGGATGAACAGCGGCCCGATGAAATTGTGCAGGTTCTTGGCGAGCGCCGTGAGCCAGGCGAACAGCGTGTAGCCGATCAGCGGCAGCAGCACGTGCTTGCCGAACAGCATGATGAGCCCCGAGACGGCGAGCACGACGAACGAGATCGCCACCGTCCAGTGGGTCACGCGCTCGAGCGAATTGAAGCGCTCGATCACCCGCCCCACCGGCCTCTCGTGCAGCTTGAGCGCGCCCTTGGTGCCGTAGAAAGCGGCGATCGCCAGCACCACGAGCACCAGCACCCAGCCGCCGTACACCGTGACCGGGCCGTTGCGGATCTGGCGCCAGGTCTCGCCCGCGGACTGCACCAGCACGCCCATCTCGCGGCCGGGCAGGCTGCTGTAGCCCTCGTTGCCCGAGCGCACCTCGCGCCACACGGGCGCATTGTTGAGGGGCTGCGTCTCGCGCCGCTCCTGCTGCGCCTGCGCGTTGCTCGACGTGCCCTGCGCGAGCGCCGGTCCGGCGCCCGCCAGGGTCGAGAAAGCAAGGGCCAAGCCGCACGCCCTGAGTAGCGATGTCATGCCGTCCTCCTGTGGCGAAGCGCCCGCGCCTACTGCCGGTAGATGCGGTTGTCCTCGTTCTGGCCGAGGGCGCGCTTGTTGATCTGGTTTTCCCAGCTTGCGCGATCCCCCTTGGTCCACTCGGCGTGGCCGTAGGCGAGCGGCGCGTTGTCCCAGGCCTGCGTATCGGGCTTGCCCTGGTACTTGCCCTGCTTGTAGACCGTGACCTGCGACGACTCGCCGCAGCCGGCGACCAGCAAGGCCGCCGCCACGGCGGCTCCCAGCATCGTGCGTCTCATGACTTGCCTCCTGCTTGCGGCGGCTGCGCGCCGGCCTTGCCCGGGCCGTAGGCGGTGCCCCAGCCCCAGACCTCCGAGCCCTTGCCCCGGCGCGTGACGCGCTCGCGGTAGATGTCGGCGATCACGTCGCCGTCGCCGCCGAGCAGCGCCTTGGTCGAGCACATCTCGGCGCACGCCGGGAGCTTGCCCTCGGCGAGGCGGTTGCGGCCGTACTTCTTGAACTCGGTCTCGGAGCGGTCGGGCTCCGGCCCGCCGGCGCAGAAGGTGCACTTGTCCATCTTGCCGCGCAGGCCGAAGGCGCCCGCCTGCGGGAACTGCGGCGCACCGAACGGGCAGGCGTAGAAGCAGTAGCCGCAGCCGATGCACAGGTCCTTGTCGTGCAGCACGACGCCGTCCGCGGTCTTGTAGAAGCAGTCGACCGGGCACACCGCCATGCAGGGCGCATCCGAGCAGTGCATGCAGGCGACCGAGATCGACTTCTCGGCGCCCACCACGCCGTCATTGATGGTGACGACGCGGCGGCGGTTCACGCCCCACGGCACCTCGTGCTCGTTCTTGCACGCGGTCACGCAGCTGTTGCACTCGATGCAGCGCTCGGCGTCGCACAGGAATTTCATTCTCGCCATGGCGTTCTCCTTATGCCTTCGCGACCTGACACAGGGTCGTCTTGGTTTCCTGCATCATCGTGACGATGTCGTAGCCATAGGTCGTCGCGGTGTTCACGGCTTCGCCGCGCACGATCGGGTGCGCCCCTTCCGGATACCAGGCGAGCATGTCCTGCCCCTGCCACCAGCCCGAGAAGTGGAACGGGATGAATACCGTGTCGGCACCCACGCGCTCCGTCACCAGCGCCTTCACCTTGATGCGGGCGCCGGAAGGCGTGCTCACCCAGACGTACTCGCCGTGGCGGATGCCGCGGTCGGCGGCCGCCTTCGGGCTGATCTCCACGAAATTGTCCTGTTGCAGCTCGGCGAGCCACGGGTTCGAGCGCGTCTCCTCGCCGCCGCCCTCGTACTCGACCAGGCGCCCGGAAGTGAGGATCAGCGGGTACTTCTCGTAGTCCTTGTCGGCGATCGCCTTGTCCTGCACCGTCTTGAACAGCACCGGCACGCGCCACTTCACCTTGACGTCGTTGTGCGTGGGCCACTTGGCGACCAGCTCCGGCTTGGGCGCGAACAGCGGCTCGCGGTGCAGCGGCACCGCATCGGGGAAGTTCCACACCAGCGCGCGCGCCTTGGCGTTGCCGAAAGGCATGCAGCCGTGCACCTTCATCACCACGCGCTGGATGCCGCCCGAGAGGTCGGTCTTCCAGTTCTTGCCCTCGGCCAGCTTCTTCTCGTCCTCCGTGAGGTCGTCCCACCAGCCCAGCTTCTTCAGGAACGCGTGGTCGAACTCCGGGTACCCGGTCGTGATGTCGGAGCCCGGCGTGTGCACGCCGTCCTCGGCCAGCAGGTTCTCGCCCTCGTGCTCGACGCCGAAGCGCGCGCGGAAGGTGCCGCCGCCGTCCATCACGTGCTTTTCGATGTTGTAGAGGTTCGGCGAGCCCGGGTGCTTGAGCTTGTCGTTGCCCCAGCACGGCCACGGCAGCCCGAAGTAATCGCCGGTGAGGTCGTAGCCCGTTTCCTTGTCCTTGCCGCCCTTGGCGCGCAGCGTCTTCACGTCGAAGACGTGCATGTTCCGCATGTGCGCCTTGAGGCGCTCGGGCGACTGCCCGGTGTAGCCGATGGTCCAGGTGCCGGCGTTGAACTCGCGCGTCGTGTCCTCGACCGACGGCTCCTCCAATCCGCCCTTGCCCTTCACCAGCGCGATGTTCTGCTTGCCGTCGCGCTTGCCGACGAGCTGGTCGGCGAAGCCGAGCCTGCCCGCGAGCTGGTACATGATCATGTGGTCGGTGCGCGACTCGAACAGCGGCTCAATCACCTTTTCACGCCACTGCAGCGAGCGATTGGATGCGGTGACGCTGCCCGAGGTCTCGAACTGCGTCGCCGCCGGCAGCAGGTAGGCGCCGTCCTTGCGCGCCATCGCGAACATCGCCGCGCTCGCCGAAGGATACGGATCGATGACCACCATCAGATCGAGCTTCTTCATCGCCTCGATCATGTCCAGGCCGCGGCTGATCGAGTTCGGCGCATGGCCCCAATAGAAGACGGCGCGCAGATTCGTACCCTGGTCGAGGTTCTCCTTCTTTTCGAGGACGCCGTCGACCCAGCGCGATTCCGGGATGCCCGGCTTGCCCATCAGCGCTTCCGACGCATATTGCTTCTTCAGCCAGTCGAGGTCCACGTTCCAGACCCGCGCCCAGTGCGCGAAGGAGCCCGGCGCGAGGCCGTAATAGCCCGGCAGCGAATCCGGCACCGGCCCGATATCGGTCGCGCCCTGCACGTTGTCGTGCCCGCGGTAGATGTTGGCGCCGCCGCCGCCGCGCCCGGCGTTGCCGAGCGCGAGCATGAGGATCGCGCTCGCGCGCACGATCGCGTTGCCGTTGGTGTGCTGCGTCTGCCCCATCGCCCAGATGATGAAGCCCGGGCGGTTGTCCGAGAGCATCTTCGCCACCTCGACCATTTCCTTCTCGGGGACGCCGGTCACCTCCTCGACCGCGGCAGGTGTGTACTTCGCCATCACCTCGGCCTTGACCTTGTCCATGCCGTAGACGCGGCCGTGGATGTACTGCTTGTCTTCCCAGCCGTTCTTGAAGATGTGGTACAGCAGGCCGAAGAGGAAGGCGACGTCGGTGCCCGAGCGCACGCGCACGTACTTGTCGGCCTTCGCCGCCGTGCGCGTGAACCGCGGATCGGCGACGATCACCTTGGCGCCGTTCTCCTTGGCGTGCAGTGTGTGCAGCATCGACACCGGGTGCGCTTCCGCCGCGTTCGAGCCGAAGAACAGCAGGCACTTGGAATTCTGCTCGTCGTTGTACGAGTTGGTCATCGCGCCGTAGCCCCAGGTATTCGCGATGCCGGCCACGGTCGTCGAGTGGCAGATGCGCGCCTGGTTGTCGGTATTGTTCGACCCCCACAGCTTCATCCACTTGCACAGCAGGTAGGCCTGCTCGTTGCTGTGCTTGGACGAGCCGATCACCATCAGCGCATCGGGGCCGCTCTCCTTGCGGATGGCGAGCAGCTTCTGCGCGATCTCGTCGTAGGCCTGGTCCCAGCTCAGCTTCACCCACTTGCCGCCCTCGAGCTTCATCGGGTACTTGAGGCGGTGCGAGTCGTGCGTCATGCCGTGCTCGCGCACCGAGGCGCCCTTGGCGCAATGCGCGCCCAGGTTGAGCGGCGAATCGAACACCGGCTCCTGGCGGATCCAGACGCCGTTCTCGACCACGGCGTCGATCGCGCAGCCCACCGAGCAGTGGGTGCACACCGTGCGCCTCACCTCGAGCTTGCCGCCGCCCGCCATGTCGGCGCGCGCTTCGCCGATCATGCTGAAAGGCAGCTGCGCGGCCGCCGCACCGGCGCCGAGCGTGACGCCCGAGCGGCGCAGGAACGCGCGCCGGTCCATGGTCTTGGCGAGCACGCCCGCCAGCCCGCGGGCGAGACGCGATTGCGGAACGGCCTGCGCGGAAGCTTTTCTGGTCAGAAGCATGGCGATCTCCTCAGACCTTCGCGGTACGGTAGTAGTTGTTGACGTGCTCGGTCGCCTCGTAGCCGCGCTTGTCTTCGGCAGGGGTCACGGCGGTGCCTGGGGCAGCCTTGCGGCCGGTCGCGACCGTCGCCGCGGCCGCGGCGCCGCCCACGCCGACCGTCAACAGGAAGTTTCTGCGGGAAAGCCTGGCGTTTTTCTGGGTCACGATGCGCCTCCTTTTTATGCCGGCGCCGGCCCTGCGAACGAGGATCCGGCGGGAATACTTGGCAAGTTACAACCGACCTATGTGCTTATCAAGAGTTGATAATCGCTTCATTTGACAATCGTTCGCATCTACAGATTCTAAAATAGGAAATGCTATCAATTAGATCTTATCCTCCGATCTCGTACGACTCGTTTTCGACCTCGAAGAACGCTGCCGCGAAGGCCGCCACGAGCTTGTAGAAACTCGCCTTCTCCGAGGCCCTTACCGCATCGCAAAACGCGATTCCACCGCGATGGAGGAAGCGCGTGAAAAAGGCTTTCTGCTCGTCGAGCGGCCGCTGTTGCACCGCAATGACGAATCGCATCGTTTCGCACAGCGCGCCGATGTGATCTTCGGGCTCGTGCACGCCGTCGCGCCGCGCGATGCCCCAGTCGGCGAGCTGCCGGCGCAGATCGACGAGCGGCGTCTGGCTTTCCGAGCGCATCACGTAATGCGTGAGATAAGGCGTCACCGCGGCGCGTCCGGGTGCGGCGAACAGCTCGGTGTGCTCATGCGCGAGCATCACGGGAAAGGCGCTGCGGCACGCCTCGGTCATGTCGCGCCAGGCCGCCGCGAGCGCGCGGCCCTGCTCGGTGCGCTCTTCGTCGCCGCCGCGAAAGCCTTCCGCGTGGATCAGCGCCGAGAGCAGCTGCGCGTCGGGCGCGGCGCCGAACAGCCGCGCCACCAGGCCGTAGAGCTGCGCGCGCGCCTGGTCTTCGGGCGAGGCCATGGGCATGAAATGCAGCGGCGCGCTCATCGCTTGCCGCCCGTCGCGTCGAAGATCGACGCTTCCTTCGTGTTCTGCATCATGTCGACCACGCGGCAGTCGCCGCACATCTGCAGGCGCTTGAGCGCACCGTCGCCGCTGAACATCGAGTGCGTGCCGAGCTTGCCGAGCATGTTGTCCACCATCCGGCGCGTGCCGAAGGGCTTGCCGCAGCGGATGCAGCTGAACGGCTCGGCCTCGTTCAGCACCACCGGGCTCTTCGCCGAGGCGCCGAACAGCAGCCGCGGCACGAGCCGGATCGCGTCTTCCGGGCAGGTCTGCGCGCACAGGCCGCACTGCACGCAGTTGCGCTCGATGAAACGCAGGCTCGGCGTCTCCGGCGCATCGAGCAGCGCAGCCTCGGGACAGGCGCCGATGCAGGCCTTGCACAGCGTGCAGGTGTCCTTGTTCACCGTCAGCGCGCCGAACGGCGCCCCCGCGGGCAGCTCGATCGCCTCGCGCGCCGCCGGCGCGTGCTTCGCCAGGTGCTCGAGCGCGAAATCGAGCGAGGTGCGCTTTTCGGGCGCCAGGTTGAAGGTCGCGGCCGTCGCCACGCGCTGCGCCGGCTCGAGCGACCACAGCGCCGGCTCGAGCGCCGCGGCGTCGCGCGGCCGCAGCAGCGCGAAGTGCCGGCCGGCGTAGCCCAGGCCGGAGACGATGGCCTGGGCGAAGCGCATCTGCTCCTCGAGCGCCGCGGCATAGGCGTCGGGCTTCGCCTCGTCGAGGACGACGACTACCTGGCTCGCGCCGTAGCACAGCGCGCCAAGCAGCGTATCCATGCCGATCGACGCCGCGTGGTAGACGGCCATCGGCAGGGCGCGCGCCGGCAGGCCCCTGCCGCCACGGATGGCGCGGCGCCCGGCGCCGTAGACCAGGTCGCGCCCCGCTTCCAGGTCGTGCACCAGCAGGCACGCGTCGGCGCCGCCCGCCTCGTGGTACGTGCCGAGCAGCGTCTTCAGGCGCCGTCCGAG
>Ga0210061_1000055_pt1 | contig 12600 bp, 9 predicted proteins | sample MayberryNW_Catta_2_FD_184877 | JGI IMG/M metagenome (GOLD analysis project Ga0210061, IMG submission 184877) | Wetland microbial communities from San Francisco Bay, California, USA, that impact long-term carbon sequestration -... | ecosystem: Environmental > Aquatic > Marine > Wetlands ...
AGAACTGGCCGCTCATCACGCTCAACCTGGACTTCAAGACCCTCGAGCCCGAGCACATCGCGTACGTCGCGTCGCTGCTCGAACTCCACGACGCCTGGCTGACGACGGCGGAGCGCCGCGAGCGTGACGACGATATCGCGCCACTCCGTGTCGGGCCGGTGCTGGTGCTCACCGGCGATCCAGACATTCAGCAAACCGTGTTTCACGATCGGCTCGCGCCGGGCGAGCCCATCCGCGCGTTCGGGGCGATCCACGTGGCAACCGCGGTCGAAGACGAGGGACGCCGGCGAGTCGATTCGCCGCCGCGCGAGGTCCGGCCGGGTCCGAAGACCAACTACCGGCGATGGTGGAACAACCCATGGGTGGTGGTCGAAGGCGGGGGGCAGAACCACGCGGGCCCATGGACCGCGGCCGATGCCGCGCGGCTTGGGGCGCTCGTGCGTCAGGCGCACGATGCGGGGCTGTGGATTCGCTTCTACACGCTGAACGGCACGACCGCCGCCGAGTCGAAGGCGCGGCTCTGGACGGCGTCGTACAACTTCGGCTCGCTCGATGCCGTACGGACACGCTGGAATGCGGCAATCGAGGCGGGGGTGGATTTCGTGGCGACCGACCAGTACGAGGATTTTGCGAACGCGGCGACGGGGGCGAAGAGCAACACGGGCCCGACCACGAAACGCGCAGTACGGTGAACGACGCGGGGTTCGCGGCATCGAACGCGGATGTCGCGCTCACTGCGGGTTCCGCGGATTCAACGCGGATTTCGCGGCGAAGATCGACATCCGCGGATCAGGCGGCTACAGCACGGCTCACGTATGCAAGCCGGAACCGCGAACGTGAACTGTGAACCTCAGACGGTGAACCCCACAGGGGCCCATTCACCGCCCGACCAGCGCGCCGCCGAGGATCGACTCGTCGCGGATGATTGTCTCCTCGCGATCCGATCCCGTGGAGATCACCCCGACCGGCACGCCGCTCACTTCTTCGAGCCGCCGCACGTATGCGCGCGCCTCTTCGGGCAGGTCTTCGTACCGGCGCACGCCGCGCGTTTCGCCGTGCCAGCCCGCGACCGATTCGTACACCGGGACACAGCCGCCGAGCAGCTGCACGTCGGCGGGAAAGTCGGTCAGTACCCGATCGCGGACCCGATAACCGGTGCAGATCTGAATCTCCTCGAGCCCGTCGAGGACGTCGAGCTTCGTGAGCGCGAGCGTGTCGAGACCGTTGATCCGTGCCGAGTACCGGACGGCCACCGCGTCGTACCAGCCGCAGCGCCGCGGACGGCCGGTTGACGCGCCGTACTCCTGGCCCGTGTCACGCAGCCGTTGCCCCGTCTCGTCGTGCAGCTCCGTGGGGAGCGGGCCCTCGCCGACGCGTGTCGTGTAGGCCTTCACGACGCCGAGCACTTTCCCGATCGCGCGCGGCGGCACGCCGAGCCCCGTGCACACGCCGCCGATCGACGCGTTCGACGAGGTCACGAACGGGTACGTCCCGTGGTCGATGTCCAGCATCGTCCCCTGCGCCCCCTCGAACATGATGTACTTGCCGTCGCGGATGGCGTCGGCAAGCACCAGCGACGTGTCCGCAATCCAGGGGCGCAGGCGTTCGCCGACCGCGACGAGCTCGCCGAGCACCTGCTGCCAGTCCACGTGCGAATCGGCGATGAGCTTGTTGCGCGCGTGCACGTTCTCGCGCACGTGTTCGGCGACGGTGTCCGGGTGACGAAGATCGCCGACGCGCAGCCCGCGCCGGGCGATCTTGTCCTCGTAGGCCGGCCCGATGCCGCGCGAGGTCGTGCCGATCTTGCGCTCGCCGCGGCGCGCTTCCGACAGGATGTCCAGCTCGCGGTGGTACGGCAGGATCAGATGCGCGCGGTCGCTCACGAGCAGCCGGCCCGTCGAGTCGATGCCGAGCGAGGCAAGCGTGTCCACTTCCTTGCAGAGCGCCTGGGGATCGACGACGACGCCGTTGCCGATGATGCAGGTGACGCCGGGATGCAGCATCCCGGAGGGAATCAGGTGCAGGACGAATTTCCGGCCGGCGACATACACGGTGTGCCCGGCGTTGTGTCCGCCCTGGTACCGCGCCACGAACGAAAACCCGGGCGTGAGCAGATCGACGATCTTGCCCTTTCCTTCGTCGCCCCACTGCGCCCCGAGCACCGCGATGTTCATCGACTGGTTTCTCCCCAGCACGCCTGCTGATCGATCCGAGCCGCGCGCCTGTCGATCCGGCGACGCCGGATCCCGCGAAGGTCGCAGCGCGGCAAACGGCTCATGGTACACCACCGCGGCCGGGACCGAGCTGAAGTCTCGGCCCCGGCGTATCTCGCATTTCGCGCCGCCCGCAGGCCTCGCGATCCCCGTACGGATCTCGTGTTGTCCGTAGGGGCCGCGGCTGTCAGCCCTGGCCTCCGCGTCTGGCAATCCGGTCGCCACGACGCCCCGTCGCGCACGGCCGCCCGCCGTGCGCTACACTCGCGGCACGCCGATGATCCTCCTCGACGGTCATCACCTGACGCTTGCCGATCTCGCCGCGATCGCGGATGACGCGGCGGCCGTGGGGCTCGATCCCGCCGCGCGCACACGCATCGAGGAGGCGCGCGCGATCGTCGATCGCATGGCCGATGGCGAGGCGCCGGTCTACGGCATCAACACCGGGTTCGGATCGTTTGCCGACGTGCGGATCCCGCACGACCAACTGGCCGCCCTGCAGCTGAATCTCCTCCGGAGCCATGCCGCCGGCGTCGGCGATCCGCTGCCGAGGCGAGCCGTGCGGGCGACGATGGCGCTCAGGGCCAACGTGCTGGCGTGCGGGTACTCGGGCATCCGTGTGGACACGCTCGAGGCGCTGCTGCAAGTGCTGAACGCGCGGATCGATCCCGTCGTGCCGAGCCGCGGCTCGGTCGGAGCGAGCGGAGACCTCGCACCGCTGGCGCACCTGGCGCTCGTGCTCGTCGGTGAAGGCGAGGCGTTGGACGGCGATCACCGCGTCACCGGCCGCGAGGCGCTCGCCCGCGCCGGCATATCGCCGGTGACGCTCGCGCCCAAGGAAGGGCTCGCGCTGATCAACGGGACGCAGCCGTCTACCGCCGTTCTCGCGCTCGCGCTCCTCGACGCCGAGCGGCTCGCGCGCACGGCCGATATCGTGGCGGCGCTCTCGATCGACGGTCTCTGCGGATCGAGCAAGCCGTTCGACCCCCGCATCCATCACGCGCGCGGGTTCGAGGGTCAGTCGCGCGCCGCCGCCAATATTCGCGCGCTGCTCGAGGGCAGCGGCATCAACGCCTCGCACGCCAACTGCGGGCGCGTGCAGGACGCGTACTCGATGCGGTGCGCCGCGCAGGTGCACGGCGCGGCGCGCGAAGCGCTCGCCTGGGTCCACCGCATCGTGGTCACCGAAGCCAACGCCGCCACCGACAACCCGATGGTGTTCGCGCTCGAGGGTGACATCCTCTCGGGCGGCAACTTCCACGGCGCGCCGGTCGCGATTGCCGCCGACGTGCTGGCGATCGGGATGGCGCAGCTTGCGACGATCAGCGAGCGGCGCAGCGATCGGCTGGTCAGCCCGGCGAGCGGTCTGCCGCCGTTCCTGACGCGCGAGGGCGGGCTCCACTCGGGGCTGATGATGGCGCAGGTGACCGCGGCCGCGCTGGCCAGCGAGCTGAAGACCGCCGCGCATCCTGCCTCGGTCGACTCGATCCCGACATCCGGCAACAAGGAGGATCATGTCAGCATGAGCATGGCGGCCGCACTCAAGGCGGCGCGCGCGGTCTCGCTCGCGCGGCAGGTGATCGCGGTCGAACTGCTGTGTGCCGCGCAGGCGATTGACCTGCTCGCGCCGCTCGAGACCTCGGCGGCTCTGGGGCGCGTGCACGCGCGCGTGCGGCGGGACGTCGCGCCGCTCGACGGCGACCGTCCGCCCGCGCCGGACATCGCGGCCATCGACGGACTCATCGCGTCGGGCGCCGTCGAGCACGCGTCCGGCCTGGTTGTCAACTGAGCGCCGCATCTTTTTCGATTTGACAACGGGGGCTCCGGTTCTTACCTTCTACCTTTCGCACGTCCCCGCTGCCCTCGGTTCCTGGTCATGAGTACTACGCCCCGCATCGTTCGCGCGCCACGCGGCTCGACGCGCACCTGCAAGGGGTGGCTGCAGGAGGCGGCGCTGCGGATGCTCATGAACAACCTGGATCCCGACGTCGCCGAACGGCCCGCGGATCTCGTCGTGTACGGCGGCTCGGGACGCGCGGCACGCTCCTGGGAGGCGTTCGACGCGATCGTCGCGGCGCTTCGCGCGCTGGAAGACGACGAGACGCTCGTCGTGCAGTCGGGCAAGCCGGTCGCCGTGTTCCGCACGCACGCCGACGCGCCGCGCGTGCTGATTGCCAACGCGCTGCTCGTGCCCGCCTGGGCGACGTGGGATCGATTTCGCGATCTCGAGGATCGCGGCCTCACGATGTTCGGGCAGATGACGGCCGGCAGCTGGATCTACATCGGCACGCAAGGAATCCTGCAGGGCACGTACGAAACGCTCGCCGCGGTCGGCCGCCGCCACTTCGGCGGCGATCTGCGCGGACGCCTGTTCGTCACGGCGGGCCTCGGCGGCATGGGCGGCGCGCAGCCGCTCGCGGCCACGATGAACGGCGCCGCCGCGCTCTGCGTCGAAGTGGATCCCGATCGCATCGAGCGGCGGCTGGCCACGGGATACGTCGACGAGGCGGCCGACGATCTCGACGACGCGCTCGAGCGCGGGCTTCGATACGCGCGCGAAGGGACGGCGCGCTCGATCGCGCTCTGCGCCAATGCGGCCGATGTCCTGCCGGCGCTCGTCGCGCGCCACATGACGCCGGACATCGTCACCGATCAGACCTCCGCACACGACGCGCTGTCCGGATACGTGCCGAACGGGTTGTCGCCCGCCGACGCGCGCGCCTTGCGGTCGGGCGATCCCGACGCGTACGTGCGGCGGAGCGTCGCGGCCATGGGCGAGCACGTCTCGGCGATGCTCGCGTTGCAGCGCCGCGGCGCCGTGGTGTTTGATTACGGCAACAACATCCGCGCGCAGGCGGTGAAGGCCGGCATCGACGACGCGTTCGCGATCCCGGGATTCGTGCCGGAGTACGTGCGGCCGCTCTTCTGCGAGGGCAAGGGACCGTTCCGGTGGGCCGCGCTCTCGGGCGATCCGGCCGACATCGCGGTCACCGACGACGCGGTCCTGGAATTGTTCCCCGAAGACGAGTCGCTCGCCCGCTGGATTCGCCTCGCGCGCGAGCGAGTCGCCTTCCAGGGACTTCCCGCTCGGATCTGCTGGCTCGGCATGGGCGCACGCGCGGCGTTCGGGCTGCGCCTGAATGAGCTCGTGCGAACCGGCCGGATCGCGGCGCCGATCGTGATCGGCCGCGATCATCTCGACACCGGATCGGTGGCCTCACCGAACCGGGAGACCGAAGGCATGCGCGATGGCAGCGACGCCATCGCGGACTGGCCGATCCTCAACGCGTTGCTGAACGCGTCGGGCGGCGCCACGTGGGTCTCGGTGCACCATGGCGGCGGCGTGGGAATCGGCTACTCGATTCACGCGGGCATGGTCATCGTCGCCGACGGCACCCCCGAGGCCGCCCGGCGTCTCGAGCGCGTCCTCACGTGCGATCCCGGGATCGGCGTCGCCCGCCACGCCGACGCCGGCTATCCCGAGGCGCTCGCCACGGCCGACGCGCACCACGTCCGTCTTCCCATGCGGCAGAGCGCCGCGCAGGTCGCCTCATGAAAATCGCACGTCCGGCCCTCGTCGCGCGGCTGCACACGGTGATCGACAGCACGCCGTCGCGCGTGCCCGTCCTGCTCGGCGGATGCGGCACCGGGCGGACGACCATCCTCCGCGACCTCCAGGACCTGGTGGGATCGGACCGCTGCCAGTACGTGAATCTCGAACGCTCCGCGACCACGCCGGAGCGCTTCCATCGCGCGCTGTGCCTGAACGCGCCGTTTGTCGCCCCGGACGTGCCGCTCACCGCGTCGACGCCGCGCGCCGCTGTCGATGCCACCCTCGCGTTCCTGACCGGCGCGCACGCGACCGACGGCGGACCGGCCACGTTCCTTCTCGACGAGGTGCTCGAGTTCCGCACGTTCGAGAATTTTCCGGGCCTGCGCCACATCATGCACGACCTGCTCGGCGCGATCGCATCGAGCGGGAATCGCTTCGTCGTGACCACGCGATTCACGGCGCGCGCGCTGCGGCTCCTGCGCGACGCGCCCGAGCGGCTCGACGTGCTGCAGATCCCGCCGATCGAGGCGCACGATCTCCAGAATGGCCCCGGCTCCGGACGGAGTGCCGTACCGGCCGACACCGCGGCCGCCGTCGTGGCCCTCGCCGGCGGGCACGCCGGCTACGCGCAGGCGCTGCTGGCCGCGCACGCACAGCTCTCGCGGCAGGGCGGCAGCGATCCCGTGAGCGCGCTGGCCTCGCTGCTCGAACCGGGCGCCCCGCTCGAGCGCCAGATCGGCTGGTGCTACGAGTTGAGGCTGCACCGCGCGCGCGGCTACGGCGCGCTCAAGGGCATTCTCGGGATCCTCGCGGAAGACGAGCCGCTCACCCTCACCGAGATCTCGCTGCGCCTCCAGCGGACCGCGGGGTCCACGAAGGATTACCTGTCGTGGCTCGAGGATGTCGACCTCGTGACCGCGCGGCAGAAGCGATACAGCTACGTCGATCCGCTGATGCGGCTCTGGGTGCGGCTGCACTGCCGTCCGGTCCCTCCGACCGAGGACGAAGTCGCCGGGGAGGTGCACCAGTACGCCTTGACGCGCCTGCCGCAGGCGAGCGCGGCGCCGGCGATGGCGATGGCGGGCAGCGGCGACGACGACCGGAAGACGTGGGGGATCATCGAGATCGATTGATGCGATGAGTGGATGGGCGACAGCTCCCGTGCGATCGAAGGGGGGACAGTCCCCTCCGAGCCAGAGCGATCGCGCTACCGGGACCATCAACGGGTCGCGAGCCTACCTCGAAGGGGAGGTCCTTCTTCCTTGGCACTGTCTCGTGCAGCGTCGCTCGAGACGCCGCCGATCACCCTGACGCAAGACGCTCCAGCGCCAGCCTCGCCGCTTCCTGTTCGGCTTCCTTCTTCGTGCGCCCCGAGGCTTCCGCCAGCACCTCGCCCCGGACGCGCACGTTCACGACGAAGACCTTGTCGTGGTCGGGCCCGCTCTCCGACGTGATGACGTAGTCGGGCAGCGGCTCGCCGCGTGACTGCAGCTGTTCCTGGAGCGCCGACTTGTAGTCGCTCAGGAACGCCGGCGAGCCCATGCGCTCCACCTCCTCGGCCATCTCGCGCAGCACGAAGCGGCGCGCCTCGTCGAGGCCGCCATCCAGGTAGATCGCCGCAATCATCGCTTCGCACGTGTCGGCCAGCAGCGCCTGCTTCTGCCGTCCCCCGGTCTTCTCCTCGCCGCGCCCGAGGAGGACGTGGTCCCCGAGCCGCAGCCGATCCGCCAGCGCCGCCAGAGACGCCGTCGACACCAGCGCCGCCTTCAGCTTCGATTTCTGGCCTTCATGCAGCTGCGGAAACTCCCGAAACAGCATGTCGGCGATCACGAGGCCGACAACCGCGTCCCCGAGGAACTCCAGCGACTCGTTGTCCGCGACTCCGCCGCTCGCGTCCTCGTGCGCGCGCGACTTGTGCGTCAGCGCATGCTCGAGGAGCCCGCGATCGCCGAAGCGGTAACCGATGCGCCGTTCGAGCGCTTCGAACTCGCGTCTGATCGGGATGACGTGCCCCGTTTCGCCGCTCGCGCGATGCTCCTCGATCAGGCGCCGCGCCTCGTCGGCCGCGTCCGGCGGCACCGCGATGCGCAGCTCGCCAAGCCCGTCCACGCTCAGCGGAAACACGGTGTGCGGAAAATCCGCCGACCGGATCGTCCGGATGCCGTGCGCTTCGAGCAGGCCGGTGACGATGCGGGCTTCGATGTCGGAGGACGTGCGGAAGACCGTTGGCCAGGTCAAGACGTGGACACCAGGATTTCGCCGGCGCGCGCGGCCGCCTCGGGGGCGGACACGCCGAGGTCGTCGACGCGCAGCAGGATGAAGGTCATGTCGTCGTGCTGCGCGGCGGCGCCGGCAAACGCGCGGACCTCGCGGACGATGCGCTCGCGCAGCTCGTCGAACGGGAGATCGCCGTGCTCCTCGATGAGCGCCCCGAGGCGCGATTCCCCGAACAGCTCTTCGCCCGGGTTCATCTGCTCGCTCAGGCCGTCGGTGAAGAACATGAACAAATCGCCTGGCGCGAGCGGCATCGACACCTCCTCGAGGAGCGACTCGAACCGCTCGCCGTTGTCGAGCTTCAGGCCCAGCACCATCCCGTCGGTGATGATGATCTCCGCCCGACGGGGCCCGTCGCCACGCCCCGGCAGGCGGATGAGCGGCGTGTGCCCCGCCCGCGCCCACGTCATCGTCCGCTGCTCCAGATCCAAGATCGCATAGGTCATCGTGATGAAGCTGCGGCTGTCGAGGTTGCCGGACATGATCCGGTTGGCAGCGATCAGCAGCTCGCGCGGCGACGTGTGAATCTGGCTCAGGGACAGCATGAGCCCTTTCATCTCCGCCATGTAGAGGGCGGCCGACGTGCCCTTGCCCGACACGTCCGCGATGAGGAGGCCGAGGCGATTGGCGTCGAGCGGCAGGAAATCGTAGTAATCGCCGCCGACCTCGCGGGCGGGATGGCAGAGCGCGGTCACCGACACGCCGGGAATCTGCATTGGCACCCGCTCGGGCAGCAGCGACATCTGGATGTCGCGCGCGATGCGGAGCTCTTCCTCCAGCCGCTTCTTCTCGGCCATCTCGGTGAGCAGCTGGCCGAGCCGCGCGGTCATGCTGTTGAACGAATCGGCCAGCTCGCCGAGCTGATCCTGCGCGCGCACCTCGATCTGGTGCGAGAAATCGCCCTGGCGCACGCGCTCGGTGCCGATGAACAGCTCGTGCACCGATCCGGTGATCGATCGCGCGAGCGCCAGCCCCATGACGAGCGCGACGAACTGGATGACGAGAAACAGAATCCCGACGGCCATGATCACGATGACCAACATCTGGCCGAAGGTCAGAGGACCGACCTTCGACGGCGCGAGCCGGTCGTAGATCTGGCCGATGCTCATCATGATGCGGATGGTGGCCGTGCCGATCCGCCCCGTGTTCCAGTCGGTGTAGTCGAGGAACACGACCCAGGCCGGCTGGAAGCCCGTGTCGGCCGCACGCGAGCGCTCGGCGCCCGGGCGCGCGAGGATCGGCGCGGGCCCGCCGCCGCTCAACGCGATCGCTCCGGGCTCTATCCCGGTTTCCTCCTTCAGGCGCGTGGCGGCCAGCTCGTTGAGCGGCAGATCGAGGACGACCGCATAGCCCGGCGACGATCCGTCGGGCATGGCGACCGCCCGCACGAAGAGCCGCGTCTCTCCGTACTCCGCGTTGCCGGCGTTGCCGAGATTCGTCGTGCCGGGCGATCGCCGCGACATCGCGGCTTCAAGGGACGCCGGCGACCCGATCCAGTACGCCATCAGGCCGGAGAACCCGGAACAGCCGATCCAGTCCGGCAGCGCGTCGGGGGCGAGGACGTGCGGCCACGGCCCGCTCGCGACCGGCTCGCGGACCACGATGGATTTCGCTCCCGGCAGATCGCTCGCGCACTTGCGGCTGGTCGGCACGATGGCCATCGACGCCTCGGGAAACCGGCTCTCGATGGTCTCCTGCTTGCGGGCGAGCCGCTCCTCGAGGCTCGAGGGATCGGCGCGCGAGAGCTCCACTGCGGTGGTGCGCGCGAGGAAATGCGCCTGGTCGACCATCCCGCGCAGGCGGGTCTGCACCACGTACGAGCTGACGCTGCTGAAGAGCAGCCACCCGCACAGGGCGAAAAAGACGATGATCAGCAGCGCCGGCACGAGGCCGACGAAGATGTAAGAGAGAATCAGCTTGCGGCGGACGCGCCAGAGGAGGCGGCGCTTGGCGAGCCTGATCAGCCGGTACGAGAGGACGCCGATGCCGGCCAGCAGCGCCAGGGTGCCGACCACCCCGACTGCTTCGAGCACCGGCGTGCGCCCCATGACGAGCTGCGCCGCCCAGGCGACCGTGCGGATGATCGCGCCGACGACCAGCGCGCGTCCGGGCAGCGTTCGCAGGAGGAGGTCACCGACGGAGCGGCCCGGAACCCCGTCGGCGCCCGGCCGCGGCTGTCCATTCAGCATGGGCACGTACCGCGCGCGTGTATCCGGGCATGATATCAAAGGTCCGCTGCGACGCCCGCAGCCCGTCAACCCGTATCCGCACCCGCGAGAATGCCGTGAAGCTCACGCCAACCGCTCACTTCAGCACCATCTGCATCCATGCCGGCCAGGAGCCGGATCCGACGACCGGCGCCATCATCACGCCGATCTTCCAGACCTCCACCTACGTGCAGCCGGAATTCGGCCGGCACAAGGGGTACGAGTACGCGCGCACGCAGAACCCGACCCGATCGGCGCTCGAGGCCAACATCGCGGCGCTCGAGGGAGGCCGCGCCGCGCTGGCCTTCGCCTCCGGGATGGCGGCTATCGGCGCGATTGCGAGCAGCCTGTCGGCCGGCGATCACGTGATCGTCACGGAGAACACCTACGGCGGCACCTTCCGGCTCTTCGACAAGGTGCTGCGCCGCTACCGTCTGGACTTCAGCTACGTGGACACGTCGGACGTCGACGCGATCGAACAGGCGTTCCGTCCGGAGACGAAGCTGCTCTTCATCGAAACGCCGACCAATCCCGTAATGACGATCACCGACCTGAAGGAAGTGTCCGCTCTCGCACACGGACACGGCGTGCGCGTCGCGGTGGACAACACGTTCGCGAGCCCGTACGTGCAGCAGCCGATACCGCTCGGCGCCGATCTCGTCATTCACAGCACGACGAAATACCTCAACGGCCACAGCGACAGCGTCGGCGGGGTCGTCGTCGCCGCGCGCGAAGACGATGCCGAGTGGCTGAAGTTCGTGCAGAATGCCGCCGGCGCGATCCTCGGACCATTCGATGCGTGGCTCGTGCTGCGCGGCACCAAGACGCTCGCGGTGCGGATGGAGTGTCACAACCGCAATGGCCAGGCGATTGCGGAATACCTCGACGGGCACCCGAAGGTGCGGCAGGTGTTCTATCCGGGACTGGCGAGCCACCCGCAGCACGCGCTCGCCGCGCGGCAGATGCGGGGGTTCGGAGGAATGCTTGCCTTCGAGCTCGGCTCGCTCGAGGCGGCGCGTCGGCTGCTGAACAGCGTCCGGCTGATGTCGCTGGCCGAGAGCCTCGGCGGGGTCGAGACGCTCATCTCCCACCCGGCAACGATGACGCACGCGTCGGTGCCGCCGGAACGCCGTGCCGCGATCGGCATCACCGACGGCATGGTGCGGATTTCCGTCGGCATCGAGGACATCGACGACCTGAAGGCCGATCTCGACCAGGCGCTCGAGAAAGTGTAAGCCAGACGCTGGCGATTCACGGGTCGCGGTTCACGCCGGGCTCGAGCCCGGCGCCTACGCCGTCTCCTCCGTGCGCGTGGCGGTACGGATCCATCGCAAGTACTGTTCGCTGCCGGCGCCGACCGGAATCACCAGGAACTCCGGCAAATCGTAGGGATGCATCTCGTGGAGCCGGCGTTCGAGCTCGGGCAGCCGGTCGGCGGCGGTCTTGATGACCAGCTGACGCTCGCGATCGCGTTCGATGGCGCCGTGCCATCGGAAGAAGGATTCCATCTCCGGCAGCGCGTTGACGCAAGCGGCCAGGCGCTCCTCGACGAGCCGCAGCCCGATCGTCGCCGGGTCGACGTCCGCGCCGAGCGTGGTGAGGACGAGCACGTAATCGGATGTCACGACGAACCTCTCTATTGATTTCGCAAGATTTTCTTCGCCGGGCCTGTTGTACTTTCGATGAAACTGCGATACAACTACTGTGCGCACCGGCACTTGTACTTTTTCTGCTGGTCCGCTATCCTCTGAAACCGTGACAACCGGTCCTGTCCGCCCCTCGTCGAAGCGCCCGGCGGGCCCTCGTGTCCCGTTCAGCCAGCGCCTGCTGAAGACGGGACTCGTGTTCCTGATGGCGGCGCTGGCGTTGAACGCGCTCGTGGGCGCGCGCGGATTGCCGGCGGTCCTTCAGGCGAAGAAGGACTACCGGCGCGCGGCCGAGGAGCTCAATCGGGTGCGGCAGGAAAACGCGCAGCTCAGAACCGAGGTGCGCCGGCTCAAAGAGGATCCGGCGGCCATCGAAGAGCTCGCCCGCGGCGAGCTGAACTTCATCCACCCGGGCGAAGTCGTCTTCATCATCCACGACATCCAGCCAGACGCGCGGCGGTAAGGTTCCCGTTCAATTCGAGACGGCGTGCCGCGACGCGGCCGGCGCAGAGGGGCGCAGTTGTGCGCCGGGACCGAAACGCAGGGTGACGTGTCGCAGATCTTGCATCTCCTTCCACCGGCTTACAGCCGAGCAGGGCGGAACCCCGTCTCTTTCGCTCGCAGACCCATCGGCAATACCTGGTGACTGGATGACTGCTGCGCCGAACCCATCCGTATTCTCGTCCTTCTGGATCGGCGGATTCGAA
>Ga0210061_1000057_pt1 | contig 12586 bp, 8 predicted proteins | sample MayberryNW_Catta_2_FD_184877 | JGI IMG/M metagenome (GOLD analysis project Ga0210061, IMG submission 184877) | Wetland microbial communities from San Francisco Bay, California, USA, that impact long-term carbon sequestration -... | ecosystem: Environmental > Aquatic > Marine > Wetlands ...
CCATCGCTTCTACCGTGGGATCCGGCTTCAGCCGGATTTCAGCAATCTGCAGGAGCCGGATCCGCATTTTGGTCAGGGTCGATTACACGTGAACGCTATTCGAGTGGATGTCGCGACCGACGCGGCCCGGTATCCCGTCCACATCGAACCCGGTGCGTTCGGGCGCCTGGGGGCGCTGCTGGACGCGGCAGGGTTCCCGTCGGCGCGCGCGCTCGTCACCAGCCCGGTCGTGTGGCGCCTCCACGGGGAAGAGCTGCGCCGCGCGCTGCCGGGTACCGAGCCCGTGCTGATACCAGACGGTGAACGCGCGAAGACGCTGCAGACGGTCGGCCGCATCTACGACGCGCTGATCCGATCGCGCGCGGATCGCGGCGCCGGGCTGATCGCGGTCGGCGGCGGAGTCGTCGGCGACACGGCAGGGTTCGCGGCGGCGACCTACCTCCGAGGCATTGCGGTGGCGCAGGTGCCGACGACGCTGCTGGCGCAGGTGGACAGCGCCATCGGCGGCAAGGTCGGGGTGAACCATCCCCTCGGCAAGAACCTGATCGGCGCGTTTCACCAGCCGCGGATGGTGATCGCGGATCCGCGCGTGCTCGGCACGCTGCCGCGGCGCGAGTTCCGCGCGGGGCTCTACGAGGTCGTGAAGTACGGGATCGCGTTCGACGCGGCGCTCTTCCAGACGCTTGCGGCCGACACGCGGTCGATCGTCGATCGCGATGTCGCGGTCATCACGCCCATCATCGCGCGGAGCTGCGCGATCAAGGCGAAAATCGTCATGGAAGACGAACGCGAGCGCGGCCCGCGGCGGCTGCTCAACTTCGGCCACACCGCCGGCCACGCCTTCGAAGCGCTCACCGCATATCGCCGCTTCCGGCACGGCGAAGCGATCGCGTGGGGGATGCTCGTCGCGGCCGACCTCTCGGCGGCGCGCGGCATCCTGCGCGCGGAGGATCGCGACGCGCTCGCCTCGCTCATTCGCGCGCTCGGGCCACTGCCCCCCATCTCGGACCTCTCGACCGGCGAGGCGCTCGACGCCATCCGCCGCGACAAGAAGGTCGTCGGGGGGACGCTTCACTTCGTCGTCGCAACCGGTCTCGGGTCGGCGGCGGTCGTCGACGATGTGAGCGAGGAGGAACTGCGGGGCGCACTCGTGCGGACGGGAACGAGGGCGTGACGGGAATTCGGACTGTGGAAGGCGGAATCTGGAATTAACTTCGAATGCGGAAGGCGGAATTCGGAAGTATCGCGGAATCTCGAAGTAATGGGGACGGCCGGAATGCCGCAGTTACGTGGAGAATTCCCCATTCCGCACGAATTTCGCATGCCGCACTCCGCATTCGGGCCTGATTCCGCATTCCGAGTTCGACACGGATCAATTCTCGATCCCCTGCTCCTTCATCTTCATCAGGAGCGTCTTGTAGCTGACCTGCAGCGCCTCGGCGGCCTTCGGCTTGTTGCCGGCCGCCTCGCGAATGGCCTGCGCGATCTTGCGGCGTTCGACCTCGTTCAGCACCCGGCGGGACGCGTCGGCGAGCGTGCCCGAGAGATCGATCTGCTCCCAGGGTGAGGGCGGCGGCGCGCCGGCGACTTCGCGGAACGAGAGGTTCAACTGGCGCGCGTGCAGCACGTCGCCGTCGGCGAGGATCACGGCGCGCTCGATGCAGTTCTGCAGCTCACGCACGTTGCCGGGCCACGTGTACGCCTGCAGCTCCGACAGCGCGTCCGACGAGAGCGCGAGCGGCTTCTTGCGCATCTCGCGGCAGTAGCGGTCGATGAAGTGGCGCGCGAGGATCTCGATGTCGCCCGTCCGCTCGCGAAGCGCCGGGATCTCGACCGGAAACACGCTCAGGCGGAAGTACAGGTCCTCGCGGAACTGCCGCTGCATCACCGCCGTCTTCAGCCGGCGGTTGGTGGCGGCCACGACGCGCACGTCCACGTGCAGCGACACCGTGCCCCCGACGCGCTCGAAGCGCCGCGTCTCGAGCGCGCGGAGAATCTTCGCCTGGAGGCCGAGCGGGAGGTCTCCGATCTCGTCGAGGAACAGCGTGCCGTGGTGCGCGAGCTCGAAGCGGCCCGGCTTGCGCGCGGTGGCCCCGGTGAACGCGCCCTTTTCATGGCCGAAGAGCTCGGACTCGAGCAGCGTCTCGGGGATCGCGGCGCAATTGATCGCGACAAACGGGCCGTCCGATCGCGGGCTGAGCGCGTGAAGCGCGCGCGCGAAGAGCTCCTTGCCGGTGCCGCTTTCGCCTTGCAGCAGCACTGTCGCGTCGGTGGCCGCCGCGCGCTGCAGCGCCAGGCTCACCTTCTGCAGCGCGGGATCGTCGCCGATGATCGTCGGCGCGCCCCGCCGGCTCGCGAGCTCCTCCTTGAGCACCGCATACTCGGTGAGGATGCGGCGCTGCGCGAGGCCGCGTTCGACGAGCAGCAGCAGGTGATCGGGATCGACCGGCTTGGCAAGAAAGTCCATCGCGCCGGCCTTCATGGCCTGCACGGCGTCCTGGATGCTGCCGTACGCCGTCATGACGATGACCGGGATCTCGGGGTCGAAATCCTTCGCCGCCCGGAGCACGCCGAACCCGTCGCCGGCGGGGAGCCGCAGGTCCGAGAGGACGATCGCCGGCTGGATCTCGCGGAGCAGGCGCGCCGCCTCGGGCTCGTCGGCAGCTTCGGCGACGGTGTGGCCCTGGGCTTCGAGCGCGTGGCGCAGCATCGCGCGCAGCGACGCCTTGTCTTCGACGAGGAGGATGCGCGCGGAATCGGATCGGGTTCCAGTCATCCCTGACCGGGGCCGGGACGCAACGGTGATCAGCGCAGCCACCCTGGCGGCACGCCGGCGCGCCGCGCTTCCTCTTCGAGATCGGCGATGGCCTTGATCTGCGCCTGGATCTCGCTCTTCACGCGTTCGAGCTCGGCGAGCGACTTCTGGCGCTCCCGCTCGATCGACGCCCGCTGCGCGGGATCGTCGCGGGCCGTGAAATCGGCATAGAGCCCGTTGATTTGGCTCTGCAGCGCCTGGGCGAAGGTCTTGCTGCGCTCGAGCGCCGTGCGCGCTTCGGCCATGCGGGCGCGCCACTGCTGCTCGTCCTTGGCGCGCGCATCTTCCTCTTGCGACTCCGCGGCCTCTGGCTTCTCGAGGGCCTTCTCCCCGGATACTGCCGGTTCCGACGTGGGCGGCTGCGCCGGCGGCGCACCGGACCAGCGGGCCGCGGGCTTCAGATCCTTGTTCGTGTAGACCTTCGACGAGTGCTTGACCGCCTGCCGGCGCGCTTCTTCCTTGCGCGCGACCTCGGCAAGCGACTGCGCACCGGCGAGCGACGCCGCGAAGGTGAGCAGAACCGTGAAGAAACACACGTGGCGCGTCATGAACGAGGGCTCCTTCCGGTATGTCGGCGGGAATGCCGGCGAACTACATTGCACGCGCGCGCCGGCCGATCAGAACGCAGCATCGAAGCCGAACAGGATGTAGTGCTCCCTCGTCAGATGCCCCGTGTAGTACGGACCGCTCCTCGGCGCCGCGTCGAGGAAGTCGATGTTGCCTTCGACGACGGCCTTCACATTGCGCATAAAGTAGTACGAGCCCGTCACGCTCAGCGTGTTGATGTCGATCCCTTCGTAGATGGTGTTGGTCGCGTCGAAGTCCCCCGCATCGGCGTAGTTGTACAGCAGCGACAGCGCCCAGCGGTCGTTGGGAATGTAGTCGAGGCCGGCAAAGCCGCCGCCCCAGCGGTAGTCGCGATCCGGAGCGGCATCCAGGAAGCCGTCCCACGAGTTCCAGAGGTACTGGGCGTACCAGTGCAGCGTGCCGCCGGGGTCGCCGGAGAGATCGAGGCCCACGGCCCGCTTGTCGGTGTCCCGATCGCCCACCTGAAGGCCGGCGGGACCGGTCGCGCTGCGCTGCTGGCCCGCCATCCCGAACAGCCCGGCGGAGACGGGGCCGATATCGGTGCCCACGTGGCCGAAGATGGTCTTGGCGCCATCGTTGTCGAACATCTTGTCGGGACGCCGAAAGCCCGGGCTGTTGATGTTCAGGTTGTCGGTGATGCCGTTGCCGTTGACGAGACCGAGGGCAAGGCCGACCCTGCCGACGTCGCGATCGAACAGCACGCCGCGGTCGTATGTAATGCCGGCCATGCGGTACACCATGAAATCCTGGAATGGCAGCCGGACCTCGCGCGGAAACATCAGATCGGAGAGCTGGAACTGCCCGAGTTGCATGCCGATGCCGGTGCCGAACACGTTCGAGTGCCGGAACCAGGCATCCTCGACGAGCGCCTCTCCATTAGCCCCCTTTTCGGCGAGGATGGCGTAGAAGTAGTACGTGATCGACTCGCTCAACGGAGAACTGGACAGGATCTTGACGAGATAGGGCGACTGGAAGTCCGCCGTCGCCCGCTCCGTGTCCCCCGTGATTGGATCGATCGACCGCCCCTCGCGCGCCTGCACGTACGCCTGCGCTCGAACGGCAAAGGGCGGGTGGCTCGGCAGCGCCAGGCGGTCGTCGCCTATCTCCACCGTGTCGTCCTTCCAGTTCGGCAGCCGCATATTGTTCGCGGCGAAGAACTCGCCGTACTTGTTCAGGCGCGGGAAGGCGGAATGACACACCGAACACGACAGTTTGTAGCGTCGCGCGAACTCCGGCATGGCCCACGCCGTCTGCGCGGCGGCGATCCAGAACAGGGCGACCTGCGCCATCAATAACGCGGCGCTCCAACCGACCCGAGTGCGTCCGATCATGTCAGTCTCTCGAGGGATCAGATATCGTCCGGTTCACGTCAGACGATCGAACCGGATTCCCTGACGTGGGCCCGCGTGAACAGGCGTTTGCCCGAACACAGCTGATCGGGAGCAACACCGCTGCCAGTTCGGGGGCGGCCGTCAAGGGCTGTATCGATTGACGTCTGGCAGTGGACGCCCGCAGGAGCGGAGGGGGCATTTCCGCTGCGCTGGGAAAAACCGCCCAGTACCAGGGTTAAGGGCCCGCCCGCTCTAGCAGTGCGCGAACCAGGGCCGCGTCGTGACTGGCCGGTGCAAGGGTCAGGTACTGCTCCAGCGTGCGCCGGCCATCCTCCGGATGCCCCGCCGCCAAATAGCTTTGACCGAGCGCCAACAGGAAATCGGGTTCGTCGGGAGCCAGGGCCACGGCGCGCGCGAGCGACTCGATGGCACCGGCATGATTGCCGGTCTTCTGCAGCGCGAGTCCCAGGTTGAACAGCGTGACGTGATCGTCGGGGAACAGCCGATCGGCCTCGCGGTATTCCGCGATCGCGCCGTTCCAGTCGCCGGTCCGGCTAATCGCGTGCGCCAGGTTGAAGTGGTACGACCAGCGATCCGGATCGAGCGCCACCGCACGACGGAACAGCGGGATGGCCTCCGACGCGCGGCCTCCGCGCTCGAGCACCTGCGCCAGATTGTTGAGCGCTTCCGGATCGGTCGGGTTGGCGTCCACGGCACGCTCGAAGCTCGCGAGCGCCCCGGTCATGTCGCCGGTCTTGTAGGCGGCGTTGCCGCCGAGCAGCGCCTCGCGCCCGTGCTGGAGGGAGCCGTTGGCGGGCGCGGCGGCCGCATCCACGGCTCGAGCCTGCGCCGCAGCGGCCGGTTGGGCCGCGACGCCCGGCGCGGCAGCAACCGCTTTCGGCGGATCCGGCCTGTGCAGCGCGTACACGGCGCCGCACACGAGCACGACGCCAGCCGCGACCGCGCCGATGAGCGCGCGAGACGTTTCGGTGGACGGGGCCGGTTGCGTCTCGACCGACGAACCGGCGAGCGACGCGCCGCACCGCAGGCAGCGCGGCCGGTCTGCGCGCGACTTGGCGCCGCACGCGCTGCACACGCGCGGTGCAGCGCCGTGGCGCATGCCGAATGCGAGGCTCACCGTTTCGACTCCGTGCGGTCCGCCCCTCGAACGCTCACCGGAGCGACCGCCACGACAGGATCCGCACGCCGATCTGGCCGACGCCGTTGTTGAAGTCCTGCGAATCGCCGAACATCTCGATCTTCGACCCGTTCCCGAACCAGAGGTGCTGATCGACGATGAAGGGCGCGGTGGCGCGGCCGGCGCGGACGAGCGTCTTCACCTTGGGCGACTCGTTGTTCGAGACCTTGTTGTCGCCCGTGCTGTCGTAGGCCGCGCCGCCGATGAACGTGAACGCGTACAGGTTCGCGTCGGCCTCCACCCAGGGCGTCTGCGGCTTGAATGTCGTCGTTGTAAAGAAGACGATGTCACCTGCGACGGCTGGAAAGGCCGAGATTTTTTCGTCGTCACCAATGCCGTCGACCTTGGCAAGCGATACTGCAAAGCTCGGTTGTGCATTTCCCTCAAGCAGACCGATTAGCTTGTAGCTGACGCTTACGCCTGTGGAGGGTAACAGGTCGCTACCGGTGCCAAAGAACAGGTACTGCTTCGTCCCGACCGTAACGGCCGCCATCGATGAAAACAGGGGCTGGTCCGGGGCCGAGGCACTCCCCGGATACAGCCTGGTGGGGCTGGCTGTCTTGAATTCCGGCTGTCCCGAGTTCATGACAATGTCGAATCGCCACACTCGTCCGTCGAGATCGCCAATGTATGCCTTCGTAATGAAACGCGATTCCGGTGGGCCGGCAGCTACCGGGTCCGCCTGAAGAGCGTTTTTCAGTTCCATGCACCCTTTCGCAGCCGCCATGCAGTTGTCCACTGATTCAGCCTTGCCGTCGTTGCCGACGTCTCGGAAGTCGAACACGCTGCCGTCCTTCGCCGCCAGCAGGTAGAAGCTGGTGCCGGCAACCACGCCTCCTCGTGAGGCGCTCTGCTGCGCCGAGTATGGGAAGAACCCGGAACCCACCACCACCGTATAAGGCCCGGAAGCGCCATCGATCTGACCGACCGCCGGATCCGACCAGGTCTGCCCCACCGACATCTCGGCCGGACTCGCGGACGACCGCAAGTCGCCGAACGTTCCCGACGAGGTATCGAAGCTGGTGTACTTCGGGAACGCCCACACGAACGGGATCCGCGAGGCGGTGCTGAAATAGCTCAGAACGCCACTCACATCGTCGGTTGGACCGACAGACGAGGCAATCCCGTCGAGCGTGACGTCGACCGTCTGATAGAAAGTCCCGCCGGGCCCTTCACCGAAGAATAGATAGGTACGCCACACTTCCGATCCGAGCGCACCGACCTTGACGTCGGCGATCTTCGGCGAGCTGTCCACGAAGTACGCGAAGTCGTCGATGCCCTGGCCATCGCGATAGGCCTTCAGCTTCGGCAGCAGGTTGAAGGGGACCAACGCCCAGACTTCGACGCCGGTGCGCGCGTCGAACGCGTGCATCATGCCGTCGTTGGCGCCGATGAACACGAGCCCGCGACGATCCTTGTTGTCCAGCGCGAACTTCGGGTAGTCGCCATCGGGCGGCGGATCGAGCGACGGCGCATCCAGAATGGCCGGCGTCGATCCGACAATCGCGCCTATCGGCTGCCGCCGGACGAAGTCGATGAGACTGGTGACATCGGACGTGTTCAGGTACATCCCGAACTGCGATGCGTTAGCGGCGTCGAACGACACCAGGGTCCCGTTCGGGAGGACCGTGTAGATGTTCCGGCGTGCCTCGTCGACGGTAACGCCGTCGGCCATCATCGGGGGCTTCGCCACCCAAAGGGCTTTCCCGTCGGCATCGAACCTGTACCCCGACGGCTTCGTCGCGTCGACGACTGGCTTGTAGACGCGGAAGCCGCGCAGCTTGGCTTCAAAACCGGGCAGCGCGAAGGCCGACGTCACCATCAGGTTCGATCGCTGCGGAATGACGGCGCCGGTCGATGACGTGATGCGGCTCTCGGTGTCGGGAATGGACGTGCCGTCGATGAAACGCGCTTGATATAGATCGACCGAACCCACGATCGGGCTGGTCACCTGGAACTCGCTCTGAGGCCCATAGGGCAGCGCCGCGGTGGGCGCGGTGTTCACGTCGACAGGATTGGCAAACGCGTGCTGCACCGCGGTGTCGATTGCTCTGACTGCTTCCGGCACCGGTGTGCCCGCGCTGGCGGCTGCGTCGATCTGCGCTTTCGTGATCTCGAAGTACTGCCCACCACTATTCGCGGCCACGCTCTGGAGTTCCGCTACCGAGCTTGCGGGCGGTGCTATCGCAACGACGTAGATCGGAATCCGACGTCCAGATATGTTCTTGAAGTTCGTTGCCAGTGAAGCTGCCGTGGGACTGTGACCGCCGGTACCTTCACCGCCTCCGACGATCAGCACAACGACAGTATTGCGACAAACCGTCGAACACGCCGCTGGATCGGCCGCGATCAACCGCTGCGCCTCCGACTTCGCGTCGTCGAGCAGGTGCGCCAGCGGGGCATCGTCCACGTTGAGATCGTCCCGGCCGGCCGGCAGCAGCGCGCCAGCGGTCGTCAGCGAGCGATTGACGATCGTCGTGATATCGCTGTTGGCGGTTGCCACGTCGGCCTTGACGAGCAGGCTCTGGTACGAGTCGCCAGGCTCGAGCGTGCGGTTGCTGGCCCCGACCGTCGCGCGCGTCATCTTCCAGCGGGAGTTTGACCACTCGGTGGCGCCCTGCTGCGAGACGTTTGCGCTGTAGACCGGCGACTCGTTGCCGAGGCTGCCGGGCATGGCGGGCGCCTGCTGACGCGACCTGACGAGGCCGAACCGCGCGGACACCGAGTTGTCCGCAATCGCCTGGCGCATCGCGTCCTTGGCGACCTGCATCCGCGTCTTCGCGTAGAAGTTGTTGTAGGCCGTGAGGTTCGCGGCCGCGTTGCCGACGGTGGCGACGTTCGTCGTGCTGAAGCGATCGCTGCCGCCGCTGATGAATTGCAGATCCTCGTACTTGCGGCGGTACCGCGTGGAGGTGTTGAAGTTGTTCACCCCGATGGCCAGCTCCCACAGCGCGCCGGTCTTCGGGTAGTCGGCCGGATCGTAGTAGGCGCTGTCGGCATCCCGCTGCATCCGCTCGGCCGTGTCCACGACGAGGATCACGTTCGGCTTCGTCCGCTTGAGGAACAGCAGCGGATCGAGCTGCGCGGCGGCCGGCGTGCTCCAGCCCAGGAGGGCGGCGATCGCGATCACGCCGCAGCTCACGCGGCGAGCCTTTCGGTGCGCGACGACGCCGGAGGCGGCGCGATTGTGGGATCCGGCTTCAGCCGGGTTCGCAGCTTCAAGTCGTGTCGTCATGACGGTTCTGCACCACATGGCGGTTCATGTCCTCCGCGGGATCCGTGGCTCCGATGGGGACAGTCCCCACTCCGATCACCCGGTGGGGACAGCCCCCACGGGCAACGCCTGTTGCACCCTGTCCGCCGGCGGCAGATCTGTACGGCTACGGCGCCGAGCCCAGGCCTCCGCCGAGCGTCATCTCGGATCGCGAGAGGCCCTTGCCCGGCGTCTGCACGGCGGCCTTTCGCGCCCGGCGGTTCTGCTCGTCCTGTCCGCGCTGGCCCGTGTAGCCGCGCTCGATCTCCGTGTTGTCCGTCCGCGAAAGCGTCGTCTCGATCACGCGATGCGCCCCGCCGGGCCCGAACGCCTCGGCGCGCAGCTGGATGACGCCTGCGCCCGGGTTCAGCGCATCGGGCTTGTTGTCGCCGTCGATGTCGATCTGCCCGGGATCGCCGTCGCGCGATGGGTTGTTGTCCGTATCCGACGGATCGTCGGCGACCCAGACGACGACGTAGAAGGGGGAGTTGATGGTGCCCGTCGGTACGAAGTCGCTGACCTGTCCGTGCGCGTAGATCCGCCAGCGGGGGTTGTTCTGGCCCCATGGCCGTTCGCGCGTGGACAGGTTCATGTCACCGGTCGAGCAGGCCGTCGATGACGGCGGCGAGATCTGCGGGCAGTTGGCCGCGTTGGTCGCTTTCTTCAGATCGAGCTGCCGCCCATCCCCGAGCGTCACCGCGAGGCCCGCCGACGTGAAGCCGGACGTCACGTCCGACGAGAACCCATCGGCCGACGAGAGCACGTTGTTCCAGTCGGGCACGGTGAGCAGGTCCTGCATCGTGCGCTCGATGCCCGCATCGGCGGCGTACATCGCCTCGACGCCGTCGCGGTAATTGCCCGTGATCATCGTCTCGGTCGTCGTCGTGAGCATGAGCGCCATGCCGAGCGCGGTCAGCAGCAGCATCGACATGAGCGCGATGATGAGCGCGATGCCCTGCTCGCCGCGCGGATCGTGAGATGTCCTCATGGCTGCCCCGCTCACCGGCCGATGTTCATGTTCCGCGGCGTGACCTCGAACCGGATCTCCTGGTCCGGCACGTAGGTCTCTCCGCGGCGCGACGACCCCGGGTTGACGAACAGCGTTCGGCCGGGCGGGTTGCCGCCCCGAAGGCTGTCGCTCCCGACCTGCACCCGAAGCGTCACGCGGACCTTCCGCACCCGCAGCATGTCCGCGTCATAGCGGTTTGGCAGTTCCGCCCCCTTATCGGTCGTCATGCCCGGACACCAGGGACCGTCCTTCAACTCGTCATAGGAGATGGGCACGAGCGTGCCGGGCGGCGCGCCGTTCAACCAGTCCTCCATGCGCGGCACCTGGAGGCCGCCCGACAGCTTGAACGTGCAGTTCTCGCCGGCCGGCCAGTCGTCTGATGTGATGTCGTCGCCGAGCTTTGGCGGCTTGGGCCCGTAGGTCGTCCAGGGGCCCACTGTATCGGTGAGCGGCTTGCGCAGCGCAGGCGGCATCGGCTCGCCGAAGTACTCGAAGCGCAGATCGACGACGTTGTCCACGACCGGCAGGTTGGTCTGGTAGCCGTCGTAGTGGTACAGCCGTCGCTCGTCACGATTCAGGTAATACGTGTGCGAGGCGATCTTGGTGATGTACGAGCTCGCGACATACGTGGTCGTGAACCTGTTGTCGCGGTGCTGGAGGTGGAGCGCGTCGTCCTGCACCTGCGTCACCGTGAAGATGTCGTAAGCCCCCTCAGCATTGAAGATCAGCGCACGGTCGCCGATCTCGAACCCGCACAGCTCCTCGCCCTGCGGGCAGCCGGCCATCGCGGTGACCTTCAACTCCGCCGACTCGTTCGGCATGTCGGTGGAGATGGTCGACTGGGCCGCAGTCGGCGGCACGTACATGATCGTGATGGCGCTCGGGTTCGGGTTGTCCGGCGATCCCGGCACCATCGTGCCGACCGTGTGCGGCAGGATCGGCGCGAAGAAGTTGCCCAGCGCCCCAACCGCGGATCCCGAGTACGTGCCGGCGCCTGCCATGATCAGATCGCGCTGCAGCGAATCGACCGCGACGCGCAGGCGCTGCTGCATGTCCGACACCTCGGGCTGCGCCCGGTACGTGCCCTGCGACGGGTTGAGCAGCGAGAAGATGCCTCCGGTGACGGCCAGCAGGATGGCGGTGGCCACCATCATCTCGACCAGCGAGAACCCGGCCTCGCGCCGCCGGTGGATGGTCATGCCGGTCATGACGTCTTCCTCGTTTTCACGCTGATCAGGCGCGCTTCGTCGGGCAGGCGCACCACGTTGCCGGCGTTGGCGACGGCGCCGCGATCGTTCTGCCGCGTGACGAGCACCTGCAGGATCAGCGTGCCGTTCGGGTTCGTCGGCAGCGGCTCGATCGACCACCGGCGGATGAAAAGCGTGTTGGGAGGCGGATCGGCGCCGCCCCCGAGGCTGCAGCCGTTCACGTCGATGTAGTCGACGTATCCGTCCACATTGGCCGTGAGCGAGCCCGCGGGCGACGGTGTCAGACCGACGGCGGCGCCGGTGTTCACGGCGGCGCAGTTGCCAACCGCCTCGAACGCCGCGGTGTTCGACGTGACGTCGCTCAGGGGGAGGCCGATCAGGTCGAACCCCCAGTTGAGCGCACGCAGCTGCTCCATCTTCTGCTCGCCAAGCACCGCCGCGTAGGTCGAGTTCTTCCCCGACGCGTTGGCCTGCGTCGAGATCGCGAACAGCTGCGCGAGCGCGACCACGGCCGTGACCATCAAGCCGGTGGCGATGAGCGTCTCGACCAGCGAAAAGCCCGCCTCGTTACTGGAGCTGCACTTTGCCAAGGCCATTCACCTGGATGCTCTTCCTCGAGGCGAGCTGCGCGGCGGCGCTGCCCTTCGCCTTCTGGAGCGTGATCGATGTCGGCGCGTTGGTGGGAATCGGATCCCACGGCAACCGCCCCTGGAACATCCGCGCCGTGCCGTCGGGCCAGAACTCGATCGTCTGCACGGCGACGAACTCCACGGCCGAATTGAGCCGCTTGAGATCGCCGTCGTTGTTGGGGACGTCGAACACACCCCGGTTCTGATCCGGATACGGATAAGTCGCCGTGCTGCAGCGCGCGGCCGCGCGCGAGTCGCTGTCGTCGGCTGCTGGTGCGGTAGGAGTGCCAATCAGCTCCACGAGACGGAACTGACCGGCAGTCGGACAATTGAAGCGCACGCGCATCGGACGGTTCGTGGAAACCGCGCGCAGCCGTGCGGTTTGCAACTCACGCTCCACCTCGCGGGCGGAGGCGCCGACCTGCATTTCTCCCATCATCGACGTGATCGCGGGTATGGCCATCGCGCCAACGGTTGTAAGAACTGCGACGACGAGCAGGAGCTCGAGGAGCGAAAAACCGCGATCGGCTCGCGATTGCCGGGAGCCGCGGGCGA
>Ga0210061_1000058_pt1 | contig 12548 bp, 10 predicted proteins | sample MayberryNW_Catta_2_FD_184877 | JGI IMG/M metagenome (GOLD analysis project Ga0210061, IMG submission 184877) | Wetland microbial communities from San Francisco Bay, California, USA, that impact long-term carbon sequestration -... | ecosystem: Environmental > Aquatic > Marine > Wetlands ...
CACCAGGAAGCGCGTCGTGTTGTTGGGATCGTCCTCGATGGCGCGCGCGAGCAGCTGCAGGCCGTAGCGCTCGGCGGCCGCCTCCCCGGCGATGGCCCCCGCCCCGGCGTCGCGGCTCGCGCGCTCCGCGGCCTCGGCGTTCGAGGCCGCCGGCAGCCGCTCGGCGCCCGGCAGGTTGCGGTTGAGCCAGGCGCCGCACTGCGCGAGCGACTGCGCGTGCGAATACACGCGCTTCAGGCCCGCCAGGTCGGTGCCCAGGGCCATCAGGTTCTGGTGCACGCGCAGCTCCACCTCGCCGCAGATCCTGAGCGGCGTGACCAGCAGCAGGTCGAGCGAGCGCCCCACCGCGCCCTCGGTCGAATTCTCCACCGGCACCACCGCGAACTGCGCGTCGCCCGACTCGCAGCGGCGGAACACCTCGTCGATGACGGTCGCCGCAAGCGCCTCGACGCCGCCGCCGAAGTGCCGGCGCACCGCCTCCTCGCTGAAGGTGCCCGGCGGCCCGAGATAGGCGACGCGAATCGCCTGCTCCAGGCCGCGGCACGCCGAGATGACCTCGCGAAACACGCGCGTCAGCGCGTCCGCCGGCAGAGGATCGCCCGCGCGCGCCGCGACGCGGCGCAGGACCTCGGCCTCGCGCTCGGGCCGGTACGCCGGCGCGCCGCCCTTGGCGGCGCCGATCTTCTGCGCGAGGCGCGCGCGCCGCTGCAGCAGCCCGACGAGCTCGCCGTCGAGCGCGTCGATCTCGGCGCGCAGCCTGTCGATGTCCCCGCTCATGTCCCGAGCGGAAGATATCTGACGGCGAGCACGCCGTCGATGGCGCGCAGCGCCGCGAGCGCGTCCGCCGGCACCGCGCTGTCGACGTCGACGAGGGTATAGGCGACGTCGCCCCGGGACTTGTTCAGCATGTTGTGGATGTTGATGCCGCGCGCGCCCATGGCGTGGGAGATGCGCGCCAGCATGTCGGGCACGTTGGCGTTGGCGATCGCCAGGCGGTACGGCGACTCGCGCGCCATCGCCGCCTCGGGGAAGTTGACCGCGTTGCGCAGGTTGCCGTGCTCCAGGTAGTCGCGTACCTGGTCCACCACCATGACCGCGGAGTTCTCCTCGGCTTCGGCGGTCGAGGCGCCCAGGTGCGGCAGCGCGACCACGCCGGGCGCGCCGATCAGCGCGCCGGTCGGGAAGTCCGTGACGTAGCAGTGCAGCCGCCCGGCGCCGAGCGCGGCCAGCACCGCGGCGTCGTCCACCACGCCTTCGCGCGAGAAGTTGAGCAGGATCGCGCCCGCGCGCAGCAACCCGAGGTTGTTCGCGTTCAGCAGGTGGCGCGTGCGCTCGGCGAGCGGCACGTGCAGCGTGACGAAGCGGCTCGCCTTCAGCAGCTCGTCCACCGAGCCCGCGCGGCGCACCTGCGACGGCAGGCTCCAGGCGCCCTCCACCGTGATCTCGGGATCGTGGCCGATCACCTGCATGCCGAGGCGGATGGCGGCGTCGGCGACCAGGCTGCCGATCTTGCCGAGGCCGATGACGCCCAGCGTCTGCCCCGGCAGCTCGGCGCCCGCGAACGCCTTCTTGCCGTCCTCGATGCGCCGCTCGAGGTCGCTCGCCCCCTTGTCCAGGCCGCGCACGAAGTCGAGCGCCGGGGCGAGGTTGCGGGCGGCGATCAGCAGTCCCGCGATCACCAGCTCTTTCACGGCGTTGGCGTTGCCGCCCGGGGTGTTGAAGACCGGCACGCCACGCGCGGAGAGCGCGGCCACCGGGATGTTGTTGGTGCCCGCGCCGGCGCGCCCCACCGCCTTGAGGCGCTCGCCGAGCGCCATGCGGTGCAGGTCCTGCGAGCGCACCAGCACCACATCGGGGTCGGGCGACTCGGCGACGATCGCGTAGCGCGCCGCGGGCAGGCGCTGCAGCCCGGACTGCGCCACGCGGTTCAGCACCAGCACCTCGAGCTTGTCCGGCCGCTCAGCCATGGCGCGCGGCGAACTCCCGCATGTACGCCGCCAGCTGCCGCACGCCTTCGATCGGCATCGCGTTGTAGAGCGAGGCGCGCATGCCGCCCACGGCGCGGTGCCCCTTGAGCTGCGTCAGGCCGCGCTCTTCGGCGCCCTTCAGGAAGGGCGCATCGAGCCGCTCGTCGGGCAGCCGGAAGGTCACGTTCATGCGCGAGCGGTCGGCCTTGTCCACCGGGTTGGCGTAGAAGCTCCCCGCGTCGACGGCGTCGTAGAGCAGCTGCGCCTTCGCCACGTTGCGCCGCTCGATCTCGGCCAGCCCGCCCAGCTGCTTGAGCCATTTGAACACCAGCCCGGCGATGTAGATGGCGTAGGTCGAGGGGGTGTTGAGCATCGAGCCGGCGTCGGCCTGCAGCTTGTAGTCCATGACCGAAGGGGTGCCCCGCGCGGCGCCGCCGAGCAAGTCCTCGCGCACGATGACCAGCGTGAGGCCGGCCGGCCCCGCGTTCTTCTGCGCGCCGGCGTAGATCAGGCCGAACTTCTGCACCTCGAGCGGGCGCGACAGGAAATGCGAGGACGCGTCGGCGACCAGCGGCACCGCGCCGGTTTCCGGGATCCAGTGGAATTCGACCCCGCCGATGGTCTCGTTGGAGCAGTAGTGCACGTAGGCGGCGTCGCGGCGCACCTCCCAGGCGCGCGGCGCATAGGCGAACTTGCGGTCCTCGGAGCTCGCCGCGACGTGCACGTCGCAGTAGTTCTTCGCCTCCTTCACCGCCTTCTTCGACCATTCGCCGGTGACGACGTAGTCGGCGCGCGGGTTGCCGCGCAGCAGGTTCATCGGCACCTGGGCGAACTGCAGCGTCGCCCCGCCCTGCAGGAACAGCACCTTGTAGCTCGCCGGGACGCCGAGCAGCGCGCGCAGGTCGGCCTCGGCCTCCGCGGCGATGCCCGTGAACTCCTTGCCGCGATGGCTCATTTCCATCACGCTCATGCCGCTGCCGCGCCAGTCGAGCATCTCGTCCCCGGCGCGCGCCAGGACTTCGGCCGGCAGCATCGCCGGCCCGGCGCTGAAATTGAAGATGCGCGACATCAGTGCACCGTGGGCGGCGGCGCCTCCGCCGGCGCGAGCGGCGGCTCGCCGTCGCCCCCATTGCCGTCGCCATGGCCGTTGCCGTTCTCCGGCCCCTCCTCGTCCTTCTCCTCGATGCGCTCCAGGCCCGCGAGCTTTTCGCCCTCGCCGAGCGCGATGAGCGTCACGCCCTGCGTCGAGCGGCCCTGCTCGCGGATCTGCGCCACCTTGGTGCGGATGAGCACGCCGCCGGTGGAAATCAGCATCACCTCGTCGCTGTCGTCCACCAGCACGGCGCCCACCAGGCGGCCGTTGCGCTCGGACGCCTGGATGGCGATCAGGCCCTGTCCGCCGCGGCCGTGCTTGGTGTACTCGGAGATCGGCGTGCGCTTGCCGAAGCCGTGCTCGGTGGCGGTGAGCACGGTGCGGCTCTCGTCCTTCGCCACCAGCATGCACACGACGCGCTGGCTGCCGTCGTCGGGCAGGCGCATGCCGCGCACGCCGCCCGCCTGCCGCCCCATGGCCCGCACCTCGGACTCGGCGAAGCGCACCGCCTTGCCTTCCGAGGAAAACAGCATCACGTCGGCGCTGCCGTCGGTGAGCACGCCGCCCACCAGGTAGTCGCCCTCCCCGAGGCTCACGGCGATGATGCCGCTCGGCCGCGGGCGCGAGAAATCGGCGAGCGGCGTCTTCTTGATCGTGCCGCGCGCGGTCGCCATCAGCACGAAGTGCTGCTCGTCGAACTCCTTCACCGGCACCACGGCGGTGATCTTCTCGCCCTCCTCGAGCGGGAACATGTTCACCACCGGCTTGCCGCGGCTGGCGCGGCTGCCCTGCGGCACCTCGAACACCTTGAGCCAGTACAGGATGCCGCGGCTGGAGAAGCACAGCAGGTAGTCGTGCGAGTGCGCGACGAACAGCCGCTCGATGAAGTCGTCCTCCTTCATCGCCGTGGCGGCGCGGCCGCGCCCGCCGCGGCGCTGCGCGCGGTAGTCGGCGAGCGGCTGCGCCTTGGCGTAGCCGCCGTGCGAGAAGGTCACCACCATGTCCTGCGGCGCGATCAGGTCCTCGATCGAGATGTCCTCGGCCACGGTGACGATCTCGGTGCGCCGCGCATCGGCGAACTCGTCCTTGAGCTGCTTCAGTTCCGCGCCGATGATCGCGGTGATGCGCGCGGGCTGCTCGAGGATGTCGAGCAGGTCGGCGATCTGCGCCATGACCTCCTTGTACTCGGCGCGGATCCTGTCCTGCTCGAGGCCGGTCAGGCGCTGCAGCCGCAGCTCGAGGATCGCCTGCGCCTGCGCGTCCGAGAGCCGGTAGCCGTCCTCGCGCAGGCCGAAGTCGGCGGCCAGGCCCTCGGGCCGGTAGGCCTGCGCCGCGCCGCGCGCGAGCATCTCGCGCACCAGCGCCGAATCCCAGCTGCGCGCCATCAGCTCGCGCTTGGCGTCCGCGGGTGCGGGCGCCGCCTTGATCAGCGCGATCACCGCGTCGACGTTGGACAGCGCCACCGCGAGGCCTTCCAGCACGTGGCCGCGCTCCCGGGCCTTGCGCAGGTCGAACACGGTGCGCCGCGTGGCCACCTCGCGCCGGTGCGAGACGAACGCCTCGATCAGCTGCTGCAGGTTGAGCAGCCTCGGCTGGCCGTCGACCAGCGCCACCATGTTCATGCCGAAGGAGTCCTGCAGCTGCGTCTGCTTGTACAGGTTGTTGAGCGCCACCTCCGGCAGCTCGCCGCGCTTGAGCTCGATCACCACGCGGATGCCGTCCTTGTCGGACTCGTCGCGGATGTCCGAGATGCCCTCGATGCGCTTGTCGGTGACGAGCTCGGCGATCTTCTCGAGCAGCGCCTTCTTGTTCACCTGGTAGGGCAGCTCGTCCACCACGATCGCCTGGCGATGGCCCTTCTCCATGTCCTCGAAGTGCGTGCGCGCGCGCATCACCACGCGCCCGCGGCCGCTGCGGTAGCCCTCGTGCACGCCCGCGAGGCCGTAGATGATGCCGGCGGTGGGAAAATCGGGCGCCGGCACCAGCTTCATCAGGTCTTCGATCGCGCAGTGCGGGTTCTCGAGCAGGTGCAGGCAGGCGTCCACCACCTCGCCGAGGTTGTGCGGCGGCACGTTGGTCGCCATGCCGACGGCGATGCCCGATGAGCCGTTGACGAGCAGGTTCGGCACGCGCGTCGGCAGCACCGCGGGCTCGCGCTCCTTGCCGTCGTAATTCGGCACGAAATCGACGGTTTCCTTGTCGATGTCGGCCAGCATCTCGGCCGAGAGGCGCGCCAGGCGGCACTCGGTGTAGCGGTAGGCCGCCGCGTTGTCGCCGTCGATGGAGCCGAAGTTGCCCTGCCCGTCGACCAGCATGTAGCGCATGGAGAAGTCCTGCGCCATGCGCACCAGCGCCTCGTAGGTCGCCGAGTCGCCGTGCGGGTGGTACTTGCCCAGCACCTCGCCGACCACGCGCGCGCATTTCACGTACGGCCGGTTCCAGGCGTTGTTCGATTCCTGCATGGCGAACAGCACGCGCCGGTGCACCGGCTTCAGGCCGTCGCGCACGTCCGGCAGCGCGCGCCCCACGATCACGCTCATCGCGTAATCGAGATACGAGCGGCGCATCTCCTCCTCGAGACTGACGGGGAGCGTTTCCTTGGCGAATTGTTCCATTGCGGCTCTTGTTCTGAGAGGGAAAGTGGCCGTTCAAGGCGCTGTTTCGAACGTGAAATTTTAGCACGCGCGACCTCTCGACCTCGGGCTTTGGCTGTGCTTAAATGCGGGGCATTCCGTGCGAGGGAGAACAACGATGAACAGGACATCCGCTCAGCTTTTCGTTTGCGCCGCCGCGCTCGCCGCGCTGGTCGGCTGCGCCACCACCGAGGAGGCGCCCGTCGCGCCCGCGCCGGCTCCGGCGCCCGCGCAGCCCGCCCCGGCGCCCGCGCCCGCCCCGGCCCCCGCGCCGGCGCCCGCACCGGTGGCCAAGCCCGCGCCGCAGAAGCTGCGCGTGTTCGCGCACGTGCTGTTCGCTTTCGACAAGTCCGCGCTCGACCTGAAGGCCCACGACACGCTCGATCGCGAGGTGGTGGTGCGCTTCGGCGAGTTCGGCGATCTGCGCTTCATCAACATCAACGGCTACACCGACCGCATCGGCTCGGTGCAGTACAACCAGAAGCTCTCGGAGCGCCGCGCGGACGCGGTCAAGGCCTACCTCGTGCGCCAGGGCGCCGACGCCTCGAAGATCCAGACCACGGGGTACGGCAAGATGTACGTCGGCTCGATGCTGCCGGTGGTGAGCTGCGACCAGAAGAACCGCAAGGCGCTGATCGCCTGCCTCGCGCCGAACCGCCGCGCCGAGGTCGAGGTGCTGGGCATGGGCCGCTAGGCGCCGCCCGCACGTCCGCACCAAGCCCCGCTGCGCGGGGCTTTTTTGTTGGCGCCCCACCGCATGACGGAACGAGTGCTCATCAACGCGCGCTGGGTCGTGCCGGTCGAGCCGGCCGGCGTGGTGCTCGAGCGCCATGCCGTCGTCGTGCAGGCCGGCCGCATCGAGGCGGTCTTGCCGGCGGCCGAGGCGGCCGAGCGCTACGCCGACAGCGCACGCGTCGACCTCCCCGGGCACGCGCTGATCCCCGGCCTGGTCAACGCGCATACGCACGCGGCGATGGCGCTGATGCGCGGCTTCGCCGACGACCTGCCGCTGATGCGCTGGCTCGAGGAGCACGTCTGGCCGGCGGAGGCAAAGAACGTGTCGGCGGAGTTCGTCAAGGACGGCACGCTGCTCGCGTGCGCCGAGATGCTGCGCGGCGGCGTGACCTGCTTCAACGACATGTACTTCTTTCCCGAAGCGGCGCTCGAGGCCGCGCTGCAGGCCGGCATGCGCGCCTCGCTCGGCCTGATCGTCGTGGAGTTCCCATCGGCCTACGCCTCCGACCCCGAGGCCTACCTCGCGCAGGGGCTCGCGCTGCGCGACCGCTGGCGCGAGCACGCGCTCGTTTCCTTCTGCCTCGCGCCGCACGCGCCCTACACCGTGTCCGACGCGAGCTTCCGCAAGGTGGCGCAGCTCTCGGCGGAGCTCGAGCTCCCGGTGCACGTGCACGTGCACGAGACGGCGGACGAAGTCGCGCGCTCGGTCGCCGAGCACGGCGTGCGGCCGCTCGCGCGCCTGGCGCGCCTCGGCCTGCTCGGCCCGAGCCTGATCGCGGTGCACTCGGTGCACCTCACGGCCGAGGAGATCGCGCTGCTGGCGAAGCACGGCGCGTCGGTGGCGCACTGCCCGTCGTCCAACCTCAAGCTGGCGAGCGGCTTCGCGCCGGTGGCGCAGCTCCTGGCCGCGGGCGTCAACGTCGCGCTCGGCACCGACGGCGCGGCGAGCAACAACCGCCTGGACATGTTCACCGAAATGCGCCACGCGGCGCTCCTCGCCAAGGCCGCCGGCGGCAGCGCCGAAGCGATGCCGGCGCACGCCGCGCTGCACGCCGCGACGCTGGGCGGCGCCGTCGCGCTCGGCGCACAGGCGCGCATCGGCAGCATCGTTCCGGGCAAGGCCGCGGACCTGGTCGCCGTGGCCCTGGACGACATCTCGCTGCAGCCCGTCTACGACGTGATTTCGCACCTCGTGTATGTCTGCGGGCGCGAGCACGTCAGCGACGTCTGGGTCGGCGGCGAGCGCGTGCTGCGCGAGCGCGAGCTGACGCGCGTCGACGGCGCTGACTTGCAAGGCCGTGCCGCCTTGTGGCAGACTAAAATATTGAATTCCTTGAAATGACCGGACGTTATCTTTCGGTCCGGGTACACCCCCCCAATCCAATAAGCAACGGGAGAAAACGCATGCCGAAGAACCTACTGCGATCCGCGGGTCTGAGCAGCGCGCTGCTGGCGATGGCCGTGCTTGTGGGCTGCGCCACCACCGAGGAACCTGCGCCGGCACCGGCACCCGCGCCTGCCCCGGCGACTCCTGCCCCCGCCCCCACCCCGGCGCCCGCGCCGGCCCCGGCGCCCGCGCCCAAGCCGGCCCCCGCGCCCAAGGCGCAGAAGGTGACGCTCTCGGGCGAAGTGCTGTTCGACTTCGACAAATCGGTGATCCGGCCCGAGTACAAGGACCGCCTGGACAACCTCTCGGGCCAGGTCGGCGGCATCAACCTCGAAGTGGTGATCGCCATCGGCCACGCCGACCTGATCGGCACGCAGCAGTACAACCAGAAGCTGTCGGTGCGCCGCGCGGAAGCGGCCAAGGCATACCTGGTGTCCAAGGGCATCGAGGGGAACCGCATCTACACCGAGGGCAAGGGCGAGACGCAGCCCGTGAAGGCCTGCCCGAAGATGAGCGGCAAGGCGCTGATCGAGTGCCTGCAGCCCAACCGCCGCGTCGAGCTGGAAGCGATCGGCACGAAGAAGTAAGCCGCGTTTTTGCGGCGAGAAGAGCCCCGCTGCGGCGGGGCTTTTTTTTGGTGCCCAGCACGGCGCAGGTGAGAAAATTGGCGCCGTGCCTCGCCGGGTTTCCATAGATCTCACGCTTTTTGCCGCATGAATCTCGCGGCAAAAAGCGTGAGACGCATTTGAAAGGCAACCGCAAAGGCGCGCGGCTAGAATAGGCACCGTGCCACACCGGGTTTCCCATGGTCTCGTGTTTTTTGGCGGCATGAATCTCGCCGCCAAAAAACACGAGATGTATTAAGAGCCAATGCAAACCACCGCTCCCAACGCCGACCCCGCCGAGCTGGAAAAATTCTCCGACCTCGCCCACCGCTGGTGGGACCTCGGGGGCGAGTTCCGGCCGCTGCACGCCATCAATCCGCTGCGCCTGGAGTGGATCGAGCGGCAGGCGCCGCTCGCCGGCAGGGACGTGCTCGACGTCGGTTGCGGCGGCGGCATCCTCGCCGAGGCGATGGCGCAGCGCGGCGCACGCGTCACGGGCATCGACCTCGCCGAGAAGCCGCTCAGGGTGGCGCAGCTGCATCTCCTGGAGAGCGGCCTGCAGGTGCGCTACGAGCTTTCATCCCCCGAGGACCTGGCGGCCGCGCATCCCGAAAGCTTCGACGTGCTCACCTGCATGGAAATGCTCGAGCACGTCCCGGACCCGGCGCGCGCCGTGGCGGCCTGCGCGCGGCTGCTGCGCCCGGGCGGCACCGCGATCTTCTCCACGATCAACCGCAACCCGAAGGCGTACCTGTTCGCCGTCATCGGCGCGGAGTACGTGCTGCGCCTGCTGCCCAGGGGCACGCACGACTACGCGCGCTTCATCCGCCCTTCCGAGCTCGCCCACTGGTGCCGCGATGCGGGCCTGCGCGAAGCCGAGCTCACCGGCATGACCTACAACCCGTTCACGCAGCGCTACCGGCTCGGGCCGGACTGCGACGTCAACTACCTGCTCGGCTGCCGGCGCGATGCCTAGCCGGGCGGTCCTGTTCGACCTCGACGGCACGCTCGCCGATACCGCACCGGACCTCGCGGCGGCGCTGAACCGGCTGCGCACGGACCAGGGGCTCGAGCCGGTGCCGATCGAGCGGCTGCGCCCCTTCGCCTCGGCGGGCGCGCGCGGCCTGGTGCACGCCGGCTTCGGCGTGAAGCCGGGCGACGCCGACTACAACGCGTTGCGCGAAGCGTTCCTCGAGGCCTACCGCGAGAGCACCTGCGTGCAGACGACGCTCTTCCCGGGCGTCGCCGAGCTGCTGGCCGAGCTCGGCCGGCGCGCGCTGCCCTGGGGCATCGTCACCAACAAGGCGACGCGCTTCACCGATCGCATCGTCGAGACGCTGGGGTTGAAGCCCGCCTGCGTGGTGTGCGGCGACACGACCGAGCATCTCAAGCCGCATCCGGCGCCGATGCACCACGCCGCCGGGCAGCTGAAGCTGCCGCCGGGCGACTGCGTGTACCTCGGCGACGACCTGCGCGACATCCAGGCGGCGCGCGCCGCCGAGATGCGCGCGGTCGCCGTCGGCTGGGGCTACCACCATCCCGAGAGCGGCGGGCCGCGCTCCTGGAAGGCCGACGCGGTGATCTCGCAGCCGCGGGACTTGATCGCGCTCCTGTAGGCCCCATATGGGATAATGCGTCTACGCACGAAACGGGGGCGACCTGGTTTCGACGCGGGTTGCGACGCAGCGCAGGGCATGCCGAGGACCAGTGACCTCGTAAATCCATCTGGAAACACTACAAACGCCAACGACGAGCGTTTCGCTCTAGCCGCCTAACACCGGCTAGACGCTGCACTGGTCTGCTGATGGGCCAGGCTCCCTAAAAGGAGTGCAGCGTCATTCACATCAGCCTCTCCTCCGGGCCTGGCCGCTTGGCCCGGGGGATCCGTCGAAGCGGCTAGCCGAGCATCAGCCTGCCGGTGGGCGGTTGCGAGGCGAAGCTCAAATTGCCAGGCTAAGCATGTAGTCCTGACTGCCGAGGGCTTGCGGACGCGGGTTCGATTCCCGCCGCCTCCACCAATTCAGTTGCCATGGCCACCCCTTCGCTTCCCACTCTGAGTGCCGCCGAAGCCCGCGTCCTCGCCGTGCTGGCCGAAAAGCAGCGCACGGTGCCCGACACCTATCCGCTCACGCTCAATTACCTGGTTTCCGGCTGCAACCAGAAGAGCAGCCGCGAGCCGGTCATGGAGCTAAGCGAGGCCGAGGTGCGGCAGGCGCTCGACAGCCTCCGGAAGATGTCCCTGGTCATCGAATCGAGCGGCGGGCGCGTGCTGCGCTACGAGCACAACATGGAGCGTGTCCTCCACGTTCCGACCACCTCGGCCGCGCTGCTCGCGGTGCTGATGCTGCGCGGGCCGCAGACCGCGGGTGAGCTGCGCATCAACTGCGACCGGCTGCACAAGTTCGCGGACATCTCGGCGGTGGAGGGTTTCCTGCGCGAGCTCGCGGAGCGGCCGGCCGGCGCGCTGGTGGCGGAGCTGCCGCGGCAGCCCGGCTCGCGCGAGAACCGCTGGGCCCACCTGCTGAGCGGCGCGCCCGCGGCTGAATCGCGACCGGCTCCAGCCGCGCCTGCGCCGGGCGACGAGCTCGCCGAGCTGCGTGCGAGGGTCGAGGCGCTGGAGGAAAGCGTAGCGCGGCTGCAGGCGCAGCTGGCGGAGCGGCGGGCGGAGATCAAATAAGCGCTCGCCGCCCCTAGACGATGCGCTCGAGCGGCAGCAGGAACAGCCGGATATGGTCCGCCGCGCGCTTGATCTCCCGGTTCGCCTCCTGGATGCTGCCGATCAGCGCCTCCAGCGGCGCCTCGTCCTCGAAAGCGATCATGGTCACCGAGTTGGTGCTGCCATAACCGCCGGTGCCCAGGTGCGGCTCGGTGCCGCGTCCCTTGCCCTTGGCGTTGCCCCAGCTGGTGAAGTAGTCGATGCCGTTTTGCTCCAGGATCCTCATGACGTGATCCATGAAGTAGCTGTTGCAGACGATCAAGGCCATCTTCACGCAGCCACGATAGAGCCGCTCCGGTCGCGTGACTTGACGCAGATCAAGCGCGCAGATGGTTCAGCGCGACGTCCATGACGTCGAAGTTGCGCAGCCGTTTCTTCCCCGGGATCCCGCCCGTGCGGCGGTTGAAGACGAGCGGCACCGCCTGCTCGGAAACGCCGCCGTGCGACCGCAGCGGCGCATCGAGCCCCGAGAGGTCGTGGCGCGACCGGCCGGTGCCGAGCACCACGTGCTTCTCCGAGATCACGATCACGTCGCCGAGGCGGTCGGGCGGCAGCTCGAAGCGCGCGCAGGCGTCGGCATTCGACAAGGCAAGCTGCACGCCGTCGACGCCGGCGAGGCGTGAAAGCATCGATTTCAGGTCCGCGTCTTCCGGCAGGTACGCTGTGGCGAAGGAGCCGAGCGCCCCGTGGTGCACGACGTACGGGTCGGTGATCGGCAGGATCACCCTCGCCTTTCCCGCGCCCAGCCACTCGTCGAGCAGGTCCTGCAGGTAGATCGCGTTCGGCCGGCCGTCGGCGCCGAACTTGTCGTTCATGCCGTGATCGGCGGTGAGCGCGAGCGTCGCGCCGAGCGCATCGAGCTTGGCCAGGTACCGGTCCATCATGGCGTAGAACGCGTTCGCCGCCTTCGCGCCCGGCGCGGCCTTGTGCTGGACGTAGTCCGTCGTGGAGAGGTACATCAGGTCGGGCCGCTGCGTCTCCATCAGCCTGACGCCGGCGGCGAACACGAACTCCGAGAGCTCGGCGCTGTAGACCGAAGGGCGCCCCATGCCGGCGAGCGCCTGCTGGGTTTCGTCCGCCTTCTCGGCCGAGAAGCAGGCGCCGTCGAGGTCCTTGCCGAGCAGCGCGCGCAGCTTGTCCTTCGCGGTCACCACCGCGACCTTCGCGCCTGCTTTCGCGAAGGCCGCGAGGATGGTGCCGGCGCGCAGGTACTTCGGGTCGTTCATCATCACCTCGGCGCCGGCCTCGCGGTCGTAGAAGTAGTTGCCGCAGATGCCGTGCACCGCGGGCGGCACGCCCGTGACGATGGAGAGGTTGTTGGGATTGGTGAACGAGGGCACCACGCAATCGGCCTCGAACGCCGTGCCTTCGCTCAGCATGCGGCCGAGGAAAGGCGCCACGCCCGCCGCCAC
>Ga0210061_1000060_pt1 | contig 12510 bp, 12 predicted proteins | sample MayberryNW_Catta_2_FD_184877 | JGI IMG/M metagenome (GOLD analysis project Ga0210061, IMG submission 184877) | Wetland microbial communities from San Francisco Bay, California, USA, that impact long-term carbon sequestration -... | ecosystem: Environmental > Aquatic > Marine > Wetlands ...
CTCGATGGGCGTCTGGCCGCAGTTCAGGAGCCCGCTCATCTGGGACGTGTTCGCGGTATCGACCTACGCCACCGTGTCGCTGATCTTCTGGTACGTCGGGCTGCTGCCGGACCTTGCGACGATGCGCGACAAGGCGAAGTCGCTCTTCGTCAAGCGCATCTTCGGCGTCGTCGCGCTCGGGTGGCGCGGGTCGGCGATGCACTGGCAGCGGTACGAGACGGCTTCGCTGCTGCTGGCCGGCCTGGCGACGCCGCTCGTGCTCTCGGTGCACACCGTGGTGAGCTTCGACTTCGCCGTGGCGGTGATTCCGGGCTGGCACGCGACGGTCTTTCCGCCGTACTTCGTCGCCGGGGCGATTTACTCCGGGTTCGCGATGGTGCTGACGCTGGTGATTCCGATCCGGGCGTACTACCGGCTCCACGACTTCATCACGATGCGGCACATCCAGAACTGCGCGAAGATCATGCTGGTCACCGGCCTGATGGTCTTCTACGGGTACTGCACGGAGCTCTTCTTCGGCTGGTACGCCTCGAACGAGTACGAAGGGTTCATGATCCACAACCGGGTGTTCGGGAACTACTGGTACATGTACTGGTTCCTGATCTTCTGCAACGGCGTCATGCCGCAGTTGCTGTGGTTCAAGCGCGTGCGCACCAACGTCGTGGTGCTGTTCCTGATTTCACTCGTCGTGAACACGGGCATGTGGCTCGAGCGGTTCGTGATCGTCGTCACGAGCCTGAGCCGCGACTTCCTGCCCTCCTCGTGGGGCATGTATGCCGGGACCGTGTGGGACTGGGCGACCTACGTCGGGACGCTCGGGCTGTTTGCGTGGTTGATCTTCCTGTTCCTCCGGTTCGTGCCGATGATTTCGATCTTCGAGATGCGGACGCTGGTGCCCGAGGCCCGCGTCGAGCCGCAGGAACACGGACACTGAGCCATGGCGCACGTAGAAACGACCCCGGCGCTCTACGGCCTGATGGCCGAGTTCAAGACGGCGACCGCGCTCGTGGCCGCCGCCCGCCGCGCGCGCGAAGCGGGCTACACGAAGATCGACGCGTATGCGCCGTATCCCGTCGAGGAGCTGGCCGAGGCGCTCGCGCTGCCCCGCAACCGCGTGCCGCTGGTCACCCTGCTCGGGGGGCTTGCCGGTCTGGCGGCGGGCTACGGGCTCGAGTACTGGGCGTCGGTGATCGCGTACCCGATGAACATCGGCGGCCGGCCGTTCCACTCGATGCCGGCCTTCATCGTGCCCGCCTACGAGACGACGATTCTCTTCGCGTCGATCGCGGCCACCATCGGGATGATCATGCTGAACGGGCTGCCGCAGCCGTATCACCCGGTGTTCAACGTGCCGCAGTTCGCACGCGCGTCGACCGACGGGCTCTTTCTGACGATCGAGGCCGCCGATCCGAAGTTCGACCTGCACGCGACGCGGGCGTTCCTCGAGGGGCTGCATCCAGCAGGAGTGTCCGACATTGCCGCCTAGACGTCCCCTGATCGTGGTCGTCGCGTTGGCGCTGGCGGCGGGTGCTGCGTGCCGGCAGGACATGCACGATCAGCCGAAGCTGAAGGCGTACGGCGCGTCCGACTTCTTCGCCGACGGCCGCGCGATGCGCCCGATTCCCGAGCACGCCGTCGCGCGCGGGTACCTCGAGGAAGACGAGCTGCTGTACACGGGCAAGGTGAACGGCGAGCTCGCCGATCAGTTCCCGTTTCCCATCACCAGGCAGGTCCTGGACCGCGGGCGCGAGCGCTTCAACATCTATTGCTCGCCGTGCCACGGCACGTCGGGTCTCGGCAACGGGATGGTGGTGCAGCGTGGCTTCAAGCCGCCGCAGTCCTACCACGCCGATGCGGTGCGGAACCAGCCGGCCGGGTTCTACTTCGACGTGATGACCAACGGCTTCGGCGCGATGCCCGACTACCGCGCACAGGTCGCTCCCGAGGATCGGTGGGCGATTGCGGCCTACATCCGCGCGCTGCAATTGAGCCAGCACGCGACGGTCGACGACGTGCCGGCCGACAAGCGGGCGCTGCTCGACAACCCGGAGGCGCAGGACGGCAACGGCAGCGCGCCGGCGGCGGGCACGGGCCACTGAACGCGCACGAGACGAGAACTGGCCAAAGACATGGTTGTTGACACTCCCTACACCGCTCCCGCACGGGTGCAGCACGCGCAGCGGCTCGCGCTCGGCGCCGCCGTCGTGGGCGCGATCCTGTGCGCGATCGGCTTCATGGTGAGCCGCGATCACTTCTTCAAGTCGTACCTGCTCGGGTTCGTGTTCTGGGTCGGTGTCTCGCTGGGGTGCATGGCTCTCAATATGGTCGGGCACCTGTCCGGCGGCGCGTGGGCGGTGGTGAGCCGGCGCGTGGTGGAGGCCGCCAGCCGCACGCTGCCGTTCATGGCGATCCTGTTCCTGCCGATCGCCTTCGGGATGCACGAGCTGTTCATCTGGTCGGACCCGGCGGTCGTGGCGAAAGACGCGATCCTGCAGCACAAGGCGCCGTACCTGAACGTGCCCTTCTTTTTCATCCGGGCGGCGCTCTACTTCGCGATCTGGAGCGGCATGGCATGGCTGCTGTCGAAGTGGTCGCTCGAGCAGGACCGCGCGAGCACGCCCGAGCAGGCCCTGAAGATGCAGCGGCTGAGCGGCGCAGGGCTCGTCGTGTACGCCGTGACGGTGCTCTTCATGTCGACCGACTGGATCATGTCGCTCGACCCGCACTGGTTCTCGACGATGTTCGGATTCCTGTTCATGGGGGCGCAGGGGCTGGCGGCGCTGGCGCTGACGATCTCGGTGATGGTGCTCCTCTCGCGCTTCGAGCCGATGTCGCGCGTGATCGCACCGGCGCACCTCCACGACCTCGGCAAGCTGATGCTCGCCTTCGTGATGCTGTGGGCGTACTTCTCCTTCTCGCAGTACCTGATCATCTGGTCGGGGAACCTGCCGGAGGAGATTCCGTGGTACCTGCGGCGCATGGCCGGCGGCTGGCAATGGGTCGGGCTGGCCATCATCTTCCTGCACTTCGCGCTCCCGTTCGTGCTGCTGCTCTCGCGGGACCTGAAGCGCCACGGCAACACGCTGATGGCGGTCGCGATCCTGATCATCGTGATGCGGATCGTCGACATCTTCTGGCAGATCGGGCCGCTGCACGGCCACGAGCAGATGGTGGTGCACTGGCTCGATGCGGTGGCCCCGATTACGCTCGGCGCGATCTGGGTGGCGATCTTCCTGTGGCAGCTCCAGACGCGTCCGCTGCTGCCGCTCGGCGAGCCGTACCTGGCCGAGGCGCTGGAGCACGGGCGGCACGGGCACTAGGAATGCGGAATGAAGGCTGCAGAATGAATGGTGACCGACATGTGTCGCGCTGCATGCCTTCACGCCGAATGAGTTTTCGAGCAGACTGTTGACATGGCTCACTCCGAGACGCCTCCGCCCGCGAAGTTGCCGATTGAGCACGAGCTGAGCGACGCCAACGCGTCGCCGATCATCAAGTTCTCCATCTTTCTGATCGCGGTAGTCATCGTCGTAGCGGGGCTGATGGTGGTGTTCTTCAACTTCATGGAGGCGCGGGAAGCGCGCGAGAAGGCCGGACGCTATCCGCTGGCCGCGGGCATCGCGCGTCCGCTGCCGCCGACGCCGCGGCTGCAGACATATCCGTTCGGCGACATCAAGACGCTGCGGCAGGAACAGAATCAGTACATCGAGCGCTACGAATGGATCGACAAGGGCAGCGGCATCGTCCGCATTCCGGTCGAACGCGCGATGGCAGTGCTGGCCGAGCGCGGGCTGCCGCATCGGGAGACGCCGCCGCCGGTGGGCGGCGCCGCGGGGGCTGCCCTGCCGACGGGTGCGGCGTCGGGGGAGCCGCCGGTCACACCGGCGCCGCCGCAGTAGGAGACGGCAGTGGGCCGGGCTGAAGCCCCGGCCCCTCCATCTATGAGGGAACGCAGGGAGCGTTCACGCAAACGGAGCGGCCGGGCTTCAGCCCGGCCGGATGGGAACACGGGGAACCAGAAGGTCAAGGGGTCATGAAGGGTCGAACACGTATCGTCGTCTCGCTGCTGGCGAGCGTGCTGGCGGCGAGCACTGTGTCGGCGCAGTCCGGGCCGTCGCTCTACCAACGGCAGGACGCGGGACAGCCTCCGGCAAACCAGATGCCGCAGGTGCTGAGCGAGATCGGGCTCGATCAGCGGCTCGATCAGCAGCTGCCGCTCGATCTGCCGTTCAAGGACGAGCAGGGTCGCGATGTCCGGCTCGGCGACTATTTCGGCAAGAAGCCGGTGATTCTGACGCTGGTGTACTACGAGTGCCCGATGCTCTGCACGCAGGTGCTGAACGGCCTCACGAGCGCGCTGCGCACGATGAATTTCAGCGTGGGCACGGAGTTCGACATCGTCACGATCAGCTTCGATCCGGGCGAGACGCCGGAGCTCGCGCGCGGGAAGAAGGCGTCGTATCTCGAACGCTACGGCCGCGACGGGGCGGCCGGCGGCTGGCACTTCCTCACGGGAACGCCGGCATCGATCGATCTGCTGACCAAGGCCGTCGGGTTCCGGTATGCCTACAACGCGAGCGTGGATCAGTACGCGCACGTGAGCGGCATCATGGTGCTCACGCCGGAGGGCAGGCTGTCGCGGTACTTCTACGGGATCGAGTACGCGCCGCGCGACGTCCGGCTGGCGCTCATCGAGGCGGCGGATCACCGCATCGGCTCGCCGGTGGATCAGCTGTTCCTCTACTGCTTCCACTACGATCCGAAGAGCGCGAAGTACAGCCTCGCGGTGATGCGCATGGTGCGCGGCGCGGGCCTGCTGACGCTCGCGGCGCTGGTCGTTGGCATCGTGGTGATGCGGCGCCGCGAAGCCCGTCGATGACCTCGGCCCCCCTTTCAGTGTCCGACTACTAGAGATGCAGGCAGGCACTCCGCTCTTTCCGGTCCAGGCGTCCACGATGGCTTCGCGCGTGGACAACCTGTATTTCTTCCTGATCGCGCTGAGCGCGTTCTTCACGGTCCTGATCGTGGCGCTCGTCGCGTACTTCGCCGTGAAGTACCGGCGGCGCCGCGTGGACGAGATCGGGGCGCCGATCCACGGATCGCTGGCGCTCGAGCTCGTCTGGACCGGCATTCCGCTGATTCTCGCGATGGTGCTGTTCGTCTGGGGCGCGAGCGTGTACTTCGCGCTGGCGCGCCCGCCGGCCGAGACGCTCGACATCTACGCTGTCGGCAAGCAGTGGATGTGGAAGTTCCAGCACCGCGAGGGCCAGCGCGAGATCAACACGCTGCACGTGCCGGCCAACGTGCCGGTGCGGATGATCATCACCGCGGAAGACGTGCTGCACAGCCTCTACATTCCATCGTTCCGCGTGAAGATGGACGCGATTCCCGGGCGCTACACGCAGCTGTGGTTCACGGCGACCAGAACCGGCGAGTACCACGTGTTCTGCGCGGAGTATTGCGGCACGAATCATTCAGGGATGATCGGCTCGGTGTACGTGATGGAGCCCGAGCAGTACCAGGCGTGGCTCGGCGGCGGCGGCGCGCCGCAGGGCGCATCGCTCGCGCAGACCGGCGAGCAGCTGTTCACGCAGCTGGCGTGCGTCACCTGTCACACGGGCGGTCCGACCCAGCGCGGCCCGGCGCTGAACGGCCTGCTTGGATCGACGGTGACGCTCGAAGGCGGCCAGTCGGTCACGGCCACCCCGGCGTACGTGCGCGAGTCGATTCTCGAGCCGATGGCGAAGGTCGTGGCCGGCTATCCGCCGATCATGCCGACCTTCCAGGGCCAGGTGAGCGAGGAGCAGATTCTCGCGCTGACGGAGTACATCAAGTCGCTGCCCGCCCAGGGCGGTGGCGCCCATGGGGGCGCCGCGCCAGCAGGCGCGCCCGCCGGCACGCAGCCGGCGGTCCCAGACGGCGGGACGGCGGTCCCGCCCGGTTCCCAGCAGCCCCAGCGGTGAAATCATGAGTCCCGAGATCACGCCCGTCACCACGGCCGGCGCGCACATCCTCGCGCGCGGCGCCGTCATGCCCGCCCGGCACTACCTGAACGAGTCGGGGGGCTGGAAATCCTGGCTCCTGACGACCGATCACAAGCGGATCGGGCTCCTGTACCTCTTTTCGATCACGGTCTTCTTCTTTCTGGGCGGCCTCTTCGCGCTGGCGGTGCGGCTGGAGCTGCTGACTCCGGCCGGCGACCTCATGTCGGCCGACATGTACAACCGTGCGTTCACGATGCACGGGATCATCATGGTGTTCTTCTTCCTGATCCCGTCCATCCCGGCAACACTCGGCAACTTCCTCCTGCCGCTCATGCTCGGCGCCAAGGATCTGGCGTTTCCGCGCATCAACCTCCTGAGCTGGTACCTCTTCATCATCGGCGGCCTCTTCGCCGTCGCCTCCCTGATTGGCGGCGGCGTCGACACGGGCTGGACGTTCTACGCGCCCTACAGCTCGATGGCGTCGAATTCCCGCGTGCTGACCGGCGCCGTCGGCGTGTTCATCACCGGCTTCTCATCGATCCTCACCGGCCTGAACTTCATCGTCACCACGCACCGCATGCGCGCCCCCGGCATGACCTGGATGAAGGTGCCGCTGTTCGTGTGGTCGCACTACGCCACCAGCTTGATCTTCATCCTCGGCACGCCGGTCGTCGCGATCACGATTCTGCTCGTGGCCTACGAGCGCGTCATGCGCGTCGGCATCTTCGACCCGTCGATTGGCGGCGACCCGGTGCTCTTCCAGCACCTGTTCTGGTTCTACTCGCACCCGGCGGTCTACATCATGGTGCTGCCGGGAATGGGCGTGATCAGCGAGGTGATTTCCGCGTTCTCGCGCAAGCCGATCTTCGGATACAGCTTCGTCGCGTTCTCGAGCCTGGCGATTGCCGTGATCGGCTTCCTCGTGTGGGGCCATCACATGTTCGTGGCCGGCGAGACGCCGTACTCGGCGCTGATGTTCTCGATTCTCAGCTACCTCGTCGCGATCCCGTCGGCTATCAAGACGTTCAACTGGACGGCGACGCTCTACAAGGGCTCGATCTCGTACGAGACCCCGATGCTCTACGCGTTCGGGTTCCTGGGCCTCTTCCTCATGGGCGGCCTGACGGGGCTGTTCGTCGCCGCGATTGCGGTCGACGTGCACGTGCACGACACCTATTTCGTGGTGGCGCACTTCCACTACATCATGGTCGGCGGCACGCTGATGGCCTATCTCGGCGGGATCCACTACTGGTGGCCGAAGATCACCGGCAAGCTGTACCCGGAAGGCTGGGCCAAGCTGAGCGCGCTGCTCGTGTTCGTCGGCTTCAACCTGACGTTCTTCCCGCAGTTCATCGTCGGCTACCTCGGCATGCCTCGGCGGTATCACATGTACCCGCCGGAGTTCCAGGTCTGGAACGTGCTGTCGACGGCTGGAGCAACCATTCTCGGGGTCGGGTACGTGTTCCCGATGGTGTACCTGGCGTGGTCGTGGAAGTACGGCAAGCCGGCGGGGGACAACCCGTTCAACGTCAAGGGGCTGGAATGGGAGACCACGTCGCCGCCGCCGACATTCAACTTCGATCGGACGCCTGTCGTGACCGACGCGACCTATAGCTACGCGCCGCAGAAGGAGGTCAACGTTGGGTGACGCGGCCCTTGCGCAGGCCGGCGGTCCGGGGACCGTGGAGGTCCACGGCCACTCGCGCCTGCAGCACCATTTCGATACGCTCGGCCAGCAGAAATCCGCGGCCACCCTGGGCATGTGGGTGTTCATCGCCCAGGAAGTGATGTTCTTCGGCGGGATGTTCTGCGCCTACATGGTGTACCGAATCTGGTACTACGACGGGTACGTCGCGGGCAGCCGTGAGCTCGATCTGGTGCTCGGTACGGTGAACACGATCGTGCTCATCGCCTCCTCGCTCACCGTGGCGCTGGCGGTCAACGCCGCGTCGGAGGGCAGGCGCCAGGCCACCGTGATCCTCCTGGGCCTCACGCTCGTACTGGGTCTGGCGTTCCTCGGCATCAAGTACGTCGAGTACGCCTCGAAGTTCGAGCTGCACCACGCGCACCACGCGGCAGCCAACGTGCGGTTGTTCCCCATGGCCGGCTTCTTCCATGTGGACGGGGAGCTGGCGCCGGTCGGCAACCAGATGCGCATGTTCATGCTGCTCTACTTCGCGCTCACCGGCATGCACGCGATCCACATGATCATCGGGGTGGGCCTGCTGCTGGTGATCATGTGGATGGCCCACAAGGGGGCGTTCTCGCCGCAGTGGTTCACGCCGGTGGAGATGTTCGGGCTCTACTGGCACTTCGTCGACATCATCTGGATCTTCCTGTTCCCGCTGCTGTATCTCGTGAACAGGCATCACTGAGCCATGAGCGCATACAACGCAGAGCTCGAGCCCGAGGAGTACCACGAGCATCACGTCCCCCGGACGACCTACTATGCGATTTTCGTGTCGCTGATGGTGCTCACTTTTGCGACCGTGGGGCTGGCGTTCCTCAACCTGGGGATGTTCAACGTCACCGTCGCGCTGGCCGTCGCAGTGACGAAAGCGGCGCTCGTCGTGATGTTCTTCATGCACATGAAGTACAGCTCGCCGCTCATCAAGCTCGTCGGCTTCGCCGCAATGGTGTGGCTCGGGATGCTGCTGTTGATCACTCTGAGCGATTACCTGACGCGCGGCTGGCTGATGGCGCCGCCGATTGTCAGGTAGCCGGCACGTCGGGCTACCGGCTTCGGACTTCGGGCTTCCGGCTTCGGGCCGTGTCTCGGCCGCGGGCCGGTAGCCCGAAGCCGGACTCTAGAACAACTCCCCGAACGCGCTCCACAGCCGCTCGCGGCCCTTCTCGTTGATCGAACGCGACCGCCACGCGTCCAGCGAAATCTCGCGCGACTGGTGCCAGTCGGCATCCATGTCGCTCAGCAGCCGCCTGGCGATGCCGCGATCCGCAATGGCCACGTTGATCTCGTCGTTCAGCTCGAAGGAGCGATTGTCGAAGTTCGTCGACCCCACGATGCTCCACACGTCGTCGACGACCGTCGCCTTGACGTGCATCATCGTGGGCTGATACTCCGCGATGCGCACGCCCGCGGAGAGCAGCTCGTCGTAGGCCGCGCGCCCGGCGTACTTGACGGGCAACGCGTCGGTCATCTGTCCTTCCACGAGCATCCGGACGCGCACGCCGCGCCGCCGCGCCTCGAGGATCACGTAGCGCGTCGACTCGTCGAGCACCACGTACGGCGACTGTAGGTCGATCGATCGGCGGGCTCCGGCGATGGAGAGCAGGTATAGCAGCTTCACCGCGTTGCTCCCCCCGGTTGGCGAGCTGCGGACGACGAGCGAGCCGGCGAGCGGCTCCATCGCCGGCGGCGGCAGGTCCAGCGCCGGCGCGTTGGCATGTCCGGTTTCCAGCCAGTTCTCGTAAAAGGCCGCCTCGAGCTGCGAGACGACCGGGCCGGTCACCTGGAGATGCGTGTCGCGCCAGTGATCCGGGGAATCGGCATTGCCCTGCCAATGGTCGGCCACCCCGGCACCGCCGGTGAACCCGACGGCGCCGTCGACCACGAGGATCTTGCGGTGGGTGCGGTAGTTGATCTCTTCGATGTTGTACCAGCGCAGCGGATTGAACGTTCCGATGCGCACGCCCGCCTCGCGGAGCCGCGCCGCGTGCTCCGCCTCCATGTCCTTGGCGCCGACCGCGTCCACGAGCAGCCGCACTTCGATTCCCCGGTGCGCCGCGTCGGCGAGCGCGGTCGTGAACTGCCCGGCGACCTCTCCCTTCCCGTAGATGTACGTCTCGAAGCTGATGCGGCGCTTCGCTCCTCGGATGGCGTCGAGCATGGCCGGGAGAAACCGGACGCCATTCGTGAGTACCTGGTACTGATTGCCGCTCGTGAGCTCGGCCCCGACGAGCGTCGCGGTGTAGGTGGGGAACTCGCGGTCTTCGGCGCCGAACGCGCTGCTGACGCGCAGCGTCTCCTGATCCTGCGCGAACAGCAGGGCGATGCCGATGACGATCAGGACCACGACGACGACCTTCATGGTCGTCGGAAAGGACTTTAGCGGCCGCATGGAGGCGATCTGAGCAATATCAGTGCCTCTGCTCGCCGGGGTTCGCGGTTCACATTTCGCAGTTCCGGCAGCGGAGCGGCTCTCGAGAGGCTTGCCGAAACGGTTGCGTTGAACGGCGAGATCCCATTCAAGAATCCAACCCGCGTAACCCGCGCGTAACCCGTGTGTGAATCGCGAGATCCGCGTTCACCGTTTCAGCAGCCGATCCAACAACGACCCCGCCTCTTCCTCGATTTTCCGGCGGATCGCGCGCTGCATCACGTCGCCGGCCCGCGGCGTCACCTTCGGCGCCCCGAGCGCGCCGCCGATCGACAGCGGGATCAGGATGCGATCGCCTTCGCGTGCGTAGCGGTACAGGTCGCGTCCGGCCTGGGCCGAGAGCTGCGTGGACAGGAGGCAATCGGCCTCGATCGCGAGCGCCCCCTCGGGCATCGTGATCGTACCCGCGCCTCGGAGGTCCAGGTCCGGCGAGGTCAGCCGCAGATCGGTCGATCGGATCACGCGTCCCTGCAGGGCGAAGGTTCCGCTGATCTGCTCGTAGTCGTTGCTGCCCTCGCTATTGCCGGCGTTCTGGCGGCCCGCAAACGACACGACCGCGGTGCGCACCGCGGAGAGCCCCCGAATCGTGCCGCCGGTGAGCTTGACCGTCGCGCCGCCCCGCCAGGCATAAGCGGTGAGCTCGGTCGGGTTCGCGCTGATGTCGACGCTGGCCCGCAATCGGCCGGTCACCGGCTGGCTCGTGTTACCCATCCACTGGAGAATGGCCGCGATGTCGGCGCCGTCCAGCGATGCGTCCAGTCCGATCGCCGGCTTCGCCGCAATGTACGAGAGCCGTCCATCGAGCGCCCCGCCGAAGAAGCGGGCCTTCAGCGGATCGAGCGCGATATTCCCGTCCGCCATCGTCAGATGGGTGTCGAGATCGGTGAACGCGATGGTGCCGAGCATGCCGCGACCCGCCTTCAGCGCCACATCGACTCGCGGGCTGGCGGCTGACGCACCGCCCGGTGTCGAGCGCGCGTCCGCGCCGGCGGCGCCGCTCGTTGCCGCGTTCACGAACGCGACGAGCGCGTTCAAGTCGAGCTCAGAGGCATTCGCTTCGAACGTTGCGTGCGGCGTGTTCTCGAACGCAATCGTCCCTGAGCCCTCGAGACTGGTTCCCGACGTGTGCGCGCGGAGCGACGAAATGGTCAGCGTGTCCGGGTCCAGGCGTCCGCGGAGGGATGCCAGGATCTCGTGCCCGCCGGCCACGAGCGCCACGTCCTCGAGGGCGATCGATCGAACCGATGCGATCGTGAACCCTGATCCGGCTTGTGGTGCCGCGCCTCCGGATTCGCCCTTCGTCAGGCGCGACACGAGCGCGAGCAGCGTCGGAAGATCGAGTCGGCTCTTCCGGATCGTCAGCGCCGCGTCATCCACTCGCCGCGACAGAATCCCGCGCAGGCCGGCCGAGACGTCAAGTTCGCTCGCGGTCACCTGAGGGGGATCGCCGATACGAACGTTCTCGAGCTGGAGCGCGACGGTGGGAAACCAGGTGACCGACAGGCGCTCGATGTGCGTCGGCATGCCGATGGCGCGCGAGGCCTGATCCTCGAGGCTCGTCCTGATACGCTCGGGGGTCACCAACCACCACGCTGCCACCCCGAGAAGTACGAGGAGCGCGACTCCGGCAAGGCCGAGCCAGGCCAGCAGGCGTAGCGGTCGAATGCGCATGCGGTGTTGTGGCACGCGGGGCTTCTGGAATGCAAGCCGGTGCGAATCCGGCCAGAGCCGGATTGGCAGCCGTGAGTATCGATGCGTCTCGCGCTTGAGTCGGCCTGGCCTGCGGGGTATCGTGGCTGGATGACAATCCCGTTTCGAGGACTCCTCCTGCCCGTGTTCCTGACCGCCGCACTCGCCGCGGTTTCGACCGCACAGCCCGCCTCACGCCCCGCCGGCGCCCGCGTGCCGATGAAGGTATACAAGACGGCGACCTGCGGGTGCTGCGCCAAGTGGGTCGAACACATGAAGGCCAACGGCTTCGATCCGACCGTCCAGGACCTGCCGGACCTCTCGGCGGTCAAAATGGAATCCCGCGTGCCGGCACCGCTCCAGTCGTGCCACACCGCGATCGTGGACGGCTACGTGATCGAGGGCCACGTGCCCGCCGACGCGGTTCAGAAACTGCTCGCACAGAAGCCGCGTAACGTCGTCGGCCTCGCGGTCCCGGGAATGCCGATCGGCTCGCCGGGCATGGAGCAGGGCGCTCGGAAGGACCCGTACGACATCCTCGCGTTCGACAGGAGTGGCACGAGCACGGTTTTCGAGAAGCGCTGAGAGCCTCTGAAGAAATCGTGGGTGACGTGCTTTGGGCCGGGCTGAAGCCCGGCCCCTCCGTTGAGAAGAGACAAAATCTCTTGATGGAGAGGCCGGGCTTCAGCCCGGCCTGAACGATTTCTTCACAGGCTCTG
>Ga0210061_1000061_pt1 | contig 12339 bp, 9 predicted proteins | sample MayberryNW_Catta_2_FD_184877 | JGI IMG/M metagenome (GOLD analysis project Ga0210061, IMG submission 184877) | Wetland microbial communities from San Francisco Bay, California, USA, that impact long-term carbon sequestration -... | ecosystem: Environmental > Aquatic > Marine > Wetlands ...
GACGCCGGTCGACCCGCCGGCGAAATCCATTCTGGCCAGGCGATGAGGAGGGCGTCATGAGCGACTTGACTTCAGATGCGCCCCGGCCGGTCATCCGGAACCGCCTGTTCACGATCGCGGTCATCGTCGTGCTCTGGGCGACGGCGATCCAGGCCCGCCTCGTCTACCTGCAGGTGTACGAACACGGCGACATGGTCGCGCGCGCCGAGCGGCAGCAGAAGCGATCGATCGAGCTGGCCGCCAAGCGCGGCGAGATCGTCGATCGTGCGGGCCGCGTGCTCGCCTACAGCATCGACGTGGACTCGATCTACGCGGTGCCGAGCGAGATCAGCGACGCCAAGCACGTCGTTCGCCAGCTGTGCCTCTCGATGCGCGACGGCTGCGATGCGGAACAGCGGTCGACGCTGCTCGAGCGGCTCTCGCGGCGCCGTCCCTTCGCGTGGGTGCGGCGGCAGGTCTCGTCCGAGGACTCACGGCGCGTCAAGGCGCTCGATCTCGACGGCATCGGATTCATGAAGGAGAGCCGGCGCTTCTACCCGAACACCTCGCTCGCGGCGCACGTGCTCGGCTACGTCGGCCTGGACAACGAAGGGCTCGCGGGGATCGAAGGCGCCTACGACGACACGATCCGCGGGAAGAACGGCACCGCGCTCGTGCAGAACGATGCGCGCCGGCACGTGTTCAGCCGCACGGAGCGGCCGCCGACCACCGGCGCGAGCGTCGAGCTCACGATCGACTCGATCCTGCAGTACATGGTCGAGCGCTCGCTCAAGGCCGGCGTCGACGCGCATCGGGCCAAGGGCGCCACCGCGATCGTCATGGATCCGTGGACCGGGGAAATCCTGGCGATGGCCAGCGTGCCCACGTTCAACCCGAACGCCTTCACCCGCGTGACGGATTCGGACGTCTTCCGGAACCTGGCGACGCAGCTCACCTACGAGCCCGGCTCGACGTTCAAGACCGTCACCGCCGCCGCAGCGCTCGACGAGAAAGTGATGCGTCCGAGCGACATCGTGGACGTCAGCGGCGGCTACATCAAGATCGGCGCCCGGCGCGTGAACGACACGCACAGCTACGGCGCGCTCTCGTTCACCGACGTCATCGTCAAGTCGAGCAACGTGGGCGCCATCAAGATCGGGTTCCGGCTCGGCGCCGAGCGGTTGATGCGGTACGTGCACCGCTTCGGATTCGGCAGGTCGCTCTCGCCGGACTTCCGCGGCGAGGAGTCGGGCATCGTGTGGTCGGAGCTGACCGACAGCGCGCTCGCGTCGGTTTCGATGGGCTACCAGATTGGCGTGACGCCGCTTCAGATGGTGTCGGCCGTCAGCTCCATCGCCAACGGCGGCCGGCTCATGGAGCCCCACGTGGTGCGCGCGATCCGCCGCTCCGAAGGCCGCACGGTCGTGCAGCCGAAGGTGCTGCGCCAGACGATCACGAGCAACACGGCCGCCGAGCTGACGGCCATCATGGAAGGCGTCGTCGAGCGCGGGACCGCGAAGATCGCGCAGATCGACGGGTTCACGATCGCGGGTAAGACCGGGACCGCGGCAAAGCTGGTCAATGGCGCGTATTCGAAGTCCGAGTACCGATCGTCGTTCGTCGGCTTCTTTCCCTCGAGGAAGCCCGTCGTCGCGGTACTCGTCGTCGTCGATACGCCGCGGACGGGCGTGTACTACGGTGGCGTTGTCGCCGGGCCGATCTTCAAGAACATCGCCGAAGCGACCATCCGTCACCTCGGCATCCCGCCGTCGATCGATCCGCAGCCGCCGGTGATGGTCGTGCGCGAGCGCGACCAGGAGCCGGTGCCCACCGCCGGTCCCGCCCGGATGCCGGATCTGCTGCAGGTGGCGCGGTCACACCTCCTGCCCGACGTGCGCGGGATGAGCGCGCGCGACGCGGTGGCGATGCTGGCAAAGATCGGGGTCCGGCCGCGGATCAGGGGCAGCGGGTACGTCGTCGACCAACAGCCGGTCGCGGGCACGCCGCTCGACGATGCGGCCGTCTGCAACTTGCGGCTCGAGCGCGCGGTGCACCTGGGAGGCGCCCAGCCGTGACGCTGGGCCGCCTCCTGGCCGCACTCGTCGACCCGCAGTTGCTTGCGGAAGCGCCCGCGTTGCCCGCGGGCGTTGCTGATCGGCGGGCCGGCGGGATCGCGTACGACTCGCGGCGGGTCGCGGCAGGGTTCGTGTTCGTCGCGCTGCGCGGGCAGCACGCGGACGGGAGCGCGTTTGCGCCCCAGGCGGTGGCGCGGGGCGCCGCGGCCGTGGTCGCCGAGACGAACCCTCCGGCCGGGATCACGGTGCCCTGGATCACGGTGCCCGACGCGCGGCTCGCGCTCGCGCTGCTCGCCAACCGCTTCCATGGCGAGCCGAGCCGCGCGCTCGATGTCGTCGGGATCACAGGGACGAACGGCAAGACGACGACGGCCTACGTGCTGCGTGCAATCCTCGAGGCGGCCGGGCGCCCATGCGGACTGCTCGGCACGGTCAGCTATCTCATCGCGGGCGAGCAGCGCGCGGCCACGCGCACGACCCCGGAGGCGCCGGAGCTCCAGTCGATGCTGCGCGAGATGGCCGATCGCGGCAGCCGTGCCGCGGTGATGGAAGTCTCGTCACACGCGCTGACGCTGCGGCGGGTCGACGGGGTGCGATTCGCGGCGGGTGTGTTCACGAACCTGACGCGCGACCACCTGGACTTCCACCGCGACATGGAGGAGTACGCGCGCGCCAAGCGGCGGTTGTTCGAGCTGCTGCCAGACGGTGCTCCCGGCATCATCAACGCGGACGATCCGCGCGCGCCGCTGTTCGTGGAGGCTGCACGGCGCCCGATCACGTATGCGGTGCGGCGCGCGGCGGATGTGTCGGCGGGCCGGCTGTCGCTGACGCTCGAAGGGATCGATCTCGACGTCTCGTCGCCGGCCGGTGCGCTCCGGATCCGCTCGTCGCTCGTCGGCCAGCCGAACGTCTACAACATCCTCGCGGCGGTCGCGACCGCTATCGCGCTCGATGTGCCGCGCGAGGCGATCGAGGCGGGCGTCGCGACGCTGCCGGGCGTGCCCGGGCGGTTCGAAGTCGTTTCCGGGCTGCACGACGACGTCACGGTCGTGGTCGATTACGCGCACACTGACGATGCGCTGCGAAACCTGCTGGAAACGGCGCGGGGTCTCGCTCCCGCGCGGGTGATTACCGTTTTCGGCTGCGGCGGCGATCGCGATCGGACCAAGCGGCCGCTGATGGGGGCCGTCGCCGGGCGGCTGAGCGACGTCGTGTTCGTCACCTCGGACAATCCCCGCAGCGAGGATCCGGCGGCCATCATCGACGAAATCCTGCGCGGTGTGCCCGCGCGATCCGAGCGCACGGTCCAGGTGGGCGCGGAGCGCCGCACGGTTCGCGGCCCGGAGGTCACGACGGTTGTCGACCGCCGCGCCGCAATCGAACGCGCGATTGCGAGCGCCGAACCCGGCGCGCTGGTCGTGATCGCGGGGAAGGGCCACGAAAAACATCAGCAGATCGGCGATCGCACGCTGCCGTTCGACGACGTCCAGGTTGCGCGCGGAGCGCTCGAGGCGCGCCGATCGCGCTCGAGGGCCGTGTGATGGTCTCGAGCGCGCGCGAACCGATCGTGCTGACCGCCGCGGACATTGCCGCCGCTGCGAAGGGACATCTCCTTCGCGGCGCGGGCGCACGCGCGGTCGATCGGATCTCGACCGACTCCCGCACGCTCGCCCCCGGAGACGTCTTCATCGCACTCCGCGGCGAACGCTTCGACGGCGCGGCATTCGCCGCACGTGCCCTGGAGATGGGCGCCGCTGGCGTGGTCGTCCCCATGGATGGCGTTGACCGCATTCCTCCGGCGGCTGGCGATGCGTTCGTGATCGCGGTCGACGACACCACACGCGCGCTGCAGGCGCTCGGCCATTTCGTGCGGCGCCAGTCGGGCAGCCATGTTGTTGCCGTGACCGGAAGCGCCGGCAAGACGACGACGAAGGAAGCGATAGCGGAGCTGCTCGCGGAGCGCTACACCGTCTATCGCAATCGTGGGAACCTCAACAACCACATCGGCCTGCCGATCTCGCTGCTCGATCTGAGAACGCGGCCCGACGTGGCCGTCGTCGAGCTCGGGATGAACCATCCGGGCGAGGTTCGCCTGCTCGTCGCGATTGCCGAGCCCGACGTCCGGGTGTGGACGAACGTCGGCGACGCACACATGGGCTTCTTCGAGTCCGCCGACGCGATCGCCGATGCGAAGGCGGAGATCCTCGAGGGCGCAGGCATGAATTCGCTGCTCGTCGCCAACGCGGATGACCCGCGGGTGATGAGCCGGTCGGCGTCGTTCAGCGGCCGCATGCTCACGTTCGGCACCACGCCGGGCGCCGACATCGCCGCCACCGCAATCGAGGACCTCGGGATCGACGGCTCGCGGGCGCACGTGCGAACGCCTGCCGGCGAGGTGGACCTGCATGTCTCGCTCATCGGGCGCGGCAACCTGCTGAACGTCCTGGCGGCGACGGCAGTGGCACTCTCCTTCGACGTGCCGCTATCCGCGATCGGGCGGCGGGCCGCGGCGCTCGAGGCGCAGTCGCATCGGGGTGCGCGCGTGCAGCTCGCCGACGGCGTTACGGTTGTCGACGATTCGTACAACTCGAGTCCCTCGGCACTGCGGCAGGCGCTCGAGGCCGTGGGCCGCGACCGCCGGCATGCGCGCCGCGTGGCGGTGCTCGGCGAGATGCTGGAGCTCGGCGCCTTCGCGGTGCCGCTGCACGAGGCGTGCGGCCGGGCGGCCGCGGCGGCCGGTATTGCGGCGCTCGTCACCGTGGGCGGCGAACCGGCGCGTGCGATGGCGGATGCCGCGCGCGCGTCGGGGTTAGCGCAGGCCGAGCACGTGCCGACGAGCGAGATTGCCGCCGATCGCACCGCCGCACTGGTCGAGGCCGGAGACCTCGTGCTGGTGAAAGGATCGCGCGGCATCCGCACCGATGTCGTGGTCGATCGCCTGCAGCGGGAGTGGAGCTGACATGCTCTACCACGCCCTCTTCTCGCTGCACCCGTACTTCTCCGTGCTGAACGTGACGCGGTACATCACGTTCCGCACGGCCGCTGCGAGCCTCACGGCGCTCCTCATCAGCCTGCTGCTCGGACCATGGATGATCCGCAAGCTGCGCGAGTTCCAGATCGGCCAGGTCATCCGTCACGAGGGGCCTGCCTCGCATCGCGCGAAGGCCGGCACGCCGACGATGGGCGGCCTCCTGATCCTGACGGCGTCGCTCATCCCGACCCTGCTCTGGGCGGACCTGACGAACATCTACATCTGGATCGCGGTGCTGGCGACGGCAGCGTTCGGCGCGATCGGCTTCACCGACGACTACCTGAAGATCACGAGGCGCACGCATCACGGGCTGCTGCCCCGCTACAAGATCGGCGGCCAGATTCTCGTCGGCCTCGGCGTGGGCGCGTCGGTGATCGTGCTGGCACAGTACAACCTGTACAGCACGCGGCTGATCTTCCCGTTCTTCAAATGGCTCATCCCCGATCTCGGGTGGGGCTACATCATCTTCGCGGTCGTCGTCCTGGTCAGCGCGTCGAACGCCGTCAACCTCACCGACGGCCTCGACGGGCTCGCGATCAGCACGTTTGCGATTGCCGCGGGCGCGTATACGGCGCTGGCGTATGTCACCGGGCACCGTGTCCTCGCCGAGTACCTGCTGCTCGTGCGGTTCGCGCCGGCCGCGGAGCTGACGATTTTCTGCGGCTCGCTCGTCGGCGCGAGCCTGGGGTTCCTCTGGTACAACTCGTATCCCGCCGAGATCTTCATGGGCGACGTCGGATCGCTCGCTCTCGGCGGCGCGCTCGGAACGGTCGCGATCCTCATCAAGCAGGAGCTGCTGCTGCTGATCGTGGGCGGCGTGTTCGTGCTGGAGGCGCTCTCCGTCATCATCCAGGTCACCTCCTTCAAGATGACCGGGCAGCGCGTCTTCAAGATGGCGCCGCTGCACCATCACTTCGAGCTGACGGGATGGAGTGAGCCCAAGGTGATCACGCGGTTCGTGATCGCCGGGATCATCTTCGCGCTCTTCAGCCTCACCACGTTGAAGCTGCGGTGACGGCGATGAGCGCATTCTCCGTGGACGGGCTCCGGGTAACAGTCGCTGGTGCAGCGCGCAGCGGCATCGCGGTCGCGGAACTGCTCGCGTCGCGCGGCGCCGAGGTGACGATCAGCGAGGCGCGCAGCGTCGTGCCCGAGGCGGACCGTCTGCAGGCACGCGGCGTGCACCTCGAAACCGGCGGCAACCGCCACGCCACGTTTACAAACGCCGATCTCGTCGTGCTCAGCCCCGGCGTGCCGATCGAGCAGCCGTCGGTCGCGGCTGCGCGCGCGCGCGGTGTGCCGATCGTCGGCGAGCTCGAAGTCGCGTCGCGATGGCTGAAGGGCCGGCTGGTTGCGATCACCGGCACGAAGGGGAAGTCGACGACGACGACGCTGGCGGGACGGATGCTCGAGGCGTCGGGCGTGCGCGCGCGTGTGGGCGGCAACATCGGCGTGCCGCTCTCGGCGCAGGTGGACGATTCGACGCCCGACACGGTGCACGTCGTCGAAGTGAGCAGCTTTCAGCTCGATACGGTCGATACGTTCCACCCATGGGTTGCCGCATTGCTCAATTTCTCGGCCGACCATCTCGATCGCCATCCGGGCGTGGCGGCGTACGCCGCCGCGAAGGCGCGGATCTTCGAGAACCAGGACGAGAACGACTGGGCGGTCGTGAACGCCGACGATCCGGATGCGATCGCGATCGCGGCCGATTCGCGCGCGCGCCGCCGGTGGTTCGGATTCGAGGCGCTCGAAGTCGGCGTGACGGTGAGCGGCGACGCGGTCGTCGAGCGATCGGCAGACGCCGAGGTTCCGCTCGTCCCCGTGTCGGCGCTGCAGGTGAGCGGCCGCCACATCGTCGCCGACGTGCTCGCGGCGGCGGCGGTGAGCCGGCTGGCCGGCGCGACACCGGAAGGGATTTCGCGCGCGGTGACGGGCTTCACCGGGCTGCCGCACGCGATGGAGCTGGTCGCGCGGGTCGGCAGCGTGGCGTTCGTCAACGATTCGAAGGCCACCAACATCGTCTCGGCGCGCAACTCGATCGAGAGCGTGGACGCGGGGCTGGTCGCGATCGTCGGCGGCCGCTACAAGGGCGGCGACTTCCGCGACTTGCGCGAGCCGCTGCGGACGAGGGCGCGTGCGGTGGTGGCGATTGGAGAAGCAGCGGCCCTCGTCGAAGACGCGCTGGGCGATCTGCTTCCGGTGCACCGTGCGGCCTCGATGGACGACGCGGTGCGGTGTGCGTTCGGGCTTGCGCCGGTCGGCGGAACCGTGCTGCTGGCGCCGGCGTGCTCCAGCTTCGACATGTTTGCCGACTACATGGAGCGCGGAGATCGGTTCAAGGAGGTGGTGGCACGGCTTGCCGCGGAAGCGGCAAGCCGGCGGTGAGCAGTGAGCAGTCGTCAGTCGGTGCGCGGCGCTCGAGAGCTGGCTGCTGGGAACGCAGGCTGCCCCGGCCTGTGAAGCTGGTGTCTCGACCCCGCCCGGCTGATGACTGCTGACTGCTCACCGGCACGATCCGAGAGCTCGGCCGGTCGCGCCACCCTAGTTTCGGTTCATGGTTGGTGGTCCTGTAGGGCCGCCAAAGCCGCTGGCGAGAGGCATTGTCTCGCGTCAGCCGCGGTGCTCGATGTGGGATCCGGCGAGCCGATCCGGTGCAAGCCGGATCCCACACGTGATCGTACGGCGGGATCCGGCCGACCTTCTGCCGGTTCGTCCCGCAAGGGCGCAGAGTATGGCTCGAAAGCTGAAATCCGACAAGGTGCTCTTCATGGCGACGATGCTGCTCGTGTTCGCGGGCGTCGTCATGGTCTACAGCGCCTCGGCGGTGATGGCGATGACGCGGTTCGGCAACCCGTACCTGTTTCTCACGAAGCAGGCGATGTGGGCGACCCTGGGGCTCATCGCGCTGTTTGTCGGGATGCGGATCGATTACCGCACGTACCGGCAGCCATGGGTCGTCCGGTCCGCGCTCATCGTCGCGGTCCTCGGCCTCACCGCGGTGCTCTTCAGTCCGCCGATCAACGGCACGCGGCGATGGTTCGGGGTGGCCGGCATCGGCATTCAGCCGTCGGAGCTGGCGAAGCTGAGCGTGATCCTGTTCACGGCGTCGCTGCTCGAGCGCCGTATGCAACGCATCAACGACCTGAAGTACGCGCTGCTGCCCGTGGCATGTGTCGTCGGCGTGGTGGTCGTGCTCGTGCTGCTCGAGCCGGACTTCGGGACCGCCATGTCGATCCTGCTCGTCGCCACGCTCATGGTCTTCGCCGCGGGTCTGGACGTGCGCTACTTGATGTACTCCACGGCCGCGGCGGTCCCCGTGCTCGCGTGGGTGTTGATTGCCGCCCCATACCGGCGACGCCGGCTCCTCTCGTTTCTCGATCCCTGGGAGGACCAGCTCGGCGCCGGCTTTCAGATCATCCAGTCGCTGCTCGCCGTGGGCACCGGCGGGCTGTTCGGCCGCGGAATCATGCAGGGCGTGCAGAAGCTGTTCTACCTCCCGGAGCCGCACACGGATTTCGTGTTCGCGGTGATCGGTGAAGAGCTCGGCCTGCTGGGCACCACGCTCGTGCTGATCTCGTTTGTGGTGATCACGTTCCGAGGCCTGCGGATCGCGGGCCGCGCACCGGACAGCTTCGGCAGCTTTCTCGCGCTCGGTCTCACGGGCATGGTCGCGGTGCAGGCGTTCATCAACATGAGCATGGTGCTCGCGCTGCTCCCGACCAAGGGCATTCCGCTTCCGTTCGTGAGCGCGGGCGGATCGTCGCTGCTCATCAACCTGTTCGGGATGGGGATCCTGCTGAACCTGTCCCAGCACGCCTCCTTCGGGCACGAGGTCGATGAGGTCCGATGACCGCTCCCGCCGCGCGCGATGTCCCGCTCCGGATCCTCGTGGCCGGCGGCGGGACGGGCGGTCACCTCTACCCGGGGATCGCGGTCGTGCGTGAGCTGCTCGCACGCGATCCGCGCACGCGGGCGACGTTCGTCGGGACAAGACAGGGGATCGAGGCGCGCGTCGTGCCGCGGGAGGGTTTCGAGCTGGACGTGATTCGAAGCGGCGGGCTGAAGGGCAAGTCGATGGCGGCGCGTGCACGCGGCTTGAGACTGCTGCCGCTGGGCGCCGCCGACGCATGGCGGGTGCTCTCCCGGCGGAGACCGCACATCGTGATGGGAGTCGGCGGGTACAGCTCGGGTCCGGTCGTGCTGCTGGCGGCGCTGCGCGGCATCCCAACGCTGCTGCTCGAGCAGAACGCCGTGCCCGGGCTGACCAACCGGCTGCTCGCGCCGTTTGTCGGCGCAGCCGCCGTCACGTACGAAACCACGCTGCCGTTCTTCAGGGGAAAGGGGTTCGTCAGTGGGAATCCGGTCCGATCGGAATTCTTCGGGGACAGCGGCATGCCGTCGGGCCCGGCGGGCGTGCCGCTGCGGGTGCTGATTTTTGGCGGCTCGCAGGGGGCGCACGCGATCAACGTGGCCGCTGTGGAGGCAGCGCCGCAGTTGGCTCGCACGGCCGGGGACCTCGCCGTCACTCACCAGACCGGTGAGCGCGACCTGGAGATGGTGCGCGAAGGGTACCGGCGGGAGCCGTTCCTGTTCGAGATGGCCCGGGAGATGAAGCAGGCCGACCTCCTCGTCTGCCGCGCGGGGGCGACCACGCTGGCGGAGATTACCGCGGCGGGCCGGCCGTCGATTCTCGTTCCGCTGCCGACGGCGACCGACGATCACCAGCGCAAGAACGCCGAGGTGCTGGCGCGCGCCGGCGCTGCGGCCGTGATCGATCAGCGGGATCTCACCGGCGCGGCGCTTGCCGATCGCATCGTCGCGCTCGGCGCCGACGCGTCGCAGCGCGAGCAGATGGCAGAAGCGGCGCGCGCCCTGGCGCGGCCCGATGCGGCGCGCCTGATCGCCGATCGGGTGACGGCGCTCGCGGAGCGATCGGCGGCGTGACGCTGGTCCTGGGGAACATCCGCGCGGTCCACTGTGTGGGGATCGGCGGAAGCGGGATGAGCGGGATTGCGGAGGTGCTCATCCGGCACGGGCTGCGCGTCAGCGGCTCGGACGTGCAGGGCTCCGCGGCCACCGCGCGGCTCCAGGTACTTGGCGCCGACGTGACGGTCGGACACGCAGCCGCGAACGTGCCGGAGCAGACGGATGTGTTGGTGGTCTCCTCAGCAGTGGCTGCGGGGAACCCGGAGATCGCGGAAGCGGCGCGCCGCGACATTCCGATTGTCCGGCGCGGCACGATGCTCGCCGCGCTGATGCGTCCGGCATTCGGCATCGCGATCGCGGGCGCGCACGGAAAGACGACAACGACGACGATGATTGCGCAGGTATTGGAACACGCCGGCCTCGACCCCACCGCCATCGTGGGCGCACGTGTGCGCGCCTTCGACGGCAACGCGCGGGTCGGCGAGAGCGAGTACCTCGTCGCAGAGGCAGACGAGAGCGATCGCTCGTTTCTGGAGCTCGCTCCCGCGGTCGCTGTCGTCACCAATGTCGATCACGAGCACCTCGAGAGCTACCAGACGTTCGAGGACCTCCTTGTCGCGTTTCGCGAGTTCGCGTCACGACCGCCCTTCTTTGGCGCGACGGTGCTCGGCACCGACGACCCGGAACTGCGTCGCCTGGCGGCGGATCTTCGCGGCCGGGTGATCAGCTACGGCATCGATGACTCCTCCGCCAGGTTCGGCGCGACGGAGTTCGTGGTCGACGAGCGCGGCAGCCGTGCGGTCGTGGTCGAGCGCGACAAGGTCGGCACGCGCCTGCTCGGCGAGCTGCACCTGCCCGTGATCGGGCGGCACACGGTACAGAACGCGCTGGCCGCGGTTGCCGTTGCCAGGCTACTCGACGTGCCCTTCGACACGATTCGCGACGCGCTCGCCGGTTTCACGGGCGCGGATCGCCGATTCGAGCACAAGGGCGAACGCCGCGGTGTGCGGGTGGTCGACGATTACGGTCATCACCCCACCGAGATCGCCGCCGTCATCGCGGCCGCGCGAGCGTCGGGCGCCCGCCGGGTGATCGTCGCGTTCCAGCCGCATCGCTACACGCGGACCTCGCAGCTGCGCGACGCGTTTGCGGCGGCGCTCGGCGAGGCGGACGCCATCGTGCTGACGGACATCTACCCGGCCGGCGAGCCGCCGATCCCGGGCGTCACGCTCGAGTGGCTCGCCGATGCGGTCGAGCGGGCCGCGCCCGGACGCGTCGCACTCGCGCCCACCCTGGACGATGTGCCGCGCGTGGTGGCGGAGCTGGCGCGAGAGGGAGATCTCGTCATCACGCTCGGCGCGGGTTCGATCGGGTCGTCGGGATCGCGGATTCTCGAGGAGATCGCGTCGTGCGGGTAGCGGCGCCGGCCGACAAGCGCTTCCGCCGGGCGCACGTGCGCCCCTCGCGGCGACGGCAGTCGTGGCTCGCGCGCACGATCGCGGTCGGGCGTATCGCGGCCGGACTCGTGTTCCTTCTCGCCGGCGGATGGCTCTTCACGCAGCAGGTGGCCCAGGCACGGTCTCTCCATGTGGATCGGATCGTCGTGCGCGGGAACTCGCGCCTGCCGACCGGCGACGTGATCGCGCTGCTCGAAGGGCTGAAAGGGCAGCACGTGCTGTCGGTCGACCTCGAGGCGTGGCGGCGGCGGGTGCTGAACTCTCCGTGGGTCGAGTACGCGTCGGTCCGCCGGGTGCTGCCGTCGACGATCGAGGTGGCGATCCGCGAGCGTGAACCGATGGCGCTCGGCCGTGTGGGGCGGGACCAGGACCTGTACCTCGTCGACGCGACCGGACGCGTGATCGACGAGTTCGGGCCGAACTACGCGCAGTTCGACCTGCCGATCGTCGACGGGCTCGCGCCGAACCGCCCGGGAGAACCGGCGATCGACGTGGATCGAGCGGTCCTGGCAAACCGCCTGATCGCCGAGCTCCACCGCGCACCGTCGCTCGAGAAGCGCGTCTCGCAGATCAGCGTCGCCAACGATCGCGATGCCGTGGTGCTGCTCCAAGGCGACGCGGCGCTGCTGCACGTTGGTGACGAGCAGTTCGCCGAACGCCTGCAGAACTGGATCGATCTCGCGCCGGCCGTGCGGCAGCAGGTGCCGGAGATCGAGTCGGTGGACTTGCGGTTCCCGAACCGCGTGTACGTGCGGCCGGCGGGCAGGTGGACGAAGCCGAAACGCGACGCAGACCGGACGGGCCGGTAATCGGGATTGGACGCTGTGCGGGCCAGGTGAGGAGGAATCGTGGGGCGCAGGGAACGCTA
>Ga0210061_1000062_pt1 | contig 12332 bp, 9 predicted proteins | sample MayberryNW_Catta_2_FD_184877 | JGI IMG/M metagenome (GOLD analysis project Ga0210061, IMG submission 184877) | Wetland microbial communities from San Francisco Bay, California, USA, that impact long-term carbon sequestration -... | ecosystem: Environmental > Aquatic > Marine > Wetlands ...
CCAGAACCGCGCGTCCATGAGATCGGCGTGGCGCTCGAGAAACAGCGCGCGCGGCACCGCGCCGGTGACCAGGAAGCGCTCGAACTGCTCGGGAAAGACGTCGCGCGGCCCGATCGACCAGTAGGGCTCGGCCGCCATCTCGTCGTCGATCGAGCGCGGCGGCGGAATGCGCCGGAAATTGCAATCGCTCATGTAGGCGATCTCGTCGTAGTCGTAGAACACGACGCGCTCATGGCGCGTGACGCCGAAGTTCTTCAGCAGCATGTCGCCGGGGAAGATGCCGGCCCCGGCCAGCTCCTTGATGGCGTCGCCGTATTCGTGCAGCGCGAGACGCGCGCGCGCCAGGTCGCGGTCGCCGAGCGCCTCCTCCAGATACAGGTTGAGCGGCTGCATGCGGCGCTCGATGTACATGTGCTTGATGACGATCTTGTCGCCCTCGAGCTCGATGCTGGACGCGGCTTCGGCCTTCAGCTCCTCGAGCAGCTCGGGCGCGAAGCGCTCGACGGGCAGGGCCACCAGCGAATACTCCAGCGTGTCGGCCATGCGCCCCACGCGGTCGTGCATCTTCACCAGCAGGTACTTGTCGAGCACCGTCTGCCGGTCCATGTCCTTGGGCGGCGCGAAGCGGTCGCGGATCACCTTGAACACATAGGGGAACGAAGGCAGCATGAAGACCAGCATCACCATGCCCTTGATGCCCGGCGCCACCGCGAACGAGTCGGTCGAATGCTTGAGGTGGTAGAACAGGTCGCGGTAGAAGAGGGTCTTGCCCTGCTTGGCGAGCCCCACGCACATGTACATCTCGGCGCGCGGTTTCTTCGGCATCAGCTGCCGCAGGAACGAGATGGTCGCCGCCGGCACCTCCATGTCGACGAAGAAGTAGGCGCGCGCGAAGGAAAACAGCACGATGAGCTGGTCGGCGTCGAGCAGCAGCGCGTCGAGGTAGAGCTCGCCGCGCTCGTTCTGCAGGATCGGCACGGCAAACGGCACTTCCTCGGCGGCATTCACGATCTTGCCGACGACGTAGGCCGCCTTGTTGCGGATGAAAAGCGACGCGAGCACCTGGATCTGCAGGCTGGGACGCGCCCGCGCCGGGCGCGGGAAGCGCGCGCGCAGCGCCCGCACCACGCTGCGCAGGTCGCGGTGCAGGTCCTCCCAGGGATTGGCGAGACCGAAGCCGCGCACGATCGCCTCCAGGGTCCGGCGCAGCCCTTTCCGGAGCGGGTAATAGCTGCGGTAGGCCGGCTCGTCGCCCTCGAGATGCTCGGTGGCCACCGCCGGGCGCCAGAAGATGAACTCGTTGTGGTAGTAGCGCCGGTGCAGCACCTGGCAGGCGACCGAGTTGTAGAAGGTCTCGGCGCACTCGGGCTGCCGGTGCTCGTGCAGCAGCGGGATGTAGGCGAGCTTGATCGCCGGCCACAGCGACTCGTCGGTTTCGGCCTCCGGAAAGCGCTGCCGCACGGCGTCGACCGCTTCCTGCACGCGGCGGTCGTACATCAGGATGCGCTCGCGCGCGAGCTCGCGCATCGCCGCCCAGTCGGCGCGCTCGAAGAGATGCTTCGCGCGCGCCGAGGCCTCGCGGAACAGCCGGTAGTGCTTGTCGAAGCCGGAGAGGATCGTGCGCGCCACTTCCTCGGCGCGCTCGCCGCGCGCCGGCTGGATGGGCAGGAGCTTTGCCGGCGCCGTCAACTCAGGCGGCCTTCTGCGCCTGTTCCTCGAAGAACTGCTCGTCCTCGGTCGAGCCGTGCAGCGCCGTGGTGGACGCCTTGCCGGCGGTGACCACCTGGGTGATCTGGTCGAAGTAGCCGGTGCCGACCTCGCGCTGGTGCTTGACCGCGGTGAAGCCCTTCTCGGCGGCGGCGAATTCCTTCTCCTGCAGCTCGACGAAGGCGCTCATGTTGCTCCTGGCGTAGCCGTGGGCGAGCTCGAACATCGAGTAGTTGAGCGCGTGGAAGCCGGCGAGAGTGATGAACTGGAACTTGTAGCCCATCGCGCCGAGCTCGCGCTGGAACTTCGCGATGCTCGCGTCGTCGAGGTTGCGCTTCCAGTTGAACGACGGCGAGCAGTTGTAGGCGAGCATCTTGCCCGGGAACCTGCGGCGGATGCCCTCGGCGAACTTCTTCGCGAAGGCGAGATCCGGCGTGCCGGTCTCGCACCACACCATGTCGGCGTACTCGGCGTAGGCGAGGCCGCGCGACAGGGCCTGGTCGAAGCCTTTCTTCGTCTTGTAGAAGCCCTCGGAAGTCCGCTCGCCGGTGAGGAACGGCTTGTCGTTGTCATCGATATCCGAAGTGACGATGTCGGCAGCCTCCGCGTCGGTGCGCGCGAGCAGCACCGTGGGCACCCCCATCACGTCGGCCGCGAGGCGCGCGGCGACGAGCTTCTGCACCGCCTCCTGCGTCGGCACCAGCACCTTGCCGCCCATGTGGCCGCACTTTTTCACCGAGGCGAGCTGGTCCTCGAAGTGCACGCCCGCGGCACCCGCCTCGATCATCGCTTTCATCAGCTCGAACGCGTTCAGCACGCCGCCGAAGCCGGACTCGGCGTCGGCAACGACGGGCGCGAACCAGTCGATATTGCCCTTGCCTTCCATGGCCTGGATCTGGTCCTGGCGCAGCAGCGCGTTGTTGATGCGCCTGACCACATTGGGAACGCTCGAGACCGCGTACAGCGACTGGTCGGGGTACATGGAGAGCGAGTCGTTGGCGTCCGCAGCCACTTGCCAGCCGGACAGGTAGATCGCCGGCACGCCCGCCTTCACCTGCTGCATCGCCTGGTTTCCGGTCAGCGCGCCGAGCGAATTCACGAACGGCCGCTCCTTGCAGAGCTGCCACAGCTTTTCCGCGCCCAGTTTCGCGAGCGTGTGCTCGATCTTCACGCTGCCGCGAAGCCGCACGACGTCCTCGGCCGCGTAGCCGCGCTTCACCCCATGCCAGCGCGGGTTCTCGGCCCAGTCCCTGTTCAGTGCGGCGATGTCCTGGTCACGTTTCTGCATGTGGGAATCCTCATCAAGGGTTGTGAGAGATATCCCTTGCACCATAGCTTAGGGAAATGGCGCGCAGCAACAACGGACGGACGTCCGTTTTAGGAGAATTTAAACAAGGGTTTACAGGTACTTAGGCGCGCATCGTTTCATGATGCGGATGACAGTTTCAGTTTCGTGCTGCTCCGCAATAGCTCAGGTCTGAACGAGTTTGCGGTGCCGATGGATGCTCATCAGCATGCCGATCCCGACGAACAGCGTCGCCAGCGCGGTGCCGCCGTAGGAGATGAAGGGTAGCGGCACGCCGACCACCGGCAGGATGCCGGCCACCATGCCCATGTTGACGAAGGCGTAGGTGAAGAAGATGAGCGTCACGCTGCCCGCGAGCAGCCGCGCGAACAGCGTCGGCGCCTGCGCGGCGATCGACAGCCCGCGCACGATGAGCAGCGCGTACAGCGAGAGCAACACGACGTTGCCGAGCAGGCCGAACTCCTCCGAGAACACGGCGAAGATGAAGTCGGTATGGCGCTCGGGAATGAATTCGAGGTGCGTCTGCGAGCCGTTCAGCCAGCCCTTGCCGGCGATGCCGCCGGAACCGACCGCGATCGTCGACTGGATGATGTGGTAGCCGGCGCCCAGCGGATCCTGCGACGGATCGAGCAGCGTGAGTATCCGCCGGCGCTGGTAGTCGTGCATCAGGCCCCAGAGCGGCGGCAGGCTGGCGAGGGCGAGCACGCCCAGGCCCGCGAGCACCTTCCAGCCGATCCCGGCGAGAAAGATGACGTAGAAGCCCGCGACGCACACCAGCAGCGCGGTACCGAGATCCGGCTGGCGCGCGATCATCGCCACCGGCAGCGCGAGCAGCACGCCGGCCAGGGCGAAATCGCGCAGCCGGACGGTGCCCTCCTTGCGGTGGAAGTACCAGGCCAGCATCATCGGCATGGCGATCTTCATGATCTCCGCGGGCTGGAAGCGCATCACGCCCAGGTTGAGCCAGCGGCGCGCGCCGTTCACCACTTCGCCGCCGAGCGCGACGGCGACGAGCAGCACGAGGCCCGCGGCGTACGCGGGCAGCGCGAGGCGGACGAGCGTCTGCGGCGGCACCTGCGCCACCGCCCACATGGCGGCGAAGCCCACGACGAGATTGACCAGCTGGCCCGCGACGCGCGCTGCGCTCTGGTCGCTCGCCGAATAGAGCACGGCGAGTCCGAGCAGGCTCAGCGCCAGCGCCAGCACGAGCAGCGGCCCGTCGATGCCCTCGACCAGTCGCGCGCGCAAGCGCCGCAGCGGATAGCCCGCGATCTCCATCAGTCGCTCTGCGCGTCGGGTGGCAATTGCGCCTCGGGCGCGCGCTGCCGCGGCGCCGGCGGCAGCTTGCCGAGGAGAAAGTAGTCGAGCACGATGCGCGCGATCGGCGCGGCGGTGCGCGCGCCGAAGCCGCCGTTCTCCACCAGCACCGCGAGCGCGATCTTGGGGCTTTCGAGCGGCGCGAAGGCGATGTACAGGGAGTGGTCGCGCAGGCGCTCGGCGACCTTGTCCTCCTCGTACTTCTCGCCCTGCTTCAGGCCGATGACCTGCGCGGTACCGGTCTTGCCGCCGCTCGAGTACTGCGCGCCGGCGAAGGAGCGCGCGGCCGTGCCCTCGGTGTTGACCCCGGCCATGGCGCGCTTGATGAAGGCGATGTGCCCGGGCTGCAGGTCGAGCTGGCGCACGAGCTGCGGCTCGAAATAGCGGCGCTCGCCGGTGCGCGGATTGTCCACGTGCGACACGAGCCGCGGGCGGAACATGGCGCCGTTGTTGGCGAGCGTGGCGAGCGCCTGCGCGAGCTGCAGCGGCGTATAGGCGTTGTAGCCCTGGCCGATGCCGATCGAGATGGTCTCGCCCGCGTACCAGCGCTGCTGTTCGGGCCGGGAGAAGCGCGCGTGCTTCCATTCGGGCGAGGGCAGAACGCCCTCGGCCTCGCCGTCGATGTCGATGCCGGTGCGCGCGCCGAAGCCGAAGCGCTTCATGAAGGCCGCGATGGCGTCGATGCCCAGATCGTTGGCGAGCATGTAGTAGTAGGTGTCCGAGGACAGCACGATCGACTTGTACAGGTCGACGATGCCGTGCCCGCCGCGCTTGGAGTCGCGAAAGCGCCGGTCACCGAAGATGAAATAGCCCGGATCCTGGATCGTGCTCTGCGGCGTGCGCTTGCCGAGCTCGAGCGCGGCGAGCGCCATGAAAGGCTTGAAGGTCGAGCCCGGCGGGTACAGGCCGGCGATGGCGCGGTTATTGAGCGGCCGGTCGGGCGAGCTCATCAGCTCCTCCCAGCTCTGCGGGTCGATGCCGTCCACGAACAGGTTCGGGTCGTAGCCGGGCCTGGAGACGAAGGCGAGCACGCTGCCGGTGGCCGGCTCGATCGCCACCAGCGCCCCGCGGCGCTCGCCGAACGCGCGCTCGGCCACCTCCTGCAGCCGGATGTCGAGCGTGAGGCTGACGTTGTTGCCGGCTTGCGGCGGGGTGCGCGGCGGCAGGGTGCCCACGCCGCGGCCGGCGGCGTCGATCTCGACGCGCTCGAAGCCCGTGATGCCATGCAATTCCTCCTCGTAGCTCGCCTCGATGCCGGCCTTGCCGATGTAGTCGGTGCCGCGGTAGTTGGCGTCGGCGTCCCTCGCTTCGAGCTGCTCGAGATCGCTCGCGGTGACGCGGCCGATGTAGCCGATGACGTGCGAGGCGAGCTCGCCGTAGGGATACTTGCGGAACAGCCGCGCCTTGATGTCCACGCCGGTGAAGCGCCAGCGGTTGGCGGCGATGCGCGCCACCTCCTCGTCGGAAAGCCGCGTGCGGATCGGCAGGCTCTCGACGTTTTTCGTCTCCTGCAGGAGCTTGCGGAAGCGCGCGCGGTCGCGCGGCGTGATGTCGACGAACTGCGCCAGCTCGGCGATCGTCGCCTCGAGGTCGCGCACCTGCGCCGGGAAGATCTCCAGCGTGTAGGCGAGGTAGTTGCGCGCCAGGACCTCGCCGTTGCGGTCGAGGATCAGGCCGCGGTTCGGCGGCAGCGGCACGATGGCGATGCGGTTCTCCTCCGCCTTGGCGCTGTAGGCATCGTGCTCCAGCACCTGCAGCCACACGAAGCGCGCGAGCAGCAGTGCGAAGGCGATGAGCACTGCGACGCCGGCGACGCCCAGGCGCACCTGGAAGGCGCGCAGCTCGCTCTCGGTGTTGCGGATCTCGGCGAATCTCACAGCGGGCGGCGCTCGTCGAGCAGCGCCGGGCGGCGCTGCGGCAGGAGCAGCAGCCAGCTCACCACGGGCCAGAGCAGGGCGGCGAGCGCCGGCCCTACGAACAGCGAAGCGCCCGGGAACTCGGCGCCCGCGGCGAGGCGCACGCCGAGCGCCACGGCCTGGGCGCCTTCGAGCAGCAGCAGCGCGTGCAGCATCTGGCCCCACAGGTCGAACCAGAGGATGCGGCGCGACAGGCCGATGGCCGCGAACGCAAGCGCCGAATAGGCGAGCGCGTGCTGCCCGAGCAGCACGCCGTTGCCGGCGTCCACCAGCAGCCCGAGCGCCCAGCCGGTGGCCAGACCCACGCGCCGCGGCTGGCGCACGCACCAGAAGGCGAGCGTCAGGGCGACGAAGTCGGGCGCCAGCATGACGTCGGGCCAGGGCATGAAGTCGAGCAGCAGCGCGCCGCCGAACGACGCGAGGATGGCGCCGGTGCGCACCGGCATCAGCAGGGTCTGGGGTCGCTCAGGAGCCATCGGCAACCGGCTTGCGCGCGCGGCGCGACTTCACGCCCTTGCGCTCGGCGTCGTCGGGGTAGGGCGGGGGCCGTGCGCCGGCCGACAGGATGAGCGCGTAGCGCCCGCGCTCGACGCCGGCGACGGGCTGCGCCAGCACGCGCGCGAACGTGTAGGACGCGTCGCGCTCGACGCGCATCACCGTCGCCACCGGCAGGCCCGGCGGATAGGTGCCGTCGATGCCCGAGGTGACCAGCAGGTCGCCGCTCTCCACATCGGCATTCGCGGCCATGTAGCGCAGCTCGAGCTGGCCCGACGCGCCGCCCCCGAACGCGATCGCGCGCAGCCCGTTCCTCAGCACCTGGACCGGAATCGCCTGGCTCTTGTCGGTGAGCAACGTCACCTCGGAGACGAACGCGTGCGCGCGCGTGAGCTGCCCGATGACGCCGACGTCGTCCACGACGGGCGAGCCGGGACGCGCGCCGTGCTGCGCGCCGCGGTCGACGATCACCTTGCGCGCGTAGGGGTCGCGGCCCGAGTACAGGATCTCCGTGGGCAGCGCCTTGCGCTCCAGGCGCTCGGCGGCGCCGATCAGGCGGCGCAGGCTGGAAGTCTCGGCCGTCGCGGATTCGAAGCGCTGGGCGTCGAGCGCCGAGGCCAGCAGGCGCGCGCGCAACTCCTCGTTTTCCTTGCGCAGGTGCGCCTGGCTGGCGAAGTAGCCTGCGACGCCCTCGGCGAGCACCACCGGCAGGCGCGCCGCCTGCTGGATCGGGTAGGCGGCGAGCGCCAGCACGCTGCGGATCGCGTCGGCGTAGCCGAAGCGCGCGTCGAGCACCAGTAGCGTCAGCGACAGCGAGGCGAAGAACGCGAGCCGGACGAGGGGAGCGGGGCCGCGAACGAAGAAGGGCGGGGGCGTGTGCTCCATCTCGGGCAGGGGCGGCGCGCGGGCGCGGCGCCCCTTCGCTCAGTCGTTGGTGAAGATCGGGCCGAAGTACTCCATCTTCTCGAGCGCCTTGCCCGAGCCGCGCACCACGCAGGTGAGCGGGTCGTCGGCGACGATCACCGGCAGCCCGGTCTCTTCCATGAACAGGCGATCGAGGTCGCGCAGCAGCGCGCCGCCGCCCGTGAGCACCATGCCTTTTTCCGCGATGTCGGCGCCCAGCTCGGGCGGCGTCTGCTCGAGCGCCGATTTCACCGCGCCGACGATCTGGTTGAGCGGCTCGGTGAGCGCTTCGAGGATCTCGTTGGAGCTGATGGTGAAGCTGCGCGGGATGCCTTCCGCGAGGTTGCGGCCCTTGACTTCCATCTCCTTCACTTCCGAGCCCGGGAACGCGGAGCCGATCTCCTTCTTGATGGTCTCGGCGGTGGTCTCGCCGATCAGCATGCCGTAGTTGCGCCGGATGTAGTTGATGATCGCCTCGTCGAACTTGTCGCCGCCGACGCGCACCGAGCCCGAGTACACCATGCCGCCCAGCGAGATCACGCCCACTTCGGTGGTGCCGCCGCCGACGTCGACCACCATCGAGCCGGTGGCTTCGGCGACGGGGAGATCGGCGCCGATCGCCGCCGCCATCGGCTCCTCGATCAGATACACCTGGCCGGCGCCGGCGCCGATCGCGCTCTCGCGAATGGCGCGGCGCTCGACCTGCGTCGAGCCGCAGGGCACGCAGATGATGATGCGCGGCGAGGGCGAAAAGAGCTTGTTGTCGTGCACTTTCTTGATGAACTGCTTGAGCATCTGCTCGGTGATGGTGAAGTCGGCGATCACGCCGTCCTTCATCGGCCGGATGGCGACGATGTTGCCCGGCGTCTTGCCGAGCATCATCTTCGCTTCCTTGCCCACGGCCTGGATGGTCTTCTTCGCGTTGGGCCCGCCTTCCTGGCGGATCGCCACCACCGAAGGCTCGTCGAGCACGATGCCCTTGCCGCGCACGTAGATCAGCGTGTTGGCGGTGCCGAGGTCGATCGCCAGATCGTTGGAAAAGTAGCTGCGCAGGAATCCGAACATGTGGGTGATGGTCGCCGTTTGCTTGGTTGAGCCTTAACTTTGCACGCTAAGGCTGTGTCGCCAAAGGGCATATAATACTCGCAACAAAAGCCCCGGCAACCTCGGCGGCGGTCTTTTTGCAGCGCAATGTCGCTTACCCCTGACCAGATCGAGCGCCTGGCGCAGCTGGCGCGCATCGCGGTGCCCGCGGACGAGGCGGACATCGTCCGCGAGCGCCTGAACCGCGTCCTCGGCCTGATCGACCAGCTGCTGGCGGTGGACACGGGAAGCATCGAGCCGATGTCCCATGCGTTGGACGTCACGCAGCCGCTGCGGCCCGACACGGTGACGGAAAGCGACCAGCGGGGTCTTTTCCAGGCCGCCGCGCCCGCCGTCGCCGACGGCCTGTATCTCGTCCCGAAAGTGATCGAGTAAGTGCTGGATTCGAGCCTCGGCGAGCTGCAGGCGGCGCTGGCTGCCCGGCGCGTGTCCAGCGTCGAGCTGACGCAGCTCTGCCTGCAGCGCATTCGCGCCCTGAACGGGTCGCTCAACGCGTTCATCACGGTGGACGAGAAGATAAGCCTCGAGCAGGCCCGCCGGGCCGACGAGCGCCGCGCGCGCGGCGAGGCGGGCCCTCTCACCGGGATCCCGGTGGCGCACAAGGACATCTTCTGCACGCGGCAGCTGCGCACCACCTGCGGCTCGCGAATGCTGGAGCACTACACGAGCCCGTACGACGCGCACGTCATCGAGCGCTTCGACGCGGCCGGTGCCGTGCAGCTCGGCAAGACCAACATGGACGAGTTCGCCATGGGCTCGTCGAACGAGAACTCCCATTTCGGGCCGGTGCGCAATCCGTGGGATCGCGAGCGGGTGCCGGGCGGCTCCTCCGGCGGCTCGGCGGTGGCCGTGGCGGCGCGCATGGCGCCCGTGGCCACGGGCACCGATACCGGCGGCTCGATCCGCCAGCCGGCGGCGCTCACCGGCGTGTGCGGGCTGAAGCCGACCTACGGACTGGTGTCGCGCTACGGCATGGTGGCGTTCGCCTCGTCGCTCGATCAGGGCGGCCCGCTCGCGCGGAACGCGGTGGACCTGGCGGCGCTGCTCAACGTCATGGCGGGGCACGATGCACGCGACTCGACCAGCCTGCCGCGCGCGAAGGAAGACTACGCGCGCAGCCTCGATCTGCCGCTGACGGGCCTGCGCATCGGGCTGCCGCAGGAATACTTCGGCGAGGGCGTGCAGGATGCGGTGCGCGATCGCGTGCGCGCCGCCGTCGGCTGGTTCGAGTCGCAAGGCGCGCGCACCGTTTCGCTCGAGCTGCCCCACACCGCGCTGGCAGTGCCGGTGTACTACGTCCTCGCGCCGGCCGAGGCGTCCTCGAACCTGTCGCGCTACGACGGCGTGCGCTACGGCCACCGCGCGCGGGAATTCTCCGACCTCGCCGACATGTACCGCCGCACGCGCGCCGAGGGCTTCGGCGCCGAGGTCAAGCGGCGCATCCTCGTGGGCACGTACGTGCTCTCGCACGGCTACTATGACGCGTATTATCTGAAGGCGCAGAAGGTGCGGCGGCTGATCGCCCGCGACTTTGCCGCCGCCTTCGCCCAGTGCGATGTGATCATGGGGCCGACCACGCCGACCACGGCGTTCGGGCTCGGCGCGAAAATCGACGATCCCGTGCAGATGTACCTGAACGACATCTTCACCATTCCGGCGCCGCTCGCCGGCCTGCCGGCGCTGTCGGTGCCGTGCGGCTTCGACGCCGGCGGTCTGCCGGTCGGGCTGCAGTTGATGGGCAATTACTTCGCTGAGGCGATGCTGCTCGGCGCGGCGCATCAGTACCAGCGCGCAACCGACTGGCACCGGCGCGTACCGGCGGGGGCGCCGCTGTGAGGCGCCGCGCCGCCGCGCTGCTCGCCGCCGCGGCGAGCGCGCTCGCGCCGCTCGCGCACGCCCAGGACGCGGCGGAAACGCGCGAGCTCCTCGGGCAGCTCGGCGGGCGTAGCGCGCTGATGCGGCTCTACGAGATGCCGCGCGCCGACGGCTCGGCCCGCGTCACCGGCGAGTACCTGATCCTGCCGACGCTGCAGCAGCGCTATCTGGAAGGCGAGCGCAGCAAGCAGCTCGGCGTCACCTTCCTGAAGGAGGGCAATTCGCCGATCCTGTACGGCCGGCCGCCCACCGCGACACTGCAAGGCACCTGGAGCGGCGGCGAATTCAAGGGCACGCGCTACGCGCCGGGCGGGCAGGCGCGCGAGCACTTCGAATTCAGCGAGAAGTTCCCCGACATGAGCGACTACGGCGCCCGCGTGCACTGCGAGATTGCCGAGGGACGCTATGCGTCCACGCTCGAGTACGCGGTGGCGCAGGGCCGGCTGCAGCAGCTCGAATGGCGCTCGCGCGTCGCCCCGGCCGGGCATACCTGCAGGCTCAGCCTGCGCGAGCAGCAGCCGTTCCAGGGCGGCCTGCGCTTCGTCGCCGGCGGCTGCCGCGTGACGCTGCGCGACCTCGGCGAGTACGTGCGCGTGAGCGCCGAGAACTGCGGCGATTTCTGCGGCTCCGAGGCCTACCTGGAACCGGTGCTGGTCAATCGCGGCGGGGCCTGCCTGCTGATGCGGCCCCCGCGGAGGTAGGCGATGGCCTGGGAAATCGTCGTCGGCATCGAGACGCACGCGCAGCTGCGCACGCGCAGCAAGATGTTCTCGGGGGCCGCGACCGCGTTCGGCGCGCCGCCCAACGCGCAGGCCTCGGCCGTGGACATCGCGCTGCCGGGGGCGCTGCCGGTGGCAAACGCCGCCGCGGTGGAAATGGCGGTGAAGTTCGGGCTCGCGGTCGGCGCGCGGATCAACGCACGCTCGGTGTTTGCGCGCAAGAACTACTTCTACCCCGATCTGCCCAAGGGCTACCAGATCAGCCAGTACGAGATCCCGATCGTGCAGGGCGGTTCGGTGCAGATCGAGATGGGCGGCAAGGCGAAGACGATCCGGCTGACGCGCGCGCACCTCGAGGAGGACGCCGGGAAGTCGCTGCACGAGGACTATCACGGCATGACCGGCATCGACCTCAATCGGGCGGGTACGCCGCTGCTCGAGATCGTCTCCGAGCCCGAGCTGCGCGGGGCGCAGGAGGCGGTGGCGTATGCGCGTGCGCTGCATGCGCTGGTGCGCTGGATCGGCATCTGCGATGGCAACATGCAGGAGGGGTCGTTTCGCTGCGACGCCAACGTGTCGGTGAAAAGGAGCGAAAGCGCGACGCTCGGCACGCGCTGCGAGCTCAAGAACCTGAACTCCTTCCGCTTCATGGAGCAGGCGATAGAGTACGAGGCGCGGCGGCAGATCGAGCTGCTCGAGGACGGCGGCACGGTGGCGCAGGAAACGCGGCTTTACGACCCCGACCGCGGCGAGACGCGCTCGATGCGCACCAAGGAGGAGGCGCACGACTACCGCTACTTCCCCGATCCGGACCTGCTGCCGCTGGTGGTGGCAGAGGAGACGGTCGAGCGCATCCGCAAGGAGCTGCCCGAGCTGCCCGCGCAGCGGTTCGCGCGTTTCACGAGCGCGCTTGCGGTGTCGACCGCCAACGCGGCGGTGCTCACCAGCGACCGCGCGCTTGCCGACTACTTCGAGGAGGCCGTGGCGGGC
>Ga0210061_1000063_pt1 | contig 12317 bp, 11 predicted proteins | sample MayberryNW_Catta_2_FD_184877 | JGI IMG/M metagenome (GOLD analysis project Ga0210061, IMG submission 184877) | Wetland microbial communities from San Francisco Bay, California, USA, that impact long-term carbon sequestration -... | ecosystem: Environmental > Aquatic > Marine > Wetlands ...
ACTTTCTGAAGTTGACAACTGTTAGAGGCCTGAATTACGTGGACGGTTGAACGGCTATTACATACCTTTCCTTTTGTCATGTCAAATCCTTTGTCTAAGGAATAGAGGCCATCACAGAAATGATTGACTATATGTGTATGAAAAGAATGAGGACATCCAAATATACCCAAAGAAGTAAGACAATATAGAAAATGATTAAGATTTATGATTGGAGAACTCAAAACAAGCAGCAAAAACAAGGCATCATCGACGACATGTATTGGTCCACTGACGACAACCTAAGAAAGCTCTTGAGGTATAGATCTTAACAGAAGATATGATATGAAGTTGATTCTTAAAACCAATGAGCTACTTGTTAAAACCCAACAGATTTTTGATATATGGTGATGAAAGTTTAGAACGCTATAGGTACCTCATTACAGTTTAATAGCATCTCTTTGAATATTTATTGGAGAAGCATAGTTTTAGGCACGAAAGTAGTTAGACTCAACAGGCCCCTAACAATAGATTGTGATAATGGTAACCAATGAACTGGATCTGATTCCATATAAGGTAGTTTATTACATTCATATTCCCTACTTACAACTAATCAAAAATGTTAGATCAGTTCAGAGATTCATCGGGTCAAGTAATGTTTTAAATACTTTTCAATATGCCCAAATTGTCATTTCAGCTCTAGTGATTCCCTCCCTCCCTGTTACGTTCTTCGACCTTTAAATAAGTGTCAGTAAATAATAATACGTTAGTTAATGACCGATAAAAAGACAAGGATCCAAGCCGATCCTAGTATAGATCCTTCTGAACATGATAATAACGACGTAACTATATACAATGCTAATGCTAACGAAAAAATGTCTGCTCATGCTATAGACCTTGAGATACAGGATATTGATGGAGTAGGCCCAACAACAGCAAAGAAGCTTAAGGAGGCAGGGATCGTATCAGTGATGGACCTAGCGGTAACTAGTGCAGAACAATTAGCTGTAGATATTAATTCTTCCAAGGATAGCGCTGCAGCATTTATTATGGCAGCTCAGAAACTGCTTAGAGAATCGAATATATTAGATAAAGAATTTGTGACTGCTGACTTTGTTCTTGAAAAAAGGAAATCTATGCTAAGATGTTCTACTGGTTCTAAATCTTTGGATGAATTGTTGCTAGGAGGAATAGAATCACAAGCTGTTACAGAATTTTATGGAGAATTTGGTTCAGGCAAATCACAGATATGTCATACTTTATGTGCTATGGCAAAACAACCTATAAATGAAGGAGGCCTTGATGGAGGCGTAATCTATATTGATACAGAAGGAACATTCAGGCCCGAAAGATTAAATCAGATCGCTAGGGCAAGAGGTTTTGATCCAATGTTAGTTTTGAAGAATGTTGCAATATGTAAAGTATATAATAGTTCTCATTTGGAATTGATTATCAAAGATCTTGGTAGATACATAAATGAATTTAACGCTAAATTAGTAATAATAGATAGTATTATCTCTCTTCATCGAGCAGAGTTCGCAGGTAGAGGCACACTTGCGGATAGACAACAGAGACTTAATTCTATTTTACATAAATTAATAAGACTTGCTGAAATATTTAACATAGTAATTGTGATTACTAACCAAGTGCAATCATCTCCTGATACGTTCTTTGGAGATCCAACAAAGGCAGCAGGCGGAAATGTTATAGGCCATACTTCTACATATAGAATATACCTTAGAAAATCGGGTGAGAATAGAATAGCGAAGATGATCGATTCTCCATATCATCCTTATTCTGATATACGTTTTACGGTTAATGAGAAAGGGGTAGATGATTTAGAAAAATAATTACTAGCAAACGAACAATTAAAAATGAAATGAAATTAATATCTCTTAATTTCATTAAAAATGTTTATATATGTAATCGATTTGACCAGTGTAAATAAGTGCAAGGTTTAGATAAGTAAATACAATCTGCTACCTAAAGTTAGAACGTTACTATATGTAGCATTGACTGTATATTATAGACAACAGAGAGAAGGAATCTCAGTGATAATTAACTCAAAAAACACGGATTATCGGGATAATTCGCTCGATCCCAATCTATAAAATCATCAATATTAAATTCGATTCTCTTGTCATGAATCTCTGCTTCTACTCTCATAGTATTTTTCTTGTAGTTGTAACAAAATTTGATGTGTTTTGTGCGAATCCACTTCAAGTTGCAAAACTCTAAGTATCGCGCACAGATCTCGCTTTGTTGATCTTCAATCGTTCTGCATTCGAACATAATTAACTCCGTTTACTATAGATAATATGGCACATATACAAAGAAGTACCTCATAAACGTGCATTAGAAATAAGCTACGACATTGAAGATATTATATTGACCTATTGTCGCCCAGGTCATACAATCACTAATATAATGACGATTTTAATAGTGGATATGGTCATAAGAAATCAGATAGTGACATCTTGATGGTGTAGTAGCTGAAAGGTTCTAAATCAAATTATAGTATCTCAGAAGTGGATGCGTCTAGAAGACAAAGCAGCGGTATCAGTCACGTCAATAATCTTAAATGAGTTTAATTTTGCGGTCTGAGACTACAGCACATCTATGTTTTGCAATTATTCCAGGGAATCGACAACTCAGATATTTACATGTGAGGCAGTATAATATTGCACACACCGATTTCCTCATACGCTAACTTAGTTTATAACTCTCCACTGTTTAACCATAATTCCTGTTCTGCAGGTACTTCAAAATTTTCTGTAGCTGCAAGTCTGTTGGTACTATTGATATGAATTTCAAAAGAAGGGAGAACAAATTGATCTATTAACGATTGATACCAAGAATAATCAGGTACATCTGCTGAATAAATGACATAATATGCATGGTAAGAAATATCTCCAATTATTGTACCCATTTGCATTTCCAAACGGATTTTACCAGTTTCGTTATCTGTATAGGCGTATCGCAAGGTATAAGCGGGGTTACCTGCTAACTCAGATGAAGTATCTGAGTAAAGGAGAGTCAGATCCGGAATTTTCTCCCTTAGATCCTAAATGCTTTCGGCTACATATGTTTCCAGTGTTGTTCCATTTCTAACGAAAAATTGAGATGCTATTTCAAAGTATGCGGGAAGTCTCTCTTCTACGGCAGGTGCCTTGAATCCAACTTTGGGTGTACCGAATCCTGGCATGTCAACAGGAATATACGAAGTCCAGTTAGTAGGATAATCTATACTATAGTTTAGTAAATCTGAGGAATTTTGATTTCGATATGGTGTTACTATTGTTTCATTAGAAGATAACGTAAGCTGTGCAGATACATCATTCATATCCAGAATATTCAGTACCAAAATAAATATCAAAGACAACATGCTCAGAGTTATCAAATAGATTGATAAGGCTTTCACATGCTTTAACCCAATAAGTATGATAACTTCAGAAGTTAATAGTCTTTTTGATATGGCATTTAAGAATGTTAACCTGAAAGTATGTGGCTATAGCTGCTAATATCTGGCAGATATATGATGACCGGTTAAATTATCAGAACAGTTTATTTATTAAAGACTTATGTACTTGGAACTTATATATATTCTTAATATTGTCGAGCGAACAGGCCAATCGATCTTTTCATATTCTCTCAAATTCACACTCATGAATACTTTGATGCAAAAGATGAAGCTTGCCATTTACTCGTCTCAAGAAATCCTAAAACATCATCGTGCAGATATGTGTTGGATAAAAAGGTTGAAATATGAAGCCGCGGTAATCCTTTTGGCATGCATACTTTGCTTGCTTTTGTACTTTCAACTAGATAACTCTAACCTGATGGCAACAATAGAAACATCACAAACAGCAGGAATCAGTGATTCTAATCGTACCAATAGCTTGGAAGGTACCCTAACTTTTTTAAACCAAACTCTATTGTCGGATTTAGTCGGTAAGGTGACAGAATCAGTCATTCAGATAAATACTGTTTCCGAGATGAAAAATCCCAAGATAACTTTTGGGGGAAGTCCTATGGTAGAAGACTATCTACATGATTTTGGTTCAGGATTTTTGTATGATAATAAACTGAACTTTGTCACTAATTTTCATGTGGTTAAAGATGCCGCCATAGTATCTGCAAGATTTCCAAGTGGTAATATCTATTCAGCGAGAGTTGTTGGGTCTGACCCTGTTTCAGATTTAGCTGTAGTTCAGGTTGATCCGTCTGCGATGTTTAGGGAAAAAATAAGTCCGTTGCCGATTGCAAACTCTTCAACTGTCGAGTTAGGACAGCCTGTTATTGCTATTGGAAATCCAGCTGGCTTGATTAACACGGTGACCACCGGCATAGTAAGCCAAACAGATAGGATAGGTCTTGACAGGAGTTCTGAAAGATATTGGGTCGGTGACTTGATTCAAACAGATGCAGACGTCAATCCGGGTAATTCGGGCGGACCACTTCTAAATCTAGATGGAGAAGTTATAGGTGTAAATGATTTCATAAGGGTGAATCCTGAAACGGGAGCTGCTTTACCAGGGTTAAACTTTGCGATATCCTCTAACACAGTTCAAAAGGTTGTTCCTCATCTAATCTCAGAGGGTTCGTATAGTCATCCTTGGATCGGTGCTAGGCTGTCTGATGTGACTCCTAGTTTTGCGGATATGGTAGGCCTCGAAGAGGCAAGAGGTATAGTTGTGCTAGAAGTTGTACCCGATAGCCCCGCAGAAAAGGCAGGGATCGTTCAAAACAGTATTATTTTTGGTGTAGATGGTAATTTGATAATGCAAATGGCAGACCTCATCAAGCATATACAAACAAAAGTTCCTAATGACAATATGATTTTAGACGTAATGGGAACCGATGGAATAAGAAGAGATGTTAATCTGACACTGGGAAATGCTCCTCAAATATCTTAGTAATGATAATTATACATAAGTAAATTTGTATCCATAATTCGATACACGACGTACTTACTGCTGCCAGCTAGGTACATTATTTTTAATTGATCTATTATACTCATAAGTGCCGCATATGTAATTCCAATATTAAATAACAATTTTTAATTATTTTCGGTGAGTATGAGAACTTTCCTGAAAGGAAGGTATGCACCAACCATCTATCTATATTCAAGTATTTTAGTTTTTGATTAAATATTGGTAGAAGATCAAATCCCAATCAAGCTCATACGATTAGCATAATTCCGTGTCGCCGTGGAATGAGGCACTTGAGGCATAACTGCAAACACAATTATCGCTGGTGGTTAAGTACCTCATCTTTATTCTTAAGAGCGTTTTCATTGTCAGGGTCAATAACCAATACTTAGATTAACTAAATCATAAAGATTAAGCCGGATAGCTTCTGCATAAGGAGCTTGCAAAGTTCTTTAGTGAGTAACAACAGCATATAGCAAGGTCAACTCAGTCCTAGAAAGTATTTAGTACAACGCATATAGTATCATCATGCGTTGTATATTCATGTCCATCTATCATACGAATTTATATTCAGATATTGATGTTGTTGCTTCGTACCTAGCATGGAATCTGTCTGACTACTCACCGACAATTAAACATTATCTCACCTTATTGTTTACATCTTGATATTATAGTGCACAACCAACCTATCCAAGTAATAGTTCCACCCTTCTCTATGTTCATCATACATTTCATTCTCGGCTCCAATAAATCCAGAATGTACTAACTCTATTCTGGTCTTATTATTTCCAATATGTTCTAGCTGCCATGTTACAATGGTTCGTGGAAAACCTGCTACATCCTTATGTTCCCATGTGTATGAAATTTTCTGGTTGGGAATAAATTCTAGCACCTCACCCTCAGGAGAATGATCTCTATCCTGGTTTTCAGAGTTTTTCCTATAAAACGTGAACCTCACTTTTCCTCCTATCCTTGGCTCTAAAACAGCAAGGTCTGGGAACCATTCAGTTAATTCCTTTTCATCACTAATTGCTTTGAAGACCATATCCGGAGGAGCATCAATCACTACAATCTTCCTAATTTCTCTATCATTGGTACTAATCATATCCTATTTCCTTTTACCCTCTTTCCTCTTTTTATTTTCTACAAACTCTTTCAAGGAATTCAAATTGTTACTCCACATTTGGTCATAGAAGTTTTTTATTTCTAATGTTGCTTCAGTATTAAGTGAATAGAGCCGTCTTTGACCCTCTCTCTTCTCCTTCACTAAATCAGCATCCCTCAATATACGTAGATGTGTGGAAACTCCCGCTAGAGTCATATCAAAGTGTTCTGCCAACTCAGAAGGAAACATGTTCTTATCTTTTAATAATAATAACATATGTCTTCTGCTATCGTCCGACAAGGCTTTCCACACAGATGCTCCCATAATAATTCAATATTAAAAGAACTGCATAAATACTTTATCAACCTAATAAACAGGTTTAATAATTCATGTGTATTAGACTCTAATAATTAAAGATATCTTTAAATAAGAGACTATTTTATAATGATCACTTAGTGGATTAAATAAATCATGACAAGCTTAAAAGATCACAAGATCGGAACACGTGAAGAGTGGCTTGCGGCCCGGCTGGAGCTGCTGAAGGCCGAGAAGGCGCTGACGCGGCGTAGCGACGAACTGGTACAGTGGCGGCAGAGGCTGCCCTGGGTTCGAATCGATAAGGAGTACCGTTTCGAGACCGATGATGGCATGGCGTCTCTCGCCGATCTGTTCAGAGGACGCTCACAGCTCCTCATCTATCACTTCATGTTCGGCCCCGAGTACACAGGCGGCTGCCCGGCATGCTCTGCGATCGCGGACGGCTTTAACGGCTTCGCCGTGCACCTTGAACATCACGACGTCGCGATGATCGCGGTCTCACGCGCTCCAATCGCTTCGCTTCAGGCCTACAAGCGCCGCATGGGCTGGACATTCACGTGGGCCTCGTCGCTGAACAGCGATTTCAACTACGACTTCAACACCTCGTTCACCGAGGAGCAGCAGCGCTCCGGCAGCATCGACTACAACTACAACACGCTCAGCAGGACACCTGACTCGGAGACCGGCTCAAAGGGCCGTCAAGACCCCCTCGATCCAGGCGATTTCGCGGCCATGACCGGCACCGATCTCTCCACCTACACTCGCGAGGCGCCAGGAATGAGCGCGTTCGCACTCTCCGACGGCGTCGTCTACCATACCTACTCCACCTACGCGCGCGGCCTCGACGCGCTCTGGGGAATGTACCAATGGCTCGACCGGGCGCCGCATGGGCGGAATGAAACTGGGCTGTGGTTCAGAAGGCACGATGAGTACACGTCTTGATCGTTATTTCTGTGCTCATGGTAAGAACTGCCGAGGCAATCCGTCAAAGTGAGCAGACAGAGTTGTACGCAGAATTGTAATCTGTAACGATTGCAAATGGCGAGATGATGATACATAATTAGAAATAATGTGGTATAGCAGCACTTTCATGCATAGATATGTTTTTTACTAGGCGCTACGATGTCAAACGCCTTTTTATCTCATGATTTGCCCAATAAGGGTTATAAATGCAGTTCTGGTGTTAATTGAGGGCTTGAAAGAATCCGCAATGAACTTCCATTAGGTCGGGTAACCAAGTTACGTGTCATAAGTATACAAGGGTTATAAGTAAAATTCAGTCTCTATACATAGAATGAAAAGAATGATAGATATAAAAAAGTACCCTAGTAGAAAAATATTAGCCACTGTATCAGTGGTGCTAATGATAGCATCTGTTGGCATAACAACAGTATGGCAGATACCTACTGCTTTAGCTACTCCCCTGGAAGAAATCAAGGCTAGTCGCGAAGTATCTGCGCCTATAGACAAAGTCTGGAATATTGTTTCGGATATAGACAATGAGGCAAAATATTGGTCGATAATCAAGAATATTAAGAATATCAACAAGACAGATAGTGTAACAGAAAGAGAAGTTACAGTGCAAGCAGGTCCAGGGGAAGAGGCAAAAACTCAACAGATTGTTACAGTAAATCCAGATCAATTTGCAGTAAATATGAATATCACCGAAGGACCAGTAACTGGTAGCAGAGTGCTTGTATTAACTCCAGAAAATAACTCAACAACGAGAGTAGATGCAGTATGGGAAATCGACCTATCTGGAATCCCATTTATTGGACAGGGTTTTGCAAAAGGCAGTTTCCAGAAGATGACAGAAGATGCATTGGGTAATATAGCAGCAGAAGTGGAAGTCAAATAATGAAGAACCCTTGAAAAGGTCCTTCAGTGTTAAATATAAAATGAATGGAATAGAAGTTGGAGGATATTCAAAATTTAAAGATCAGTCAATAAGGTGCAGTACTTAGCTTGGAATCAGCCAGTAGTACATAGAAATTATCCAGTGTCGACTATTTCTAACGCTAACAATAATAATATCATAACAGTAATTGATGTGACAAGTCTGTGGACTTACCTTGGAATGATGAAAGATCAAACAAATTCATAACTAACGTTGGATTAATTACGACAAATGGACCTTACGGAGCAGATGTGATGGCCTGCGAATGGACACATCATGTATCTTACAGACCTGGTTTGATAGCTGTTTGTATAGGCCCAAATAAGGCAACCCATGAGAACATAAAGCAAACAAAGGAATTCGGAGTTAATCTGTGTAGCACAGATCAATCAATAATGTCAAGTGTAGCTGGTGGTTATACAGGCAGCAGGTATAACAAGATTAATGCACTAAAAGAACTCGGATTTGAATTCTACGAAGCTAAGAAAATCAAGGTCACCATGATAAAAGGAGCTGCATTAAATATTGAATGCATACTATCAAAGGAAATTCCACTTGGTGACCATACTACATTTATAGGCGAAGCCATTGAAGCTTCTAGTAATGCTGACAAAGTACCATTAGCATACCACGGGGGAAGGTACTTCGTTCTGAATACAAATGTTATAAAACCTTCTCAAGAAGAGCGTGAAAGAATAAGGAGGGTTATTGAAAAACACAAAAGATGACTCCTGTCGTCTTATAATAATATTTGAATATTTATTGTATTGTTTCCTTTTACGTAATTTTTCCTTGCCCTTTCTATTATTTGGTGATGTTCGAAGAGGGGCACTTACAACACGGACACGCATAACCCTCATGAATAGAAATACTTCACATCTGCTACAATACTTTAATCTTACGCTGTAATATCCAAAACTTGAACCTATTCTTGTACATATATTTTGACAGGGCACTATAGAGCATGGTACACAATAATTTCAAAGATCATAAAAGTATTGTAATACCCTACTGTGGAGGGGAGTATCATTGCTCTGTTGTTGCCTTAAATAAGGACTAAACGAGTCTTGTGGCCATATTAGCAAATTTTATTATCAGTTTAGCTAAACAGGCAATGTTAATTCTTGTATATGGGCTCTAGGCCGTGAACTATAACTGAACTGCTGTATGTGGACTGATCGGAAACAGAATTAGGATCTAATCTTAAATTGGTCCTTAATCAAATTTCCAAATTCTTTGTCAGACATATTTTGTCTTGCTTCAATTATTTTTGTCGCATCATTTCCTACTACATATCTTAGTTGAGGATCATCTGACGTCACAACATCAAGAATAGTCTTAGCAACCTCAGAAGGATGCATTGCATTTTCTTCCATCTTCTTAAATGTCTTTGACATATTGTCCGCTAGTTGAGTATATGGAGAATTAGGACTGGTCGCCCCGTTAGCAATTTTAATACTTTTCCAGAAGTTTGATCCAACTGCTCCAGGTTCAATAAGTATCATTTTAATGCCAAAAGGCTCTAGTTCATACTGTAAAGACTCAGATACTCCCTCTAAAGCGAACTTGGACCCATGATAAAAAGTACTAAGAGGAATCGATATCCTGCCGCCCATAGATGTTATATTTATTATTTTGCCACTTCTTTGGCTTCTCATAAAAGGTATTGCTGCTCGCATTACCCTTACGGCTCCAAAAAAATTGGTCTCAAACTGTTTTCTTATTTCATCCATTGAAGTTTCTTCAAGTGCTCCTCCTAATGCATATCCTGCATTGTTAACTATAACATCAATTCTATTATGTTTCTTGACTATTGAATTAATGGTATCTGTTACTGACTCATCAGAATTAACATCTAATTGAACAACTTCCAATGGCAACTTCTCTTTTTTTGCTATATCAATAATTTGACGTGATCCTTCGCCCTCTAGTTTATGTACTGTTGCATAAGTATAGAATCCACTTTTCGCTAATAATAGAGAAGTTTCAAATCCTATTCCACTTGAGCTTCCGGTAACTACTACAATTCTTTGTCCTGACATCTTGCTGCATGTTGATTGGAAATAAACTTTAAGAAGATTACAATTGGTATTTGCTGTAACAGTTACACTCCTCGTCTGGAATAGATTATGCATCTGACGGATTTAGTGATAATAGTCTTTCCTCCTAGCACATTAAATGACAACATTGTTTACCATTGTAAGCTTATTATTAAGCAAAAAACTCAAAGAATATGGGTAAGCCATCGGTATACGTAAGTGTATATGGTGACGCCGCAACCTTGAAGATCAGATTTTAAGAATCACGGACACCTTATTATATACATAAAAACAAGAAGAAAATAAGGCTCTCGCTCTTCGTAGAGCGTAGTTGCACCATCAGACAAATTCCCTGGTCAACGGATCTAAAATATTGAAATTTTTTGTTTTCCAAGTCATAGTTTGACATGGCAAAGTTAGTTGAGATGGATGAACGAATTAGAATCTTTACACAAATGGAAGAAGATGTTGGTCCAGTTATATTGATAAATAAATTCAGTGTAGATCCTAATGAATTTGATCAATTTCTTAAGGGGTATGCAACAGATAATGAGAAATTTAAGCAGCAACCAGGATTTATCTCGACACAGTTATACAAGGGTATTGGCAGGAGCGGCACCTTTGTTAACTATGCTGTTTGGGAATCTGCCGCACACTTCAAGAGAGCAGTTAATAATGTTATGAACCCGAATGACAGAATGTCTGCATTTCCAGCAAGCACAGTAGCATCTCCTCACCTATTCAAGAAAGTAGCGATCCAAGGAATCTGTGTAGACTGAACTTTGCTAAATCTAACGCCTTAAATAGACATAATAATATGTGTGTGCCAGAAGTCCCATACACATAACAACAAGTGAATGAGAAGAAACATCCTTTTGTGGAAAGTGACATGATGGGAGAGAGATGTTGAAATGATATGCCTATTAGCATATGAGCGTGGACCAACCAACCAACCAACCTCCAATTCTCCTGGAAGATGCTATCTTCTATTATTACTTACGTCTACAGAATTTATATTCATAATGACGATTTTCTTTTTCATGGAATGAGAATGCTTGCGGGCTAGATGTGGATGATAGGTGCCTTCAGGCTATTCTTTTAATTTAGATATCTAATAAGCAGTGGTCATCTGAAAAATTGGTTCAGGAGATAACTGCAGTTGTTTTTTTTGTTACTACTATCTCTCTACTATGAGATATTTCAAAGCCCCCTAGCTAACTACGACATTACCAATCATCCACGGATGCAACACATATACGTAATTGAATGATCCAGGGTTTTCGAAAAGTCAATGTGAATTCTTACATTGGAGGTGCTTCTGGTGGTGACTGTCCTTGTAGAAACGAAGTGCTGGAAGAAGTAGATAAGTTCAAGAGAACCAAATAATAGCCGGAGAATAATTATTTATCAATTTTAACAAGCATCTTAATCAAAGCTCGACAATATTCGCATTTACATTTATTTTTGATTAATCAATGACAGGATCAATAAAAAGGTAGAAGACTAGGATATTAACTTAGAAAATTTAAAGCAAGGTCATTGCCACTTAAGGAATGCAAAGAAGACTTTTTATAATCTCATCATGCTAATCAGATGATAATCATGAGTGCGGGTCAGAAGATTATTCCTGAAGGCTATCATTCAATCAACTCATATCTAGTTGTGAGAAACGCAGCTAAAGCAATAGATTTCTATAAAAAAGCATTTAATGCAGAAGAGCGATTTCGTATGCACGGACCTGATGGTAGGACTATTATGCATGCAGATCTCAAGATAGGTGATTCTATCTTTATGCTGACAGAAGAATCTACTGAGATGAAAACTCTTTCTCCTGAATCTATTGGTGGAAGTCCAGTTAGCTTGTACGTTTACGTTAAAGATGTAGATGTAGTATTTGATCAGGCCGTATCTGAAGGTGCTACAGTATTATATCCTGTCAGAGACCAATTCTATGGAGACCGTTCTGGATACTTAAGAGATCCATTTGGACATTTGTGGTCGTTAGCAACTCACAAAAAGGATCTATCTCTAGATGAAATTAAAAAGGCTGG
>Ga0210061_1000064_pt1 | contig 12210 bp, 9 predicted proteins | sample MayberryNW_Catta_2_FD_184877 | JGI IMG/M metagenome (GOLD analysis project Ga0210061, IMG submission 184877) | Wetland microbial communities from San Francisco Bay, California, USA, that impact long-term carbon sequestration -... | ecosystem: Environmental > Aquatic > Marine > Wetlands ...
CCCTCCAGGCAGGAGCGCGATGAAGATTGGCTTGTTGTGCGGGCGCGAGTACAGCTTTCCGCCGGCGTTCGTCGAACGCGTGACGGCGCTCGGGCGCGAGCACGGGATCACCGCGGAGATGGTCTCGCTCGGCGGCACGCGCATGCTCGAGCCGGCGCGGTACGCCGTCATCGTCGATCGCATCTCGCACGAGGTCGAGTACTACCGCGCGTACCTGAAGCACGCGGTGCTGCAGGGCGCCTACGTGATCAACAACCCGTTCTGGTGGACGGCCGACGACAAGTTCTTCAACTACTCGGTAATGGCGAAGCTGGGGCTCGCCATTCCGAAGACGGTGCTGTTGCCGCAAAAGGATTACCCGAAGGACATCGATCTGGCGCCGGAGTCGCTCAAGAACCTGCAGTATCCGCTCGACTGGGAAGGGCTGCTCGACTACGTGGGGCGGCCGGCGATCCTGAAGCCGTACTCGGGCGGCGGGTGGAAGCACGTCTACAAGGTCAACGACGTCGGCGAGCTCCTGGCGGCATACGAAGGGACCGCGCCGTACTGCATGACGCTCCAGGAGTTCATCGACTTCGACAAGTACGTGCGCTGCTTCACCTTCGGCAAGACCGACATCGTGCCAGTCGCCTACGACCCGCGCGGCCGGCGCTACCTCGTGGATCATGCCTATCTCTCGGCGGAGCTCGGCGCGCGCGTCGTGCGGGACGCCCAGGCGATCAACCAGGCGCTCGGCTACGAGATGAACACGATCGAGTTCGCGGTCCGCGACGGCGTCCCGTACGCGATCGATTTTCTGAACCCCGCGCCGGACTTCGAGCGCGATCGTATCACCGGGTTCTACTTCGACATGGTCGTCGACCGCATGTCACGCCTCGTCATCGACCGTGCGCTGCATCCGCAGCCCGCGAACCCGTGGCCGCGCTGGGAAGAGATGGTCGGCCTTGGCGCCCCCTCGGGCGTGATCGGTGCGCCGCGCGCCCGCGTGGCGGGAGTGTGACCCTGCCGGCAGCGGATCCCGTAGAAGCGTGGAACGCGCTGCTTCGGCCGGACGTCGAGCTGCGGCGCGAGTACTGGGCGGATCTCGCGGCCCGCATGCGCGAGCGGCGCCTCACGTTCGGCGACCGCCTCCATTGTCCGTTCCTCCGGCCCCTGTTTCTCGATCGCGCCGACGTCGCGCGCGTCTCGGGTATCGCGGAGACGATTGCGACAATGGGCGAGCGCGTCGCGCAGGCGGCCCTGGAGCAACCGCTGCTCCTCGACGCGGTCGGCCTGACGGAGGCCGAGCGTTCGCTCGCGGCGATCGATCCCGGCTACGCGCGCGCCAGCACGGCGTCGCGCCTCGACGGGTTCCTCCTGCCCGACGCGCTCTGGTTCGCGGAGTACAACGCGGAGTCGCCGGCGGGCTTCGGCTACACGGAGACGCTCGCGGCGGTGTTCGACGAGCTGCCGGCCATGTCGCGGTTCCGCCAGGCGTTCGAGGCCGAGTCCTTTCAGCTCGTGCCGGCCATGCTCGAGGCGCTGCTCGCGAGCTACCACGACTGGGGCGGCACGGCGGATCCGCCGACGATCCTCATCGTCGACTTTCGCGGCGTGCCGACGTGGACGGAGTTCGAGATCCTTCAGCAGCGCTTCGAGGCGCTCGGCGTGCCGACGGTCGTCGCCGATCCGCGCGATCTCACCTATGACGACAAGCGGCTGCACGCGGACGGCCGTCGGATCGATCTGGTCTACCGCCGCGCGCTGGTGAACGACGTGATCGCGCACCCTGCGGCGTTCGCCCCGCTCGTGCGTGCGTACGCGGACCGCGCCGTCTGCATGGCGAACACGTTCCGCTGCAAGATCCCGCACAAGAAGGCATTCTTCGCGGTGCTGACCGATGATGCGCACCGGCATCTGTTCGCGCCGGCGGAACGCGAGATCGCGCGTCGGCACGTGCCGTGGACGCGACTGGTCACCGAATGCCGCACCGAGCTCGAGGAGCGGTCCATCGATCTCGTCGAGCACGTGCGGCGCATGAGGGACGAGTTCGTGCTCAAGCCGAACGACGAGTACGGCGGCTCCGGCGTCGCGCTCGGCTGGGAGCTCGACGACCGCCACTGGACCGCTGCGCTCGATCGCGCCCTGGCGGACGCGCCGGGCACGTGGGTGCTGCAGCGGCGCATTCCCGTCCGGCGCGAGGTCTTTCCAATGGTCGACGAGCCGTTCGCCGTCGTGATGCGCGACGTGCTCGTGGATCTGGCGCCGTACCTCTTTGGCGGGAAACTGCGCGGGTTCCTCACGCGCCTGAGCACCACCGGCCTCGCGAACGTGACGTCCGGCGGCGGGCAGATCCCCGCGTTCGTCACGGCGGCGAAGGAGCGCTGAGGTGCTCGACTGCCGCCATCGCGTGGCGCACGGGACCGATATCTGCCTGACCGGCTGCCCGGCGGCCGCCGACGAGGGCGGCTGCAGCGTGGTGCGCATCGAACGGGACGCGATGCTCCCGCCGGCCGACGATCGCGTGGTCGATGTGGCCGTCCTCGACATGCACCACGGGTGGCCGAACCTCGGCCATGACTCGATCGTGCACGGGGTCCAGACGATCGTCTGCGACATGCAGCCCGCTCTTGCCGACGCGGGCCTCTCGTTGCGCGTGCTGTCCTACGACGTGCGGCGCGATCGGCGCATTCCCGAGCCGCCGGGTGGGCGTCACGCGATCTACATCGGCACCGGCGGGCCCGGACACCTCGATCCGCGGATGAACGACGGCGCGTCGCCGGGATCACAGGGTATTCGCGAAGATCCCGCGTGGGAGCCGCGGCTGTTCGAGCTGTTCGATCGTATCCGCGAGGATTGCGACGCGGTGCTGATCGGCGTGTGCCACACGTTCGGCGTGATGTGCCGCTGGCTCGGCATCGCCGACGCAGTGTTGCGCAGCTCCGACAAGGGCGGCAAGAGCAGCGGCGTCGTCGAAAATGTCCTCACGACGGAGGCGCTCACGCATCCGTGGTTCTCCCGGTTCTCCCGCGAGCTGCCGGACCGGCGGCGCTTCCGCGTGCTCGACAGCCGGTTGTACGACCTCGTGCCGACGCGATCGTTCGCGGGCAGTGCAACGGCGCTCGCATGCGAGACGATCGCTGCCGGCGGTCCCGCGGGCGAGGGCGTGACCATGATCGAGATCGCGCGCGATCGCGCGGGAACGATGCCGCGCATTTACGGCGTGAATCATCATCCCGAGATCGTCAACCGCCCGTGGCAGCTTGCGCTGCTGCGGAAGCGGATGGAGCGTGGGGACGTGACGCCCGAGTGGTACGCGGAGCGCGCGGCGTCATTGTCGGAGCAGATAGACGATCGGGGCGATGAAGCGCTGGAGCTCACGTCGTTCTACACGCTGCTCGGACCGCTGCGTCACGCGATCGGGAGCGAGCTGGAACGGAGAGTGTGATCCCCGGCCGGGCGGGTTCAGACGGAAGTGACCCGATGGCGGACTACGCGACGTTATGATGGGGCCGTGGCTGCAGATCCTCGACACGCACCGTTCGTCCAGGCCCCGCCGAAAGCCGACCATTCGTTCGATATCCTCGTCGTGGGCTCAGGCGCCTCGGGCGGATGGGCAGCCAAGCGGCTGACCGAAGCAGGGCTCCGCGTCGCGGTGCTCGAGGCGGGACGCAAGCTCACCGATGCGGACTACCGCGAGCACGTCCCGGGTTTCGAGCTGAAATATCGGGGCCTGAGCAAGGCGCCGCTCGCGGCCGCACGACCGGTGCAGTCCGGGTCGTACGCCGTCCGCGAGTGGAACGCGAGCTGGTTCGTCAACGACCTCGACGAGCCGTACGTAGACGAATCGGATCCGAAATTCCTCTGGGTGCGCCCGCGGATCGTTGGCGGACGGACGAACGTCTGGGGCCGCGAGTCGCTGCGTATCAGCGATCTCGAATTCAAGGCGGCCTCGCACGACGGCGCCGGCGTCGACTGGCCGATTGGCTACGCCGAGATTGCGCCCTATTACGACCTCGTCGAGGAGTACATCGGGGTCCAGGGCATGACCGAGGGCTTGCCCGGCCTGCCCGACGGGCGCTTTCAGCCGCCGATGGCGATGACGTGCGCCGAGCGCGCGCTCCGCGACCGCATCAAGAAGGCCTTCGGGCGCACGCTGACGCAGGGACGCACGGCGAATCTCACACGGCCCGTCAATGGGCGGCAGCCCTGCCATTTCTGCGGGCCGTGCGAGCACGGGTGCGTCACGCATTCATACTTCAACGCGTCGTTCACGACGATGGCCGACGCGATTGCGACCGGCCGGTGCACGCTCGTCACCGGCGCGATGGCCTACAAGATCCTCGTCGATCCCGGCACGCACCGCGCGACGGGAGTGCTCTACATTGACCGCGCCTCGCGCCAGCCTCGCGAGATCTTCGCGCGCGTCGTCCTGCTGTGCGCGCAGACGCAGGAATCGACGCGAATCCTGCTCAACTCCGCGACGAGGCAGGATCCGAACGGCGTCGCAAACAGCAGCGGCCTTCTCGGCCGTGGCCTGATGACGCACTTCTCCGATTCAGGCGCAATGGCCGATCTGCCCGAGTTCACGGCGGTCCCCGCGATGAGCGGGCCGAGACGGCCGTGCTGGCCGCTCGTCGTGAGCTTCCGGAACCTGCCAGGCGGACCGCAGGAGAAGTCGTTCCTGCGCGGCTACGCGTTCGGCACCTACGTCAGCACCGACGTGAATCGCCAGGCGGCGGGTTTCGGCGACGCGTTCAAGCGCGCGGCGACGGCCCCGCAGCCGGCCCGGGTCACGATGCAGGGGTGGGGCGAGTGCCTGCGATACGAAGACAACTATGTCACCGTGGACCCCGACACCGTGGACGTCTTCGGGATCCCGGTCGCGAAGATTCACCTCACGCCGCGAGAGAACGAGAAGGCCATGCTCGCCGACATGGCTGTGACCGCCGCCGAGATGCTCGAAGCCGCCGGCGCGAAGAACATCGTGCCACTCCACGCGGCACGCGGGCAGGCGCATGAGCTCGGCACGGCCCGGATGGGTATCGATCCAAAGACGTCCGTGCTCACGCCGTTCCTGCAGGCGCACGATATCCGGAACCTGTTCGTCCTGGACGGTTCCAGCTTCCCGACGAGCGTCTGGCAGAATCCGACCCTCACGATCATGGCGCTCGCCGTCCGATCCTGCGACTTCCTGAAAGAGCAGCTGCGACGCGGTGACCTCTGATTGATGCGCGGAACGAGCGTCGCCGGCCGCTTCTGGGGTCCCATTGTTCGTGTGCGAGCTTAGCCCCTACACCCCCGTCAGGTACTCCCACATCTGATGCTTCCAGTACGGCCAGTCATGGCCGCCGGCCTGGCCCCAGTCGTCCAGGTGGTGCCGCACGCCCTTCAGCGTCAGCAGGTTCGACAGCTGATACGAGGACGCCGGCAGCTCCCACGCGCCTGAACCCGTCGCGATGTGGATCTCGCAGGAGTTGAGCTGCGCGATCTGGCCCCAGTCGTGGAGCCCGCCGAGATAGTCCATCGGGTTGTTGAAATAGAAGTTGTCGTCCGTCATCCCGTCCATGAAACGCCGCAGGTCGTAGATTCCCGAGAGCGCCCAGCATCGCTTCACGGCGTCCGGGTGCTTGAACAGCGTGTTCGCCGCGTGATACGCGCCAAGCGATGCCCCCATCGTCGAGATCGCCGGCAGCCCGCGGCAGTGATCGTGGATGAAGGGGATGACCTCCCAGCGGATGTACTCGTCGAACATGCGCTGCATCCAGCTGCGGTGAAACGGGTGCGCGCTTCGGTTGTAGTAGCTGTCTCCGCTGTTCGACCCGACGGCGAAGATCTTCACGCGGCCGGCATCGAGATACGGTGCCAGGGCGTCGATGAGCCCCATGTTCTCGAGCTCCCACTCGCCACCGCCGCTCGTCGGGAACGCGAGGATCGGCGCGCCCCAGTGGCCGTACGCGACGACCCCGGCTTCCCGTCCGAGCCTGTGCGAGTGCCAGCGCCGGTAGTCTCGTTGCATCCCACGGATTATGGCGGATCCGGGTCACGGCCAGATTCACGGGACGCGGATTGCCCACGGATTTCCACCAATCAATTCAACGGGACGCAGATTTCCACGGATGGCCACAGATCAATCACGGGGCGCGGATCTCCACGAATGCCACAGATATTCATCTGACGCGGACTGCGCTGATCTGCGACGCGTGCACGTCAACGCCTCGTGGCCGGCCGCGCGCGGCCGGCCGGCCCACGCGGGAGTCAGGCTGGGAGAACGCACGCGACCTTATCGCCCTACGCGTGTGTTCTCCCGGCCTGACTCCCGCGTGGACCGCGCGAGCCGAGCTCGCGCACGATGCGTGTGGGTGATGTCGTCGTGAGACGGTTCGGATCTGTGTTCATCTGTGGCCATCCGCGTCTCGTGAAAAGGACCAGCGGCAATCCGTGCACGCGGCGCGGTGATATCCTACCGGGACCCCCGCCACAACCTGAAGGAAGGCGATCCGTGACCCCGAGCGGCCGGCTGACGATCCTGTGTATTGCCACTTACGAGAAGGGGCACGACTTCATTCGCGAGTGCCACCGGCTCGGTCACGGAGTGCTGCTGATCACGGCCGACATCCTGCGTGACGCGGACTGGCCGCGCGAGGCGATCGAGGAGATCTTCTACATCCCGCGCGCGATCCCGCGTGAGGACCTGCTGAAGGGCGTCAGCCACCTTGCCCGCCATCGGGTGATCGATCGCATCGTGCCGCTCGACGACTTCGATGTCGAAACGGCCGCGCTCCTGCGCGAGCACCTGCGCATTCCCGGAATGGGCGAGACGACCGCGCGCTACTTCCGCGACAAGCTGGCGATGCGCGTGAAGGCGCGCAACCACGGCATCCTGGTGCCGGAGTTCGTGCACGTCCTGAACGACGCGCAGATCGAAGGCTTCACGCGCGACGTGCCGCCGCCGTGGGTGCTCAAGCCGCGATCGTCGGCCGCCGCGATTGGCGTCAAGCGCATCGGCAACGCCGACGAGCTCTGGGCGGCGGTCGAGACACTTGGCGACAACCGTTCGTTCCACTTGCTCGAACGCTACGTGCCGGGGGACGTGTACCACGTCGACTCGATCGTCTGGGAGCGCGACGTGCTCTTCGACGCCGCGCACAAGTACGGGGCGCCGCCGATGGACGTGGCGCACGAGGGCGGGGTCTTTACGACGCGCTCGCTGGCGCACGAAGCCGCCGAGCGCCGGCCGCTGGCCGCGATCAATCGCGAGGTGATCTCGGCCTTCGGGCTCGTGCGCGGCGTGGCGCACACCGAGTTCATCCGCGCGACGGAAGACGGCCGCTGGTACTTCCTCGAGACGTCTGCACGCGTCGGCGGCGCCTTCATCGTGGACATGGTCGAGGCCGCGTCGGGCCTGAACCTGTGGCGCGAGTGGGCGCACGTCGAGATCGCCGGCGAGGACACGACGTATCACCCGCCCACCCCGCGCGATTGGTTCTCGGGGCTTGTCCTGACCCTCGCCCGCGACGAGCGCCCGGATACGAGCGGCTACGATGCATCCGAAATCGTCCAGCGGATCGACAGGCCGCATCATGCCGGCCTCATCGTCGCCTCCGGCGACTCTGGCCGCGTCGACGCCCTCGTGGACGAGTACGCCGAGCGCTTCCGCGTCGACTTCATGGCATCGATGCCCGCGCCGGAAACGCCGACGGCATAGACCTGCGAGCCCACAGGGTTTGCGGAGTTCGTCAAGAGATCGTGCACAGGCCGGGCTGAAGCCCGGCCTCTCCATAGGAATTCTGCCGTCTGCCCGACGGAGCGGCCGGGCTTCAGCCCGGCCCACGACGCACGCAGGTGTTCGCATGACCGTCGTATTCACGTCTCTCCTGGTCGTTGCCGCCGTGGGCGTCACGATGGCGCTCGAGGCGATGCTCTCGCGCCACAACGAGCGCCGGCTGCGTGCGCAGGGCGCCTTCGAGCCGCCCGAGGATGTGTACCGGTGGATGCAGTGGGCCTATCCGGCGTCGTTTCTCGCGATGGGAATCGAGGGGGCGCTGCGTCCTCACCTCAGCCGTGACGCCCTGTTGTGGGGGTTCGCGGTGTTCCTGTGCGCGAAGGCCCTGAAGTACTGGGCCATGGCGTCGCTCGGGCCACGGTGGTCCTTTCGCGTGCTGGTCCCGACGGATGCGGTGCTCGTCACGTCGGGGCCCTACCGGTACGTCCGTCATCCCAACTACGTGGCGGTCATCGGCGAGCTCGTTGGGGTTGCGCTGATGTTGTCGGCGGTCGTGGCGGGCACGCTTGCCGTCCTGGTGTTTCTCGCGCTGATTCGTGCCCGGATCCGCGTCGAGGAACGCGCGCTCGGCCTTCGCTGACGCTGTTCGCGTCGGGCTTCTCAACGGCGGTGTCGCGGGCAGTCCGCAAAGACGATCGGGGGGACCGTCCCCCTCCGATCGCACGGGGGACTGTCGCCTGAACACTTGACCGTGCTCCGGCTGTCGCGCGCGCGATGTGCCTCCGTCCAATCGGCGCCGGCCGGAGTCCAATAGTCTTTCGATTCGCCGCGCATCGGGATCCGCCCGCGCGGCACATCTATTCGTGCCACATGGCTGCGCTATACTCGATACGCATGCGGTCCTTTTGCCGGCCGCTGCCCTCGTCGTGGCGGCGACCCGCCACACGCGCGCTCGTTCTCTCGCTGCTCCTGCCAGGTGTCGCGCGGCCCGCCGCGGCGCAGAACGCTCCCCTCGCGCAGGACTCCGCCAGCCTCGCCTCGACGATCTTCGCGGCCTCGCGCGCGCTGCGCACCGGTCAGCTCGACACGGTGGAAGAGTTGACGGCCGCGCTGCCGGACGTGGAAGCTGCCGTCGTCCTGCGCGCCCGTGCGGCGTCGGCGCGCGGCCGGTACGACGATGCCCGGGGCTGGCTCGCGGCCGTTGCGGCGCGCAGCCCGCGCGGGGACGCGGCGCTCGAGCTGGGGTTGCTGCAGATCCTGCGCGGCGGGCGAGCGGACGCCCTGAAGACTCTCACGCCGGTGCTGGACGGCGGCGGCGATGCCACCGATGATGCGGCGCTGGTCAGGGCGGCGCGCGCCGCGCGCGCCCTCGGGCGCTTCCAGCAGGCCAACGACTTCTTCCGGGACGCGGCCGCGCTTGCCGGCAATGACCCGGCGCTCCAGACCGAGTGGGGCGAGTTGCTCCTCGAGAAGCACAACGAAGCCGACGCGTCTCGCTCGTTCCGCACGGCGGTGCAGCTCGATCGCACGTACGGGCCGGCGCTCGTCGGCCTGGGCCGCACCCTCGCTGACACCAATCCGCCGGCCGCGCGCCAGCTCGCCGAGCGCGCGCTTAGCGTGAATCCGACGCTCGAATCGGCGCACATCCTGCTCGCCGAGCTCGCGCTCGACGATCGCGATCGGACCGCGGCTACGGCGTCGGTCGACGCCGTGCTCGAGGTGAATCCCGCGAGCCTCGACGGGCTCGCGCTGCAGGCCGCCATCGCGTGGCTGGAGGATCGCGGCCAGGATTTCGATCGCGCTGCGGCAGCCGCGCTGGCGATCAACCCGCACGACGGACGGGTGTTCCGGATCGCGGGCACGCACGCGGCCCACCATTACCGGTTCGAGGACGCGGTTACGCTCACGCGCCGGTCCCTCGAGATCGACGACACCGACCCGCGCGCGTATGCGGAGCTGGGGATGCACCTGCTGCGCACCGGCGACGAGGCCGGCGCGCGCGAGGCGCTCGATCGCGCTTTCCGCGACGATCCCTATGACGTCGTTACCTACAACCTGCTGGCGCTGCTCGACACGCTGGACCGCTTCGTCACCGTGACCGATGGCCCGCTGGTGATCCGCTTCCATCCCGACGAAGTGGGCGTGCTGCGAGAACACGCGGTGCCGCTGGCGCGGGAGGCGCTGCAGGCGCTCTCCGCGCGGTACGGATTCGAACCGAAAGGCCCGATTCTGATTGAGATCTTCCCGCGGCACGACGACTTCGCGGTCCGCACGCTGGGGTTGCCCGGGATGATCGGCGCCCTCGGCGCCTGCTTCGGCCGCGTGGTCACGCTCGATTCGCCTCGCGCCCGGCCTCCGGGCACGTTCAACTGGCAGGCCACGCTCTGGCACGAGCTCGCGCACGTGTTCACGCTGCAGCTCTCGGCGCAGCGGGTCCCGCGCTGGCTGACAGAAGGCATCTCGGTGTACGAGGAGCAGCGGGCGCGCGCCTCGTGGGGGCAGGAGATGCAACTCCGGTTCGTGCAGGCGCTCGATGCGGGCGAGGACATCCCGCTGGCGGATCTGAACGCGGCGTTCAGCGATCCCGAGAAGATTACGCTGGCCTACTACGAAGCCTCGCTGCTCGTGTCGCACATCGTCGAAACCCATGGTGACGGGGCGCTCATCCGGCTCGTGCGCACGTACTCGGACGGCAGCGACACGCCGGAAGCGGTGCAGCGCTCGCTTGGCATGAGCCTCGAGGCGCTGCAGGAGAGCTTCTCGGCCGCAATCGACAAGCGGTTTTCCGCCGCGCGCGCTGCGCTGAAGCTGCCCGACGATAACGCGCTGACGAATGCGGCCTCGCTCGACGCGCTCCAGCAGCTCGCCGATACGCATCCGGGCAGCTTCCCGGTCCAGATGGCGCTTGCCGACGCTGCCGAGCAGGCCGGCGAAATCGATACCGCCATGAGCGCATACACAGCGGCGGCCGCGCTGCTGCCGATGGCGACGAGCGAAGAGGGCCCGCTCATGCGGATGGCGAAGCTCGCTCGCGCAGCCAGAGATACGCCCGCGGCGGCCCGCGCGCTGGCGCAGGTGGTCGAGCGCGACGGATCGAGCGTTGCCGCCGCACGAGAGCTCGTCGATCTGCTCGAAGACTCCGCGAACCAGAAGCTCCTCCTGAAGGCGCACCAGCGCATCGCGGAAGTCGATCCGTTCGACGCGGCGTCGCAGGTGGCGCTTGGCCGGCGGGCGCTCGAGGCCGGCGACGCCGAGGACGCCGTGCGGTGGCTGCGCGCGGCCGTCGCCGCGGGACCTCGCGATGCGGTGGCGACGCACTGCGATCTCGCCGACGCGTATCTCAGGCTGGGGGCGCGCGCCGATGCGAAGATTCAGACGCTGCAGGCGCTCGAGCTCGCGCCCACGTACGTGCGCGCGCAGGATCTGCTGCTGACGATCGTGGACGCGCGGCCATGAGGACGCGCGCCCTGCTCGCCGGCGTGGCCGCCGCGCTGCTCGTCGGCGCGATCGCGCTGCTGCCGCCGCCGCCGGTCGAAGCGCAGCTCGTGCCGCAGGACGGCGGCCGCCTCGCCGGCCTGCGCTGGACCTTCGTGCGCGTCCGCTACACGGCCAACACCGCGCCGGGGCGCTATCGAATGGAATACTGGGGCGAGCCGTGGGCGATCGACGGGCCCGCCGCCGAGCAAAACCTCTCGCGCCGGATCAAGACGGTCACGACGATCGACGTCGGCGATCCGATCGTGCTGTCGCTCGAAGATCCCCAGCTCTTCGAGCATCCGTGGATTTACTTCGTCGAGCCGGGTAACCTGCGGTTGAAGGAGACGGAGGTGCCGATCCTGCGCGAGTTCCTCCTGCGCGGCGGCACGGCGACCTTCGACGACTTCCACGGGCCGTACGAGTGGGAGAACCTCGCCCGCGAGCTGAAGCGCGTGTTCCCCGATCGCGAGATCGTGGAGGTGCCCCCGTCGCACGCGATCTTCAGCTGCTTTTACAAGGTCGACAAGTATCCGCAGATCCCCGGGCTCGGCTCCTTCTTCAACGGCCGCACGTGGGAGAAGGGCGGGTTCGTATCGCACCTGCGCGCGATCATGGACGACAACGGGCGGCCCATGGTGCTCATCAACTGGAACACCGACATGGGCGACGGCTGGGAGTGGTCGAACGCGGAGGATTATCCGGGGTATCTCCGTTATACGGCGGAGGCCTACCGCATGGGGATCAACGAGGTCGTGTACGCGCTGACGCATTAATTAGCGGCAAGCGGCCTGCCTTCGCGCTCTGGCTCTTATCGCCTCGGCGCGGCAGGCTCACAGGGGGCTGTCCCAGCGTCGGCGGCAAACAGCAAGCAGCAAGCTGCACGCAATTCACTCGGCGGACTCGTTCGGAGACAGGGAGCCTGCATGTCGACGATGGAGACGGACCTCGCGGGAGTGGCCGACAAGGTCGCGGACGGCCGCGCGCGGATCCTGACGGAACTGCGCAAGGTGATTGTCGGGCAGGACGAG
>Ga0210061_1000065_pt1 | contig 12146 bp, 9 predicted proteins | sample MayberryNW_Catta_2_FD_184877 | JGI IMG/M metagenome (GOLD analysis project Ga0210061, IMG submission 184877) | Wetland microbial communities from San Francisco Bay, California, USA, that impact long-term carbon sequestration -... | ecosystem: Environmental > Aquatic > Marine > Wetlands ...
GGCGACGCGGTTGCGCATCACGACCTTGCCGGGCGTCACCGCCACGTCGCGCCCCGGCACGAAGCGCTCGCTGCCGGCCGGCGGCTCGCCGAGCGCCTCGCGGCGCCAGTCGTCGGCGAAGTTCGCCGCGCCGCTGGCGAAGTTGAGCCCGCCCTGCGTCCACGCGGCGCGCAGCACCTCGGGATTGGTCCAGGGGAAGTTGGAGGGCGACCAGACGTCGAGCAGCTGGCGCATCGTGAAGGTCACCACGTCCTCGTGGTGCGGCGAGACGCCGCGCACGCCGGTGGTCGCGTTCCACCACCACTGCTGCCACAGGAGGAAGCCCTGCTGGATGGCGTTGAACGGCCACGTGTGCCACGCCGGCGCGGCGAAGCGCGAGTCCTGCGGCAGCGGCTCGATGCAGCCCGGGCACTCGCCGCCGAGCGCGGCGCGGCCGAGGTAGTTCACGTAGCGCAGCCACTTGCGCGCGGCCTTGCGCGCGAGCTCGGTGTGCTTGCCGGGCGCGGCGGCGAGGTGCATCGCCCAGTCGCCGAAGGCGAGCGCCAGGGCGGCGGGCGACAGCCCCGCCGTGGCGCGCGCGGCGTAGGCGTGCACCATGCGGTCGGCCTCGAGCGCCATCAGCGCCGGGGCGTCGAAGTCTTCGTCGCGCTTCACGTTCCCTCGCTACGCTTCAGTGCTCGTGCACCGCGTGCACGGGCTCCGCGTGATGTCCGTGCGCCGCGCCGGTGGCGTCCTGCCACAGCCGCTCGACGTAGTGGATGTAGGGGACGTACGCCTCGACGTACTCGCGTCCGGCCGCGACGTCGTTCACGTCGAACTTCCTGCGGGCCGTCGCCGCGTGGAAGTGCTTGTGCAGGCCCTGGCGCACCGCCTCGACGAGCAGGCCCACCACCTTGTCCACCGAGCCGTCCTCGAGCGCACGGTCGGCGGCGGGGATCGCGGGACCGAGATCGCGCCCGGCGGGCTTGAGGCCGGTGTACGGCGCGCCCTCGCCGGCGCGGTGCACGCGCACCAGGGTCTCGAAGAAATGATGATCGGCGAGCGTCTTCGCCTGCGGCCCGAGCTTGCGCACCGACGCCGCATGCTCGAAAGCGCGGCGAATCTCGGTTTCGTCGTCCTTGCGCACCCAGGGCAGCACGAGGTTCACGTTCCCCGCGTCGAGCGCCTTGCGCGCGAGCGTCACCACCGGGCCGTCCAGGCCGTCGCAATGGCCGAACGCGAGGACCAGCATGCCGGCGCCGCCCGCGGACCTGGAGATCCATGGCTCGGAACCGAGCAGCCACGCCGCCGCCTGGTCGATGAGGGCGATGCCCAGAAGCAGCGCGCTCGCCACCAGGGGTTTCCGATTGAGAGATGTGCTGTCCATGATCTGCCTCCTTTGGCGCCAGCGTACGCAATTGCCGGGCCGGGGGTTTGACCCGCATCAAGAGGGCTGCGCCGACCGTCTTCTAGGCGGCCTGCACCGCGTCACCGCTGTGCGCGTGCACCGTCTTGCCGGCCTTGTCCACCACCTCGACGCTCACCGGGATGCCGTGGCGGATGCTCTCGGTGACCACGCAGAAGTCCTCGAACTGCTGCATGCAGCGCTCGAGGTGCTGAAGGGCGCCCGCATCCTCGGCGAGCTGGATCTTCACCGCGAGCCCGCCGATGCGCAGCCGCCCGTGCTCGTTGCGCGCGAGCTGCCCGGTGACGCTCGCGCGCAAGGGCCCCGTCTGCTGCTTGAACTTGGTGCGCAGGCAGAAGACGAGGCTCGCCGAGAGGCAGTTGCCGACCGCGGCGGCGACCAGGCGCGCCGCGTTGGGGCCGTGCCGATGCCCGAGCGGCTCGGGCTCGTCGAGCAGCAGGTCGGCGTTGTCCGGCCAGTCGAATTTGACGCGGAAATCGAAGTCCTGCTCCTGCTCGAGGTGGATCGTGAACGAAGTCGGCTCAGTCATGGGTTCAACCTCCTGGAGAAACGATTCGACCGTCGCGCAGCGCGAGGGTTTCGCCCTCGGCGAGCGCGCGCCACGGCTCGGCGGCGGTGAGCGGGACGCTCGCTGCGAGCGCGACTTCCTGCGGGCCCGCCGACGCAATGCGGAGCCCCTGGGTTACCAGCGCGCCCCGCTCGCCCGCGCAGGTGCGGCAGAGCACGTGCAGCCCGGGCGGGCGCATGCCGCCGGGATGCGTGCGCTTGTGGCCGTGCGCGAAGAGCGCGTCGCCGTCGGCGTAAAGGAAGTTGGCGGGGCCGAGGGCGCGCAGGCCGGCGGCGAAATCCGCGACGAGCGCCAAGCGCTCTGCGAGCGGCGGCACGACGCCCTCGCGCCACAGCGGCGCGAGGCGCGCCAGCAGCGCGCAAAACGCGTACTCCGAATCGGTGTCGCCGAGCGGGCGGAACGTGCCGAGCGCGTGCGCCGCGCGCAGCCGCGCGCCGTCCAGATCGCCGTTGTGCGCGAACACGTGCATGCGCCCGCCGAGCTCGCGCGCGAAGGGCTGGGTATTGGCGAGCGTGAGCGCGCCCTGCGTCGCCTTGCGGATGTGGCTCAGCACCAGGGTGCTGCGGAACGGCCGGTCCTGGATGAACTCAAGGCACGCGCTGTCGCTCGCGGCCGTGGGCTCCTTGACCAGGCGCGCGTCCGCGCCCTCGTACCACGCGATGCCCCAGCCGTCCTTGTGCGGCCCGGCGAGGCCGCCGTGCCGCGAGAATTCCTCCAGCGACAGGTGCACGTCCGCGGGCTGCGCGGCCGACATCGCAAACAGCTCGCACATTACGCAGCCCCCAGGCGCGCGGCGGCGCGGCGCGCGACCACGTAGTACAGCACCGGGATCACGACCAGCGTGAGCACGGTCGACACCAGGATGCCGAAGATGAGCGCGATCGCGAGGCCGTTGAAGATCGGGTCGTCGAGGATGAACGCCGCGCCCAGCATCGCCGCGAGCCCGGTGAGCACGATCGGCTTGGCGCGCGCCGCCGCCGACTGGATCACGGCTTGCGCGAGCGGCATGCCCTGCTCCACCTCGAGGTTGACGAAGTCGACGAGCAGGATGGAGTTGCGCACGATGATGCCGGCGAGCGCGATCATGCCGATCATCGAGGTGGCGGTGAAGTTCGCGCCGAGCAGCGCGTGGCCCGGCATGACGCCGATGACCGTGAGCGGGATCGGCGCCATGATGACCAGCGGCGTGAGGTACGAGCGGAACTGCGCCACCACCAGCAGGTAGATGAGGACCAGGCCGACGGCGTAGGCCAGCCCCATGTCGCGGAAGGTCTCGTAGGTGACCTGCCACTCGCCGTCCCACTTGAGCGCGGTTTCGCGGTAGGGATCGGACGGCTGGCGGATGAAGTACTCGCCGATCGCCGGCAGCGCGCCGCGCGCGGCGAACATCCCGTAGAGCGGGCTGTCCACGCGCCCCGCCTGGTCGGCGACGACGTACACCACCGGCAGCAGATCCTTGTGGTAGATCGGCCGGTCGCGCTGGTCCGCGATCGGCGTGACGAGCTCGGAGAGCGGCACCAGCGCGCCCGAGGGCGCGCGCACCGCGAGCTTGAGCAGCTCCGCGAGATCGCCCTGGCGCTCGGGCGGCAGGGCGATCCGCACCGGCACCTCGTACTTGGACTGGCCGTCGTGCAGGGGCGTGACGTCGGCGCCGGCGAGGCCCATGCGGATCGCCTCGGCGATGTCGCGCCGCGCCACGCCGGCGAGCGCGGCCTTGCCCTGGTCGACGGCGAGCCGGATGCGCGGCGCCGCGTCCTCGACCGAGTCGTCGATGCCGACGATGCCCGCGGTGGCGGCGAGCGCCTGGCGCACGCCCTTCGCCGCGCGGATGCGCCCGGCCTCGTCCGGGCCGTACACCTCGGCGACGATCGGCGCGAGCACCGGCGGCCCCGGCGGCACTTCCACCACCTTCACCTTCGCGCCCCACTTCTGCCCGGCCTGCTCGAGGCGCAGGCGCACGCTCTGCGCGATCTCGTGGCTCTTGCGCTGGCGCGCCGCCTTCGGCGCGAGGTTCACCTGCAGGTCGCCCTGCTCGGGCTGCGCGCGCAGGTAGTACTGGCGCACCAGGCCGTTGAAGCTGATCGGCGCCGCGAGCCCCGCGTAGGCCTGGTAGTCGGTGACTTCCGGCACCGTGGCGAGCTGCGCGCCGAGGTCGTGCAGCGCGGCCGCCGTCACTTCGAGCGGCGTGCCCGCGGGCATGTCCACCACCACCTGGAACTCCGACTTGTTGTCGAAGGGCAGCATCTTCAGCACCACCAGCTTCACGCCCGCGAGCGACACCGACCCCGCGATGAGGATCAGGATCGCCGCCAGCAGCCCGAGCCGCCAGCGCGCCGAGGCGAGGAACGGGCCGAGCACGCGCCGCGCGAGCGCCTCCAGCCGCCCCGGCCCGGCGGCGTGCGGATGGTGCGTGCGGTGCAGGAACTTGAGCGCCAGCCAGGGCGTCAGCGTAAAGGCGATGGCGAGCGAGATCAGCATGCCCATGCTGGCGTTGATCGGGATCGGGCTCATGTAGGGACCCATCAGGCCGCTGACGAAGGCCATCGGCAGCAGCGCCGCGATCACGGTGAAGGTGGCGAGGATGGTCGGCCCGCCAACCTCGTCCACCGCATCCGGGATGATGCCGTGCAGCGGCCCGGGCTCGAGCGCGCGCCGGCGGTGGATGTTCTCGACCACGACGATGGCGTCGTCCACCAGGATGCCGATCGAGAAGATGAGCGCGAACAGCGATACGCGGTTGAGCGTGAAGCCCCAGGCCCAGGAGGCGAACAGCGTCGTGGCGAGCGTGAGCAACACGGCGAGGCCGACGATCAGCGCCTCGCGCCAGCCGAGGGTGGCGAGCACCAGCACGATCACCGACAGCGTGGCGAAAACGAGCTTCTTGATGAGCTGCTGCGCCTTGGCGTCGGCGGTGGCGCCGTAGTTGCGCGTCACGCTGACGCGCACGTCGTCGGGGATCACCGTGCCGTGCAGCTCGGCGGCGCGCGCCACGACGCGCTCGGCGACGTCCACCGCGTTCTCGCCCGGCTTCTTGGTCACCTGCAGCGTGACCGCGGGGTGCTCGCCGCGCGCGCTCCCGGTCCACACGTAGCGCGCCGGCGGCGGCGGGCCGTCGCGCACCTCGGCGACGTCGCCCAGGTACACCGGCCGGCCGTCGTGCGTGCCGACGACCAGGCCGGCGACATCGGCCGCCGACTCGAGATAGTTGTTGGTCTCGACCACCGCCTCGCGGTTGTCGCGCACCACGCTGCCCGCGGGCAGCGAGACGTTGGCGAGCTGCAGCGCGTTGGCCAGGTCGAGCGGCGCGACGCCGTGCGCGTTCATGCGGTCGGCGTCCATCAGCACGCGCAGCGCGCGCCCGGGGCCGCCGAGCGTCTGCACCTCGCGCGTGCCGGGGACGCGCTTGAGCTCGACTTCCGCCGCGTGCGCCACGCGCTCCAGCTCGAAGGCGCCCGCTGCGGGATCCTCGCGCCACAAGGTCAGCGTCACCACCGGAACGTCGTCGATGCCCTTGGGCTTGATGATCGGCTCGCCGACGCCGAGGCTTGGCGAAAGCCAGTCGCGGTTCGACTGGATGGTGTTGTACAGGCGCACCAGCGCTTCGGTCCTCGGCACGCCCACCTTGAACTGCACCGTGAGCACCGCCATGCCCGGGCGCGAGACCGAGAACACGTGCTCGATGCCGCTCATCTGCGCGAGGACCTGCTCGGCGGGCGTGGCGACCAGCGCCTCGACGTCGCGCGCCGAGGCGCCGGCGAACGGCACCAGCACGTTCGCCATGGTGACGTTGATCTGCGGCTCCTCCTCGCGCGGCGTCACCGCGACGGCGAACACGCCCAGCAGCAGCGCCACCAGCGCGAGCAGCGGCGTGAGCTGCGAGTCCTGGAAGAAGCGCGCGATGCGGCCGGAGAGGCCCATGTCAGGCCTCCGGCGTGCCCCGCGCAACCATCCCGGCCTTGATCGGCTCCAGCGCCACGCGCTCGCCGGGCTGCAGGCCGGCGAGCACTTCGACGCTCGTCTCGTCGCCCGCGTCGCCCAGGCGAATCTGACGCAACTGCGGGCGCAGCTGCGCGCCGCCGCGCTCGTCCACCACGTACACCGCGGTGACTTCGCTGCGCCTGACGACGGCGGCGCGCGGCACGAGCAGCCGCGGCGCCGAGCCGACGACGAAGTGCGCGCGCGCGTACACGCCCGGGTAGACGCCGCGCACGTCGGCCGGCAGCTCGAGGCGCACCTGCGTGGTGTGCGTGCGCGGATCGGCCGCCGGCACGACGGTCATGCTCTTCACGTCCACCCAGCGCCCGAGCGAAGGCACTTCGATGCGCGCCCTGCCGAGCGCGCGGATCGCCGCCACCTGCGCCTGCGGCACCGTCGCCACGACGCGCAGCGTCGAAGGGTCGAAGCCGGTCAGCAGCGGCTTGCCGGGCGTGGCCATCTCGCCCAGCTCCACGTGGCGCGCCGACACCACGCCGCTGTAGGGCGCGACCACGGTGGCGAAGCTCCTCTCGGTGGCCGCGGCGCCGGCGCCGGCGAGCAGCGCCGCGACGCGTGCCTGCGCCGCCTTGTAGGCGGCCTCGGCCTGGTCGAGCGCCGCCTGGCTGATGAACTTCTGCGCCAGGAGCTGCTTCGAGCGCTCGAACTGCGCGCGCGCGTTGCCGAGCGCGGCCTGCGCCTCGCGCACCTGCGCCACGCTCGCGGCCTCGGCCTGCGTCACCGCGCGCTCGTCGATGCGCGCGATCACCTCGCCCTGCTTCACGAAGTCGCCGACGTCGAAGCGCAGGTCGACGATGCGCCCGGCGATCTGCGCCGAGACCGTCGACTGGCGCACGGCCTCGATCACGGCCTCCGCCGAGGTGGTGAGCGCGATGTCGCGGACCTCCGCCGGCGCCGTCTTCAGCTCGAGCGCCGGCTGCGCGGCGGGCTTGGGCGCGGGCGGCTCGCCGCAAGCGGCGAGCAGCCCGGCCAGCAGGAGCGCCGTCAGGCGGCCCATCGCGCGAGCGCTCCGGCGTCCATCGCGCCCGAGGCGCGCTTCACTTCGGCGCCGTTCCTGAACAGCACCAGGGTCGGGATGGCGCGAATGCCGTAGCGCGCCGCCAGCCCCTGGGCCTCCTCGGTGTTGACCTTGACCAGGCGCACGCGATCCTTCAGCTCGCGCGCCGCGCGCTCGAAATGCGGCGCCATGGCGCGGCACGGGCCGCACCAGGGCGCCCAGAAGTCGGCCAGCACGGGCAACTCGGTACGCTTGACGAAGTCCTCGAACTGGTCCTCGCCGAGCTCGGCCGGCGCGCCGTCGAGCAGCCGCGCACCGCACTTGCCGCACTTCGGGTCTTCCGCCAGGCGCGCCGCCGGCACGCGGTTCGCGGCAAGGCACGCCGGGCAGGCGACCTTGACGGGCTCGCTCATGCGCGCGCCTCCGCGGAGCGCATGCCGAGCCGCTTCAGGATCGACTCCAGCGGGCAGAAGCACGAGAAGCCGCTCTGCAGCAGGTTGGCGCCGACGAACGCGGTCAGCCAGAGGAAGTTCTGGTTCACCCACACTCCGAGCGCGAGGGAAGCGAGCACGAAAGCACCTGCGAATATTCTGATCATCCGTTCCACCGGCATGTTGACCTCCGTCAATTGGGAAGGGCGCAGCTTACGCAGGCGGCGCCGCGCGCTCTGTGACCGCGGTCCCATTGCCCCGCGCAGCCGGCTTGCGTACGCTTGGACCGTGCCCGAGGTCCGCGACCTGCTGCTGCAACGCTTCCCGCTGTTCGCGCAGCTGCCGACGGAGCGCCTGCAGAAGCTGCTCGCCGGGGCGGAGACGCGCCGCGTGCCCGCGGGCGGCATCCTGTTCGACGCCGACCAGCCCTGCCGCGGCTTCCCGCTGGTGCTCGAGGGCGCGGTGCGCGTCGTGATGAACGCGCCGAGCGGGCGCGAGATCCTGCTCTACCGCGTCGACCCGGGCCAGGGCTGCATCCTGTCCGGCGGCTGCCTGCTCGGGCACTCGGACTACGCCGCGCGCGGCGTCGCGGACGAGGACGTGACGCTGCTCAACCTGCCGCCGGAGGCGTTCAACGCGCTGCTGCTCGAGCACGAGCCGTTCCGGCGCTTCGTCTTCGCCATGTACGGCGAGCGCCTCGCCGAGGTGATGACGCTGGTCGAGGAGGTGGCGTTCCGGCGCCTCGACGAGCGCCTGGCGCAGCTGCTCGTCCACCGCGGGCCGCTGATCGAGGCGACGCACCAGAAGCTCGCCGACGAGCTCGGCAGCGTGCGCGAGATTGTCAGCAGGCTCCTGAGATCCTTCGAGTCGCGCGGCTGGGTGCGGCTCGAGCGCGAGCGCGTCACGGTGCTCGACCCGAAGGCGCTCGCGGCGCTCGGCGCGCTCTAAGTCAGGTCAGATCGACGGCCTGTCCCTGCCCGGGCACCTCGGCGCGCCAGCCGAAGCGCTCGCGGATGGCGTCGCGCAAGGCGTACGACGCGGTGGGCTCGCCGTGCACCACCCAGGTCTGCGCCGGCGCGCGGCGGAACTTTCCCAGCCAGCCGAGCAGCGCGTCGCGATCGGCGTGCGCCGACAGCCCGCCGATGGTGAACACCTTGGCGCGCACCGGCACCTCCTCGCCGTGGATGCGCACGCGCTTCGCGCCGTCGACGATCCTGCGCCCCAGGGTGCCCGCGGCCTGGAAGCCGACGAACACGATGGCGCACTCCTTTCGCGGCAGGTTGTAGCGCAGGTGGTGCCGGATGCGCCCGCCCTCGCACATGCCGCTCGCCGAGATGATCACCGCGCCCGCGCGGATGGCGTTGATCTGCATCGAGTCCTCGGTGCTCTCGGTGAAGCGCACGCGGTCCACGGGCGGCAGCTGCGCGTGGCGCAGCGTGATGCGCGTCGCCGCGCTCGCCATCGGTGAATCCACGTAAGCGTCGAGCTTCGGCAGCCGCCCGGCGCGCTGCAGCTCGCCCATGATCGACAGGATGTCCTGCGTGCGGCCGACCGCGAACGACGGGATCACGACGTTGCCCTTTTTCGAGGCAAGCGTGTCGTTCAGCGCGAACGCGAACTCGTCGAGCGTCTGCGCCATGTTCTTGTGGTTGCGGTTGCCGTAGGTGGACTCGACCAAGAGCACGTCGGCCTGCCGGATCGGCGCCGGATCCTCGACCACCGGATGCCCGGGCTGGCCGAGGTCGCCGGAAAACACGAGCTGCGTCCCGCCGACCCGGATCTCGAGGATCGCCGAGCCGAGGATGTGGCCGGCATCGCGCCAGCGCACGCGCACGGACGGGTGCGGGCGCAGCTCCTCGCCGTAGTCCACCGCCTGCAGGCGTTCGAGGCACTGCTGCGCCTGCGCGACCGTGTAGAGCGGCTCGCCGCCTTCGCGCTCGGCGTCCTTTTCCTGCAGGTGCGCGGCATCCGGCAGCATGACGCCGAGCAGCTCGCAGGTGGCGCGCGTCGCGTGGACCGGTCCGCCGAAGCCCTGGGCGACGAGGCGCGGCAGGAGCCCCGAGTGGTCGATGTGCGCGTGCGACAGCAGCACGAAGGCGATGTCGCGCGGCGCGAAGTCGAAGCGCCGGTTCAGGGCGCGCGCCTGCCGCCCGCCCTGGCGCATGCCGCACTCGATGAGAAAGCGCAGCGCCCCGGTGTCGACGAGGTAGCACGAACCGGTCACCTCGCCGGCGGCGCCGAGAAAGCGGAGCTTCACGCCGCGGGAGCTTACGCTAGACTCCCCCCGTGCGCGGAACCCCCTACCGACTCGACGTCCGCCCGCAGGTGCCGGCGCGGCTCGGCCGCCTCGAAGAGCTGGCCGGCAACCTCTGGTACAGCTGGCACCGCGGCACGCGCACGCTGTTCGCGCGCCTCGACCCGGCGCTGTGGACCGAAATCAACCACGCGCCGAGGGCGTTCCTGCACAACATCGCGCAGCAGCGCCTCGACGCGGCGGCGCGCGACGCGGAATTCCTCGCCGCCTACGACGCCGCGCTCGCCGCCTACGACGCCTACCACGGGCAGGCCGCGCCCGACCCGCGCTTCGCCGCGGGCGAGCGGGTGGCGTATTTCTGCGCCGAGTTCGGCCTGCACGAGAGCCTGCCGATCTACTCCGGCGGCCTGGGGATCCTCGCCGGCGACCACTGCAAGACGGCGAGCGACCTGCGCCTGCCCTTCGTCGGCGTGGGGCTGCTCTACCGCCAGGGCTATTTCGAGCAGGCCATCGACTTCGACGGCCGCCAGCACGCGCGCTACACCGACAACGATTTCGAGCTGCTGCCGGTGGAGCCCGCGCGGCGCGCCGACGGCGGCGAAGTGCGCGTGGGCGTGGACCTGCCGGGCGGACCCGTGCAGGTCAAGGTGTGGCGCGCGCGCGTCGGGCACGTGTCGCTGTACCTGCTCGACACCGACCTGGAGGAGAACCGCGACACCCATCGCGATATCGCGCACCGGCTCTACGAAGGCGACCGCGGCGTGCGCCTCGAGCAGGAGATCGTGCTCGGCGTGGGCGGCGCGCGCGCGCTCGAGGCGCTCGGCATCGAGCCCGGCTGCTGGCACATGAACGAGGGGCACCCGGCGTTCCTGTCGCTCGAGCGCATGCGGCGCCTGGTGGCCGCGGGCGTGCCGCTCGCCGCCGCCCGCGAAGCGGTGGCGGCGAACGCCGTGTTCACCACGCACACGGCGGTACCCGCCGGGCACGATGCGTTTCCCGACGAGGTGGTGCGCGAATACGCGCGCAGCGCGTTCCCCGAGCTGCGCCCGCACCTGGACGAGGCGCTCGCGCTCGGCGCGGCGGACGGCAACCGCGACTTCAACATGACCGCGCTCGCGGTGCGCACCTCGCGCGCGCGCAACGGCGTGTCGCGCATCCACACCGGCGTCTCGCAACGCATGCTCGCGGGGCTCTGGCCGCAGATCGAGCCCGCGGAGAACCCGCTCGTCTCCATCACCAACGGCGTTCACCTGCCGACCTACCTGTCCGACGCCTGGCACGACCTCTTCGGCCGCTGCCTGGGCGCGGACTGGCCGAACCGCCTGTACGAGGCCGAATGCTGGAACGCCGTGCGCGCCATACCGGATGCGGACTTCTGGAACGTGCACCAGGCGCTCAAGGCGCAGATGCTGCATATCGTGCGCTTTCGCGTGGCGCGGCAGCACGCGCGCAACCAGGGCTCGGAGGCGCACCTCGAGCGCATGCTGCGCCTCGCCGATCCGGCGCGGCCGGACGTGCTCACCATCGGCTTCGGGCGGCGCTTCGCCACCTACAAGCGCGCGACGCTGCTGTTCCAGGACCTCGACTGGCTGCGCCAGATCGCCTGCCGGGCCGGGCACTCGGTGGTGTTCCTGTTCACCGGCAAGGCGCACCCGGCCGACGAGCCCGGCCAGGCGCTGCTGCGCCGCATCGTCGAGGTCTCGCGCATGCCCGAGTTCGAGTCCCGCGTCCTGCTGGTCGAAGGCTACGACCTGCGCCTCGCGCGGCGCCTGGTGGCGGGCGTCGACGTGTGGCTCAACAACCCCGTGCATCCGCTGGAAGCCTGCGGCACTTCGGGCATGAAGGCGGCGATGAACGGCGTCATCAACCTCTCGGTGACCGACGGCTGGTGGAGCGAGGCCTACGACGGCCGCAACGGCTGGGCGATCAAGCCCGCCTCGCCCGCGCTCGACGCCGAGCGCCGTGACGCCGAGGAGGCGCGCACGCTCTACGAGCTCCTGCAGGATCAGGTGGTGCCGCTGTACTACGCGCGCTCGGACGCCGGCTACTCGCCCGGCTGGGTGGCGATGGCGAAGGAGTCCATGGCCACGGTGGCGCCGCGCTTCAACTCGATGCGCATGCTCGAGGAGTACGTCGAGAAGCTCTACCTGCCGGCCGCGGCGCGCGGCCGGCGCACCGGGGCCGACGGGTTCGCCGCGGCGCGCGAGCTCGCCGCGTGGCAGGACCGGGTGCGCGCGGCGTGGCCCGGGGTCGCCTTGCGCCGCGTCGGCGAGCCGCCCGCGCGCGTCGCGTTCGGCGAGCGCTGGCAGGTGGCGGTGGCGGCGAAGCTGAACGGCCTGGCGCCCGAGGACCTGGCGGTCGAGGTGGTGATGCAGCGGCCCGGGGCGGCGGCGCCGGCGGCGCGGCACCGGCTCGAGCCGCGCGCGCCGCTCGCCGATTCCGGCGAGCACCTGTACGCGCTGGACTTCGCGCCGCAGTTGAGCGGTCGCAACGAATAC
>Ga0210061_1000067_pt1 | contig 12102 bp, 11 predicted proteins | sample MayberryNW_Catta_2_FD_184877 | JGI IMG/M metagenome (GOLD analysis project Ga0210061, IMG submission 184877) | Wetland microbial communities from San Francisco Bay, California, USA, that impact long-term carbon sequestration -... | ecosystem: Environmental > Aquatic > Marine > Wetlands ...
TCGAACTCGTGGCGCCTACGCTCGAGCAGTACCGGGCACTGGCCATGCGCCTGGGAGACGACCCGCAGCGGCTCGACGAGACCAAGCGCAAGCTCGCGGCGCACCGGCTTACGCACCCGCTCTTCGACACCGACCGCTTCCGCCGGCACATCGAGGCGGCCTACGAGATCATGTACCAGCGTTACCAGGCGGGCGAGCCGCCCGCTGGATTCTCCGTGCCCGCGATTGCCGAAGTACGGGCGGACCAGGCGTGAATCGCGTCAGTCGCGAGGCTCGCCGTTCTTGGGCTTCTTCGGCCAGCTCCACCACACGATGAGCACGAGGATCGCGAGCGCCGCCAGCATTTCCAGGATCACGACCCACATTCTGGGCGTGATTGTACTGGCCGCCTGCGCGCCGCTGCCGCCGCCCTGCGAGTGTCCGCCGCCGCCCGCGCCCGCCGCGCAGGCGCGCTACGAACCGGCGGCGTTCTCCGCGCTCCCCGGCTGGGACTCGGCGCCGCACGCGGCGAGCCTGCGCGCGTTCGTCGCCGGTTGCGCGCGCCCGGTGAACGCGCAGGCGATGCAGGCCGCCTGCGAAGCCGCTGCGGCGCTCCCCGCGGGCGACGACGCCACCGCGCGCGCGTTCTTCGAAAATGAATTCGGCGCCTATGCCGTGGTCGGGCCGGACGGGACGGCCGAAGGCACCGTCACCGGCTATTACGAGCCGGTGCTCGAGGGCAGCCGCGCGCCGAGCGCGCGCTTCGCGCAGCCGGTCTACGGTCTGCCCGACGACCTGGTGGTGGTCGACCTCGCCGAGCAGTATCCCGAGCTGCGCGGCATGCGCCTGCGCGGCCGGCTGAACGGCCGGCGGCTGCAGCCCTACTATTCGCGCGGCGAGATCGCGAGCCGCAACGGCACGTTCGGCGCGCCGGTCATCGCCTGGGTCGCGGACCCGGTGGAGCTCTTTTTCCTGCAGGTGCAGGGCTCCGGCCAGATCCGGCTCGACACCGGCGAGCGCATCCGCGTCGGCTTCGCCGACCAGAACGGCTACCCCTACCGCTCGCTCGGCCGCTACCTCGTCGACAACGGCGAGCTCGCGCTCGAGCAGGCGTCGATGCAGGGCATCAAGGCCTGGGCGGCCGCCAACCCGCAGCGCCTGCGGGAGGCGCTCAACCATAACGCGAGCTACGTCTTCTTCCGCGAGCTGCCGGTGCAGGCGGGGCCGATCGGCGCGCTCGGCGTGCCGCTCGAAGCCGGCTACAGCATCGCGGTGGACCCGAAATTCGTTCCGCTCGGCGCGCCGGTCTACCTGGCGACGACGTATCCGCTCCTGCCGCAGCCGCTCGAGCGCCTGGTCATGGCGCAGGACACGGGCGGCGCCATCCGCGGCGCCGTGCGCGCGGACTTCTTCTGGGGTTCGGGCGCGGAGGCCGGCACGCTCGCCGGCCGCATGCGCCAGCCGGGGCGCCTGTGGGTGCTGTGGCCGCGCGGCGCGCCGCTGCCGCGGCCGCTGCCCTAGCGCGCTGAGTGCGAAATCCGTCGCCTTTCGGCCTTTATCCGATCTCGTGATTTCCCGCGTCTTTGCTTCTTGCGGGAAATCACGAGACCTTGGAGCCGTCGCATCGCGCACGCGTTCGCAAGAGCGGCCCAGTCCCGAGATCGAAGAAGAGCGATCACCCCTCTCTGGCTCGGGGCCCTAGCGCGCCCGCTTCGCCGGCGCCACGCGCGCGGCTTCGTCGAGCCGGGCGCGCAGCTGCTCGGCGTGCAGGCCGCCGCGCACGCGCTCGCCCGTGGTGAAGAACAGCGTCGGCGTCGAGTTCACGCCGAGCGACCGCCCGAGTTCGAGCACGCGCTCGATCGGCGCGCCGCAATCGGTCCCGGCCTCGGGCACCTGCGGCCGGGCGCGCGCGGCGAGCGCCAGCCACGCCCTGGCGCGATCCGGCGAGCACCACACGGCGCGCGAGTGGTCCGCGAGCTCCGGGCGGATCACCGGGTACATGAAGTAGTAGATGGTGATGTCGTCGATCTGCGCCAGCACCTGCTCGAACTGGCGGCACGCCGGGCAGTGCGGATCGGAGAACATGGCGAGCACGCGCCGGCCGTCGCCGCGGCGCACCTTCACCGCCGCCTCCAGGGGCAGCACGTCGAAGCGAATCGCCGAGAGCTTGTTCAGCCGCTCCTCGGTCAGGTTCTCGCGGCTGCGCGTGTCGTACAGGTCGCCCTGCAGGATGTAGTTGGCCTCGGCGTCCGTGTAGACGATGTGCGGGCTGCCGCGCGAGTTGAAATGCACCTCGAAGAGCCCCGGCAGCGGCGCGGGCCGCACGCTTTCCACGCGCGCGCCGCCGAGCGCGCCTTCCACCGCGCGGCGGATCTTCGCTTCGTCCGCGGACGCGCCCGTCGCGGCGGCGGCGAGCGCCAGCGCGGCTGCCATGAGGAATTCTTTCACGCCATCGCCTGCCGGATGAGGAGATTCTTTATGACCGGCAAGCGGTCGGTGAGGTTCAATCCGGCGTTGCGCAGGAACGCGCAGGAGCGCGCCTGCGCGCCGAAGAGCCGATACAGCCCGTGCACCGTCGCGTCCATCGCGGCGACCTCGCCCGCGCGGGCGCGCGCGTAGCGGCGCAGCAGGCGCGCATCGCCCGGGTCGCGGCCCGGCTCGCGCGCCGCGAGCACCGCCGCGAGCACGCGCGCGTCCTGCAGGCCGAGGTTCGCCCCCTGCCCGGCGAGCGGGTGCACGACGTGCGCCGCGTCGCCGACGAGGGCGACGCGCGGGGCGACCGTGCGTCGCGCCGCGAGCCGCCGCAGTGCAAAGGCGCGCGCCGGCGTCACCAGCCCGAGCTCGCCCAGCACGTGGCCGCTCGCGTCGGCCACCGTGCGGCAAAGCGCTTCTGCGTCGAGCGCCAGCAGCCGCGCGCATTCGTCGGCGGCCGTCGACCAGACCATGGAGACGTGGTTGCCGGGCAGCGGCAGCAGCGCCAGCACCGGCCCGCCCTGGAACCATTGATACGCCGTCCCGCGATGCGCGCGCTCGCAGGCGAAATTCGCCACCACCGCGCGCTGCGGGTAGGCGGCGTCGTCGCAGCCGATTCCGGCCTGCGCGCGCACGAGGGATTGCGCGCCGTCCGCGCCGACGACGAGGCGCGCTTCGAGCGTGCGGCCGCCGCGCAGCAGCAGCCGCGCCCTGTCCGTGTCGATCGCCAGGCCTTCCAGTCGCCCGGCGAATTCGAGCGGCCCGCGCAACGCTGTCTGCAGCGCACCGTCCTCGACGATCCACGCCAGCTCGCCGACCCCGGCGCGGTACGCGTCGAGCTCGAGCGCCGCGCCCGCGTCGCCGGACACGCGCATGGCGCGCACCGGCGTCGCGCGCGCGGCCGGCCAGGCGCCGAGCGACTCGAGGAACGCCGCATTGCCAGGGGTGATCGCGTACACACGGGAATCGAAGCCCTGCGCCGCCGGCGCCGGCGCCACGGCCTCCTCGGCCACCAGGGCGAGCCTCAGGCCGCGCGCGGCGCGCGCGAGCGCCGCGCCCGCGAGCCCCGCGCCGACGATGGCGAGATCGGCCTCCATGCGCGCATTCTGGATTAAAATCCGCCATGCGTGGCGAATTAGCTCAGCTGGTTAGAGCAGCGGAATCATAATCCGTGTGTCCGGGGTTCGAGTCCCTGATTCGCCACCACTTCCTTTTTCCCGCCGCGCACCGATGACGCGTTCGCTGGCCGCCGCCCTGATCCTGTGCCTCGCCGGGCTGGCGCAGGCGCAGCTGCGCACGCTGCCCGCGGACGCGAAGCTCGGCAAGATCCGCCACGTGCAGGAGATGGTGGTGCGCATCGACGGCAAGCTGGCGGTGCTCGCGCGCGGCGCGCAGGTGCGCGATACCCACAACCGCATCCTCGTGCCGATGGCGATCCCGGCGGACAGCGTCGTGAAGTACACGCTGAACGCGCGGGGCGAGATTTCCGCGGTCTGGATCCTGACGCCCCACGAGGCCGGTCGATGAGCGGCAAGCTCTACCTGCGCACCTACGGCTGCCAGATGAACGAGTACGATTCTGCGGCCATCGCCGGCGTGCTCGCCGAGGCCGAGGGGCTCGCCCCCGCGGCGCGCGCGGACGAGGCCGACGTCATCGTCTTCAACACCTGCTCGGTGCGCGAGAAGGCGCAGGAAAAGGTGTTCGCCGACCTCGGCCGCGTCAAGCACCTGAAGCGCGACAACCCGCGCCTGATGATCGCGGTGGGCGGCTGCGTCGCCAGCCAGGAAGGCGCCGGCATCGTCGCGCGCGCGCCCTACGTCGACGTGGTGTTCGGGCCGCAGACGCTGCATCGCCTGCCGGCCCTGCTCGCGCGGCGCCGCGCGACCGGCGCGCCGCAGGTCGACGTGAGCTTTCCCGAGATCGAGAAGTTCGACCGCCTGCCCGAGCCGCGCCTCGCCGCCGGCAGCGCGTTCGTGTCGATCATGGAAGGCTGCAGCAAGTACTGCAGCTTCTGCGTCGTGCCCTACACGCGCGGCGAGGAGGTGTCGCGGCCGTTCGCGGACGTGGTGCGCGAGCTCGCCGCGCTCGCGGCGCGCGGCGTGAAGGAAGTGACGCTGCTCGGGCAGAACGTCAACGCCTGGCGCGGCGGCATCGACGGCGCGGACGCCGATTTCGCCGAGCTGCTGCGCTATGCCGCCGAGATCGACGGCCTGGAGCGCATCCGCTACACGACCTCGCACCCGCGCGAGTTCACGCAGCGCCTGATCGACGTGCACGCCGAGCTGCCCGGACTCGCGCCGCACGTGCACCTGCCGGTGCAATCGGGCGCCGACCGCGTGCTCGCCGCCATGAAGCGCGGCTACACGGCGCTCGAGTACCGCTCGATCGCGCGGCGCCTGGCGAAGGCGCGGCCCGGCCTGAGCCTCACGTCGGACTTCATCGTCGGCTTTCCGGGCGAGACCGCGGCCGATTTCGAGGCGACGCGGGCGCTCGCGCGCGAGCTCGCGTTCGACGGCGCGTTCTCCTTCCTGTACAGCCCGCGCCCCGGCACGCCGGCGGCCGAGCTCGCCGACGACACGCCGCGCGCAGCCAAGCTCGAGCGCCTGCAGCGCCTGCAGGCGCAGCTCGAGGCGCAGGCGAGCGCGGTGAGCGCGGCCATGGTGGGCGGCGTGGAGCGCGTGCTGGTGGAAGGTCCCGCGCGCAAGGGCGGCGGCGAGCTCGCCGGGCGCACCGGCAACAACCGCGTGGTGAACTTCCGCGGCGACGCGCGGCTCCTCGGGCGCTTCGTCGACGTGCGCGTGACGGCGGCGCTCGCGCACACGCTGCGCGGCGAGCTCCCGGATGCCTAGCAAGGGCGTCGAGGTCCGCCTCGACCCGGTGGACAACCTGCGCCTGGCGCGCCTGTGCGGCGCGCTCGACGCCCACCTGCGGCAGATCGAGACGGCGCTCGACGTGTCCATCGCGCGGCGCGGCGCGCGCTTCACGGTGCGCGGCCAGCCGCAGCAGGCCGAGCGCGCGGCGCGCGCACTGGCGCATTTCTACGACAAGGCCGTCGACGAGCTGAGCCTCGACGACGTGCAGCTCGGGCTCACCGAGATGGCGCAGGGCAAGCCGCCCGAGCCGGCCGAGCCCGGCCCGGCGCTGCTCACGCGGCGCGCCGATCTGCACGGGCGCACGCCGCGGCAGGTCGAGTACATCGAGCACATCCTCGCCCACGACATCACCTTCGGCGTCGGCCCGGCGGGCACCGGCAAGACCTACCTGGCGGTGGCCTGCGCGGTGGACGCGCTCGAGCGCGACAAGGTGAAGCGCATCGTGCTGGTGCGCCCGGCGGTCGAGGCCGGCGAGCGCCTCGGCTTCCTGCCTGGAGACCTCGCGCAGAAGGTCGACCCGTACCTGCGCCCGCTGTACGACGCGCTCTACGACCTGATGGGCTTCGACAAGGTGGCGAAGCTCCTCGAGCGCGGCGCAATCGAGCTGGCGCCGCTCGCCTACATGCGCGGCCGCACCCTGAATCATGCCTTCGTCATCCTCGACGAGGCGCAGAACACCACGCCCGAGCAGATGAAGATGTTCCTCACGCGCATCGGCTTCGGCGCCAAGGCGGTCGTGAACGGCGACGTCACGCAGATCGACCTGGCGCGCGGCCAGAAGAGCGGGCTGATCGAGGCGCGCCGCATCCTCGCCGGGGTGCGCGGCATCGCCTTCACCGACTTCAGCGCCGCGGACGTCGTGCGCCATCCGCTGGTGGCGCGCATCATCGATGCGTACGAAAAGAACGCCGAAGCGCCGCCGACGAAGTAGCGTCGCCGTGCAGCGCGCGGTGCGCGGCGCGCCGCCGAGCGCGCGGCTGCGCGCGTGGGCGCTGGCGGCGGCGCGTCTCGGCCAGCAGATCACGCTGCGCGTGGTCGGCGCGGCCGAGGCACGCACGCTCAACCGCGCCTTTCGCCGGCGCGACCACCCCACCAACGTGCTGTCGTTCTCGTACGGCGCCGGGCACGGCGACCTGGTCCTATGCCACCCGGTGATCGCGCGCGAGGCGCGTGAGTGGAACAAGACGCTCTCGGCGCATTACGCGCACCTCGTGGTCCACGGCATGCTTCACCTCCGCGGCCTGCGCCATGGACAGCGCATGGAGCGCGCCGAGATCGCGCTCCTCGCGCGCCTCGGATTCGGCGATCCCTACACGGTAGAATGAGCCGTCCCGCATGAGCGACCCGTCCCGACCCAGCCTGCTCGAGCGCCTGTCCACGCTCATCCTGCGCGAGCCCGAGGACCGCGCGCAGCTGCTGGCGCTGCTGCGCTCGGCCTACCAGAGGAACCTGCTCGACGCCGACGCGCTCACCATGATCGAGGGCGCGCTCACGGTCTCGGAAATGCCGGTGCGCGACATCATGATCCCGCGCGCGCAGATGGACGTGATCGACATCCACCAGAAGGTCGAGGACTTCATCCCGCAGGTGATCTCCACCGCGCATTCGCGCTTCCCGGTGATCGACCAGAACCGCGACGACGTCATCGGCATCCTGCTCGCCAAGGACCTGCTGCGCCACTACGCGGGCGAGGAGGAGTTCAACGTGCGCGAGATGCTGCGCCCGGCGGTATTCGTGCCCGAATCGAAGCGCCTGAACGTGCTGCTGCGCGAGTTCCGCGCGAGCCGCAACCACATGGCCATCGTCGCCGACGAGTACGGCGGCGTGGCAGGACTCGTGACCATCGAGGACGTGCTCGAGCAGATCGTCGGCGAGATCGAGGACGAGTACGACTTCGACGAGGCGAGCGACAACATCCTGCTCGAGTCGAGCGGGCGCTACCGCGTCAAGGCGCTCACGCAGATCGCCGATTTCAACGCCGCCTTCGGCACGCATTTTTCCGACCAGGAGCACGACACCGTGGCCGGGCTGGTGATCGCGCAGCTCGGCCGCGTGCCGCGGCGCGGCGAGACGCTCGCCGTCGACGGCCTGAAATTCCAGGTGCTGCGCGCCGACAGCCGGCGCGTCTATACGCTGCTGGTCGACAAGCCGAAATAGGACTGTCCCCATGAAGAGGCTGCTGGTCGCGTTCCTCGCCGGCGCGGCGATGGTGCTGGCCTACGCGCCCTTCGGCCTGCTGCCGGTCGCGCTCGTCGCGCTGGCGATCCTGGCGCACCTGTGGATCACCGCGCGCAGCGCGCGCGCCGCGGCGGGCGTGGGCTTTCTCTTCGGCCTGGGCCTGTTCCTCGCCGGCGTGTCCTGGGTGTACATCAGCCTGCACCGCTTCGGCGCCATGCCGGCGCCGCTCGCCGCGCTCGCCACGCTCGCGTTCTGCGCCATCCTGGCGCTGTATCCGGCGCTCGCCGGCTGGGCGCAGGCGAAGCTGCGCGCCCCGCCCGCGCTGCGCGCGGCGCTCGTCATGCCGGCCTGCTGGACGCTCGCGGAGGCGCTGCGCGCGACGCTGTTCACCGGGTTCCCGTGGCTGACCCTGGGCAGCGCGGTCCTCGACACGCCGCTCGCCGGCTTCTCGCCGCTCGGCGGCGTCTACGGCGCCTCGTTCGCCACGGCGCTCGGCGCGGGACTGCTGTGGTGCGTGGCGCTCGGCCAGGCACGCTGGGCCGCGGCGGCCGCGTTCGCGGTCATCGGCGTCGCGGGCGCGCTGCTGCGCGACGTGCAGTGGACGGTGCCGGCCGGCGCGCCGTTCACGGCGAGCGTGCTCCAGGGCAACGTCCCGCAGTCGCTGAAATTCGACCCGCAGCGCTACGTGCGCACGCTGGAGACGTATGCGCGGCTGGCCGCGGGCAGCCGCGCGCGCCTCATCGTCCTGCCCGAAACGGCGGTGCCGCGCATGCTCGACAGCGTCGACCCGGCCTACCTCGCCCGCCTCGAGGCGGCGGCGAAGTCGAACGGCGGCGACCTGCTGCTCGGCGTGCCGGTGCGCGTCGCGCCCGGCGAGTACTACAACGCCGTGCTGACGCTCGGCGTGTCGCCGCGCCAGCTGTACTACAAGTCGCACCTGGTGCCGTTCGGCGAATTCGTGCCGCCGGGCTTCGGCTGGGTGGTGCGCGTGCTGTCCATCCCGCTGGCCGATTTTTCGCGCGGCCCGGCGCGCCCCGCGCCGCTGCAGGTCGCCGGGCAGCGCGTCGCCGCCAGCATCTGCTACGAGGACGCCTACGGCGGCGAGCTCCTGCGCCAGCTGCCGCAGGCGACGCTGCTCGTCAACCTGTCCAACGTCGCCTGGTTCGGCGACTCGCTCGCCCCCGCGCAGCACCTGCAGATCGCGCGCGCGCGCGCGCTCGAGACGGGCCGCATGCATCTCGCGGCGACCAATACCGGCCTGACCGCGGCGATCGACCGCGACGGCCGCGTGCTGCGGCGCCTGCCGCCGTTCACCGAGGGCCGGCTCGACGTCCAAGCGCAGGGCTATGCCGGCGCCACGCCCTATGTGCGCCTCGGCGACTGGCCCGCGCTCGCGGCGTGCGTGCTCGCGCTCGTCTGCGTCGCGCTGCTGCGGCGCAGCCGGTAAGATGCCGCCCCACATGCTCACGTTCCAGGGCCTCATCCAGCGCCTCGCCAAGTTCTGGGACGACCAGGGCTGCGTGCTGCTGCAGCCCTACGACATGGAAATGGGCGCCGGCACCTTCCACACCGCGACCTTCCTGCGCGCCATCGGCCCCGAGCCCTGGAACGCGGCGTACGTGCAGCCGTCGCGCCGCCCCAAGGACGGGCGCTACGGCGAGAACCCGAACCGCCTGCAGCACTACTACCAGTACCAGGTGGTGATGAAGCCCTCGCCCGCCGACCTCCAGGAGCGCTACCTCGCCTCGCTCGCCGCGCTCGGCATCGACGCGCTCGAGCACGACATCCGCTTCGTCGAGGACGACTGGGAGTCGCCGACGCTCGGCGCCTGGGGGCTGGGCTGGGAAGTGTGGCTGGACGGCATGGAGGTCACGCAGTTCACCTACTTCCAGGAAGTGGGGTCCCTGCCCTGCAAGCCGGTGCTGGGCGAGATCACCTACGGCCTGGAGCGCCTGGCGATGTACCTGCAGGGCAAGGAATCGGTGTACGACCTGGCGTGGACGCAAGGGGTGAGCTACGGCGACGTCTATCACCAGAACGAGGTCGAGCAGTCGCGCTACAACTTCGAGCTCGCCAACGCCGAGCTCCTCACCCGCCACTTCGGCGAATTCGAGTCGGAGGCGAGGCGCCTGATCGAGGCGCGCTGCACGCTGCCCGCCTACGAGATGGTGATGAAATGCTCGCACGCCTTCAACCTGCTCGACGCGCGCGGCGCCATCTCGGTCGCCGAGCGCGCCGCGACCATCGCGCGCGTGCGCGCGCTCGCGCGCCTCGTGGCGCAGGCGTACTACGAGTCGCGCGAGCAGCTCGGCTTTCCCCTCGCCATGGGCCGGCCCTAGGCGATGGCGCGCAAGCCCGCCGCCGCGCCGCGCGCGCAAACGCTGCTGGTCGAGCTGCTCACCGAGGAGCTGCCGCCCAGGACCCTGGAGGCGCTCGGGCGCGCGTTCCGCGACAACCTGACCAACGACCTGGAAAGCGCGGGGCTGCGCGCGACCGGCAGCGTGGCGCGCTTCTTCGCCACGCCGCGGCGGCTCGCCGTGTCGATCACGCGCGTGCTGGAGCGCGCCGCCGACGCGCGCGAGCGCGTGCAGGGGCCGGGCATCAAGGCGCAGCAGGAGGCGGTCGCGGGATTCGCGCGCAAGCACGGCATGGCGGTCGACGAGCTGACGCGCTTCGAGACCTCGAAGGGCTTCGTGTACGCGGTGGAGCGCACGGTGCCCGGCGCGCAGCTCGCCGAGGTGCTCGCGCCGAAGGTCGAAGCCGCCCTCGCGGCGCTGCCGGCCGCGAAGATGATGCGCTGGGGCGACGGCGAGGCGCAATTCGTGCGGCCGGTGCACGGCCTGGTCATGCTGTACGGCGCGAAGACGGTGGCGGGCCGCGTCCTCGGGCTCGAGGCCGGCCGCCGCACGCGCGGCCATCGCTTCCTGTCGAAGGGCTGGATCACGCTGCGCGACGCGGATGCCTACGAGGCGCAGCTGCGCGAAGAGGGCGCCGTGATCGCGGACTTCGAGGAACGGCGCCTGGAGATCGAGCGCCAGCTGCAGGCCGAGGCCGCGGCGCAGCGCGCGGCGCTCGGCGAATACCGCGACCTGCTCGCCGAGGTCACGGCGCTGGTGGAGCAGCCGAGCGTGTACGCGGGCGGCTTCGCGCGCGCCTTCCTCGACATCCCGCACGAGTGCCTGGCGCTCACGCTGCGCCAGAACCAGAAGCACTTTCCGCTGTTCGACGCGCGCGGCGCCCTGCAGCCGAAGTTCCTCATCGTCTCCAACATGCGCGTCGCCGACCCGCGCCACATCGTCGGCGGCAACGAGCGCGTGGTGCGCCCGCGCCTCGAGGACGCGCGCTTCTTCTACGACCAGGACCGCAAGACCCGGCTCGAGGAGCGCGTGCCGCAGCTTGCCAAGGTGGTGTTCCACCACAAGCTCGGCAGCCAGCTCGACCGCGTGCAGCGCATGAAGATCCTCGCCGGCATCGTCGCGCGCGCGCTCGGCGGCGAGGACGCGCCCGCCGAGCGCGCCGCCGAGCTGTCGAAGGCCGACCTGCTCACCGGCATGGTGGGCGAGTTTCCCGAGCTGCAGGGCGTCATGGGACGCTACTACGCGCTGCACGACGGCGAATCGGCCGAGGTGGCGGAAGCCGTCGAGGCGCACTACCGCCCGCGCTTCGCAGGCGACCCGGTGCCGCAGAGCCTGACGGCCTGCGCCGTGGCCCTCGCCGACAAGCTGTACCTGCTCGCCGGCTTCTTCGGCGTCGGCCAGCAGCCCACCGGCGAGAAGGATCCGTTCGGCCTGCGCCGCGCCGCGCTCGGCGTGATCCGCATCCTGGTCGAGCGCGCGCTGCCGGTGCCGCTGCACGAGCTGCTCGCCGCGGCCTATCGCGTGCTGCCGAAGGACATCGGCCAGGCGCACGACGCGGTGGAGGCCTTCGTGCGCGAGCGCATGCGCGGCTACCTCGCGGAGCGCGGCTACGGCGCCCAGGAGATCGAGGCGGTGCTGTCGCGCGTGTTCGTGCGGCTCGACCAGGTGCCGCGCCAGCTCGAGGCGGTGCGCGCCTTTTCCCGGCTGCCGGAGGCGCCGGGCCTCGCCGCGGCCAACAAGCGCATCGCCAACATCCTGCGCCAGGCGGGCCAGGCGGGCGACGTGCCCGCGGATTTCGACCCGGGCCTGTTCAGCCAGCCCGAGGAGCAGGAGCTGGCGAGCGCCTTTGCCGCGATCCACCCGGAATTCGAGCGCGCCTACAAGGCCGGCGAGTACACCGAGGCGCTGCAGACGCTCGCCGCGCTCAAGGCGCCGGTGGACGCGTTCTTCGACAAGGTGCTGGTGATGGACAAGGACGAGCGCGTGAGGGCGAACCGCATCGGCTTCCTCGGGCGGCTGCACGCCACCATGAACCGCATCGCCGATCTTTCCAAGCTCGCCACATGAAGCTCGCCGCAGGACGACTCGCGTGAAGCTCGTCGTGCTCGACCGCGACGGCACCATCAACCAGGACAGCGACCAGTACATCAAGTCGCCCGCCGAGTGGAAGCCGGTCAAGGGCAGCCTCGAGGCGATCGCGCGCCTCACGCAGGCGGGGCATCGCGTGGTGGTGGCGACCAACC
>Ga0210061_1000068_pt1 | contig 12041 bp, 18 predicted proteins | sample MayberryNW_Catta_2_FD_184877 | JGI IMG/M metagenome (GOLD analysis project Ga0210061, IMG submission 184877) | Wetland microbial communities from San Francisco Bay, California, USA, that impact long-term carbon sequestration -... | ecosystem: Environmental > Aquatic > Marine > Wetlands ...
AGAGATTTAAAGATAAAATCAATAATTCATATTCCACGATTATGAAATATTAATAAATACAACAAATTTATTAAAAATTTAATGTCCTTTGTTGATTTTTTGTTATATCCTCGTTTAATTCATAATTAAGAATTTTTTTCACTTTTTCAGCTCTTGCCTTTCCAAAACCTGGGATCAAAGCTAATTCGGATATCGATGCATTTATTGCTCTTGATGGTGTTTTGAATTTTTTAAGCAATCTTATGGCTAATTTATCTCCTACACCAGGTAATGATGAAAGTATAGATAATTGTTGTAATTGTATATGATTTCCTTTTTTTATTCTCTTGATCAATGGCCCATTGATTGTTATACCAGATTTTATTGCTTTATTCAATAAAATAATTAAAAATTTTGAAGTGTAATTTGCTGAAGGAGAATAAATAACTGGTATTCTAAAAATTAATGCAATAGTTGCAAGAGCATCATAGACCTGTAAAATTTTCTCAAATGAAATTTCAATTTCATTAATTTGGTTTTCACTAGATTTTTCAACTTGTAGATTCAAAATATTTCCTTCTATTATCAAAATAGGTTTAGAATAAAACTGAATCAAATCGGAACATTGAATAAAAAGTCTCCCATCATATATTGAATTAATTAAATCATGTATTGTCTTTCTTTCAATAGCTATTTCTGGTGCTATAATATAATCTCCTACTGAAAGTCGAGCAAAATCTATTTGTGCACCATCTTCAATTAAAAATTTAGGAACTCTACTATTTCGCTCTCTTTCATCTACCACAATACGAAAAGACACAAATAAAATTAAATATTCGGATTATTGTTTCTAACTAAAAATTATACTATAAAAATAACATTATTTTTGCGTTGTAGATTGCGTTCCTTTTAGCATTTGATTAATCTTATTTTCGACTTCTTTAAGATTTTCTTTTACACGTAATTCTTGTTTTCCTAACACCATAACTCTGGTATTTGCTAATTCTTTTTTTTCAGTAAGTTCTTTTTCTACAGTATCTTTCTCAGATTTTATTAATAAAGGTCCCGCTGCTTTATAAATAGAATCAGATGTAGTTGTTTTACTTAATTCCTCCAATGCTCTTTCTGTTTCAACAATTTCTAGTTCAATTTGTTGCTTCTGCATCATAATAGCTTGCAGATTTTGTTGAAGCTGTTGTAACCTAGATATTTGTTCTTTAAGCCAAGGAGGTAGTTCATTTTCTTGACCCAATTCATTGAATAATTAAATAATTGAATATAAATTCATAACGTTATGCAAATAACAGACTAGTTATGCATAAATAAGTAGTTTTAATAAGACGCAAGTAAGAATTCAGGGCAGATCTTAATTCTGCCATATCAGAAGCAGAAATTTCAATGGTTAAGTGTGAGATACAATCTGTATTTGATAAATATAATTTAATTTGAGGAGTGATTAAAATTTTTGTATCGGGTTCTAATGCATGAGATAAAGATTCTAAAAATTTTTTAGTTTCTGAAGGTGAAGAGAGATCAAGAGAAATATTAATTTTAGCTTTGCAGTTTATCAATATTTATGTCATATGCTCCAGCGGCTACTTTAAAATTACATTTTGGGCAATTCCAAATTCCACATGCAACTCGCATAAATTTTAATGAACCACAGGAAGGACAACGTCTTTTTTGCTTAAGAGTCCGGTATACTTTACTATATCTTTTTCTTACAGTGGCACCAAATTTTGTTCCTAGACCCTTTAGTACTGTTTGACCTCTTCTGTTTCTATTTACCACCTATTTTATCAGCTCCTTTAATTTAGTTCGTAAAGTCTCTGCTTTAACTCTTGCTGTTTGAGCAGCAAATTTTATTTGTTCAAGGGTGAAATAACCAGTCGATCCCTTCTGTATTGCAGTATATTCATTATTAGAATTAGTGGTTATTGTTATCCTTGATTCCATACATGATTCTTCTTCAGCAGTAGGATCTACAATAATATTATTTCTTATTCGTATTGATGTTATTGATACAGGTAGTGTTCTAATTGGAGGTTCCTGTTTTTTTCCCGTATCAACTACCTTTTCATCATGAATTTCAAAAATTGGTAGTTTAGTGCTTAATAATGCAGCAACTACAGCATATGAAGCTGCATCAAAAAGATTGCCATCAGCATTGATTATACTGCAATCAACGAAAATAACATAAACTGTTTTACCAGGAATTAAAACTAATTTATCCAAGTCTATCATCTGAGATTCTCTGATGCCTCGATCAACTACTCTAGCAAGCTCTATTGTCTCTTCATCAGGAGGACCCGGTTCTATGTAAGGAGATGCGATAGGTAAAACTTCTGCAGTTACAATTAATGCACCTTTATTTTCTAATCCTTCAAATGGTGCGCCAGTTTCAACTTTTACACCTGCAATTACTTCTGAATTACCTAATTTTACCTTAGCCGAACCATCTGCTTTTTTTATTATATCTATTTCTATTTCTAAATCTCTTGTATCTTCTAAACTTCTACCATCAAGTCTTTTTCCATTTGTAATTAAATCGAACATTTGTCGTTTACGTAATTGTTCTATTACTATTGGTGATTTTTTTGATAAACTCAATTCTCCTTATTCTCCTCTAGTTCTTTCTCTTCGCCTTCAGGCAAATCATTTCCAAAGTATTTTTCTATTAATGCTTTTCTTTGTATTTCATAAACCATTTTACATCCATGAATGGCTTTTTCTAAACATTCATTAAATTGAGATTCATCTAATATTCCATCTAATTGTAATAAGGTTATCTGTTCAAGATTTGGTAAATATGCAACAGGCATATCAGCTGATCCTTCTTTATCTTCAATATCATTGATATCAAGAACGATTTTATCATTTATTTTTCCAGCTGCACATGCTGACACCAAGTCTTTCATATTAACTCCAGCATCAGCTAGAGCCACTGATGCTGCAGCAATCCCTGCACATCTGGAGCCACCGTCTGCCTGTAATACTTCAACAAAAACATCAATAGCAGCTCTAGGATAATCTTCTAACATTATTGCTGGTTCTAACGCTTCACGCATTACCTTTGAAATTTCAACTTCTCTTCTTGAGGGAGCAGGGTTTTTTCTAGTATCTGTTGAAAAAGGTGACATATGATATCTACATCTTAAGACACATCGATCTGGAAGAGCCATATGTTTAGGATGAACTTCCCTTGGACCATATACTGCTACCATAATTTTGTTTTTACCAAATTCAATAGAGGCAGAACCATCTGCATTCTTTAAAACTCCTATAGTAATCTTAATATCTCTTAAATCATCACTAGATCGACCGTCAGTACGCTTTCCATTTTCATCTATTAAAATTGTTTGATCCATAATCTTTATCCTCTATTCCTAATGAGGTTGAACCTCTTTTGGAGATTCAGTATTAATATTTGAACTATTATCATTTTCCATATTATTGGAATTGTTATCTGGATTACTATTGTTGACATAGTCTTCGTTATTCACAGAACTATTATTAGTTTCTGTTTGTGTTATCTCCTCAGAAACATTTAGCAAATCTTTCACTTTTTGTGTTAAATTTGAGGTATGTGCTTCTTCCTCAACTAATTTTATAGCTTTAAAAGCAAGAGCAATACCTTCATCATTTTTTCCAGTTATAACAAGTATCCCATTTTGCCCAATTAAAATTCTAGTTTGTGTAGCTTGTTCGATTGTTTGTATCATCGAACCTCTTTTTCCTATTAAACGAGGAACACGTGTTGAGGATATTTTTAAAAATTCACCATTAGAAATCTTACCTAAATCCTTTTCCTGAATGGTTAACATTGGATCTCTTGTTCTGTCAAAAGTTATTATTCTAGCTGTTACCAAATCACCGGGTGCAAGTCTTTTTTTCATATCATCTTTTGCAGGAGAAAAATCTCTCCCAAATACATCCTGAGCCGGAAGATGGGCTGAAAAACATGCGTTAATATCTACTTCCCAAGATAATGAAGAATTATCTACAATCTTTCCAATGACTATGTCATTTATTCTAGGAATATAAACACCTGACAAGGGAATAACTTTTATACCGTCTTTACTTGATTCAGCAATCCCTATCCTAGTAGCAATTATAAAATTATCTTTTTTTATTACATTCATTAATGGTCTATAATTTCCTTCTATAATTACATCACCTGGAATAACATATCTCTTCTTGATTTCTAACATGAATTATAATAACATCTCCTTATTAGTAACATTAACAAAGAAAAGTATCTTGTTTGTATCACTATATAACAATTTTATATCTTTTCTCAAGTTCCAATTTCCTATTTTAATAAATGGTATTTATTCATTGTTATTATTGTTCTTGGATTTGAACAGATCCTTTTGTAATAGAATTTATTCTTTCAATGAACGTTCCACGTATTCCAGCATTTATTTCTATAATTACTTGTAAAGATCCATCCTGAAGCCATTTCTCATCTTTGAGATCTCCTATTCCTTTTATAATACTATAAGACTGAGCAGAAAATTGTGGTGGAACGGTAATAATTAATTGAAGATTTTCTGATTTTAATGGTAATATTTTTCTAAGAGAATCAATAATTTTTTTTGCTTGGTCCTCAGGTCTCTTGAATGGATCTATTACTAAACGAATTTGTTCCATCGCATTTCCTATTCTCAATGGTGGATGAGGAAGATGTGTTTTTGGATCAATAAAATTTCTACTAATGTATTGAATAATTTGTTTTTTCTTTTCTTCAACCATTCGCCTACGCTGATCAGTTGTAAGATTAACATCACCATGTTCAAGTATATGTTTTGCAATTTCTATTTGATCTGTAGTTTTAAAATTTTTAATTAATTTCTCATTAGGAACACGTGTACCTTTATTAGCATCTGAATAAATTTCATCTGAAACCAAAATATTAGAAATATCTACCTTTTTTCCTAGCTTGTAATCTAATGCTGGGTCAGGTTTAACTAAAATTTCGAATTTATCTGCATTAAGTATTAAACGGACTATTGAGAATTTACTATCAGTCATAGAATATTAAAAATGAGATTTTGTAATATATATGCATACAGATTTAATCTAATTGAAATATTTTTGATGTAAAATAAAAATAATAGCTAACGATATGACTTCTGTTTTTTTCTTCGAGCACCTGGCCCACCGAATTTCTTTGATTCAGTTTGTCTAGGATCTCCTGCGAGCAAATGTCTATCAAATTCAGTTATTTTTTTGCGAATTTCTTGTCTTACACTTTTTGACAATGGATGATCCTTTGGATCACGTCCTCCTTTAGCTTCTCCTGATAAAGCTCGTGATATCGCTACTGCACTTGCAAAAGCTTGTCCCATAAATCCACCACCTTGAACTTTTACTGCGATATCAATTTTATCTCTTAGATCTCCAATTATATTCATAGGAGTCAATATCAATTCTTTTGAGATGTCAGGTTGTATGATTTCTGCTGGAATATTATTTATTCGAACTTTACCATTTCCTTTGGAAATGGTAGCAACTGCTCTTGACGTTTTTCTTTGACCCGGATACAGATCTATAGTAGTAGTTTTAGTCATCTCTTATTATTCTCCTTTCCAACCTATTTGTTTTGCAACATCTCCAATTGTAGTGTAATATGATTCAGATTTTGTTATTTTAGCATCATCAAAAATTTTTATTTCCTTTGAACTTTGAAATTCTGTTGGCACACCTATATATACTCTCAAACGTTTAAATGCTAAGATACCGCTGGGCTTCCTTCTTGAAATCATTCCTCTAACCATTTTAGTCAATATTCTATCTGGCCGTCTTGGATGATAAGGTCCATGAATGGGATTAGTAACAGAACCTACTTCAAGATATTTTTTATAATCTTCAATTGTTTTATATCTATTTCCGGATAACATAGCTCTTTCAGAATTGATTATTGTTATTCTATTGCCTTGAATTAAAAGTTTTGATACATGAGAACATATTCTACCGGCAATACAATTGGAAGCATCAACTATTATTTGTTTATTGACATTTGAAAATGTATTACTATTTTTAGATTTATCCAATTAGTCTTACACCTTTTCCATCTGGATGTTGATTTACAAAATCATTGATGGTAATAACTTTTCCTCCTGCATCAAGTATCTTTTTAAATGCAGGAATTGAAATTGAGAATGAAGCTACATTTAATTTATGAGTAAGGACCCCATCACCTAAGACCTTTCCTGGAATTATAATATTTTCTCCGTCTTTAGTGAGATTTTCTAATTTACCGACATTAATTTCAGATTTGTGAGATCGAGAATTTTCGATCTTTTTTTCTAGTGTTTTCCATAAAGGAGTTTTAGTTTTTTTGTATGCAAGACGCAAAGTCCATTTAATATCATCGTTTAAAGTATGAGCAACCATGGTTTTAACCTCATCATGTTCCATATTAATAATCCCCAAATAAATCTACCTAGTTTTAGAAGGTATTTCTAATGATTTTATTATCTCACCAAAATTATTTATTTTAGAATTTATAATTTTTAGTGCTGTTTTTATAGTTTCTTCTGCAGTTAATGAACCGGTAGTTTCAATTATAAGGATTGTTTCGTCTTTGTCATTACCATCTTTAACAACAGCTGAAGAAGTAGGTTGCCACTTGGCATGATCTTTTCCTGTACCTAATCTAGCATATGCCTCAAATTTTAATTTTTGTCCAGGGGCAAGAGTAATTATTGGTATACTTTTACTTACTGGTTTCACATATTCATCTTCTGATACCAAATCACCAGACAATACAAGACGTGTTTTTTCTGAGGATTCAGCATCTAAAATCAACAATACGCGACATTTAGAACAACCCAACGTATTGTTACAATCACATTGATTTGAAGAGACAAATCTATTTAATTCCGTTCTTAAAGGAATTAACCCTAATCTATGAGCTATTGCCTCATCATGCATAACCGATGAATTCTCTAGAATAACTACATCATCAATTGCTAATGTTGGAACTTCGCTAATTGCGATCCTTCTTATAGCATTTAAATACTGTCTTGGAATATTATTAAATTTTAATATTATTTTTTCATATGTTTTTTCCAAAATATTTATAGATAAGTCCAATAGTAATTCAAGATTTTTGTCCAATTCACTCTTAAAAATCTACCGATACTACAATATAACTAAGGTTATAATATAAAATTACTAACGTAGAAATTAATTAAATTGAATAAATCATAGATGTAAATCTAATTTAATATACTAATAATAACTATTAGTATGTATATAAATTATTAATCAGTTTTTTTATTATAATTACTATCTTCTTTTCTAGAAATATAATGTTCTGTTAACTTTTTAGAATAACAATCATTACATAAATATCCTTGTATATTCCATTGTTTCATAGCTTTATATCGAAATAAAGAAATTGGGATGTTACAGATAGAACATTTTGTATCAGTAGCATTTTCTTTCATTATTTTTAGAATAATAAATATGATAATAATTGTATCGTTTCAAAGTCTATTAAGATAAATGAAATACTTCTTAATTAATGAACTATGATTTTATAATATTATATTATCTTCATTTTCAATTTAAAGATAATAATCTTGATTTAACTATCTAATGAATAATTAATTTGCTCAAAATTCAATGTTTATATAAAAAAATTAATTAAGACCTTATTCGAATCCATGATCAGTTAAATGGGACTGAATGAAAAGATTATTTTTCTAGGAATATTAGGAATGGGTGCACTTGTAGGAGTAGTTTCATATACTATATTTTCTGATCTTCCACCTACACCCGAAAATACAAAATCAATCTATAGACAAGATCTTCCTCCTCCACCGACTGCACAAGCTAGTTCAAAGGCAGAATCAAAAGTAGATCCTGCAACTGTTAAAGCTGACGCAACATTGACAATTCTTGAAGGGGCTTCAACACAAGGTAATCCAGCTTATGATCCAAAAGAACTTTCAGTTAAAAAAGGCAATATCATAAAAGTCGAAAATGCTGATTCTCTTCCTCATACAGTTACAAATGGTGCAGGGCCAAACGATCCAGATTCAGCAAAAATGTTCGATACGAGTTTAATTATGGGAGGAGAAGCAGGAATTGTACAAACTGAAGAAATTGATGCAGGTGAATATACGTATTATTGTACAGTTCATCCCTATATGACAGGTACGTTAAAAATTGAATAATAATAAATAACCAGATATTCTATTTTTATATTATAAATATTTATTAGATTTTCAAGGTTATCATGTTTTTTTAGATATTTTATCTAAATTTTTGGATAATGATATGCTTTATATGTAATTAACAAGAGTATTAGACTATGGTTTTTTTACAGGTTAAAGATCTGAATGTAAGTATCGACGGAAAAAAGATACTAAATGGTTTAAATCTAGAAATTGATAAAAATGAAGTACATGCTATTATGGGTGTAAATGGGTCAGGTAAAAGTACCTTTGCAAATGTACTCTTAGGACATCCAAAATATTCTGTTACTTCTGGTGAAATTATTGTTAAAGGAAAAAGCATCTTAGAATTATCTACTGACGAAAGAGCTAAACAAGGAATATTTTTAGGATTTCAATATCCTATTGAGATTTCAGGTGTGGGTTACAGTCATTTTTTAAGAAATGCTTATAATACTTTAAATAAATCTTTAACAGAAGATCAAAAAGATAGAGAAGTTTTCCTTACCGTTAAAGAGTTTCACGAATATGTTAAAAAAAATCTAAATTATGTGGGCTTAGATCAATCATTTCTCGGAAGATATTTAAATGAAGGTTTCTCTGGAGGAGAAAAGAAAAGATCTGAAGTTATGCAAATGTTGGTATTAAGACCAAATATAGCTATATTAGATGAACCAGACTCAGGTTTAGATATTGATGCAGTAAAAGCAGTTGCAGAGGCAATAAATAAATTGATTGCTACAGGAGCTGGAGTTGTTGTAATTACACACTATGCTAGAATTTTACGGTATCTTACAAAACTTGATAAAGTTCATGTAATGGCAAAAGGGAAAATTATTAAATCTGGAGGAAAACAATTATCAGAAGAATTAGAAACTAAAGGTTATGAATGGTTAGGTTTAGAGGAACAGATTTGATATATATTTTAATTTTAACTATATAATACGGCTTTTCTTTTTTTATATATTAATGTCATTTAATAAAGATAAAAATAATAAATCAGAATCATCTAATAATAATGATAATTCTAGAGAAAAGCAAATCCTACCAGAAGAAAATGAAATAAAAACTGAAAGTATAAAAAAAGAAGAACAGCTTTTCCTAAATTTTTCCTTTTTTAAGGTAGATTCAAAATGGAGATGGTTAAATGAAATAGGAAAGGAAGAAGCAGCAAAAGAATTTGAAAGCTTATTAGAGGTGGCAAATACCAAAATGAAAGTCATTTCGTATTCAACAATAGGTCTAAGAAGTGATGCAGATTTCATGTTATGGATGATTGCAGATTCTGTTGAAAAAATGCAGATTTTAACGTCAAAGATTTATTACACTATACTCGGAAAATATGTTGAACCTTCTCAAATCTATCTATCTAGTTCAAGAAGGTCAGTTTATTCTACTCAATTCAAATCGGGTTTTATGACTAATCAAAAACCACTTAAATATAACATAGTATATCCATTTATAAAATCAAGAGAATGGTATCTTCTTCCTTTTGAAAAAAGGAAAAAAATGATGGAAGAACATATAGAAGTTGGAAGAAAATTTCCAAATGTTAGACTTAATACATCCTATTCCTTTGGAATTCATGATCAGGATTTCATGCTCGCTTTTGAAACGGATGATCTAAATGATTTTCAAAACTTGATTATAAAATTACGTGAAACTAAAGTTAGTAGGTATGTTGTTAAAGATACCCCTATGATTGTCTGCCTTCATAAAAATATCGGACAAGTTATAAAAAGTTTAGGATGAATGAGTATATAGATGATTGCGCTTAAAGAATGGGCTATTATTTGTAAGGCTCTGGAAGATGGGAAACAGATGTTATTGCTTCGTAAGGGCGGAATTATGGAATATAGAAAAGGATTTGAGGTTAAACATAATAAATTTTTACTTTATCCTACATTTGAACACCAATCTATCGAATCAATTAAAGCTGAATATAAAGAAAAAATAAAGGAAATATCAGAAGAACACAATATATCCTACAACAACAACAGAAAAAAAATAGATAAAAATGACAATAATTTTAACACTGCAAGTAATATTATTATTAAATTGCTTGCAAAAGTAGAAGATGTTATAGAGATTTCAGATAAATTTACACTTTCAGAGTTACGAGATTATCATATATGGAGTGATGAATATGTTACTATGCGAATGAACTACAATCCAAGTAAACCAATGAATGTTTTATTATTACGAATTTATAAAATAAGAAAACCATTAATTGTTGATATCAATGATAAGTGGGCAGGATGCAAATCATGGATAGATATTGAAACAGTTAGAGAGTTTCAGAATTCTCACAAATTAAAGGGGCAGAACACAGATTATGATAATTATGAATCAAATTCTAACGAAGTAGAGATATTAAAAAACGAAAAAACTCTAATAGACCCTGTAATAAATGATGATATATTTTATGAATCTCTTAATGATATTAGGAAGGTAATTGTAAAATGAAATATAGGAAATTAGGTAGAAGTGGAATAAAAGTTAGTGAGATTGGATTCGGTGCCTGGATTATAGGACTAGACTGGTGGGGAAAAAAAATAGATGATGACGAAGCAATAAAGATGTTAAAAAAAGCATATGATTTAGGAATTAACTTCTTTGAAAGTGCTGATATGTATGGAAAAGGTAAAAGCGAAAAACTAATTGGCCAAGTATTTAAAGACATGAGAAATGAAATAGTTTATTCTACCAAATGGGGATATGACATGTATGGCCATGAGCAAATAGGACATAACGAAATTCCTCAAAAACATGATCCTGAATTCTTGCGCTTTGCATTGAGAAAAAGCATGGAAAGATTACAAACTGATTACATAGATGTTTATAGCCTACATAATCCAAAAATGGATGCAATTAAAAATAATGATTTATTTTATACATTGGATCGCCTTGTTACTGAAGGGATTATTAAAAGTCACGGGATAGCATTAGGTCCAGCTATAGGATGGGAAGAAGAAGGACTATACTCAATAAAAAACAGAAATATAACATGTCTACAAACAGTTTATAATATTTTAGAGCAAGACCCAGGACGTTCTTTTTTGAATACTGTAATTGAAAATTCATCTCATTACACAGATAATGAAAATGTGTATGATGTGGGTATAATGGTCAGAGTTCCTGATGCTTCAGGATTACTAACAGGCAAAGTAACAGAGAAAACTACTCTGAATCAAAATGATCATAGAAGTTATAGAAAGAAAGAATGGATAATGACAGCATTAAAAAAAATAGAGAAAATGAAATCAATTGCAGAATATAAAGATTGGACCATATCACAATTAGCGATTAAATTTATTTTATCTCAAAAACCTATTTCTGTGATAATGCCCACTATATTAAGTTTAGAAGAATTGGAATTATTTGCAGAAATGTCAGATGGTTTATACCTAAAAGAAGAGGAACTTAAACAAATCAATGAATTATATGAAAATAATTTCTATATTCATCAAAATATTTCTAAATAATCATATTTTTTCAGTAACCAGTATATTTCTCTCTTCTAAAATATAGATTCCAAGCACAGAATTATAATAGTTTCTATACAAAAACCATAACCAGGAACTTGGCTGCTAAGCTAGATAACAGTTTCATTTATTACAAATACTGCTAAACTCTTCTATGCTTGTATAGTAAGAAAGAACCAAATCTTTGTATCCAGTTTCATACAGATACGTAAACTTCCTTTTATTCTAATCTCTAAAGATTACCAATGTCTTGTACTACGTAGAATCAAGAAAGTACAAATACATAAATATATAACAATAATTTTAGATGTTCTTTGTTTTTGATGAATTTGATTAGCATTAATTAGAATAGAACATGGTATATTTGCTATTAAATATCTAAATTATA
>Ga0210061_1000069_pt1 | contig 11889 bp, 9 predicted proteins | sample MayberryNW_Catta_2_FD_184877 | JGI IMG/M metagenome (GOLD analysis project Ga0210061, IMG submission 184877) | Wetland microbial communities from San Francisco Bay, California, USA, that impact long-term carbon sequestration -... | ecosystem: Environmental > Aquatic > Marine > Wetlands ...
TTCTTCGCCGGACCGTTCACTCGACGCCGCAGCCATTTCGCACATCGAACGGGCGCTGGCGACGACCGGGGGGCGGATCGAGGGGCCGCACGGGGCGGCCGCGCGGCTGCAGGTCAACCCGCACACGCTGCGCGCGCGGATGCGGAAGCTTGGGGTCGAATGGAGCCGGTTTCGCGAACCGCGCGCGCAGGACCCGCAAGCGCCGGGCCCGGCGCAACAACGGCCCGGCCAAGTCATGCCTGCTGGCGGCCCGATCGAATACCCGCGCGCTGGAGACGGCGACCTCGAGTCCGTGGTGCGAAACCACATCGAAGCGGCACTGCGAGCGACGCGAGGCAGAATCGAGGGGCCGCACGGCGCCGGCGCTCGCCTCGGTGTCAATCCGCATACCCTGCGCGCCCGGATGCGCAAGCTCGGCATCGACTGGACCGCCTACCGTGGAGGTTTCAAGCCGTGAGCTTCAGGGACGCTCGCGCTTGCAGTGCGGCTGGGCTGTTACGTTTCTTGCATTGCTCGGGCTGGGAAGCTTCCGCGACGGCACTTCGCCGGCAGAATGAGAGAACAAGTGATTGATCTGCATATGCACACGACAGCGTCCGACGGGACCTGCAGCCCATCGGAACTGGTCGCCCGTGTCCGGCAGTCGGGCATTCATACCTTCGCCGTGGCCGATCACGATACAGTCGAGGCAGTGCGGGAAACGACCGAGCTTGCGGGCAGAGAGGGGCTGACGTGCATCCCCGCCGTCGAGATCACGGCCGTGTACGAGGGGAAAGATGTGCACGTGCTCGGCTATTTCGTGGACTCGGATTCGCCAACGCTGCGCAGATTTCTCGACGCCGGTCGCGCCGACCGGCTGCGGCGGGCGCGCGCGATGAGCGACCGGCTGGCTGAACTCGGCGTGCCCATCGACATGGACGCGCTCCTCGAAGCGGCCGGCGGTCCGAACTCGGGTAAGGCGATCGCGCGCCCGGTCGTCGCGCGGGCGCTCGTCGCGGCGGGTCACGTCCAGCACGTCCAGGAGGCGTTCGATCGGTATCTCGCAGACGGCGGGCCTGCGTACGTGGCCCGCATCGGCGCGTCGCCGGCCGACGTGGTTGGTATCATCGGCGAGGCGGGCGGCGTCGCGTCGCTGGCGCATCCGGGGCCACTCAGGAAAGACGCGCTCATCGAGGCGCTCGCCGCCGAGGGGCTCACCGCGCTCGAGTGCTTCCACAGCGAGCACGACGAAGCCGCGACGGGAAAATACCTTGAGATCGCGCGCGGGCTCGGGCTTGCGGTGACGGGCGGTTCGGATTTCCACGGGCCAGGCACCCGCCGGTCGGAGTCCTTCGGCAAGGTGGGCCTGCCACAGCAGTACTTCGACGACTTCGTGGCGCGCGCGCGCACCACGCCGGCAACTGCCCGCTGACCATCCATGGGTTGGGAAGCGTGGGTCACCCTGCTGGTCGTGGGGCTGGTGCTGTGGGCGCTGGCGCGCAACATCGCCGGCCCGGACGTCATCTTGATGGCGGGCGCGCTGCTGCTCGTCTCGCTCAGTCTCGTCTCGTCCGGCTTTCCGTCCATCCGTGAGCTGGCGGCCTCCTTCGGCAACGAGGCCGTAATCACGGTGGCTGTCTTGTATGTCGTGGCAGCCGCGTTGACCGAGACCGGCGGCATGACGCTCCTCACGGAACGCGTGCTCGGGCGTCCACGCGATGTCGCAAGCGCGCAGCTGCGGCTGGGCGGCACGGTCATCGGCGCCAGCGCGTTCCTGAACAACACGCCCGTCGTGGCGATGTTCATCCCGGTGCTCAACGACTGGTGCAAGAAGACCGGAATCAGCCCGGCGAAGCTGTTCATCCCGCTCTCGTACGCGGCGGTCCTCGGCGGCACCTGCACGCTCATCGGCACCAGCACCAACCTGGTCGTGCACGCGCTGATGGTCAACGCGCGGAAGACGGACCCGTCGATGCCGTTGATGAGCATGTTGACGCTCACCCCCGTCGGCCTGGTGTGCGCGGCGGTCGGTCTCGCCTTCATCGTGATCGCCTCGCGGTGGTTGCTGCCCGACCGCGGCTCGTTTCGCGCCGACACAGCCGACCCGCGCCAGTACACGGTGGAGATGCAGGTGGAACCCGGCAGTGCCGTCGACGGCCTCAGCATCGAACGGGCCGGCCTGCGACGGCTGCCGGGCTCGTATCTGAGCGCGATCGAGCGCGACGGCGAGACGCTCGTCGCGGTCGGACCCGACCAGGTGCTGCGCGGCAACGATCGGCTCGTCTTCGTCGGCGTCATCGAGTCCGTCGTGGATCTGCAGCGTATACGCGGCCTCGTACCGGCCACCGACCAGGTGTACAAGCTGACGGCGTCCCGGCTCAACCGCTGTCTCGTCGAAGCCGTCGTCAGCAGCACGAACCCGATCGTCGGTCGGACGATCCGGGACGGGCGATTCCGCAGCAGATACGACGCGGCGGTGATCGCGGTTTACCGGAACGGCGAGCGTCTCACCGGACGCATCGGCGATATCGCCCTCACCACGGGCGACACGCTGCTGCTGCAGGCCGCGCCGATGTTCGTCGAGCGGCACCGCAACAGCCGCGACTTCCTGCTCGTCTCGCGCATCGAGGAGTCGCGGCCGATCCGGCACGACAAGGCGTGGATCGCGATCGCGATCATGATCGGCATGGTCTTGGTCGCGTCCTTCGAGTCGTACACGCACATCGGGATTTTCCACGCGTCGCTCATCGCCGCGGGGCTGATGGGCATCACGCGCTGCCTCTCCGCGGGTCAGGCCCGGCGCAGCGTCGATCTGCCGGTGCTCGTCGCGATCGTGGCGGCGCTCGTGATCGGCCGCTCCGTCGAGACCACCGGGCTTGCAGCGGCCTGGGCCAACGGGATCATCGGCGCCTCGAGGGCATTCGGACCGTGGGCGGTGCTCGCCGCCGTCTACGGGCTCACGGTGATCATGACCGAGCTCGTGACGAACAACGCGGCAGCGGCGCTCGCCTTTCCGATCGCCCACGCGGCGGCGCAAGGCCTTGGCGTGAACTTCATGCCGTTTGCCGTGGCGGTCGCGATCGCAGCGTCGGCCGGCTTCGCCACGCCCCTCGGCTACCAAACACACATGATGGTGCTCGGGCCGGGCGGGTACAGATTCGCGGACTTCACGCGCATGGGCATCCCGCTCGACATCCTCTGCGGTGTCGTCACGGTCACGCTCGCGCCAATCGTGTACCCCTTCTAGGCCGTGCCCAGTCTTCCAACCCCTCGCGCGCACGGTCTTCTCGCCGACAGCAGCCGTCGCGACGAGTTGCGACAGTCGTCGATTGACTGGCCGTCGTGGACCCTTGCGGGCGAGGCGTTGACCGATCTCGACGCGCTGCTCGGCGGATGGCTGGCGCCGTGTGCGGGATACGTGGTTCCCGGCACGGCGGAGGACTGGCACGCGGCCCCCAACCTGCAGGTCTCGAAAGACCTGGCGGAACGGGCGCAACCGGGAACAATGCTGGGCCTGCGCGATCCCGAGGGTGTCCTGCTTGCAGCGCTGCATGTCGCGCAGCGTCGCGAGCTCGATGACCAATGGTGGCTTGGCGGCCGCGTGGAGGGCATCGACCTCCCGGCGCACGACGAGTTCACGGCGCTCCGATTGACCCCACGCGCCATCGCGGAGCGCCTGCACGAGCTCGGACGGCCGCACGCGGCCGCGTTCCTGCCCGGCGCGTTGCTGCACGCGGCCACGCGGCACGCGCTCGTCGCGCTCGCCGACCGGATGAACGCCGCCATCGTCGTGATGGTCCCCCACGCGGCCGGCGCCGGAGAATTTGACGGCGTGGCGCGGCTGCGGGCGATGCTCGTGTCCGCGCAGCTGCTGCCGGCGGATCGTTTCGTGGTCGCGATCGTACCGCTCTTTCAACGCGGGCAGCCCGACGTCGTTCGTGCGGCGAGGATGGCAAAGAACTGCGGCGCAGCGGAGCTCCTCGTGGAGGCCGGCGACGTGTCGCCCGCAGCTCTCGACGGCGCCGCAACGGATGCCGCGATCGTGGCGCGCCCGGTATCGCCGTCTGCCTACGACCAGGCGACCGGACGGTTCGTCGAACCAGCGGCGTCGAACGAGCGGCTGGAGATGCCGCCCGCAGCCCGCGACATCCTTTCGCGGCCCGCGGCAGCCCCGGCATGGCTGCTCACGGACGCGGAGATCGCGGCGTGGCAGCGCGCCTGCCCGCAACGCGAGGTGCAGGGCTTCACCGTGTTCCTCACGGGCCTGTCGGGCTCGGGCAAGTCCACGATCGCGCGGGCGCTTCGATCGCGGCTGCTCGAACGGACCGGCCGCCCGGTGACCCTCCTCGACGGCGACCTGGTGCGGCGGCATCTCTCGTCGGAGCTCGGCTTCTCGCGGGAGCATCGCGATCTCAATATCCTGCGGATCGGCTGGGTGGCCTCGGAGATCGTGCGCCACGGGGGCATCGCGATCTGCGCCCCGATTGCGCCGTACGACGGCATCCGCCGCCAGGTGCGGGAGCTGATCGAGCCGGTCGGCGGATTCCTGCTGGTGCACGTCGCCACGCCGCTCGAGACCTGCGAGGCGCGGGACCGCAAGGGTCTCTACGCGAAGGCGCGCGCCGGCCTGATTCCGAACTTCACGGGCGTGAGCGATCCGTACGAACCGCCGAACGATGCGGCACTCGTCATCGACACGCGGAACACATCTGTCGACGCGGCATGCGATCGCATCCTGGCGCGGCTCACGTCGGACGGATATTTGGGGGATTCCGGCTCCGGCCGGATCGAGCGGAGATCATGAACGGGTACTCACTGACACATCTGAAGCAGCTCGAAGCGGAGAGCATTCACATCATCCGGGAGGTCGCGGCCGAGTTCGAGAACCCGGTGATGATGTACTCGATTGGCAAGGACTCCTCGGTGATGGTGCGCCTGGCCATGAAGGCGTTTCACCCGGGGCCGCTGCCCTTTCCGCTGCTTCACATCGACACGAAATGGAAGTTCCGGGACATGATCAGGTTCCGGGACACGTTCTGCCGCGAGCACGACCTGCGCCTGATCGTTCACAGCAACGAGACTCCCGAAGCGCGCGCGCTCAATCCGATCGTCGTCGGCAGCAAGCGCTGGACCGACGTGATGAAGACGCAGGCGCTGCTGCAGGCCCTCTCGGCCGGCGGGTTCGACGCGGCCTTCGGCGGCGCACGACGCGACGAGGAAAAGTCGCGCGCCAAGGAACGCGTCTACTCCTTCCGCGACCAGTTCCACCACTGGGACCCGAAGAACCAGCGTCCCGAGCTGTGGAACCTCTATAACGGCAAGGTCAAGAAGGGCGAGAGCATCCGCGTGTTCCCCTTGTCCAACTGGACCGAGCTCGACGTGTGGCAGTACGTCCACCTCGAGAAGATTCCCGTCGTGCCGCTCTACTTCGCCAAGGCTCGGCCGATCGTCGAGCGCGACGGCAACCTGATCATGGTGGACGACGAGCGGCTGCCGCTGCGCCAAGGCGAGCAGCCGCAGATGCGGGTCGTGCGGTTCCGCACGCTCGGCTGCTACTGCTTCAGCGGTGCGGTGGAGTCCACGGCCACGACGCTGCCCGAGATCATCCAGGAGATGCTCCTCGCCCGGACGTCCGAACGGCAGGGCCGCATGATCGATTACGACGAGAGCGGATCCATGGAGCAGAAGAAGAAAGAGGGCTACTTCTGATGCTGCCGGAATCCGCACTCATCGCCAGCGACATCGACGCGTACCTCGCCCAGCACGAGCGGAAGGAGCTCGTGCGGTTTCTCACCTGCGGCAGCGTAGACGACGGGAAGAGCACGCTCATCGGGCGGCTGCTCTACGACACGCAGATGGTGTACGAGGACCAGCTCGCCGCGGTGAAGAAGGACAGCGAGCGCAAGGGCAACACCGCCGGCGAGCTCGATCTGTCGCTGCTCACCGACGGTCTTCGCGCCGAACGCGAGCAGGGGATCACGATCGACGTCGCGTACCGCTACTTCTCCACCGCGCGCCGCAAGTTCATCATCGCCGACACGCCGGGCCACGAGCAGTACACGCGGAACATGGCGACGGGGGCGTCCACCTGTGATGTGGCGGTGATCCTCGTCGATGCCCGGAACGGCGTGGCGCGCCAGACGCGGCGCCACAGCTTCATCGCGTCGCTGCTCGGGATCCGGCACGTCGTCGTCGCGGTCAACAAGATGGATCTCGTCGGCTACGACGAAGGCGTGTTCGAGCGGATCAAGCAGGACTATGCCCAGTTCGCCGCAAAGCTCGAGTTCAACGATCTGCGGTTCATCCCCGTCTCGGCGCTCCTCGGCGACAACGTCGTCGAGCCGAGCGCCCAGATGCCCTGGTACAAGGGGGAGACGCTGCTCCACTATCTCGACTCGGTGCACATCTCGTCGGACCGCAACCTGATCGACTTCCGTTTCCCGGTCCAGTACGTGAACCGGCCGAACAGGGATTTCCGCGGCTTTGCCGGCACGATGGCCTCGGGCGTCGTCCGCGCGGGCGACGACGTCGTGGCGCTGCCCTCCGGCGCTCGCAGCCGGGTCAGGTCCATCGTGACGTGGGAAGGCGAGCGGCAAGAGGCGTTCTCGCCGATGGCGGTCACGCTGACGCTCGCCGACGAGATCGACGTGAGCCGCGGCGACATGCTCGTCCGCCCCGACAACCTGCCGCGCGTGGACCGCAATCTCGACGCGATGGTCGTCTGGATGGCCGACGAACCGCTGCGGCCCGGCAAGCAGTACTGGATCAAGCACGCGACGAGCCTGGTGCCGGGCACCGTGTCGTCGCTGCGCTACCGGATCGACGTGAACACGCTGCAGCGTCAGGAAGCCGCGACGCTGCAGATGAACGAGGTGGGCCGCTGCCAGGTGACGCTGATCCGCCCGGTGGCGTTCGATCCGTACCGGCAGAACCGCGCGACGGGTGCGTTCATCATCATCGATCGGGGAACAAACGGCACCGTCGGCGCGGGCATGATCGTCGATCGATCGACGGCGCCCGAGTTCCTGCGGGACAACTGGGACGAGGACACGCTCGCGGCGATGCAGGCGGTGCGCCCGTCCCAGGTCACGCTCGATGAACGCAGCACCCGCTTCGGTCATCCGCCGCTGACGATCCTGCTCACGGGCCTCTCGGGGTCCGGCAAGACGACGGTGGCGTACGCGCTCGAGCGGCGGTTGTTCGAGCTCGGATGCGCGGTGACGGTGCTCGACGGCCGGCAGATGCGGCAGACGATCAGCAAGGGGCTCGGCTTCACGGTTGCGGAACGGTCCGAGAACCTGCGGCGATCGATCGACGTCGCACGCTTCATGAACGAAGCCGGATTGATCTGCATCTGCGCGTTCGTCGCGCCGAACGCGGCCGTACGCGAGAAGGCGCGGCAGGCGGTCGGCGCGGACCGGTTCGTCGAGGTCTATCTCTCGGCGCCGGTCGAGACGTGCCGCAAACGTGAGGAGGGCGGGATGTACGCGAAAGCGGATGCCGGAGAGATCCCCGACTTCCCCGGCGTGACCGCGCCATACGAGGCGCCCTCGAACCCCGAGGTGATCATCGACACGGGCACGTCGAACGTCGAGGAGAGCGTGAACCGGTTGGTCGAGGCGATCTGGAAGCGATTGGGACGGACCTGACTCACCGGTGATTCCCGTCGGCCGCGGCATGGAGCCCCGGCCGGATCGTTGTGGGGCCGGGGCTTCAGCCCCGGCCGGATCGTTGCCGACTTGAATCACACGCCCCGGTATCCTCGCTGCGGGCTGCCGCCGATCGCGAACAGCTTCACCAGCACGACGCCCGCGACGAAACCGCCGATGTGCGCCATGAAGGCGACTCCCCCGCCCGCCTGCGGTCCCATCCCCAGAGCGCCAAAGGCACTAATCAACTGATAGAAGAACCACAGGCCGACTGCGACGTACGCCGGCACCTCCGTCAGCATCCGCAACATGATGACGCGCACCCGGCGATGCGGGTGGAGCACGAGATAGCCGCCGAGCACACCCGAAATCGCGCCCGACGCGCCGAGGCTGGGAATGAACGGGTTGTCGCCGAACACGAAGGTCGTCGTCACGTGCGCCAGCGATGCGATGATGCCGGTGACCAGATAGAAGGCGGTGTAGCGCGCGTGCCCCAGGTCGTCTTCGACGTTGTCGCCGAAGATCCAGAGGAACAGCATGTTCCCGAGCAGGTGGCCAATGCCGCCGTGCATGAACATCGACACGAGCAGCGTCAGGTACACGGGGCCCGGCGTCGGCTGGAGCGGGATCGTCACCGCCTGGTCGCCGAGCTCGACGCGAACCGGTCGCGCGATGTCCTGGCCCGTGCGGATTTCCTGCGGCACCGTCGAGAACGCGTAGGTGAACTGCTCGTTCGTCCCCAGGCCCTGCAGGAACACGAAGACGAGCACGTTCAGGGCGATCAGCACGTAGTTGACGTAGGGCACCCTGACGCGGCCGGTGTTGTCGTCGCCGATCGGAAAAACCATCGTTCGAACCTCGCGTGCGCCCGCTGCGTCGCTCGGGCTGTCCGGGCCGGCTATCATCTCATTCTTTCAGGGTGCCCTGGGGCTCAGGGTGCACCGGGTGCTTGGGAGCGCTGCGTGCTCGAGCCGCGCGAGGGTGATCAGGGTGCGCGGGGCTGGAGGCTTGCGTGGCGTGCGCAGGGTGCGGCGATCACGGCAACCCGCGCTGTCGCTTATACCGCGTCAGCCGCCAGCGAACCCCCGCCCAGTAGAGGGCGTAGTAGCCGAGGACGATCCCGCCGGCCGCAAACGATCCCGCCAGGCCCGACGCCATCAGCCACGACGTGTCGTCGGCCCGATAGAGCCAGGCGTGCCACCCGCGCCAGATGCCGTACAGGATCCGCAGAGACACGACCAGCGTGATGCCGAGCACCAGCCACCGATTGGGCGTGTATTGGAGGCCCTGCGGAACGAGCTCCCAACGGCTCAGGATCAACCCGAGCACCCCCAGCACCGCGCCGATTCCAAGACCGACGAACGCGTATTCGACCGCATGCGGCAGCCAAAAGGTGGTCAGGATCGCTCCGACCACATAGAACGCGATCGAGAGCGACAGCAGCACCAGGTTGAGCGTAATCACCCAGCCGCGCGCCACCCGCTTCGCGGTGCCGACACGGTACCGCTGCACGAGCGAGAGCGGCACCAGGATCGGGAGCGCGAGCAGGATGACGATGAGCAGCAGCAGCGGCACCTATCCAGCCTACGACATTCGCTGCAGCGGGCATGGCGAGCCATGGGCAGCTCCGGGATGATGCTGTGCGCAAACGCTGGTGCAGACTGGACCGTTTCAACACGTGGGGGCCGGGCTTACTGCCAACGCCGGCCGACAAGGGCCGCGCGATCAGAGCGCTACGCTCGCGGGTGAGACGATGGCCTGTTGCAGCTACTCGCGGCAGATGGAAGGAGGCGCGCTCCGGATGGTGAACTCGGTCCCCTCGGGCGGGGTTTGACGCGGCATCGGTGGAACGACCTGCGGGGTCACGACCGTCATGCCGCAGACGATCCTGGTTTCCGCAGCCGGTGGGACGTCAAGCGTGACGACAGGAGGCGTGAAAAGCGGCCACTGCACGGTCCCACGTGGGGGCGCCTTTCTCAGGAAGATGCCCGGATCGATGCGCACCACCGCCGGATCCTGTACGGGCGCGACGCCGAGTACGGACACCAGACCGAGAATGAGGGCTGCGCTCACGGCGCCTCCTTGGACTCATAACCTAGCGCCCTCAACGTCTCCAACACAAGGTCCGATTTCACACAGCTGCGCATCGTGCAGCAAACGGCATCTTCCCGTCCGACTCTGCTGTTGACACGCCTGTCCCCCTCCCCGATCATGCTTCGGGCGTCGTGACCCTCCCAACCGGCGCCGGGAGACGAACACATGGATCCTCGGTCCCACGGCGCATACGTCCGTCGCCTGCTCATGGCGGGGCTGGCGGCAGCGGCCGTCTCGCTCACCTCGCTCGCCCTCCACGCCGACATCGTGGTACCACCCAGCGGAAAGGCACGACTGCTGTCGCAGACGCCGCGCGAGGCGATCGTGCGCGACGTGCTCCGGACCAGGGCGCCGCGCACGATCGATCGATCGATCTACGTGCCCGGCCATCTGGTGGTGAAGTTCGCGCCGGACACCAGCGAGCGCGCGATGTCGGCGATGGCGGCCGAGGTCGGTGCGCGGGCCGTGCGCCGGCCCTCGTACGCCGACTTCACCTACATCGAGCTGCCCGCCGACGTCGAGGTCGAGGCCGCGGCGCGAGAGCTGGCGGCGAAGCCGGGCGTGATCTATGCGGAGCCCGACGCGCGTGTCTTCACGACGTTCAAGCCGAACGATCCGCTCTACGATCTCCAATGGAACTTGCAGAAGCTGGACATGGAGCGGACGTGGGACATCAACCGCGGCGGCGAGTCCTCGATCATCGTCGCGGTGATCGACAGCGGCGTCGCGTATCTCACGAAGGGTCCGGTGGCTCAGGCCCCGGAGCTCTCGGGGACGAAGTTCGCGCCCGGCCACGATTTCGTCTGGGATGACGACGAGCCGGTCGACCTCGACGGACACGGCACCCACGTCTCCGGGACCATCGCGCAAGTCACCAACAACAACGTGGGCACGGCAGGCATCGCCTTCAACGTGACGATCATGCCCATCAAGGCGATCGCCGGCGAGTGGGACATCGTGTTCGACGCGCCGTATCCGTTCGGCGCGTCGACCGTCGCGCGCGCGATCCGCTTCGCGGCCGACAACGGCGCGAAGGTCCTGAACATGAGCTTTGGCTCGTTTGCGCCGAACACCGCCACGCTCGAGGCGATGCAGTACGCGGTCGACAAGGGCGTCTTCATGGCCATCGCGGCCGGCAACGAAGGCAACTCGGACAACGCGCCGTCGTGGCCGGGCGTCTACGCGAAGGACATGGACGGCGCGATGGCGGTTGCCGCCGTCGACTACGCGCTCAACCGCGCGTACTACTCCAACTCGAACGATTACGTCGAGATTGCGGCACCCGGGGGTGACGTCACCGCCGACCTCGATCACAACGACTACGGCGACGGCGTCCTGCAGCAGACGATGGATCCCGACGCGGTCGCGGCGGGAGTCTTCAACGAGTTCGGATACATCTTCGAGCAGGGCACGTCGATGGCGACGCCGCATGTGGCCGCGTTCGCCGCGCTGCTGATGGACCAGGGCGTCACGAGCCCCCAGGCGGTCGAGGCGGCGATCAAGAAGTTTGCGACGGACATCGGGCCGAAAGGGCGCGACAACGATACCGGCTTCGGCCTGCTGAATCCGCGCGCGACGATCCGCGGCCTGGGACTCCGGCGATAACATGCGACGCCTCTCATTGCTGATCTCCCTTGCGGGCGCGATGCTCATCGCGTTCGCTTCCTCGTCGCGCGCCCAGGAATCCGTTGCCGCCGGGCAGCCGGCGGTCAGCGCCGTGCGCGTCATCCGCGACAAGGCGCCGATCTGGCGGCGCAACCCCAGCCTCGTCATCGCCAGCGTCAAGCACGGCACGGTGCTGCGCGCGATCTCGCGCGAAGAGCAGTGGTACGAGGTGGTCGTCCCCGAAGAGGCGGGCGGCACCGGCGAGACGGGTTTCATTTACGTCGGCGCGGTCGAACTGATGCCCGGCGCACCGGAACCGCCGCGGCGCAAGCCGGGCGCGAGCACCGAGCCGGCGTGGGGCACCGAGGCGCCCGGCGCGGCGCCGCGCGGCGAACCGATCGCGCGGCCCGAGGTCGGCGTGCGCGGGTTCGGATCGTTCAGCTACATGTTCTTCCAGGCACAGGACAGCTTCGATGCGATCCTCGGTAGCTCGTCGCAGCCGTTCTTCGGCGGCGGAGGACAGGTGGTGCTGTGGGATCGTCTGTTCGTGAGCGCGTCATTC
>Ga0210061_1000073_pt1 | contig 11670 bp, 7 predicted proteins | sample MayberryNW_Catta_2_FD_184877 | JGI IMG/M metagenome (GOLD analysis project Ga0210061, IMG submission 184877) | Wetland microbial communities from San Francisco Bay, California, USA, that impact long-term carbon sequestration -... | ecosystem: Environmental > Aquatic > Marine > Wetlands ...
TGCCGTGTGCGACGGGCGGTCAGGGTCTGACGACCGTTCTCGTGCTACGTGACGAATCCGCACAGAATCCCGAGGTTCAGCACTTCCCAGCCGTGCTCTCCACGCTCAAGCAGGCGCACGTAGCCGCGCACGGAGTCCGGGCCGCGATGCTCGATGATGTAGACAGTCGCCCGCCTCTTACTGGCGTCGAAGCCCACTGCCGACACGGCGAAATGTCGGTCGGTGTTGTAGGTCGCTCGAACGAGCGTCCACCTGTCGCGGTTGCTAAACGGCTCAGCAGGCTTGGTGTCTAAGAAGGTGTGGGGCTACTGCTCTTGCCGTGGTGCTCTCGCTGGGCAGTCCTGCGCCGCAGCAGAACGATGTGCGGATCACCGTCGCCCGAACCGAGACGGCCTCGTCCCAGCCGAGCAACCCCGAGTTCGTGATCACATTGGAGAATCGAGAAAACAAAGAGCTGGTGATGGTGCTGGGTTGGAAGATCGGCATGAGGACGTATCCTCACGCCCTGATCTTCCTCCTCACGGATCCGAACGGGCGCACCAATACGCTCCGGTATCGACTGCCTCTCCGTATCGGTGGCCGAATCGTTCCCTATCTGCTGCCCCTGTCGGGCGGTCATAGCTACACGGTTTCGGTCGCGCTGTCTCAATACACAAGCCCCTACACAGGGGAGGGGCGCACCACACCGCCAGCAAGCGGGGAACTCGATCCCAACTTACCTCCCGGCACCTACACGATTCAGGCGATCCTGGAGAAACCACCGTCGCAAAGCATCAACCCCGACGTTCCCTGGCCGCCAGCGAACCTCTGGACTGGTGCCGCGTCCTCGAACGTGCTGCGGTTCTCCGTCCCGTAGCAGCGCCTGCTGCGCTCTGGACGGAACAAGCGGAACGGGCGGAACATGAGAGACATGCGCCGGGTCCTGACGATTCTAACCGTCGCGCTCCTGATAGTAGCGGGGGAACCAACTGGCGTCCGTTCCGCCCAGCGCGAGACCTGTGACGGCGTGGACGTCGTCCGGCGTCATCTTCTTTTCCTTGTCGCCTGTGGGCGGCCGCACCAGTCGGGCGATCATCGCCCAGCATAGCCTGATCGCCAGACGCCGGACGCCATCCTTACCTGAGACCACGATCCAGCCCGCGTAAGTAGAACAGGCCGACTGACATCGTCCTTCGTGCGATTGCGTCGGGGGCGGCCGCTGCTGAGGACGCTCGAAATCGACAGTCAACTGATCTCGCGGCAGCTCTCCGTTCCGGCCACGCAACTCGGGCGGATCGATCGCCGCGGGCCAATTGACGATGAAGGTGGAAAGGTCTACAGTCGCGGTCCCGGGTCCTTAGGTTAGCGCGCTGCAGGCCGCCTTCTGCCTGCCAGCGGGCCGGCGGTTCGTCCTGTGCCGTCCAGAACGACTCAATGTCGAGCGAGCGGATCAGTCCTTGTGAAAACGGAGGAAGAGATGCCGCATCTGAGGTTGTCGACACGCTGCGCCTTGATGCTCGGCGTCGCCCTCATTCTGATGGGCGCGACCGCATGGGCGCAGTCAGGCCGGGGGACGATCACGGGCGTGGTGAAGGACGCCTCTGGAGCGGTCCTGCCAGGCGTCTCGGTGGACGCCCTGCACGTCGCGACCAACGTCACGGTGGAACTGCAGGACGCGAGCGGCACGAGGCACCCCAAGGCGGACCAGCCGCTGGCCTTCCAGGTCGAGGGGCCCGCCACCATCGTCGGCGTCGGCAACGCGAATCCCGTCAGCATCGAGAGCTACCAGCGACCGGAGAGAAAGCCCTGGCAGGGCCGCGGCCTGGTCATCGTCAAGGCCGGGAATCAGCCGGGTGACATCCGCCTCGAGGTGTCGTCCCCGGGACTGCCCGCCAACGAGATCGTGATTCGATCGATCGCACCGCCGGGCGCTGCGACGCAGGCGCAGCCTTCGAGGCTGCCGGAGATGTACAAGTCGGTGCACGCCCTGACGTGGGTGGTGCGCGAGGTGGACAAGGCGGTCGCAGGCTGGACGAAGCTCGGGTTCACGGGCATCCGCGTCCTGGAGAATGTGACGCTCACGGACGTGCAGTACCGCGGGAAGCCGGCCGCATGCAGGGCGAAGGTGGCCGAAGGGTATCTGGGAGACGTGTCGGTGCAGTGGATCCAGCCGCTCGAGGGGTGCGGCGCGTACGCCGACTTCCTCGCGCGGCACGGCGACGGCGTGTTCAGCCTCGTGCACCAGGCGCCGACGCGCGAGGAGATCCAGGCCGAGATCGCGCGGATGAACGCGCTGGGCATCGGCGTGCTGCAGTCCGAAACCGTGCGGGCAGGCCGCAGGACAGCGCTCCGTACCTACCTGGATACGGAGCCGGAAGGAAAGTACGTCCTGGGGCTGGTTCACTACCCGGACGGCGCGGCACCGGCGGCCGCGCCCCCGGGGCGGAACGTCGTCCAGTACGCGTTCACGGTTCGCCAGCTCGAACCGGTCCTCGATTTCTGGGGACGGCTTGGCTTCGTCGAGAAGTCGGTGACGCACCCGCCGCTGTGGGACCTCAAGTATCACGATCGGCCGGGACAGTTCGACGCCGAGCTCGGCTGGCAGCGCCACGGCCGCGTCGTGTACGAATGGATACGTCCGCTGAAGGGACCCACCGTCTACTCGGACCATATGGACACGCACGGCGAAGGGTTCCATCACATTGCCTTCGAGGTCTCGGACCTCGACGCGGAAGTCGCGCGCTGGAACGCGCTCGGGTTCCCGTTCGTCCAGGGCGGCGCGTGGGGCGAGAGAGGGAAGCCCGGCTGGGGACGATTTGCGTATCAGGACACGCACCCCATCGGTGGCGCGGACGTCGAGCTCCTCTGGAACTACCGGGAGAGGAAGTGAGCAACCCGACACGGGCCGCGTTCGCCTGCATGGCCGTCCTGGTGTCCGGCTACAAGGTCTGGCTGAACCGTCTCTTGACGTTTGAACGTGTCGAGGAGATCGTCTTCACGGTGCGCTATCCGAGCCAACCGTCGCAGCTGACCCTCTACAATTTCACGCTGCGGGACGACGTGCCCGCGGACGACACCATCGACCGCAAGCCGGCTGATCGACCCATACGGACAGTGGATTCCCGAGAACTGGCCGGAGAGCGGCCAGAGCGAACGAAGGTCGCTCCGGCCGTCGCCTGCCTCCCGTTTGGCTTATCGGGTCCCCACCACAGGCGGATCGGTCTGCTCGAGCACTTGCCAGATTTCGGTGCGGACCATGCTCCGGGCCGCTTGGGTTTGCTGCATCAGCGCATTGACGTCACCCTGGGGATGAGCCTTTTTCGCGAGCACCTCGAAGTTCATCTTCGTCGGGTCCGGCCATCCGCGATACGTCGTAACGGTCGCGTACACCGGACCGTTCGATTCATCCCCGGGCACGGTCTGCGCGATGGCCGCCCACGACTGAATGGAGCCGTCCTTCACGCGCAGTTCGTGCATCGGCTTCCACTCTCGTTCCAATGTGAGCCACTGTTCCTGCTTCCCCTCGGGTACTTTCATGAACTCCACGGTCATATAGGTTGGCTGCTTGGCAGCGGCGGAGGCCTGTGCGGGCTGTGCGCTTCCCGGGGCCTGCGTCCAGACGGGGGCCATAAAGGCTCCAACGCAGAACGACACTACGACTGCTCCGGTCAACTGGCGGACAGAAATCGTCATCGATACTCCTTGTGTGTGGGCGCTTGGGTGCTCTCGGAATGCCTCGGCGAGCCGCTGGGGTCCGTGAGGGACGGTGTGCGGATGAGGGATCGCTTTCGCCTCATGGTTTCTCCTGCTTCACGGGCGAGTTGTCCGACGATGGGACCCCTGCCCGGTTCGCTGTATGCGTATCATCCAAGCGGATGCCCACGGCAGCCCGCGCTCCTACTTCAGGATGATCCATCGCGGCGAACACGCCGATCACCAGCCCGGTCTTCAAGATGTCATCGTCTGTTCTGCTCTATGCTCCCGCGCCGTCCCTTAGCGCGGGTATGTGTGGTCGGTCGTGTGGGGAAGCACAGGGACTTTAGCTGAGATCTGCGGGCCGCCGGTGTTCAGTTCTGCACACGACGGCGACGGAGCCGGGCTGTGCGCCCTTTGGATTCGTGGGCAGCCAGGAGGTCATGCCCTGGCGGGACCTCGAGACGCTATTCGAAATGAAGGGCGCGATGTGCCTCACGTCGGCGTCCATCTTCGAGTATTCGCAACAGACAGCGGCGGCCCAAGCGCAAAATAGCCACAACGTCATGGCTGTACGCCGCAGTGCTCGGCCTCGCCGCGAGCCGCATTCTCGTGGGCGTCGTCGTCAGGACAACTGCGTGTCCGACCCCCCGTGCAGAGTCCCGGTCGTTCGTCGAATCATCAGTCAAATCTGGGGACGGATCGAGCCCGCGTGGGACTGCCCATGGTTCGCCCATCGCTGCGGCCACACGCGGGCATAGGCGTGAGCGACGAGCGGTGCGAGCACCACTCCTGCCACGAGGAACAGCGCCACTTCCAGCAAGATCATGTCGGCGGTGTGGCGCAGGTCGTTGACAACGGCGACGCGCTCGGCTCGCAGGGCGGCCATCGCCGCGGCCAACTGCCGGTGCACCTCGTCGGTCGTCTCGTGGCGCTCGATGGTCGCCCACGCGAGCGTGGCCAAGCGCTGCGAGTCGATATCGCGCAGCAGGCCGCTGCGTTCGGCGGAAAACGCCGTGACAATGTCGTCGACCGCCCGTTCCCCTTCGGCGGCAATGGCTTCCATGATCAGGGCTCGCTGCCGGCTTACTTCGTCGAGGACAATCCGTCGCTCGCTCAGCGCGAGAGGCGAAATGCTTTCGGCGATTGCCGCCAGGCGATCGACCGCCGCGGCGCTCTTGTGCAGGTCGGCCTGCATGGTCGCCACGTCGTCGGCCGCCAGCAGGTCGGTGCGCATCAGGTCGACTTCGCCTCGTACTTGACGCGGCAGCTCGGCGAAGTAGATGCGCAGCTGCTGGGAGAGGCCGACGGCCAGGTCCTGCATGGTGCCGACAGACTGCAGCATGTCGCCGCGCGTCGGGAACTGTTCCGAAAAGCGGGCGATCGACGAGTCGCGGACGAACGTCAGGTCAGCCAGGGGATGTTCGGCGACGAACGGATCAATGAATCGGCGCTCGAACTCGACCCGTGTCTCAGGGGACACCGCGATCGAGCTCCCGATCTCCCGCATCTGCTCGGCGAGTCGGTGCGAGACGGCGATGACTTCGGGCTGGAACGTGCCGAACGCGCCTGCGCCCGCGCCGTCGCTGAAGAACTGCTCCATCTGGCGCGCGAAGACCCACGCATCGACAAGCGCACCGACGGGCTCCAGCCGAAAGCAGGCCTTCCGCATCTCGGGTATGCCGCGCACTCGCCAGAGCAGCGCGTTGCGCCGGATCGTTTCGTCCGCGGCCCGCCGCTCGAGCGAGGTGGACGCGAGCTCGACGTCGGCGGCGAACGTGACCGCGTACTCGTGCATGCGCCCGCGCAGCGATTCCACGCGGAAATCGGGGCGGATTTCCGGCCACGGCTGCAGATTTGGCTGGGTCGGTTTCGTGTTGAGTCCCGCGCATGCGGCCAGGGACGCGAGAGCAAGGCATGCGGCCGTATGACACAACGCGGCACGAGAGCCCCATCGACGGTGGCGCGCGCACAGAGGGATTTCACCCGGCGTGACCGTGTTGGACCAAGGGCCTCGTGTCATCGCTGCCGTGGCCGTGGCGGGATGATGGTCGTGTTCGAGGCCGGGGCCGCGGAGTGCGAACGGGATCCGCCGAACTGCTGCTGGCATCCTGCACGTCCGTCTGACGTCCGCTCCAGTCTGCCCACGGAATGTGACGCCGATCCCCGAGATATCGTGTGCCTGCGGGCACATCGAACGTGCGAGCTTCACCTCGCGGCGTCGAAAAGCTCGGTAATCGAGTGGCTTACCCGGCCGGCGGCCCACATTGGAGCGGTATCAGCCGCCGGCATGTGCAAGCGGCATTCCGGCACACGGCGTCCGTCGCGGCGGACGTCCGAACCATCCAACGCTCGTCAGCAAATCGCGGAGGCCAGTGCGCTGAGGCGAGGATGATCGCCAGCAAGGCCTGACCTCGCATCTGAGAGTCCCCTTCGCCCACGCGACGCGCGCATCACTTGCGCTGCAGCCGCATGTCACGCAGGGCGCGGACCTTCGCCAGAGCCTCCCATTTCTCGTAGTGCGTTGCCGCGAGCTGCAGGTGGGCGCGCGACCTCTCCGCGTGCCAGCCCTGATAGAACAGCGCCGCGCGCTCGTGCGCGAGCGCGCGATCCTGAACGAAGCCGCTGTTGCCGGCCGACAGAACCGCCGCTTCGTACGCCGCTTCTGCCCGCCCCGGTTCGTCGCGCGCACGAAGCAGCTCGGCCCTGATCAGATCGCGTTTGTGCGCGAAATTCGCGGGTCCGACGCTCGCCCACTCCTCGAAGGTCCCGAGCAGGGCTTCGGTCGCGTCGAGCAGCAGCAGACGCTCGGACCCCGTTACTTCCCGTGCGCGGGCCGCGCTGGCGAGTGCCCGATAGAACGCGAACTCCCACTCCGCGACCTGGCCCTGAAAGGCGGAGACAAGGGGCAGCGCCCGTTCGGCCTGACCGAGCGCCGTCTCGTATTCGCCGTAGTAGTAATGCAGCCGCATTCTGGCCAGCAGGTAGTACCCGATCTGGTTGTGATTCGAGGTCGCGCAAATCGACGCCAGATCACGTTCCTCGTTGTACCGATCGTCGGAGAGGCTGAGCCGGTGCGCGGTGCGCCCCATGAGCGCCTGAGCCACTTGACGCTCGAGCACGCAGTGAAACGCGGACACACGCACCCGTTCGCCGATGCGTGCCAGCTGACGATCGGCTTCCTGCACGACCTGCGGAAGCGGAACGCCGCTGTAGCTCAGATAGATGACGTGGGCAGCGGCGTTGAAGCACCCGTAGAGCGTGTCGTTCTCCTTCAGACCGATCCGCGCGCCGTCCCACGCGAACGCCGGATTGGTCTTCATCGGGTTGATCCAGTGGTTCACGAACCAGGCGTGCAGGAACAACACGGGCGAGCTGACGCGCCCGTACATCGTGCGATCGAGGTCCATCGCCAGTGTGCTGAAGGCGAACGCCAGCCGGCTGTCGTGGGTCAGTCCACGCACCAACGCGGCGTACATGCCGATGACCTTCGGCGCGTCGGCGCCGACCCCGTGCTCCAGGGTCAGTCTGAAGCACGTGAGCGTGCTCAGCGCGAACAGCTCCAGGTTCTGACTGATATGGGCGGCCGGGCCGATGAGCATGAGGATCCCGATGATCCGCGCGACGCGCTCATCGGCGAGCGGCTGGAGATCCGCGAGCTGCGCCGGACCCCGTCCGGCCATCAGCGCGCCGATGGTCTCTACCTCCGCGGCGATGGCGGCGCCCTGCTGCTCGCGAGATTCGGGCAGCACCACGTCGAGCTGGCGGGCAGCGTCCACGGCGGCCCGCACGGCATTCTCCGGCGAGCCGGTCGAGAGCAGCTGCGCCGCGGTCAGTAGGAGGTACTGCGCGGCCTTCTCGCTTTCTCCTCCGTCCTTCCACAGCACCGCCTGGACGTGGATCCATTCGGGAGCCGCGCCGTGCACCGATTCAATGGCCGCCGCCGCTTTCAGGCTCAGCGAACGCCGCGCGTCGCGATCGATCTCGGCGACCACCGCTTCGCGAAGCTTCTCGTGCGTGAACCGCCACTGATAGCCATACCCTTCGAGGATCGCCGCATTGCCGCAGACGACGAGCAGCGCGTCGAGGTCGGCCTCCGGGGCGGCGGCGCGCAGCACGTCGACATCGACCTGCCGGCCGATGATCGCCGCCACCTCGATCGTCCCGCGCGCCCACGCCGGCAGCCGATCCAGCCGCCTGCTCACGTACGCCCTCATGCCCCCGGAGAACACGTGTTCGGGCAGCATCGAGGGAGAGACGGCGACCGGACGACCCGACTGGTTCATCAGTTCCCGGACGGCCTCGATGAGGAAGAAGGCGTTGCCCTCGGTTTCGCGCTCGAGGAAGGACACCAGTTCCGGAGTACTGCCGACTTCCCGGCCGAGCATGCACGCCGCGATATCGCGAATCTCGTCGTGTTCGAATCTCGTCAATCGCAGCAGCCGCATCCCCGGGCACTCGTTTGCGAGCTGCGGGCGTTCGTTGTCACGGAACGACGCGATGATCAGCAACGACAGCCTGTCGGCCATCGTCGTCAGCTTCTGCACGACGCGCAGGCTCTCGTCGAGGAAGTGGCAGTCCTCGAGCTCCAGCAGGACGGGACCGTCATACCGGGCGAACAGATCGCAGATGCCGTCGACCAGACGGTCCTGAAACAGCTGCGGATCGACAATGACGTCCGGAACCCGCCGGGCCAGGGCGCGCTCGATGTCCGGGAACACGACCTTGAGGATCCCGGCTTCTTCGTCGCTCACGTCCACCAGAAGTGCGAGGCGCGGCACGCAGTGCCGGAATACGGAATAGGGCGCCTGGTTCTCCTCCGCGTTTCCGCTGAGCGCGAGGAGACCGCGCACCTGGGCCCGCGACCGGATCTCGTCGAGCAGGCGCGATTTGCCGACGCCGCTCTCGCCCCCCACGAGCCATGCGCCCCCGTCGCCCTCACGCGCAGACGCGAGCGCATTCATGAGGAGGGCGAGCTCCGCCCGCCGTCCGATCAACGGCGCCGCCTTCAGGTAGCTGTCGCGGTGGCCGGCGCTCTCCACCGGCACCTCCCGTCCGGCGGCGCGGGCCAGATCATCGACGAGCCGGTTGGCATCCAGATAACGGCGGTGAACCGGATCGGAGGACAGCAGCGTCTTCACCAGGGCGCCGAGGGCACCGAGCCCATCGAGCGGCGACGTGTCGGGCGCATGTCCCGGACGATCGGGACGATAGATCGGTTCGCCGGTGAGAATCTCGTAGGCAATGCCGCCGACCGAATAGAAGTCGCTCGCAGGCGTGGGGCGTTCGCCGCGGACGACTTCGGGCGCCATGAACCCCACCGTGCCGGCGACCGTGTCCTCCGGCAGCCCGGAGACGCCGAAGTCGAGGACGGTCACGTGGCGTCGCATCACGAGCACGTTCGATGGCTTCAGATCACGATGGACGATCCCGTGGCGGTGCAGGTAGGAGAGGGCGTACAGCATCTGGAAGAGCAGGTCGAGCTGTACGTCGAGGGGCTGCCCGCGCGCGGCGCGCACGATGGTCACCGGATCGTTCAGCAGCTGCATCGTGAAGAACGGCGCGCCATCGGCCTGGAAGCCGTAGTCGAGCACGCTGACGATATTGGGATGACGCAGCGAGGAAAGGACGCGGAACTCCGACGCCAGCGCGAGCCGGGCCATGTCGCTGATGTTGCTGGTCCGCCCCATCGAGGTCGCCGGCTCCAGGACGGTCGTGCCCTCGTGCTCGGACGCCTCGCGGGCGTCCGCCGATCCCGGCGGTACGGGCGACAGCACTGACGCACGGAGCACGCGCTTCAGCGCGACAATCTCCTCGGTGAGCCGGTCGCGCGAGCGATACACCTCGCCCATCCCACCGGCGCCGATGCGGTCGAGCAATTCGTACCGGCCGCCGATGAGATCGTGAATCATGCGCTGCGCTGCAAGAGCAAGGCGTTGGCGTGCATGTCGGGAGCGAGCGCGAGCAGCAGGAGATTGTTCTGCGTGATCGGATCGTGGTCCACCGACCAGGCCAGGTTCACCGGAATGTTGGCGACGGTCATGTTGGCGAAATCGGCGATGGTCTGAATCATCTGTGCGGGCTGGAGCCGGGACTGCCACATGTCGAACAGCACGGACGATGCCTGGTGCGCAATGAGCGTCACGGCCGATGCCTGGATGTTGTGCCGCGCGAGCAGCCCCGTCGCGGCGGTGGGCGCCACCGATCCGCCGAACTCGCCGAAGCCCTCCATGCCGGCCGTCGTGATCTGAAAGAACGGGTCGCTCCACAGCCGCTCGCGGCCGTCGCGCGGCGGCGTCTGATCGTACGTCCGTCCTTGCATGTACATTGACCCGAAGTATTTGGTCATCGTCACCGTGTTCTGATCGACCACCTGCCACCCGGCCGGGTCGGCCGACATCGCGACCACCGCCGCCCCCGCGCCGTCGGCGGCGCTGATCGACTGGACAGTGTGGTAGTCCACATGGCGGGTCCAGTTGCCGCCCACCGCGATGAGGACACGCCGGGCGCGCCCCGCCCGGACCAGGGCGTCGGCCATCAGCAGGGCCGCGTTGAAATTGGAGAACTCGTTGTTGAGCGGAACGACGTACGTGCGATCCGGCAGCCCGAGCAATTGATGCAGATGGAACAGCTCGTTCGGGGTCGCGTACGGGCTCACCGACGCGTACCCGAGCAGCGCGTCGATCTCCGAAGGATGCACCCCGGCGTCCTGCAGCGCGCTCATCGCGGCCGGCAGCATGATCGTCATGAGGTCTTCGCCGGGCGCGAGGACGGGCCGGGTCTTGTACCCTTGAAACGGATTGGCCGCTGGCGGCACGCGGGCCCGCAGCCAGTCGAAGATGGGGTCGTCGTTCGTGCGGCGATTCGGCGGCACGCTATAGCCGAGACCGATGATTCGAGGCTGCTGATCCGCCATGACTCCTGGCTCTTCCGCCGACCTGCCGCGGCTGCGATCTAGACCGGGGCTCACTTGCGTTGCGAATGGAGCGGCGGCCTCGAGGGCGGCCAAGGGCGGGCTGAAGCCCCGCCGCTTCAACACAAGTGAGCTCCGGGATCAGGTCCGCCTGCCGGGTGCCGCCCTCGCTGGCGGCGGCTCCTGCGCGTCGTGGGCGGCCGGACCCGGGTTCGCTGTGATCCATGAGGGCTTGCTCAGGCCGAAATGCGACTGCAGCACGATCTCCGCGGTCTGCAGCGCGCCCTCTACCCAGGTCTGGTTGGTCGAGTACGCCTCGCCGCAGACGTAGCAGGGAAAGTCCGCGACCGGTTGCGTCATCTGGTGGAGAACTTCCCAGGACTTGTAGCCGCGGTTCCAGAAGTGCACGCCGCCACCGAACGGATCCACCGACCAGTCCATGCAGGCTGCGTCGACAGGCTTCGGCGCGTCCTGGACGTCATGCATCGTCGCGATCTGGCGATGCATTTCCATCACCATTTCGTGCGGCGCTCGATGATCGCGCCAGTTCTCGATCAGGCGATCGGCCGCGCGATTGCCATCCCCCCTCACGTGGGCCGGCGTGCGCGGCTCGTACATTCGAACCGCCGGCGGGATTTTCCGAAAGTGCGTCAACCTGGCCGTGACCGCCCGTGCCCGCACCGCCCCGGTCGTGCCGGGAGGCGCATCGGCGGCGCCGCTCAGGCCCTCCCAGAAGTCGACGTTGGTTGCGTCGTTGTAGGCCATCAGCAGCGCGGGCCCGGTGGACGGCGACGTCGCCGCGCCGGGATCGACGGGCCAATAGTAAAGCTGACGGACAGGAGTATCGGTCAGCGATCGCCCCTGCAGTGGTTGCCGTTGCGGCCCGGTCACCGCATTCCACCAGGGATACTCGTAGGCCAGGAACAGTTTGTACAAGGGGATCGGGCGGACCGCGTTCAGCAGATGCGGCACGTGCGGCGCCAGCGAGGGATCGAGAACCGGGCCCTCGCGCTGCAGCAAGTCGATCGACCGGCGTGGCATCGCGAGGATGAGCGCACGCGCCGTCACCGGCGGGTGGTCGCCCC
>Ga0210061_1000074_pt1 | contig 11631 bp, 10 predicted proteins | sample MayberryNW_Catta_2_FD_184877 | JGI IMG/M metagenome (GOLD analysis project Ga0210061, IMG submission 184877) | Wetland microbial communities from San Francisco Bay, California, USA, that impact long-term carbon sequestration -... | ecosystem: Environmental > Aquatic > Marine > Wetlands ...
ATCCATCCTGCTGCGCACCGACCGGACGATCGAATAAGCGCGCGGCGAGGGCCTACGCCACTTCGAACAGCCCCGCGGCCCCCATCCCCCCGCCGATGCACATCGTCACCACCACCAGCTTCGCGCCGCGGCGCTTGCCCTCGATCAGCGCGTGGCCGGTGAGGCGCGCGCCGCTCACGCCGTAGGGGTGCCCTACGGCGATCGCGCCGCCGTTCACGTTCAGCTTGTCGTCGGGAATGCCGAGCTTGTCGCGGCAGTAGATCACCTGCACCGCGAACGCCTCGTTCAGTTCCCACAGGTCGATGTCGGAGATTTTCTTCCCCGTCATCTCGAGGAGCTTGGGCACCGCGAATACCGGGCCGATGCCCATTTCATTGGGCTCGCAGCCCGCCACCGCGAAGCCGCGGAATACGCCCAGGGGCTTGAGGCCGCGCTTCGCCGCTTCCTTGTCGCTCATGACCACGGCGGCCGAGGCGCCGTCGGAGAACTGGCTGGCGTTGCCCGCGGCGATCACACCGCCCTCGATCGCCGGCTTGATCTGCGACACGCCCTCGTAAGTGGTGTCGGGGCGGATGCCCTCGTCGTGCTCGGCGGTGACTTCCTTCAGCGTCTCGACGTTGGTGTTCTTGTCGATCACCTTCATCTTCGTCGTGATCGGCACGATCTCGTCCTTGAACCTGCCCTCGGCGCGCGCCTTGGCGGCGCGCTGCTGGCTGCGCGCGCCGTAGCGGTCCTGCAGCTCGCGCGAGATGTTGTACTTCTTCGACACGTACTCGGCGGTCTGCAGCATCGGCCAGTAGATCTCGGGCTTGTGGCGGTGGATCCACTCGTCCTGGGCGTGGTGCCTGTTGGCCTCGTTCTGCACCAGCGAAATGGACTCGACGCCGCCGGCGACGAACACCGCGCCTTCGCCGGCGAGGATGCGCTGCGCGGCGAGCGCGATGGTCTGCAGCCCCGAGGAGCAGAAGCGGTTCACGGTCATCCCCGGCACGGTCACCGGGCAGCCGGCGCGGATGGCGATCTGGCGCGCGATGTTGCCGCCGGTCGCGCCTTCCGGCGTGGCGCAGCCCATGATCACGTCTTCCACGTGGCCCGCGTCCACTTTCGCGCGCTCGAGCGCGGCGTGCACCACGTGCCCGCCCATCTTCGCGCCATGCGTCATGTTGAGCGCGCCGCGCCAGCTCTTGCAGAGCGGCGTGCGCGCGGTCGAAACGATCACTGCTTCGGTCATGTCGGAGTCTCCTATCCGTTGAAGCGCTTGCCTTCCTTGGCGAGCTTGACGAGCAGCGGCGCCGGCTTCCACTGCTCGCCGTGGTAGCCCTCCTGGAACCGGGCGATCGCGGCCACGACCTTGTCCAGGCCCACGCTGTCGGCGTAGAACATCGGCCCGCCGCGATGCGCGGGAAAGCCGTAGCCCGCGAGGTACACCATGTCCACGTCGGACGCCCTGAGCGCGATGCCTTCCTCGAGGATGCGCGCGCCCTCGTTGGCGAGCGCGTAGATGCAGCGCTCGACGACCTCCTCGTCGGCGATCGCGCGCGGCTGCAGCCCGTTTTCCGTGCGGTACTTCTCCAGCAGAGCATCGATCTCGGGATCGGGAAGCGCCTTGCGGTTGCCCGGCTCGTAGCGGTAGAAGCCCTTGCCGGTCTTCTGCCCGTAGCGGCCGAGCTCGCACACCTTGTCGGCGAACTTCGAGTACGCCATGTCGGGCTTCTCGTAGTAGCGGCGCTTGCGGATGTCCCAGCCGATGTCGTTGCCGGCCATGTCGGACATGGTGAACGGCCCCATCGCCATGCCCCATTCTTGCAGCGCCGCGTCCACCTGCTGCGGGCTCGCGCCTTCGTCGAGCAGCAGTCCCGCCTGCTGCGTGTAGCGCTCCAGCATGCGGTTGCCGATGAAGCCGTCGCACACGCCCGAGACGATCGGCACCTTCTTCAGCTTCTTGCCGAGCTTCATGGTGGTGGCGAGCACGTCTTTCGCGGTCTTCGCGCCGCGCACCACCTCCAGCAGCCGCATCACGTTCGCCGGCGAGAAGAAGTGCGTGCCGATCACGTCCTGCGGGCGCTTGGTGACGTCGGCGATCTTGTTGACGTCGAGCGTCGAGGTATTGGTGGCGAGGATGGCCCCGGGCTTCATGACGGCATCGAGCTTCTTGAACATGTCCTGCTTGACTTCCATGCGCTCGAACACCGCCTCGATGACGATGTCGGCGGGCCTGAGGGCGTTCAGATCGACGCTCGGCTGGATCAGCGCGAAGCGCTTCTCCATGTCCTCGGGCTTGAGTCTTCCGCGCTTCACCGTGGCCTCGTAGTTGCCGCGGATCTTCTTCATGCCCTTGTCGAGCGCCTCCTGCGAAACGTCGGCGATCACCACCGGGATGCCGGCATTGGCGAAGCTCATGGCGATGCCGCCGCCCATGGTCCCGGCGCCGACCACGGCCGCCTTCTTGATCTCGCGTGTCGGCGTCGACTCGGGCACGTCGGGAATCTTCGAGGTCTGGCGCTCGGCGAAGAACATATGCCGCAGCGCTTTCGACTCCACGGTATTGACGAGGTGCTCGAAGCGCTCGCGCTCGACCTTGCGGCCCTCGTCGAAGGGCAGCGTCACCGCGGCATGGATGCACTTCGCGATCTCGGCGGGCGCCGGGTTGCCGCCGGCGCTGTTCGCCGCCTGCTGCGGCACCGCCTCGAGCAGCGCCTTCTGGTCGCCCTCCACCTTGGGCGGCATGTCGCGGATGCGCCGCGGGCCCTTGCCGGCGGCGACCAGCTTCTGCGCGTAGGCGATGCCCGCCTCGAGCAGGTCGCCGGCCACGATCTCGTCGACCAGGCCGAGCTCCTTCGCCCTCGCCGCGGGGATCGGGTCGCCGAGGATCATCATGCGCGCCGCCTCGTGCACCGGGATGATGCGCGGCAGGCGCTGCGTGCCGCCCGAGCCCGGCAGGATGCCGAGCTTCACTTCCGGCAGGCCGAGCACGGACTTCTCCAGCGCCACCCGGTAGTGGCAGCCGAGCGCGAGCTCCAGCCCGCCGCCGAGCGCGAAGCCGCCGATCGCCGCGACCAGGGGTTTCTGCATGGAGTCCTGCAGGTCGTTGACTTCGGGCAGGTTCGGCCTCGTCATGGGCTTGTTGAACTCGCGGATGTCCGCGCCCCCCGAAAAAGCCTTGGCCGAGCCGATCAGCACCACGGCCTTGACGTCGGGGTCGGAGTCGGCTTTCTCCAGTCCCTCGGCGATGCCCGCGCGCAGCGCGTTGCCGAGGCCGTTGACGGGCGGGTTATCGAGGGTGATGACGGCGATGCCGTCGCGTACCGAATACGCTGCCACGTCGCTCATGTCGCGCAATCTCCTGGGGACGGGCAAATTCTACCCTCCCGCTCCCGGCGGCGGATAGTGCTTGACCGGCTTCTGTGCCGCACAGTAAGTTTTGACGGGAGGAGGGCTGACGCATGCATGGCCTGATGATGGACGTCCCGTTGCTGATCACCGACCTGATCCGCTTCGCGGACCGCAACCACGGCGACACCGAGATCGTGTCGAAGACGGTGGAGGGAGACCTGCACCGCACTACCTACCGCGACGCGCACGCGCGCGCGCGCCGCCTGGCCAAGGTGCTGCAGGCCCTGGGCGTGAAGGCGGGGGAGCGCGTCGGCACGCTCGCCTGGAACGGCTACCGGCACTACGAGCTGTACTACGCGATCTCCGGCATCGGCGCCATCATCAACACCATCAACCCGCGGCTGTTCCCGGACCAGATCGTCTACATCTCGAACCATGCCGAGAACCAGGCGCTGTTCTTCGACCTCACGTTCGCGCCGCTCGTCGAGAAGCTCGCGCCGCAATTGAAGACGGTCAAGCACTTCGTGCTGATGACCGACCGCGCGCACATGCCGAAGCAGACCTCGATCCCGAAGCTGCTGTGCTACGAGGAGCTCATGGACAAGCAGGACGATCGCTTCGAGTGGCCGAGCTTCGACGAGCGCACGGCCGCCGCGCTGTGCTACACCTCGGGCACCACGGGCAATCCGAAGGGCGTGCTCTACGGCCACCGCTCGACGGTGCTGCACGCCTACGGGGCGGCGCTGCCCGACGCGCTCAACCTGTCGGCGGCCGACGCGGTGCTGCCGGTGGTGCCGATGTTCCACGCCAATGCCTGGAGCCTGCCCTACGCCTGCACCATGGTGGGCGCGAAGATGGTGTTCCCGGGCCCGCACCTCGACGGCAAGAGCGTCTACGACCTGATCGAGCAGGAGCAGGTGACGCTCTCGGCGGGCGTGCCGACGGTGTGGCTGATGCTGCTACAGCACCTCGCGGCCAACAAGCTCGGGTTTTCCACGCTCAAACGCACGGTGATCGGCGGCTCGGCCTGCCCGCCGGCGATGATCCGCGCCTTCCAGGACGAATACGGCGTCACGGTGTTCCACGCGTGGGGCATGACGGAGATGAGCCCGCTCGGCACGGTGGGCTCGCTGAAGGCGAAGCAGGCGGCGCTGCCGAAGGAGGCGCGCTATGCCATACAGGCGAAGCAGGGTCGCGGCATCTTCGGCGTGGAGATGAAGATCGTCGACGAGGAGGGCAAGGACCTGCCCTGGGACGGCAAGCGCTTCGGCAACCTGCTGGTCAAGGGGCCGTGGATCGCCTCGGGCTACATGAAGGGCGAAGGCGGCGATCCGCTCAAGGATGGCTGGTTCCCGACGGGCGACGTCGCCACCATCGATGCCGACGGCTACATGCAGATCACCGACCGCTCGAAGGACGTGATCAAGTCGGGCGGCGAGTGGATCAGCTCGATCGACCTGGAGAACATCGCCGTGGCGCATCCCGCGGTGCAGGAAGCCGCGGTGATCGGCATCCGCCATCCGAAGTGGGACGAGCGGCCGATCATCGTCGCCGTGAAGAAGCCCGGGCAGGAAGTGACAAAGGAGGCGCTGCTCAAGTTCTACGAGGGCAAGATCGCCAAGTGGTGGATGCCCGACGACGTGGTGTTCGTCGAGGAGCTGCCGCACACCGCGACCGGCAAGCTCTCCAAGCTCACGCTGCGCGAGAAGTTCAAGGACTACCGGCTCCCGGGCTGAAAGCACGCCGCGTGCAGATCAGCGAGGAGAGGCTGGAGAAGGCGGTGCGCGCGGCGCAGACGCGCGGCCGCGACCAGAATCGGCGCCTGCGCTGGGTTGCATTGACCGCGGGAAGCTATGCGCTCGACACCGTGTTCCTCGGCTTGTTCACGGCCGCGGGAACCGTCCCGGCCCGGGTGCCCATGGCCTACGGCCTGGCGGCAGCGGCAATATGCGCGGCGACCTACGCCATGACGGCCTCGGGCTTCAATCTTCGACTGCGCGACCCGAACCTGGCCGGGCCGCTGATCGCGTTGGCCGTTCTCATGCAGCTCGCCGTGGTGGCCGCCGCGCCGCAGATCGCGTTTCCCTATCTGGCCAACCTGTTCACCGTCTTCGCTTTCGGCATGATCTGGATGACGGTGGGCCAGTCCGCCGCCGTGTGGACGCTCGGCGCCACGGCAGTCGGGATCCTGTTTTACGCGATGGGCGAGCGTTTTTCCATGCCGGTGTCCACGCCGCTCGAGCTCCTGATCGTGTGGCTCTACTTCTCGCTCATCCTGGGCCGTTGCCTGCTGCTCAGCGTAGAGGCGAATGACCTGAGGCGCCGCCTCGCCGGGAGCCGCGCCAAGCTCGCCGAGTCGCTCGACCAGATGCGCCAGCTCGCGAGCCACGACGAGCTCACGAAGACGCTCAATCGCCGCTCGCTGGTGGCGCGGCTGGAGCAGGAACGCAGCCGCGCCGAGCGCGGCGGCGAAGGCTTCAGCGTCGCCCTGCTCGACCTCGACCACTTCAAGGACATCAACGATACGCACGGGCATGCGATCGGCGACGACGTGCTGCGCGCGTTCTCGAGAATGGCCTACGGCGCGCTGCGCGACAGCGACGCGTTCGGGCGCTACGGCGGCGAGGAGTTCATGCTCATCCTCGGCGCGACGCCGCCGGCGGCGGCGCACGCGGCGCTCGAGCGGCTACGCGCCGCGGTCGCGGCGCGGCAGTGGGAGGAATTCGCGCCGGGGCTGCGCGTCACCGTGTCCGCGGGGGTCGCCGGGTTGCGGCGAGGCGAGACGGTGTCGCAGCTGCTCGGACGCGCCGACGCCGCGCTCTACGAAGCCAAGCGTGCCGGCCGCAACAGCGTCGTCGTGAAGGAGTAGCCATGAGCGCCCACGTCATCGTCGAGACGCAGGACCGTGTTACGCGCATCGAGCTCAACCGCGCCGAGAAGAAGAACGCGCTCAGCCCCGACATGTACGCGGCGCTGGCGCGCGCGCTGGAGTGCGCCGATGCGGACGCGCAGGTGCGCGCCGTGCTGATCCACGGCCAGAGCGGCTGCTTCACCTCGGGCAACGACGTGAAGGATTTTCTCGAGCTGACGCGCGGCCCCGCCGATTCGCCCGCCTCGGGTTTCCTGCGCGCCATCGCCGCGGCGAGCAAGCCTATCGTCGCCGCGGTCGGCGGCCCGGCGGTCGGCGTCGGCACGACCATGCTGCTGCACTTCGACCTCATCTATGCCGCGCCGAACGCGCGCTTCCAGCTGCCCTTCGTGCCGCTCGGACTCCTGCCCGAGGCGGCCTCGAGCCTGCTGCTGCCGGCGGTCGCCGGCTACCAGCGCGCCGCGGAGATGCTGCTGCTGGGCCGCCCGTTCACCGCGGACAAGGCGCTCGCCGCGGGCATCGTCACGGAGATCGTGCCCGAGGGCGAGCTCCTCGAGCGCGCGCGCGAGGCCGCGCTGGCGCTGGCGGCGCTGCCGCCCGCTTCGGTGCGCATGACCAAGGAGCTGATGAAGCGCGGGCTCGCCCAGGCGGTGCGCGAGCGCATGCAGGAGGAGCTGGCCCTGTTCGGCGAGCGCCTGCGCTCGCCCGAGGCCAAGGAGGCGCTCGGCGCCTTCATGGAGAAGCGCAAGCCCGACTTCTCGCGCTTTTCATGACCCTGGTCCACGAAACCGTCGCGGCGAACGGCCTCCGGTTCCACGTCGCGCGCGCGGGCGAGGGGCCGCTGATGCTCTTCCTGCACGGCTTTCCCGAGTACTGGGCGATGTGGCGGCCGCTGCTCGAGCATTTCGGCGCGCGCGGCTGGTGCGCGGCGGCCCCCGACCTGCGCGGCTACAACCTCTCGGAAAAGCCCGCCGCGGTCGAGGCCTACCGGGCAAAGCACCTGATAGCCGACGTCCTAGCGCTCGCCGCGCGCTACACGAAAGACAAGTTCGTCCTCGTCGCGCACGACTGGGGCGGGGCGGTGGCCTGGGGCGTGGCGATTCAGCACCCCGATCGCCTGCAGAAGCTGGTGATGCTGAACTCGCCGCACCCGTACCTGTTCTGGCGCGAGTTGTGCGACAACCCGGCGCAGCAGAAGGCGAGCGAGTACATGAACCTGTTTCGCCTCGGCAAGGCGGAGCGCGTACTGTCGGAGAACGGCTACGCGCGCCTGCTCGGTGCCTTTTCCGACCTGGACGAGGATGCGCGCAAGGCGCTCGTCGAGGCCTGGTCGCAGCCCGGCGCGCTGACGGGCGGGCTCAACTACTACCGCGCCTCGCCGCTCTATCCGCCGACGGCAGACGACCCGGGTCCGAAGAAGCTGCAATTGAAGCCCGAGGACTTCAGGGTCCGCGTGCCGACGCTCGTCGTCTGGGGCGAGCGCGATAGCGCGCTCCTGCCGGGATGCCTCGACGGGCTGGACGCCCTGGTGCCGGACCTGAAGCTGGTGCGCGTGCCCGAAGCCTCGCACTGGATCGCGCGCGAGCGGACCGACCTCGTCATCCGCGAGATCGAGGCGTTTACAATCGGGCGATGAAGACCGCGCTCAGGATCCGCGACCTCGAGTCCCGCGTCGGCGAGGAGATCGCGCAGTCGCCCTGGGTGGAGATGCCGCAGGAGCGCATCGACCTGTTTGCGAAGGCGACCGAAGACTTCCAGTGGATCCACGTCGACCGCGAGCGCGCGAAGCAATCCGATTTCGGCACCACCATCGCGCACGGCTTCCTCACGCTCTCGATGCTGCCCAAGCTCAGCGAGTCGACCTTCGAGTTCTCGGACCGCAGGATGGGCGTCAACTACGGGCTGAACAAGGTGCGCTTCACCGCGCCGGTGCCGGCGGGCGCGAGGATCCGCGGCCGCTTCACGCTCGCCAGGTACGAGCAGCTGGAGGGCGGCGTGCAGACCACCTGGAGCGTGATCGTGGAGCGCGAGGGCGGCGACAAGCCGGTGATGGTCGCCGAGACCATCAGCCGGCATTACTTCTAGCCATGGCGCAGCGCTGGAAACAGAAGCCCCCGCGCTCCAACTGGGGCGAGTTCGGCCCCGACGACCAGCGCGGGCGCATGAACTACGTGACCCGCGAAAAGGTGCTGCAGGGCGCGGCCGAGGTGAAGGAGGGCCTGTCGTTCTGCCTCTCGCTGCCGCTCGACTATCCGGGCGGCAACGCGCTCAACCCGCGGCGCAACCCGCCGCGGCTCGCGCCGACCTTGCGCGCCGGCAAGGCGAACTTCTGCTATCCGATGGCGAACGACGAGCCGCTGCTCACCGACGTCGTCTGCGACGACCTGGTGCTGCTCACGCTGCAGTACTCGTCGCAATGGGATTCGTTCGCCCACGTCGGCAGCAAGTTCGACGCCGACGGCGACGGCAAGCCCGAGCTCGTGTTCTACAACGGCTTTCGCGCCGGCGAGGATGTGAAGACGGCGCCGGAAACACCGGGCGCCGAGCCCTGGGCGAAGTACGAAGGCTCGCGCGCCGAGGCGCTCGGCATCCAGAACCTCGCCGAGCACGGTGCGCAGGGGCGCGGCGTGCTGGTGGACCTGCACGCGCACTTCGGCCGCGAGCGCAAGGCCATCGGCCACGACGCGCTGATGCGCGTGCTGGACAAGGACCAGGTCGTCGTCGAGAAGGGTGACTTCGTGTGCTTTTACACCGGCTTCGTCGACGTGATCCTGGAGCTGAACAAGAACCCCGACCCGAAGCTCATCCACAATACCTGCACCGGGCTCGACGGCCGCGACGACCGGCTCCTGCAGTGGATCACCGATTCGGGCTGCGCGGCGCTGATCGCGGACAACTACGCCGTGGAGATCATTCCGGCGAGCCCGTTCAAGCCGATGCCGCACGCGCTCATGCCGCTGCACGAGCACTGCCTGTTCAAGAACGGCATCCACCTCGGCGAGATCTGGTACCTCACCGCGCTCGCGCGCTGGCTGCGCGAGCACAAGCGCAACCGCTTCCTGCTCACCGCGCCGCCGCTCAGGCTGCCCGGGGCGGTGGGCTCGCCTGCGGTGGCGGTGGCCACAGTCTAGGAGATCCTCATGTCGAACGACCGGCGCGACCTCGTCGCGCAAATGAAGAACCGCGCCCTGATCTACAAGGAAACCTATGACGTGCTCGCCGAAGAGCTCGGCGCAGCGAAAGCAGAGGCGCTGCTCACGCGCGCCATCTACCGGCGCGGGCAGGCGATGGGCAAGGCGTTCGCGAAGTTCGCCCCCGCCAACCTCGAGGGGCTGCGCGAGGCCTTCCTCGGCTCGGTGCCGGGCGGCAAGGACATCTTCCAGCCCGAGGTGCTGAAACAAGAGGCCGCAAAGCTCGAGATCCAGCTGCAGGGCTGCCCGCTGAAGGACGCCTGGCGCGAGGCCGGCTTGCCCGATGACAAGGTGGCGACCTTGTGCCGCATCGCCGGCGCCGTGGACAAGGGCCTGTTCGAAGGCGCCGGCTTCAGGATCGAGAACCGCACCTGGACGCCGGGCGCGAAAGGCTGCTGCTTCCTGCGCATCCTGCGTGGCTGAGGACTGGGATTACGTCGTCGTCGGCGCCGGCACGGCGGGCTGCGTGCTGGCGAATCGCCTGACCGAGGACGGGCGGCACCGCGTGCTGCTGCTGGAAGCGGGGCCGCGCGACACCAACCTCTGGATCCACGTGCCGCTCGGCTACGGCAAGCTCTTCGCGCGCACCGACGTCAACTGGGCCTACGAATCGGAGCCCGAGCCGACGCTGAACGGCCGGCGCATCTTCACGCCGCGCGGCAAGGTGCTCGGCGGCTCCTCGTCGATCAACGGCCTGGTGTACATCCGCGGCCAGCGCGAGGACTTCGACGGCTGGGGCATTCCCGGCTGGCGCTTCGACGACCTGCTGCCGTACTTCAGGAAGTCCGAGGACCAGGGCCGCGGCGCCGATGCCTGGCACGGCGCGGGCGGACCGATCGCCGTCAACGACCTGCCCGACCGGCACGAACTGTGCGACGCCTTCATCGCCTCGGCCGAGGCGCTCGGCGTGCCGCGCAACGACGACTTCAACGGCGCGCGCCAGGAGGGCGCGGGCTACTACCAGGCGACGGTGAAGAACGGCCGGCGCTCGAGCGCCGCCACCGGCTACCTGCGCCCGGCGCTGAAGCGCGCCAACCTGCGCGTCGAGGTCGGCGCGCTCGCCACGCGCGTGCGCTTCGAGGGCACGCGCGCCGTCGGCGTGGAGTACCTGCAGCGCGGCGGCAGGCAGGCGGTGCGCGCCGCGCGCGAGGTGATCCTCGCCGGCGGCTCGATCAATTCGCCGCAGCTTCTTCAGCTTTCCGGCGTCGGGCCGCGGCAGCTTCTCGAGCGCCACGGCATCCGGCCGGTGCTCGAGGCGCCCGGCGTGGGCGAGGACCTGCAGGACCATTTCTACGTGCGTACCTTCTGGCGCTGCACGAAGCCGATCACGCTGAACGACGACATGGCGAGCCGGTGGCGCCAGCTCGGCATCGGCCTGAAATACGTCCTGGCGCGGCGCGGCCCGCTGACGGTGAGCGCGGGCTACGCGGCGGCGTTCGTGCGCACGCGACCCGAGCTCGCGCGCCCGGATGCGCAGATCTACTTCATCAACTTCTCCACCGCCAAGCGCGGCGGGGTGCTGCATCCCTTCTCCGGCTTCACGCTGTCGCTGTCCCAGCTGCAGGCGGAATCGCGCGGCTGGGTGCACATCCGCTCGGCCGACCCGCGGGCGGCGCCGGCGATCCAGTACAACTACCTGTCGAGCGAACGCGAGCAGCGCACGATGGTCGAGGGGCTGAAATTCGTGCGCCGCCTCGCCGGGACGGCGCCGCTCGCGGGCTACGTGGCGGAGGAGTTCCAGCCGGGGCCCAGGGTGCAAAGCGACGCCGACTGGCTCGCCTACGGCCGCGAGCACGGCGACACCGTGTTCCACCCCACCTCGACCTGCCGCATGGGCGAGGATGCGCGCGCCGTGGTCGATGCGCGCCTGCGGGTGAGGGGATTGCAGGGCCTGCGCGTGATCGACGCGTCAGTCATGCCGGCGGTGGTCTCGGGCAATACCAACGCGGCGGTGTTCGCGCTCGCCGAGAAGGGCGCCGACCTGGTGCGTGCGGACGCGAATCGTGCTTGACACCGCGGCCCGGTCTGCGAAAGACTGCCCCGCTCAAGGAGGAGACACCCATGCGTAATACCGGAATCCGGGCGCTCGCGGTCGCCGCCGCGCTCGCGGCGTGCGCGTCGCTCGCGCAAGGCAAGGAAATCAAGATCGGCGTCATCTACGACTACACCGGGCCGTTCGCCGCCGGCGGGTCGGTGCCCGCGGCCGTCGGCACCAAGATCGCGATCGACATGATCAAC
>Ga0210061_1000075_pt1 | contig 11597 bp, 12 predicted proteins | sample MayberryNW_Catta_2_FD_184877 | JGI IMG/M metagenome (GOLD analysis project Ga0210061, IMG submission 184877) | Wetland microbial communities from San Francisco Bay, California, USA, that impact long-term carbon sequestration -... | ecosystem: Environmental > Aquatic > Marine > Wetlands ...
TATTAAAGCTAGAGACATTGATCAACAGATCAAAGCGCAATGAAAGCATTACCCAAAACTTTCCTATGGGGTGTATCAACTTCTTCTTATCAAGTTGAAGGGGACATCACAAATAATGATTGGGATTTTTTTACACGATCGCTACAAATTAGCAAAAGGATCTCCACCATAACCAAGCCAAGCATATTCTACAAAGGAGGCACTCAAGTTGAATTACGGCCGGCAGGAGACGCTGCTAAATTCTGGGATACTAAATATTATAAAAGGGATTTCGATCTTGCCAGAAGATTAGGACTAAATGCTTTTAGAATAAGCATAGAGTGGGCACGTATCGAACCTGAGAAAGATCATTGGGATCAGGTGGCTATCGATAATTATAAGGAGATGATAGTTGCCATGAGGGAAAAAAACCTAATCCCAATAGTTTCACTTAATCATGCAACACTCCCTTTATGGGTCATGACTCCCCCTCAAGAATTTTTAAGGAGAACGGGTCAAAATTTGCTGCCACATCCACTAAAGGACCTTCCACTCGCAGATCCCCCGCCGTCCGATCCTTATTGGAAATCTCTCAGAGGTTGGGAAAATAATGAAACTGTTGAAAGGTTCATCAGATATGTAGAACGAATAATTGTAGAGTTTAGAGATTTAGTTGATTATTGGATCACAATAGGCGAACCTGTAGCCACAATAATTGGAGGTGGCTATATCTCAGGATTATGGCCACCTGGTTTTTTCCTCAAAGGGAAAAAAGCAAGAATTGTATTGCACAATCTCATCGAAGCACATGTTCAAGCATATAACAAGATCACTGCCCTTGACAATATCGACGCGGATGGAGATGGTCTTGCAAATAGAGTTGGTTTTACGCATCTCATGATGGAGATCGTTCCAGCAGAACAGAGCAAGATATTCGGTATACCAGTGAAAGATAATACTGAAGCTGCCAAGAATTTCAGTTATTTCGCAAATGATTACTTTATTAACGCGGTCATTAATGGTGAGGAAGATCTGAACTATCTGAACACACTTCAAAGAAGCAATAAGAATAGCAAGGAATTCATTGTACATGAGGACTGGAAAAACAAAGCTGATTTCATTGGTCTTGATTACTATCGCAGGGTCTATGTTTACGCTAATAAGATCGTTTCTTTAACCTCAGCAAAGTTTGTGGGAGGAGTCCCTATAAATGACCTAAGTATAGCGAACAACCAATCTCATAATGTACTAAATACTCTCGGATGGGAAATCTATCCCAAAGGTTTGTACAACGTGATTATGCGAATAAAAAATAAATGGAATAACATACCGATCTTTATAACTGAGAACGGTATTGCTGATAAACATGACGGGCATCGCGCTCCATTCATTGTGTCACATCTTCAGCAAGTCAAAAGAGCAATAGACGATGGTGCCCGCATTATGGGATATTTATTTTGGTCTTTTATGGATAACTATGAATGGCTTGATAATTATAGACCTGAAGGAAAATTTGGATTGTTTAGCATAGACTTTGAGGATCGACACCACGATGATTCAGACCTTATCAGGCATAAAACCAAAGGTGCAGAAGCACTTGAATTGATCATCAAGGAATCATTATCTCAAAGTAAAGATGGGGTAATATCTGATTCTGCAATAGCTGCAGCTCAGAATAAGTTCGGAATATTTACTGAAGACGGTTCACGTATAATTTATCCTTGGATGACAAAATGGAACAATGGATAGCTGATATGTTACACACCCGATCAATTGTATTAGACAAAATATAGAGACGCAATGATGTGAAAGCTGGTCATTATTACCTCATAAGTGTTTCAAAGTCTGAACTTCACTCCGTTTCAAGATATAGACAAGAAAACCAGCCAACGGTCTTGAATATAATCCTACATGTGACTGATCATTATTTCCATTCTATGGGTGAGAAATTAATGGAACTAAATAGAATCACTAAATTAGTTTATATTTACTCATGATAATATCTAATCTTCAAAAAACATATACATGAACACAAAAATGTCCACTATCATCCTGATAATAATAATTCCAGTTTTATTGGCAGTATTTTTCGCCTTTTCATTGTATTTCTATCCACATCTATATTTGTCTACAAGACAAGTGTCACAGGCATTACCAAAGATTATCAATGTCAATTTAAACAGTTCATCATTATCTGACATAGGGAATTTGCATTTAGGAGAATCATTTGTTGTGACTATAACAAGTGCCAATCTTGGAGATACTGCAGATATTCAAATCGCTTCAGTGTCATTTCCTAACATTACTATTAATATCGACGAGAACAATGCAAATGAAAATGAAATTGTAAGTGTATTACATCATAACTTTACCCAAAGTCCGGTCTTTATATCAGAAGGTGATGAAATTGGATCCGAATATACAGGACTATCTAAAACAACAATTGCAAAATACCCATCTATCGAATTTTACAATAGTGCATGGGCTACCAACGCTTTTTATGAAGCTCAGCTACAAGTAAAGCCAGTTTCTGAGGGAGATTTTGTTGTGTTTGTCAAAGTTGTAGCATTACCCCATACGACTAATTTATCACATTATCCTGCTGGAGGAATACGGGACCAGCAGCAAGAATTTGTCAATGCATATCATATAACTGTCGGAAAATAGATCTATGAAATTGAACCTGTCTCTAAAGATGTGGGCTATATAGCATAGACACAAGTGGAAAGATTCACCTAACCTAAGATGGCTAAACTCTTTAAAGAAGAATAGCAATTTGGTTGTTCTTATTCATGGAATATCCAATATTTGCGGCGTGAAATAAAAAGAACTGGTATATGATCTTATACCGATATGATAGGATCTGACCTTCTAATAGAATGTCTCCTATGTGGTAACAAATATGATATCTTATATGAAGAATATTGTTCACAAACTACTTGGCTGATGTTAGAATATCTGAATGCGATGTTTGTTATGGATTGCACATAATTTGTCGTTATAGGTCTTCGTAATACATAATTGCTAGTTAGTTTTGTTCCTTTCATCATTTGTAACAATATCAGATGTTTTATCTGATTCAGTTCTAGATACCTGGCAAGTGAGCTGCTAAACCGATCGTCAGCTTCTCCAGTATCCGGAATGTTTGGCTATCCTATGTCTAAATATGGTCAGCTCTTCCAAAACCACTAAGTGGAACTGTTACACTCAAGCCTCCTGCGTTGATGCTGATACCGAGTGAGCCATATATGACGTTGACAGTGGCGGCAGCCCCCAATGGTACCAATGCCCTCAACTGATACCTATTAGTACTATCACAATGGTAAAAGCCAAAAGATAATCTTATGTTAACGGCAATACCGATCAAGCTAAAAAAGATATTCCGTAAGCATATCTATTTGACAGTTAAAATTGCCTCACCGCTCTGTTTCGACCCGATCTCGAAGGCCTCAGAAACTTCTTTAACAAACACATACCTCTCGGCTCAGACGCTGAGTCGAAGCAGCTAATAAGCTCATCAACAATTTCTTTTACAGACGAGTCGGGTACGAGGTCTCGATCTTGGATCTCTTTTCAAATTCTGGAGTGATTCTTCGACCTGTCTGATAGGCACGTGCACTCCGAAAGACCAGCTCAGGTATCTCATGCCGTCTTGTACGACCAGTACCATATATTTCATAAAAGGCCAGACCTCCGATACCATGTTTGCGAAGAATTTTGGTCGCTGTGGGAACAGCTTCAGTAAGAAGGTAGATACTTAATTCCTTCACAATTCATATGACTAAATCATAAAGATAAAGTTAGTCTATAGCCATTACTTATTTTTCAGTATTCTTGGATACTTTTCTGATAACTCTCGACGTGCCCCCGGCCACGCGGCGGAGAGTGGGAAACAGTTCTCGGGACTAAAAGATGCCGGCCTATTTAGACACCAGAAAAGTACAATGTGCTAGATAGCCTGCTCAACGGTTTAAATATTAAGTTATTGCAACCAAGTAGGTTTCCTAAACTAGAATATCGGAATCAGTAAAGGTATGGAAACCGATCTAGCTTTGATTACACTTTATGACCGCTTGATTAGCTTCCTGAAGTGTTCCCAATTCTTTGCAACTTCTTCATTCCATGTTTCTTCAGTGTATCCATGTACTTCTAATCCATGCTTCTTAGCATTGGCTAGAAGTTCTTCTTCAGTTTCACCATACATTGTATGCGTGCATACGGGGTCGCCGGCTTCTTTACAATTCAGACTCAGTGTCATTTGGCTACAACCGGTTAAGTCTTGGTTGCTTTTATCTATTTATGAGAGATGAATTAGCGGATATAGACTATCGAGACCCGGCTTTATTAATTCTAAAGTCGATTCCAATTACAGGTTCATTTGCAATGACCCACGGGACCGTATCAGCGTCTTCTAAACTGATAGTGTTAAATTCAATTTTATAAAATGTTGGATATTGTCTATCAAAAGAAGAATTGCTATTGCACGTCGCATCCACAAGTGCTGAGCCAGTCATAATATCTAGTAATGATATGGTGCGACGTTTGGTCCAGTATTAAGACTAGCAAGCAATGAAACTATTGACACCGGTGGGTAGACAGAATGAGTCAACAAGAGAGCAGTTATGTTACAATACCAAGAGAAAGCAGAACACATGCGAACTAAAGACTATGAAATCGGATTCATTGTAGTTGCTGCTGTCGCTGTAATTACACTTGTATTGATCTCATTTGTCACACCAACCGTAACAGTAGCTGCACAGATCGTTTCTTATTTATCTCCACAATCTGTAGATGCAGGTTTCATTCCACTATCTATAGAAGAAGATTCAGACACTTCAAGAAAGCAATCTCAGCAATCATCAGGTTCTTTAAGAGAGAGTGCTACTGGCACAAAACCATGTGACCCAGAAGCCACAATATGCATTGTTGGACCAGAACGCCCAGGTACAGAAGGCAAGACAGAAAAGCGGAAAGACAAGAGCGATTTAACTCCGATGTTTTACGAGAGTCCAGAAATGATCAGATTATCAAAAGCGAACAAGACGCTGATGAGCAACAAGAAGATGAGCAACAAGAAGATGGTGACGGTATTGAAGAACGAGTTGAGATTGATAAGAAAGCACCAGTAATAATCTCAGGCGATAACGCATACGTTGTATGGTTCAATGATCAAAATATACCGAACAACAATTCAGAAGTACAATTTAGATCATCTGCTGATGGTGGGGTTACATTTGCAGATAAGATCAATCTAAGCAATACAACGGCTGCAGATTCTATTGTCACGGAGATAGCTGCATATGGTAGTAACGTAATCATCACATGGTGGGAACATAATGCAACCAGCGAAGAGCCAGTAGTAAGAGTAAGCACAGATAGCGGGGCAACATTTGGGCCATTGCTAAGACTAGCAACCAATGGAACTATCGGCGGCTAGCAATACTGAGGATTGCCATAATTTTTGAACTAGATGGTCGTACTATAACGTATAATCTAATTATTCTGACTGTGACCTATAAATTATACTCATAAAGTATAGAATAGCTAATGTTGATGTCTTCCTCTGGGATAAAGGCTAATGAAATTATCAAAAAGCTTATGGTTATCGAGGGTAAAAAAATAAATCTTCAAAGACTAAGCCCAGATTACAATTTTAGCATCGACGAGGAAAAAGCCGAATATGTATTAAAGCAGAACCTCAAGAAACGAATGTCTGAATTGCAGTACAGACTTTATGCAGAAAGAAAGAATGGCTTGCTCATAGTTTTTCAGGGTATTGACACGTCCGGAAAGGATAGTACAATAAGACATGTTATCAGTGCTTTCAACCCACAAAGCTGTGCGGTTAAAGCCTTCAAAGAACCAACAACTGAAGATTTATCACATGATTTTCTTTGGCGTATTCACAAAAGAGCCCCTTGAAGGGGAGAGATAGTTGTATTCAACCGTTCTCATTATGAAGATATTATCCAACCAAGAGTTCATAAAACAATTCATAAATCAATTTGGTCACAGAGATATAAACATATCAACGCGTTCGAAAGATGCCTATCAGATAATAGCATAAAGATCATTAAATTCTTTTTGCATATCAGCAAAGAGGAACAAAGAAAAAGACTCGAGGAAAGAATGAATGATCCCTCGGAGCAGTGGAAGGCCTCTGAAAGTGATATAACAGAACGAAATTCTGGAATAACTTGCATATCAAGATATTATCAACAGATGCAGTAACTTATGGGCACCTTGGTATATCATCCCTGCGAAGAAAAAATGGTTTAGAAACCTTGTGGTAGCCCTGATTATAGTTGATACGCTTGAAAGAATGAAGCCAAAATTTCCGAAACCGACCATTAATCTCTCGGAAATGACGATTGATATTTGAGCAATCTAAACCTAACGATAAAAAAGTTTTCTGTTGAAAATTAGTATGATATACTTTGTATTATAGTTTAGAAGGACGAAGGAAAATTTAATACGGTACCAATTACGATCGTAATTGTTGGTTTTTAAAACCTGGTTCTCATGGATTCGTGGTAATGACAAGATAATAATTGGTAACCTGGAAAAACAAGGTGAAGTTCTCGTTAGAGCAACTTCAGAGTTGGTAGCACTATTATCCAATTATGACAAGAATGATTTAACTCAAAAAACATCGACTATCAAGGAATTGGAACATGAGGGAGATAAACTTACTCACGAACTTTTTACGATGACAACAGCTACATTTGTAACGCCATTGGATCGTGAGGATATTTCTGGACTTGCTAGTTCTATAGATGAGGTTTTAGATTTTACTGATGGAGTAGCAGATAGATTTCTACTTTTCAAAATTAATAAGCCATCTCCATATATGCTAGATCTTTCGAAGATACTATTTTCAGCATCACAGGAGATCTATCATGTTCTCGGCATGTTAGGAAAAATAAAAAATTCACATAAGCTTATGGAATATTGTAATACTATAAAGAAGTATGAACATGAAGCAGACAGCATATACCGAAATGCTATCGCAGAATTGTTTGAGTTAAACTATAACCCAATCGAGGTGATTAAACTTAAGGAAATCTATGAAAATCTTGAGGAATCGGTTGACAAGTGCCAAGATGTAGCAGATATAGTGGAAGATATAGCGCTTAAGTACGGATAAAAGAAGAAGAACGAGGTTAAAAGCGTCATCATTGTAACACGTTCTCACTAGTGACCGAAATCATTAAGTTGATCAAACACCAGAAATAATGAAGATTTTCTTTATGCTTGAGGGAGCTAATGAATACTCGATATTGACTTTCGTAGCGATAGGTACTGCTTTGTTCTTTGACTTTGTTAATGGATTTCATGACTCTGCAAATGCGATAGCGACTGTGGTAGGAACCAGAGTTCTCAAACCTCTTCACGCAGTCATTATAGCCGCATTTGCAAACTTTGTTGGACCATTCTTATTTGGAACAGCAATAGCAACCACTGTAGGAAATGGGATTATTGAACCTGAATTTTCAACTGTAGATATAATTCTTGCTGGTCTAATTGGTGCAATAATTTGGGATTTGGTCACATGGTACTTTGGTCTTCCCTCTTCCAGCAGTCATGCACTTATTGGGGGTCTTGTGGGATCCGCATTAATAGTTGGTGGTTGGAACGCCATAATAGTTCCTGGTGTTGAGAAAGTCTTGATATTTATGATTCTATCACCTGTAGCAGGATTTGGGATAGCATTTGTTCTTGCTATGATAATCATATATTTCCTCAAGGATTCAAAGCCACTATTCATCAACCGAGTCTTTGGAAAGCTTCAGATCGTCTCTAGTACGTTCTTTTCTTTGACGCATGGAGCGAATGATGGGCAAAAGACTATGGGAGTTATAACAGCGTTGCTAATGGCTGGAGGGTTTATGAGCTCAGATGAATTTGTAGTACCCGCGTGGGTTATCGTCAGCGCTGCTGCAGCAATATCAGCTGGAACATTATTGGGAGGATGGCGAATAGTAAAAACCATGGCGTTCCGCATTACCGAGCTCAAGCCCTATCAAGGTTTTTGCGCTGAAACCGGAGGAGGTGTAATCCTTACTGCAATGGCTGGACTAGGGATTCCGGTAAGTACTACCCAAGCCATCTCAGGCGCCATCATGGGAGTTGGCTCAACAAGAAGACTTTCGGCAGTTAGATGGGGTATTGGAAGGCGAATTGTTTACGCTTGGCTCATCACTATCCCTGCTAGTGCGGCTATAGCATCTATTGTGATCATATTTATTCAAGGTACATTTGGTTAGTAACGTTAAAAGTTTTAACTTTGTTGATAACCTTTTCATCTCCCCCAAAAGGGGTTATTTAGAGTTATCCATGTTTGATTCCCATAGATTATTCTTCACAACATCTTTAATTCCATTAGCTTCCGCCATAGCATCTAGTATGGTATCAAAATCTGCTAGCCAAGTGAATCTCATTGGTACTCCTTCCTCTATTGGAATTCTACTTTGGTATTGATATAATAATATGGATTTATCTTCCTGTTCTAACAGTATGAAATCTCTATCCATAGAAGTGTCTGCTTTTAGTATGGGAAGTACAGGTCCTATCAGTTGAATCTCTGCTGCTGTGAGATTCATGTTCAGTCCTAATTGGGTATCTAAAAGAATTCGCTGCCCCGACTCAGCAGTGGGATAGATATGCCCAATCAAAGCGGAAGTGCTGTGACCAACTATAACTAACACTGCTATCACCAACCCCGGGAGCCTGAACAAAAACACAAGCATATACCAACTAACTCCATGCATATATTTAACAAATATATATCTATCAAATAACCATGACAGATAGTTTCTAATAAGCTGAAAGTCACATTTCACATAACAAGTAAATAAAATGGCTCACATAACTTCCCACAATACCAACACAGAACTCAACTTTTAACCTCTATCCAATGGATACTCCAACATGATGCAATTGCATACTGCAAAGAAAACTGAGTAACTCTCTCAACTCATTCATGACTTACTAATAGAAAGACTTGAGAATACTAAACCAACAGTAATTTATGATTAGAAACCGAGCCAGTAATTGAGGGAAAAACATTGATTGAGGAATGTTAATATGACTAGAAAAAAATAAGAATGTTTTATTTTAACTAACTACTACATTCCCTCCCATCCATGGATGGAATATACATACATAGCCATAAGTCCCAGGATTTTCAAAAGTAACTGTGAATTCATTTATTGGAGGTAGTCCAGGTGGAGATTGTCCTACTGGTAACATGACTCCCGAATTAATATATGTCTCATTTCCTGACATAGCATAATTTGAATTGGGCTGGAGAGGTGTCACAGTCTTACCGGTACTATCGATTGCAACTGGGGTATATGCTCTTGAATTCTCCATTACTACTGTCTTACCCTCAGTAATAGCAGTTGAGTTAGGAGGCAGGATTATCGGTTCCACATTCCGATTCGGGGTAGTAGACACTATCTTTGCATCATTTGGAATGTTAAATGGTACAGCCAATGGTGGAAACCAGTCCTGGTCTTTAATGAATGATACTGTATGTGGTTCTGCTACTGGACTAGGATTAAACCATGTCACACTTTCCCCTGCATTGATCTCAACACTCTGAGGAGAATATGTATCCCATAAAGATCCATTCCCACCAGCTGCGACCCTGGTATTGGTTTCAGAACTAGAGAATAGCACATTATCCTCTCCTAAAATAAGTGTGAGCGCTACTGCCATAATTAATATGGAACTTGATATGAATTTGTTGAACATCGAGGTCAAGATTTGAAACATGAAATATAAAGGTATACCAGATTTTCTTGTAGGAGAGTAGTTTGGTAGAATGAATACACATAGTTTCATTTTGATTATACTTAAGATATCATTGAAGGAAGGAAATTCAGCCTCATTTGCCTTCCATTGGAATACCCTTTCCTCAAAACATGCGAGGGGCAAATTAACTCAAGAAGGAAGAAGATATGAAATTAGAAAATGAAACTGTAGTTATGGTGTTATCCAATAGGGATGGCATAACTAACAAGAGACCATACACTAGACTTTGACAGTACAAATGTTTAACATTTGCATAGTTCCTATCTAGGATTTCGGCAATATAATGCTCACATAAATATCAAGTCAATTATTAATTGAAAGACCAAAGGAAAGTAGTGGTAAAAGCAAAATCATTAAAGTTGCAATTACAGATAATGGTAATCGAGTACAGGAGCAAGGTGACTTATTTGATTGGAGACATGAAGGTAAAGTTTTAGAAATAACTGTCGAGGAGGAAGATTACCAAATAATAAGGAACCATCTCAACAACATATGGATAGTAGATAATGTGGAAGAATTAGAGGAACAATCCAACAGAGTAGATAAGATACTTAGAAATGGTCTGGATAGTTTTGGAATTAGAAACTTACAATGTGTGTGCATTCTTCAAGGAGTCCATTGGGGAGGTTTAGATAAAACTAATGCCAATTAGACCACCAATATTCAAGCCAAATAAGCCTCCAACATTCCCAGAAATCCAACATAGTGAAAGACTGAAGAGAATGCAAAGGGCTCACGGGGATATTCATTTTGAAGAGCTCTTCAACATCTATGCCTACAAGTATCCTGACCAAGTGAGAAAAAAACTAAATACATTCTGCAGAGTCAAACTGTCAAAGGTAAAGATTTAACAAAAGAACATAGAAAGAAAATAAGCCTAGCCTCAAGGAAACATAATTATCATATTAAATGATTGGTGGAGTTTGTTGTACCCTTTTGAGGGACTAATAGGAGAAGGTCAACTGGGATTATAGAACATAACTATGATTAAGATTACAGTGGCTATCAAGACAAGGATGGTGAATTTTTTTATATTGTGGCTTTTAATGTCTAAATGTCACACCACTATTAGTCAGCCTTCCTTATTAGAATTTCCTAATGATTAATGACATAAAATAGAATGGTATATGAGTATACAAGTTGACTAAACTATTGAGACTTATCATATAATGTAAACAGAGAAACTATATCGATTGCCTATTCGACTGCATGGTTATTAGGTTCCATCATTCAATCGGAGATATTGCATAAGAAAACTGACAATTGCCAACACCCAAAACATAAAGAATACCTAGTAGCATTTCTGAAGAATTATCCAACTGCAAATAAGGACTCCGCTGCTGCAGTTGAGGTCCGATATTAATTCTACCACTCCAGTTAAGACCTGTCCACAGGCAGCATTTGTGGTGGCTGCGTCTATTAGTGATAACAAATCCAGTTCTTGTAATGTAGATGGCGAAGTAGAAGAGTCAGGAGAGGAAACGTTATCACTATCGGTAGCTATATTACCTATATTCATGCCTTGGCGAGTTGATAATGATTACAATGATAGCGTCGATAATCACTGTTTTTAATACTGTCAATACCAATATCGTCATACTCTTCTCCCCCCCTTCTTTAGCGGCTGCTACCAATTATGTATTCATTGCGGCGCTGAAAGTCAATAGCGTTGTCATTATGGATATCATAGTTATGGATGAAAAAGTATTGCTACTATTATTTTTATTCTCTTTTAGATTTTTTCATTCTTATTCAAAAGTCACTGGTGAACAAATTATATATGTAGAAATGACTACTTT
>Ga0210061_1000076_pt1 | contig 11588 bp, 21 predicted proteins | sample MayberryNW_Catta_2_FD_184877 | JGI IMG/M metagenome (GOLD analysis project Ga0210061, IMG submission 184877) | Wetland microbial communities from San Francisco Bay, California, USA, that impact long-term carbon sequestration -... | ecosystem: Environmental > Aquatic > Marine > Wetlands ...
GTTCCTGGAGGGAGCGTAGGGGGAGTGTCATAGGCAGTCAGTTATCAGTTGTCAGTTATCAGTTATCAGTTGTCAGTCGCCAGTGGCTTCTGACGGGCGATGACTGGCCGCCGACCTCCGGCACTGAACACTGAGAACTGAGAACTGATAACTGAGCACTGACCACTACGAAATCGACATGCCTATTCGCACTTATAAGCCAACCTCGGCCGGCCGCCGATTCCAGACCGTGCAGGTGTTCGACGAGATCACGGCCACCGAGCCGTATCGTCCGCTCACCGAGCCGCTGAAGAAGTCTGGCGGCCGCAACAATCGCGGCGAGCTGACGTCGTGGTGGCGCGGCGGCGGCCACAAGCGGCTGTACCGCGTGATCGACTTCAAGCGGGACAAGAAGGACATCCCGGCGAAGGTGTCGACGATCGAGTACGACCCGAACCGTTCGGCGCGGATTGCGCTCGTCACTTATGCGGATGGCGAGAAGCGCTACATCCTGCAGCCGGCCGGCGTCAAGGTCGGCGACACGATCGTCGCGGGCGCGAGCGTCGACATCCTGCCGGGCAACTGCCTGCCGCTCAAGAACATTCCGCTCGGCACGCAGATCCACAACGTGGAGCTCCGGCCGGGCAAGGGCGGACAGATTGCGCGCAGCGCGGGATCGTCGGTCCAGCTGGTTGCCAAGGAAGGCGAATACGCGTCGCTCAAGATGCCGTCGGGCGAGATCCGTCGGATCAATCTCGAGTGCGTGGCGACGATCGGACAGGTCGGCAACATCGATCACGAGAACGTCTCGGTCGGCAAGGCCGGCCGGAGCCGCTGGCTGGGCAAGCGCCCGCACGTGCGCGGCGTCGCGATGAACCCGGTCGATCACCCGCTCGGCGGCGGCGAGGGCAAGACCTCGGGCGGCCGCCATCCCGTCTCGCCCTGGGGCCAGCCGACCAAGGGGTTCAAGACGCGGAACAACAAGACGACGGACAAGTTCATCGTCAACCGCAGGAAGAAGTAATGAATCGTTCACGGTTCACGGTTCACGGTTCGCGGTTCCCGGTTGTGATTGGAACCGCGAACGCTCGACTGTGAACTGTGAACCGTGCACTGTGAACTCGATATGAGCAGATCACTCAAAAAGGGCCCCTTCGTCGACACCTCGCTGCTCGAGAAGGTGGAGACGATGAACCGGGCGGGGGAGAAGAAGGTCATCAAGACCTGGTCGCGGCGGTCGACGGTGATTCCCGAGATGGTCGGGCACACGCTCGCGGTGCACAACGGCCGGAAGTTCATCCCGGTGTACCTGACCGAGAACATGGTCGGGCACAAGCTCGGGGAATTCGCGCCGACGCGCACCTTCAAAGGCCACACGACCAAGACCGAGAAGGCCGCCTCGCCGGCAGGCAAGCCGGCCGGGAGCTAAGTCATGCTGGAAGCGCACGCCACGGCGAAGTACGTCCGCACCTCCGCGCAGAAGGCGGGGCTGGTGATGGACCTGATTCGCGGACGCGACGTGAACCAGGCGCTGGCAACGCTGCAGTTCGCGCGGAAGAGCGTCGCACACGACATCGAGAAGGTGCTGCGATCGGCCATCGCGAACGCGCAGCAGAAGGACGGCTTCGGCGGCGACGTCGAGCGGCTGTTCGTCTTGGCGTGCTACGCGAACCAGGGGCCGTCGATGAAGCGGGTGCGTCCGGCCCCGATGGGCCGTGCGTTCCGCGTCATCAAGCGCACGGCGCACCTGACGGTGCGCGTCGCCGAACGGCCGGTGAAGGTGAAGGCCGCTGGATCGGCCGCACCGGCGCGCGGCGCCCGCAAGCGCGCGGGCGTCAAGCAGGCCGCACGGCCGAAGGCGGCCAGGCCGCAGAAGGCAGGGGAGTAATGGGCCAGAAGGTTCACCCGTACGGGTTCCGCCTCGGGTTCAACAAGACGTGGCGATCGCGGTGGTACTCCGATCGCGACTACGCGAAGCTGCTCCACGAGGATCTCAAGCTGCGCGAGACGCTCAAGCGGCGCTTCTCGCACGCCGGCGTGTCGAAGATCGAGACCGAGCGCGCGGCCAACAAGCTGAAGATCGACATCCACACCTCGCGGCCCGGCATCATCATCGGCCGCAAGGGGACGGAGGTCGACAAGCTGAAACAGGAGATCCAGAAGCGCACGAGCCGCGAGGTCTTCATCAACATCCAGGAGATCCAGAAGCCGGAGCTCGACGCGCAGCTCATCGCCGAGTCGGTGGCCATGCAGCTCGAAAAGCGCGTGGCGTTCCGGCGGGCGATGCGCAAGGCCGTCGAATCGGCGCTGCGATTCGGCGCGCGCGGAATCAAGGTGCGGGTGTCGGGCCGGCTGAACGGCGCCGAGATCGCGCGATCCGAGTGGTACCTGCACGGGCAGCTCCCGCTCCAGACGCTGCGCGCGGACATCGACTACGGCTTTGCCGAAGCCAACACCACCTACGGCCAGATTGGCGTGAAGGTCTGGTTGAACAAGGGCGAGCGGCTTCGCCCCCGCACGGGACGCGAAGAAGAGTACCGCGAGCGCGACCGCGGCCCGCGCCGGCCGATGGGACGGGCGTAAGCGTAACAGGGCTACCGGCTACGGGCTACCGGCGGTGGGCATCGTTTGGGCTGCGGGCCCTGTCACGGCCCGAAGTCGGATGCCGGAAGCCCGGGGCCGATCAGCGTTAGAGGTCCAGCATCATGTTGATGCCGAAGAAGGTCAAGTACCGGAAGCAGCAGCGCGGGCGGATGCGCGGCAAGGCGTGGCGCGGGTCCGACGTGTCGTTCGGCGACTTCGGGCTGAAGGCGCTCGAGCCCTGCTGGCTGACCGACCGGCAGATCGAGGCGGCGCGCATCGCGATGACGCGCTTCATCAAGCGCGGCGGCAAGATCTGGGTGCGCGTGTTCCCGGACAAGCCGATCACGAAGAAGCCGCAGGAAACCCGCATGGGCAAGGGCAAGGGCGCGCCCGAGCAGTGGGTGTGCGTCGTCCGTCCGGGCCGGATCATGTTCGAGATGGAAGGCGTGAGCGAGACCGACGCGCGGCGTGCGATGCAGCTGGCGGCGGCCAAGCTGCCCATCAAGACGAAGTTCGCCACGCGATTCGCTGAGGAGCGCGCGTCATGAGCAAGGCGATGAGCGAGCTGCGCGACCTGAGCGTCGACGAGCTCCGCATCCGCGAGCACGACCTCGACGATCAGCTGTTCCGGCTGCGGATCCAGAAGTCGCTGGGGCAGCTCGAGACGCCGCTCAAGGTGCGGGACGTCCGGCGCACGCTGGCGAGGGTGAAGACGCTGCTGCGGGAAAGACAGCCCTAGTTCACCGTTCGCTGTTCACCGTTCACGGTTGAGTCGACTGCGAACCGTGAACCGCGAATCGTGAACCACAGGATTTCAGTAATGAGCGCAAAGTCAGAAAAGGTCGGCGTCGTCGTGAGCGACAAGATGGACAAGGGCTGCGTCGTCGCCGTCGAGCGGCAGGTGCGCCACGGGGTCTACGGCAAGACGCAGCGCCGCACCTCGAAGTTCATGGCGCACGACGAGGAGAACGTCGCGAAGGCTGGCGACGAGGTCGCGATCGTCGAAACGCGGCCGGTGAGCCGTCGCAAGCGATGGATCGTCACGCGCGTCGTCCGGAAGGCCCTGCAGGTCTAGGAATGACGAATGGAGAATGTCGACTGACGAATGGCGGTGACGGCCGCTACGTGCCGGCCGCCCCTCGTTCTTCATTCGACATGCTTCATTCCTCGTTCCCGAGAGGGATGCCATGATTCAGATGCGATCGATCCTCGACGTCGCCGACAACTCCGGCGCGCGGAAGATCTCGGTCATCAATCCGATTGGTGGATCGACCGGCCGGTACGCGCGGCTCGGCGACATCATCACCGCCTCGGTGAAGGAAGCCTCGCCCGACGGCAACGTGAAGAAGGGCCAGGTGGTGAAGGCCGTCATCGTGCGGACGCGCAAGGAGCAGCGCCGCCGCGACGGCAGCTACATCCGCTTCGATCGGAACGCCGCGGTGCTCGTCAACGATCAGGGTGAGCCACTCGGCACGCGCGTGTTCGGGCCGGTCGCCCGGGAGCTGCGCGAGCGGAAGTTCATGAAGATCATCTCGCTCGCGCCTGAAGTGCTTTAGATAACCAGGGGCTTCCGGCCGCCGGCTTCCGGCTGCCGGCCGTGTCAGGGCCTCGGGCCGATTCTGGCCCGGAGCCCGGAGCCCGTAGTCCGTAGCCCGAAGAAGATATGTCTCGTCTCCAAACCCCCATTCGGCGCAACGACAACGTTGTCGTGACCACCGGCAAGGATGCCGGCAAGCGCGGGCGCGTGCTGAAGGTGCTGCCCGCCCGGAACCGGCTCGTCGTCGAGGGCGTGAACCTGATCAAGCGGCACACGAAGCCGAACCCGGGCCGCAATATCCGGGGCGGCGTGGTGCAGCGCGAAGCATCGCTCCACGCCAGCAACGTGCAGCTCGTGTGCCCCGACTGCGGCGAGAAGACCCGCGTCGGCCACCGGGTGGTCGGCGACCGCAAGGTCCGCGTCTGCCGCAAGTGCGAGGGAGTGGTGGACAAATGAGCCGCCTGAAAGAGAAGTACGTCAAGGAAGTCGTGCCGGCCCTCGCTCGGGAGTTCGGCTACAAGAACGTCATGGCCATCCCGAAGATCGAAAAGGTGGTCGTGAACATGGGCCTCGGCGAGGCGACCTCGAACGCGAAGGTAATCGACGTGGCCACCGACGAGCTCGCCCGCATCACCGGCCAGAAGCCCGTCGTCCGCCGGGCGAAGAAGTCGATCGCGCAGTTCAAGGTGCGGCAGGGCATGCCGGTCGGCGCCTCGGTGACCCTCCGCGGCGAGCGGATGTACGAGTTCCTCGATCGGCTGGTCGCGATCGCGCTGCCCCGCGTCCGCGACTTCCGGGGGATCTCGCCGAAGGGCTTCGACGGCCGCGGCAATTACACGCTCGGCCTGCGCGACCAGCTGCTGTTTCCCGAGATCGACTACATGAAGGTCGACAAGGCGCGCGGGATGAACGTGTCGGTCGTGACGACGGCGAAGACCGACGAAGAGTGCAGGAAGCTGCTCCAGCTGATCGGCATGCCGTTCAGGGCAGCGTAGGACGGAAACAGCTGATTGCTGATAGCTGATCGCTGATAGCTACACGGAACAGAACAATGGCCACCACCGCGAAGATTGCGAAGGAAGAGAAGACGCCGAAGTTCAAGATCCGGCTGCGGAACCGCTGCCGTATCTGCGGGCGTCCGCGCGGCTACATCCGCAAGTTCGACCTCTGCCGCCTCTGCTTCCGCAAGCGCGCGCTCGAAGGCGACATCACGGGTGTGACCAAGAGCAGCTGGTGATTGGGTTCACGGTTCACAGTTCACGGTTCACGGTTGCGCCGTGACGCGACCGCGAACCGTGAACCGCGAACCGCGAACTGATTGCAGGTAGAGACACATGACCGACCCGATTGCAGACATGCTGACGCGGATTCGCAACGCCGTGCATTCGAAGCACGTGCGGGTGGACCTGCCGGCCTCGAAACTGAAGGCCGAGATCGCGCGCATTCTCCAGGACGAGGGCTATATCCTCGGGTTCAAGCTCGTCGACGAGCCGGGCCCGAAGGGCACCGCGCCCCGCCCGATGATCCGGCTGTTCCTCAAGTACGGCCCCCACGGCGAGCGCGTGATCTCGGGCCTCGAACGCATCAGCCGTCCCGGGCGCCGGGTCTACTTCGGCCGCGGCGACGTGCCGGCGGTGCTCGGCGGCCTCGGCACCAGCATCCTGACCACCTCGCGCGGCGTGATGAGCGGCCGCGAAGCGGTCAGGGCCGGCGTCGGCGGCGAAGTGCTGTGTAACGTGTGGTAAGTCGTCGTTTGCCGTTCACGGTTCGCCGTTGTGAGGACGCCCGAGCGCATCACATCCCGCGAACCGGCGCGAACCGCGAACCGCGAACCGTGAAACTGAGGAATCAGGCATGTCCCGTATCGGAAAGAAGCCCATCGCGCTGCCGAAGGGCGTGAGCGTACAGATGGCGGGCCAGGCGGTCGAGGTGAAGGGGCCCAAGGGCTCGATGCGCCAGGTGCTCCCGCCCGGGCTCACGCTCGAGATCTCGCCGACCGAGATCAAGGCCGGTCTCGCGTCCGATGATGGCGAGCTGCGGAAGTTCCACGGCCTCGGACGCACGCTCGTCGCCAACGCCGTGCAGGGCGTGGCCGAAGGCTTCAGGCGCGATCTCGACATCGTCGGCGTCGGCTATCGCGCCGAGGTGAAGGGCCGCCAGGTGGTGTTCGCCCTCGGGTACTCGCACCCGATTGTCTTCGACATCCCCCAGGGGATCGACATCGCGGTCGACAAGCAGACGCACGTCGTCGTCACCGGGGTGGACAAGCAGCTGGTGGGGCAGGTGGCCGCCAACATCCGCGCGATGCGTAAGCCGGATCCCTACAAGCAGAAGGGTGTCCGCTACACCGGTGAAGTGCTGAAGAAGAAGCAGGGCAAGACGGGCGCATAACGCGTGTTCCGCCGCGCAGGACAGACGTCATGAGAATCAAGACCAGGGAAGACCGCCGCGATCGGATCAAGCTCCGGATTCGCAAGCGCGTCAACGGGACGACCGAGCGGCCGCGGCTGAGCGTGTTCCGCAGCGTGGCGCACATGTACGCGCAGGTGGTCGACGATCGGACCGGCCGCACCATCGCGGCCGCCTCGTCGGTCGAGCCCGCGCTCAAGGGCTCCCTCGGAGCGGGGGTCCGGGGCGGCAACATCGCCGGCGCGCAGGCCGTCGGGCGCGCGATTGCCGAGCGGCTCAAGGAGAAGGGCATCACCCGCGTGGTGTTCGATCGGAATGGGTTCCTCTATCACGGCCGCGTCAAGGCGGTGGCCGACGCGGCCCGCGAAGCGGGGCTGGAGTTCTAGCATGAGAACGCGTGAGCGCATCGATCCCTCGCAGCTCGATCTGAAGGACACCGTCGTGTCCATCAACCGCGTGACGAAGGTCGTCAAGGGCGGCAAGAACCTGAGCTTCAGCGCGCTCGTCGTCGTCGGCGACGGCCACGGCGTGGTGGGCTACGGGGTCGGCAAGGCGAAGGAAGTGCCGTCGGCGATCAAGAAGGGGATCGAGGCCGCCAAGAAGGGGCTTATCCGGGTGCCGCTGCAGGGGACGACGATCCCGCATCCCATCATCGGGCGGTTCGGATCGGGAAGCGTGCTGCTCAAACCCGCGCCCGAGGGGACCGGCATCATCGCGGGCGCCGCGGTCCGCGCCGTCGTCGAATCGGCCGGCGTGACCAACATCCTGACGAAGTCGCTCGGATCGGCCAACCCGCACAACGTGGTGCGCGCGACCTTCACGGGCCTCGCCGAGTTGAAGGATCCGGTGCTCGTGGCGCGCCTGCGCGGCAAGCAGCTCGAGGAGCTCGCGGCGGCAACCGCCTCCGCGTAGTCCGGTGATCGTGATGGCTGAACAGAAGAACGCCCTGAAGGTGACGCTCGTCAAGAGCACCATCGGGTTCAACAAGAAGCAGGACGCCGTGGTGAAGAGCCTCGGGCTGCGCCGGCTGCGCCACTCGGTCGTGCTGAACGACACGCCGGAGACCCGCGGCATGATTCACAAAGTGCGGCATTTGGTGACGGTGGAATCTGCGTAGACAGTGACCGCGTAGGGCACGGCCTCCAGGCCGTGCCCCGAATGCCGTCAGGAACAGCGCGATCGGGGTACGGGCTGAAGCCCGTGCCCTACGCCGTAGGAATAGACGTCATGGATCTCAGTAATCTCAAGCCCTCCGAACGCTCCCGCTTCGAGAAGAAGCGCATCGGCCGCGGACAGGGCTCCGGGAACGGGAAGACCGCCGGACGCGGGCACAAGGGCGCGCAGTCGCGTTCGGGGTTCAAGCGCAAGCGCGGCTTCGAGGGCGGCCAGATGCCGCTCCATCGCCGGCTACCGAAGCGCGGCTTTCACAACCCGTTCCGCAGGGAGTACGTCGTCGTCAACATCGACGATCTCGTGGAACGGTTCGAGGCCGGCACGACCATCACGCCGGAACTGCTCCGCGAGCAGGGACTGATTCGCGCGAAGGGCCCCGTGAAGGTGCTGGCCCGCGGCGACGTGGGCAAGGCGTTCACCGTCCGCGCGCACAAGTTCAGCGGCAAGGCCGTCGAGAAAATCGCGGCTGCCGGCGGCGCGGCCGAGGTGCTGACCCCGGGTCAGTAAGGATGTACAATGGAGGGTCCTGCTGGATCTCGTCGTGCGGTCCCGCACTCCCCGGCCCTGACGTCCACGCGTACTGAGTAGTCATGCTCGAGAGCCTGCGGAACATATTTGCCGTGAGCGAGCTGCGGAACCGGGTGCTGTTCACCCTGGGGCTGCTCGCCGTCTACCGCATCGGCAACCACATCCCGACCCCGGGTGTGAACACGGCCGCGCTGGCGATGCTCGCCGAACAGGCGCAGAACACGATGTTCGGCCTCTACGACCTGTTCTCGGGGCAGAATCTGTCGAAGATGACGATCTTCGCGCTGGGCATCATGCCCTACATCAGCGCGTCGATCATCCTGCAGCTGCTCACGGTCGTCTGGCCGTATCTCGAGAAGCTGTCGAAGGAAGGGGAGCTCGGGCGGCGCAAGATCACGCAGTACACGCGCTATGGGACGATCTTCCTGGCCGTCGTCCAGGCCATGGCGATCTCGCTGTTCCTCGAGCGCCAGACGAACATCGTCGGCGGCCTGCCACTCGTGTACTTCCCCGGCTGGGGCTTCCGGCTGATGACCGTTCTTACGTTGACTACGGGGACGGCGTTCATCATGTGGCTCGGCGAGCAGATCACCGAGCGCGGCATCGGGAACGGCATGTCGCTCATCATCTTCGCCGGCATCGTCGTCGGCCTGCCGCGCGCGGTGGTGACGACGATCGATCAGTTGCGGACGGGGCAGATGGGCCTCATCCGGCTGATCCTGCTGCTGGTGATGATGGTCGTGGTCGTTGGCGCGATCATCTTCATGGAACGGGGCCAGCGGCGCGTGACCGTGCAATACGCCAAACGCCTGGTGGGGCGGCGCATGTACGGCGGGTCGAGCACGCACATCCCGCTCAAGGTGAACACGGGCGGCGTCATCCCGGTCATCTTCGCCTCGTCGCTGCTGGCGTTGCCGGCCACGGTGGCGGGGATGTTCCCGGCAGGCACGTGGATTCGGGGCCTGGCCGATCAGCTGGCGTGGGGCATGCCGCTCTACAACCTGCTGTACATGGTCGGCATCATTTTCTTCACGTACTTCTACACGGCGATCATCTTCAACCCGGATGACGTCGCGGAGAACATGCGGAAGTACGGCGGGTTCATCCCCGGGATCCGGCCCGGCAAGCGGACGGCAGAGTACATCGACAGCATCCTGGCACGGATTACGCTGGTCGGCGCGCTGTATCTCGCCGTCGTCGCGATCCTGCCGGAGTTCCTGATCACCGGCTTCAAGGTCGCGCCGATTCCGGTCGTCGGCGAGTGGCTCGATTCGTTGCTGCCGCAGTTCATCACGCAGGGCATGAACGTGACGTTCTACTTCGGCGGCACGTCGCTGCTCATCATCGTCGGCGTGGCGATGGACACCGTGCAGCAGGTCGAGTCACAGCTGATCATGCGGCATTACGACGGCTTCATGAAGAAGGCACGGATCAGGGGACGCAGGGGCTGAGACCCGGATGCCGTTCAACGTCATCATGATCGGCCCGCCCGGCGCGGGCAAGGGCACGCAGGCCGAGCGGCTGTGCCGCGCCTATGAGATCCCGAAGATCTCGACGGGAGAGATCCTGCGAGAAGCCGTGCACGACCGGACGCCGCTCGGGGCGCTGGTCAAGGAGACGATTGCGTCCGGGAAGCTCGTCAGCGACGAGATCATGATTGGCGTCGTGCGCGAGCGGCTCGCGAAGCCGGATACGCAGCCGGGATTCGTGCTCGACGGCTTCCCGCGGACGGTGGTGCAGGCGCGCGCCCTGGACGAGATCATGGACGGCCGCGACCCGATCATTCCCGTCGTAATGGTCGTGCCGGAGCACGAGCTGCTGCGGCGGCTGACGCTCCGGCGCGTGTGTGACGAGTGCGGCGCCACCGACGGGCCGGGCGTGCCCGACGGGCACGCGGACGAAGAATGCTCGCGGTGCCGTGGACGGCTCGTCCAGCGCGAGGACGACAACGCGGATGTGATCCGGCAGCGCCTGCGCGTCTTTACGCAGGCCACCGAGCCGCTGGTCGCGTATTACACGGATCGGCCGACATTCGTCTCGATCGACGGGCTGCAGACGCCGGACAAGGTCACGGCCGACTTGCGCGCGCACATCGAGGCCGTGGTGCCCGTCGGCAACGACGGAGAGCGGGCGCGGGCGTGATCATCTGCAAGTCCCAGGCTGAGCTGGATCGGATGCGGGCGGCGAGCGCAGCGGTCTCACTCGTCCTGGCCGAGTTGCGGGACATTGTGAAGCCCGGCGTGACGACGGGTGAGCTCGATGCGTTCGCCGAGGCGCGCATTCGCGATCTGGGTGGAGAGCCCGCCTTCAAGGGGTATCACGGCTATCCGGCGAGCATCTGCGCGTCGGTGAACGAGGAGGTCGTGCACGGCATCCCGTCGCGGCGCACCCTGGGCGAAGGGGACGTGATCTCGGTCGATCTCGGCGTGCAGCTCGACGGCTTCTATGGCGATGCCGCCGTGACGCTGCCGGTTGGCCGCATCTCGGAAGAGGCCGCCACGCTGCTGCGCGTCACCGAGGAATCGCTCCATCGCGCGATTGCGCACGCGCGGATTGGCGCGCGCATCTCGGACATCGGCCACGCGGTGCAGTCCCACGTCGAGCAGCAGGGCTTCTCGGTGGTGCGCGAGTTCGTGGGGCACGGCATCGGCGTGTCGATGCACGAGGAGCCGCAGATCCCGAATTACGGGACCCCTGGGCGTGGACCGAGGCTGACCGAGGGCATGGTGCTCGCGATCGAGCCGATGGTGAACCTGGGAAAGCCGGGCGTGAAGGTGCTGAGCGACGGCTGGACCGCGGTCACGCGCGACGGCCGCATCTCCGCGCACTTCGAGCACACGGTGGCCGTCACCCGCAACGGGCCGCTGGTGCTGACCGCGCCCGGCGGCGCGGTGCTCGCGGGCGAGGACGGCTACTGGGAACCGGTTGACGCGGTCGGTCCCGCGACGCGCGCGTGAGCGTTGATGCCGGGCAGTTCACGCGAGGTGCCGGGCGTGGTGGCCGAGCAGCTGCCGCGCGCGCTGTATCGCGTGGTGCTCGAGACCGGCCACGAGGTCGTCGCGCACGCGTCGGGTGACGCGCGGCGCAATTTCATCCGCATCCTGAACGGCGACCGGGTGCTCGTGGCGCTCTCGCCGAGAGACGTCGGGCGGGGGCGGATTATCGGGCGATTGAGCCCGGAGTAGTTCACAGTTCGCCGTTCACGGTTCGCAGTTGTGAACAACCGTGAACCGTGAACCGTGAACCGTGAACGGTGAACAGCTATGAAGGTCAGAGCGTCGGTCAAGCGGATTTGTGACAAGTGCAAGATCGTGCGTCGCGCGGGCGTGGTCCGCGTGATCTGCTCGAACCAGAAGCACAAGCAGAGGCAGGGGTAGCA
>Ga0210061_1000078_pt1 | contig 11550 bp, 9 predicted proteins | sample MayberryNW_Catta_2_FD_184877 | JGI IMG/M metagenome (GOLD analysis project Ga0210061, IMG submission 184877) | Wetland microbial communities from San Francisco Bay, California, USA, that impact long-term carbon sequestration -... | ecosystem: Environmental > Aquatic > Marine > Wetlands ...
AGCAGCCCGAGCGCGTGGCGCGCCGGCCGCAGCGGCCGCGTCCAGTGCAGGCCGTAGAGCAGCGGCACGACCCCGCCCACGCCGTACCACATGCGCCGTATCAGGTCGTTCGCGCCGTCGGCGAGCGTCAGGTCCTGCGGGCCCGCGAGGCCGCGCTGCGAGAGCTGCAGCGCGATGAGGCTGCGCCGCGGCCCCGCGTCCACCATGAACTGGCAGCCCACGGCGACGCGCAGCGCGCGCCCGTGCAGCCGCATGCGCCGCGGCATCATCGCGTACAGGCCGGCGATGCGGCCGTCCTCCTCCGCGACCCACGAGGGCAGCGCGGGATCGCGCCAGGGGTTGGCGAACAGCACCTCGCGGAAATAGGCCTCGCAGGCGGCGCGCGAGCCCCAGCGGTGCTGCGGGTAGACGCGCTCGAACAGCGCGACCGCGGCCGGCGCGTCGTCCGCGCGCATCTCGCGCACGCGCGCCATTCAGGCCCCCTGCGGCGCCGCCACCTTGCGCGCGATGCGCGCCAGCGTGCGCAGGTCGTCGAGCTCGATGTCGTCGATCTTCAGGCGCACGCCGAAGCGCCGCTCGAGCGCGAGCAGCAGCTCGACGAACTGGAACGAGTCGAGCAGGCCGCTCTCCAGCAGGTCGGTGTCGGGCGCGGGCGCCTCGATATGGAAGGTCTCGGCGAACAGCTCGCCGAGGCGCTGCGCGAGCGCGCCATCGCCGCTCATGCCGCCTCCTCGATGCGCGCCTCGCCGCCGCCCTCGAACGCGGCGCGCAGCGCGGCGCGGTCGATCTTGCCGCTGTCGTTCTTCGGCAGCGCCTCGCAGCGCAGCCAGCGCTGCGGCAGCATGTAGCCCGGCAGCACGGCGGCGAGCCCCGCGCGCAGCGACTGCGGCGTGACCACGGCGGCGGGCGCCGGCGCGTAGGCGCAGCACAGCAGCGCGCCTTCGAAGCCGGAGGAGGCGATCGCGACCACCGCGCTTTCGCGCAGCGCGGCGAGCGCGTTGAGCGCCGCCTCGATCTCGCCGAGCTCGATGCGGTGGCCGCGGCACTTGACCTGCGTGTCGGCGCGGCCGAGGAAGTACAGCATGCCGTCCTCGCCGACGCGCGCGAGGTCGCCGGTGCGGTACAGGCGCTCGCCGGGGCGGCCCGGGCGCGGCACGAAAGCCTCGGCGGTGCGCTCCGGGTCGCGCCAGTAGCCGGGGCTCAGGCCCGCGCCCGCGATGTGCAGCTCGCCGTCGAGCACCAGCAGCTCCTCGCCCGGAATGGCGCGGCCGATCGGGACCGGCGCGCGCGCGTCGGCCGGGCAGCGCGGCACGTCGTAGTAGCTGCTGGAGATCGTGGTCTCGGTGGGCCCGTAGAGGTTCGTGAAGCGCACGTGCGGCAGGCGGCGCATCCAGTACATGAGGGTCGGCGTCGGCATCACCTCGCCGGCGAACAGCACGCGCCGCAGGCTCGGGAAGTCGCCGGGCGCGACGACGTCGAACTTGGCCATCAGCGTGAGCACCGCGGGCACCGAGAACCACTGCGTGAGGCGCGCCTCGCGCATCAGCTGCGCCAGCTTGTGCGGCAGCAGGTTGAGCTCGGGGGGCACCAGGTGCAGCTCGGCGCCCGACCACAGCGCGCCGTAGATGTCGAAGGTCGAGATGTCGAAGCGCAGCGGCGCGTGCTGCGACACGCGGTCGGCGGCCTCGAGGCCGAAATGCGCGCGCGCCCAGCCGAGGAAATGCGCCACGTTGGCGTGCGTGAGCGTGACGCCCTTGGGCAGACCGGTCGAGCCCGAGGTGAACAGGATGAGCGCCGGGTCGGAAGGGGCGCCGGCGCGCGCCGGCGCGCGCGCCGGCTGGGCGCCGAGCTCGCGCAGCGTGAAAGCGGGCGCCGGCCCGCCGGGCGCGGCGTGCTCGTCGTCGAGCCAGGCAAGGCGCGGGCGCGCGCCGGGCGGCGTCGCGGCGAGCACTTCGCGCAGGCGCGGGGCGACCGGGCCCGCGGCGACCAGCACGCGGCAGTCGGCGAGCGCCAGCACGCGCGCCTGGCGCGGCGCGGGGCTTTCGGGATCCATCGGCACGTAGGCCGCGCCCGCCTTCAGCGCGCCGAGCATCGCGGCGACCGCGAGCGGCGATTTGGGCAGGTACAGCGCCACGCGCTCGCCGCGGCCGCAGCCGGCGGCGGCGAGCTGGCGCGCGAGCCGGTTGCTCAGGCCCTCGAGCTCGCCGTAGCTGAGGCGCACGTCGCCGCGGGCGACCGCGACGGCCTCGGGGCGCATCTCGGCCTGCGCCGTCACCGGCTCGTGCAGCAGCGCGCTCATGCCGCCAGGCGCCGCGCCGCGGCGCGCTCGAACGCGCGCCCCGCGTGCTGCAGGTCCTCGCGCTGCGGCGGCACGTCGAGGATGAAAGTGCGGTAGCCGGCATCGAGGTAGCGCGCCAGCATCTCGGCGACGCGCGCGTGGCTGCCGACGAGGAACGGGCACACCGCCTGGTAGTTCTGGAACGGCCCCAGCCAGTAGACCTCGCGCGCCGGGGCGCCGCCGCGCGCCGCGCGCTCCGAGAGCTGCCGGTGCCATACCGAGTCGGAGACCCTGGCGGCGAGCTGGTGCGCGAGCTGGCCCTTGCGGTCCTCGGGATAGCGCGCCTCGGCCACCGCCCAGGCCTCGTCGTCGGTGTCGCGCGCGACGATGCCGATGCGCACGCCGCGCGCGCCGGCCGCGGCCGGCGCGCATTCGGCCGGCGGCTTCGGGTACTCGATGGCGGTGGCGCCGAGCGCGCGCGCCGCCTGCGCCCCGGCGTCGGAGGAGCCCGACATGAGCAGCGCGGGCTGCAGCGCGGCGGGCAGCGCCGGCGTGAGCTTGAGGTTCGTCACCTTGTAGTAGCGCCCCTCGAAGCTCGCCGCGCGCGGCCCGGCGAGCAGCTCCCGGATCACGGTCGCGTACTCGAGCAGCCGCGCGTAGCGCTCGTCGTGCGGCGTCGTGTCGTTCAGCGCGGCGAGGTCGTTCTTGAAGCCGCCCGCGACCAGGTTGAGGTGCACGCGCCGGCCGTGCAGGAAGGCGAGCGAGGCGAGCATCTTCGCCACGCTGTAGGGATGCAGGTACACCGGCTGCACCGCGACCAGCGGCACGAGGCGCGCGCTCGCCTCGATCAGCTGCTGCGCCACCAGCCAGGGGTCGAGCTGCCCGTTGTCGGTGACCACCAGCGCGCCGGTGCAGCCCGCCGCCTCGCTCAGCCGCGCGAACTCGCGCAGCCGCGCGTTCGAGGGCGCGCCGCGCGCGGCGTCGAGGGGCGGACAGGTGGAATAGATCTCGAGGCCGTGCATGCCTGCTACCGTAGCGGCCTGCGCCGGCGCCCGCCATCGCCGGGCGCAAACGGGCGCTGGTCCGTTCGGCTCATTGCGCGACCGTCGCCGCGCCACGACGCCCCGGTCTAGCCCGGTGGAACTACTTCACGGCGCGCATGCGGCACACCCCGCGACGCCTGACTCGGCTAGGCTTCATGCATGATGGCTGCGCCCCGCGACACGAAGCCCGACGAACCCGCCGACGAAACGCCGCGTCAGGCGCCGGCGCGCGCGCAGCGTCCGGCGATGTCCTATCGCATCACGCTCGAGGACGGCCACCTGCGCGCGGAGCTCGCGCACCGCGAGACCCTCGAGGAGATGCGAGAGTTCCTGCGCGTGCTGGCGCGCAACAGCGCGCAGTGCCCGGCGATCCTGCTGCGCGTGCGCGCCTCGAAGCCGCTGTTCCACGTCGAGCGCGGCGGCCTGATCGAGCTGCTGCGCGAGATCGCGCGCGCGCCGCAGCACCGCATCGCGCTGCTCGCCGACACGCCCGACCTGCACGCCTCGCACGAGTACCTCGAGCTGATCGCGCGGCAGCACGGCGTGCGCGTGCGCAGCTTCCGCGGCGAGTCCGAGGCGCTCGAGTGGTTCAGGGACCGGCGCCTGCAGGCCGAGCGGCGCCGCAACGGCGAGCGGCGCGGCGGCGGCGAGCAGGGCCCGGAGGCCGAGCGGCGCGCGGGCGGCGAGCGGCGCCGGGCGGAGCGCAGGACGCGCGGGCCGGCCTGAGCGGCGCCAAGAAAAAGGGCGCGGCCTTGCGGCGGCGCCCCGGGGGGAAAATGCGGATCGCCAGGCGGCTACACTTGGTTTGGCCCGGACCCGGGCTGCTAACGGCGGGTTGGCCACCTGTGACTCCGGCCCCGTGTAGCGCATCGCCTACACGTGTCGCCACTATCCTACGGACGGCGACGCCGCGCAACGGCCGGGGTATAGTCCGATCGGCGCATGCGCGCGCGCTTTATGCGCTGTCGCGCCGCGCCGAGGATCGAACCATGCGCATTCTGATCGCCGACGACCATCCGATCGTGCGCCACGGCGTGAAGCAGGTGCTCGCCGAGGACGCCGGCCTGCACGTGGTGGCCGAGGCGAAGGACGGCGACGAGGCGCTGCGCCTTGCGCGCGAGACCGACTGGGACGTGGCGATCCTCGACTTCTCGATGCCCGGCCGCAGCGGCTTCGACCTGCTCGGCGACCTGCGGCGCGAGTTCCCGCGGCGCCCGGTGATCGTGCTCAGCATCCACGCCGAGCGCATGCACGCGGCGCGCATCCTGCGCGCGGGCGGCGCCGGCTACCTCAACAAGGCGAGCGCGCCGCAGGAGCTGGTGCGCGCCGTGCGCAAGGTCGCCGCGGGCGGGCGCTACGTCAGCCCGGCGCTCGCCGAGCTGCTCGCCGGCGAGCTCGCCGGCGACGGCGCGCGGCCGCTGCACGAGCAGCTCTCGGACCGGGAGTACCGCGTCATGTGGCTGCTCGCCTCGGGGCGCCAGGTCCGCGACATCGCGCGCGAGATGCTGCTGCAGCCGAGCACGGTCAGCACCTACCGCACGCGCGTGTTCCAGAAGCTGCGCCTGCGCAACAACGCCGAGCTGGTGCAGTACGCGGTGCGCAACCAGCTGGTGGAGTAGCGCGCGCGTGGCGGACGCCGCGAAGGCGAACCTGCTGCTGGTCGACGACGAGCGGCGCAACCTGGTGGCGCTGCGCGAGCTGCTCGCGGGCGAGGAGCGCGAGCTGGTGCTCGCGCACTCGGGCGAGGAGGCGCTGCGCTGCGCGCTGCAGCAGGACTTCGCGGTGGTGCTGCTCGACGTGCGCATGCCGGGCATGGACGGCTTCGAGACGGCGCGCCTGCTGCGCGGCCGCGAGCGCTCGCGCCTCACGCCGCTGATCTTCCTCACCGCGGCCGCCGACGAGATCGAGTCGGTGTTCCGCGGCTACGAGGTGGGCGCGGTCGACTACCTGGTGAAGCCGCTGGTGCCCGAGGTGCTGCGCTCCAAGGTGGCGGTGTTCGTCGAGCTGCACCGCGCGCGCGAGCGCCTGCGCGAGTCCGAGGCGCGGCTGCGCGAGCTTGCCGCGCACCTGCAGTCGGTGCGCGAGGAGGAGCGCGCCCGCATCGCGCGCGAGATCCACGACGAGCTCGGCCAGGTGCTCACCGGCCTGAAGATGGACGTCACCTGGCTGGCGGCGCGCCTCGCCGAGCCGCCGCTGCTGGAGAAGGCCGGGACGATGAGCGGGCTCATCGAGTCGACGATCCGCGCCGTGCGGCGCATCGCCTCGGGGCTGCGTCCCGAGGTGCTCGAGGACATGGGGCTGGTGGCGGGCATCGACTGGCAGGCGAAGGAGTTCCAGAAGCGCACCGGCATCCGCTGCCGCGTCAAGCTGCCGCCCGAGGGCACGGCGTTCGACGGCGAGCAGTCGCTCACCACCTTCCGCATCTTCCAGGAGATCCTCACCAACGTCGCGCGCCATGCGCGCGCCACGCGCCTCGAGGTCGAGCTGCGCGCCGAGGGCGGGCAGCTGCTGCTCGCGGTGGCCGACAACGGCGTCGGCATCGACCTCGGCCAGTCGAACGGCCGGCGCTCGCTCGGGCTGCTCGGCATGCAGGAGCGCGCGATGCGCCTCGGCGGCCATGTCGACATCAGCGGCGCGCCCGGCAAGGGCACGCGCGTGACCCTCGCGCTGCCGCACGGCGGGGCCGCGGCATGAAGATCCTGATCGCCGACGACCATCCGCTGGTGCGCCAGGGCCTGAAGCAGGTGCTCGACGCCCAGGACGGGTTCGCCGTGGCGGCCGAGGCGAAGGACGGCAACGACGCCGTCGAGCTCGCCGGCCGCGTCGAGTGGGACGTCGCCGTGGTCGACTACAACATGCCGGGCAAGGCCGGCGTCGAGCTGGTGAAGGAGCTGCGCCGGCGCTACCCCGGGCGCCCGGTGCTGGTGCTCAGCATGTACCCGGAGGAACGCTATGCGCTGCGGCTGCTCAAGGCGGGCGCGGCGGGCTACCTGAACAAGGAAAGCGCCCCCGAGGAGCTGGTCGGGGCGCTGCGCAAGGTGGCGGCCGGCGGCCGCTACGTGAGCGCGGCGCTCGGCGAGAAGCTCGCGCTGGCGATGGCCGGCGACGCCGACGAGCCGGCCTACGAGAAGCTCTCGGACCGCGAGTACCAGATCATGTGGCTGCTGGCCTCGGGCAAGACGGTGAGCGACATCGCGCGGCAGCTGTTCCTCAGCGCCAACACCGTCAGCACCTACCGCGCGCGCATCCTGAAGAAGATCAACGTGCGCAACAACGCCGAGCTCATGCGCTACGCGATCCGCCACCAGCTGGTCGACTGAGGCCGGCCCGTGTAGGGCGGACCGCGACACGCGGGCGGGGCGATCGGCTACGGCAAGTTCGGGCCGGGGCGTCTGGATGAATGGTCCGAAGGGGCCATAGCATGCCCTGCCGGGCGGCGCGCGCGCCGCTTCACGGTGCACTCGGAGAAACGCATGAAGACCATCGACAACGGCCTGCGGCACGACCTCAACCGGCGCGAGCTGCTGCGCGCGCTGCGCGCCTTCCGGCGCGGCGACTTCTCGGTGCGCATGCCGCACGACCTGACCGGCATCGACGGCGAGATCGCCGAGGCGTTCAACGACGTGGTGGAGATGGAGCAGGCGAAGGCGGCCGAGATCGCGCGCATCGCCGAGCAGGTCGGCCGCGAGGGGCGCATCGGCCAGCGCGTCGGCCTGGCGGGGGCGCGCGGCGGCTGGGCGCGCGCCATCGAGTCGGTGAACACGCTGATCGACGACATGGCCTACCCGATGACCGAGGTGGCGCGCGTGATCGGCCTGGTGGCGAGGGGCGACCTGTCGCAGACCATGGTGCTCGACGCCAAGGGCCGCCCGCTGCGCGGCGAGGCGCTGCGGCTGGGCACGGTGGTCAACACGATGGTGGGGCAGCTGAACGGCTTCGCTTCCGAGGTCTCGCGCGTGGCGCGCGAGGTCGGCACCGAGGGCAAGCTCGGCGGCCAGGCGCAGGTGAAGGGCGTGGCGGGCATCTGGAAGGACCTCACCGACAACGTGAACTCGATGGCGGCGAACCTCACCGGCCAGGTGCGCAACATCGCCGAGGTGACGACCGCGGTGGCGCGCGGCGACCTTTCCAAGAAGATCACGGTCGACGTGAAGGGCGAGATCCTCGAGCTGAAGAGCACCATCAACACGATGGTCGATCAGCTGAACGCGTTCGCCTTCGAGGTCTCGCGCGTGGCGCGCGAGGTCGGCACCGAGGGCAAGCTCGGCGGCCAGGCGCAGGTGCCGGGCGTCGCCGGGATCTGGAAGGACCTGACCGACAACGTGAACTCGATGGCGGCGAACCTCACCGGCCAGGTGCGCGGCATCGCCAGCGTGGTGACCGCGGTGGCGCGGGGCGACCTGCGGCGCAAGCTCGCGGTCGAGGCGAAGGGCGAGGTGGCGGCGCTCGCCGACACCATCAACGGCATGATCGGCACGCTCGCCACCTTCGCCGACCAGGTGACCGACGTCGCGCGCGAGGTCGGCATCGAGGGCAAGCTCGGCGGCCAGGCGCGCGTGCCGGGCGCGGCCGGCCTGTGGCGCGACCTCACCGACAACGTCAACCAGCTCGCGGCCAACCTCACCACGCAGGTGCGCGCCATCGCCGAGGTGGCCACGGCGGTGACCAAGGGCGACCTCACGCGCTCGATCATGGTCCAGGCGCAGGGCGAGGTGGCGGCGCTCAAGGACAACATCAACGAGATGATCGTCAACCTCAAGGACACGACGCGCAAGAACACCGAGCAGGACTGGCTGAAGACGCACCTCGCGCGCTTCACGCGCATGCTGCAGGGCCAGCGCGACCTCGAGGCGGTGTCGCGTCTGATCCTGTCGGAGCTCGCGCCGCTGGTGAACGCGCAGCAGGCGACGTTCTACATCGCCGCGGGCGCGCCGGAGGCGCCGCACCTGGAGCTGCAGGCGAGCTACGCCCTGCCCGGGGAGCGCGCCGCGCCGCGCCGCCTCGCGCTCGGCGAGGGCCTCGCCGGCCAGTGCGCGGCCGAGAAGCGCCGCATCCTGCTCGAGCAGGTGCCCGACGGCTACCTGAGCGTCGGCTCGGCGCTCGGTGCGGCGCCGCCGGCGAGCATCGCCATCCTGCCGGTGCTGTTCGAGGGCGAGGTGAAGGCGGTGATCGAGCTCGCCACCTTCGGCGGCTTCAGCGACATCCACCAGACCTTCCTCGCCCAGCTCACCGACTCGATCGGCGTGGTGCTGCAGACCATCGCCGCCAACATGCGCACCGAGGACCTGCTGCAGCAGTCGCAGACGCTGACCGCCGAGCTGCAGCTGCGGCAGCAGGAGCTGCAGAAGACCAACGAGCGGCTCGAGTACCAGGCGCTCAACCTGCAGAAGTCGGAAGCGCTGCTGAAGGCGAACCAGGACGAGCTCAAGGTCACCAACGAGCAGCTGCAGGAGAAGGCGCGCCAGCTCTCCGAGCAGATGCGCCAGGTCGAGGTCAAGAACCGCGAGGTCGAGCTCGCCAAGGCCGCGCTCGAGGACAAGGCCGAGCAGCTCGCGCTCAGCTCGCGCTACAAGTCGGAGTTCCTCGCCAACATGTCGCACGAGCTGCGCACGCCCCTCAACAGCCTGCTGATCCTGGCGCGCCTGATGAGCGAGAACGCCGACGGCAACCTCAGCGCCAAGCAGGTCGAGTTCGCGCAGACCATCTACTCGGCGGGCAACGACCTGCTCTCGCTGATCAACGACATCCTCGACCTGGCCAAGATCGAGTCGGGCACGGTGACGCTCAACATCGGCCTGGAGCGCTTCGCCGACCTGCGCGCCTACGTGCAGCGCACCTTCGACCAGGTGGCGCGCGACAAGGCGCTCGAGTTCGCCGTCGCGGTCGATCCCGCGCTGCCGCCGACGCTGGAGACCGACGGCAAGCGCCTGCAGCAGATCATCAAGAACCTGCTGTCGAACGCGTTCAAGTTCACCGCGCGCGGCGGCGTGGCGCTGCACATCGGGCCGGCGGCCGCCGGCGCCGAGGCGGGCGCGCCGCCGCTGGTGGCGTTCTCGGTGAGCGACACGGGCATCGGCATCCCGGGGCACAAGCAGCAGGTGATCTTCGAGGCCTTCCAGCAGGCCGACGGCACCACCAGCCGCGAGTACGGCGGCACCGGCCTCGGGCTGTCGATCAGCAGGGAACTCGCGCGCGTGCTCGGCGGCGAGATCCGCGTGGCGAGCGAGCCCGGCCGCGGCAGCACGTTCACGCTGCTGCTGCCCATCGCGCACCGGCCGCTCGCCGACGCGCCGGCGCACCAGCCCGGCGCCGCGCCGCCGGTGGCGGAGCGCGCCGAGCCGCCCGCGGTGCTCTCCGCGCAGGTGCTCGCGGCGCTGCGCGGGCGCAAGGCGCTGCTCGTCGACGACGACATGCGCAACGTGTTCGCGCTGGCGAGCGCGCTCGAGCGCTACGGCATGGCGGTGGTGCAGGCCGAGAACGGCCGCGAGTGCATCGAGACGCTGAAGCGCGTGGCCGACATCGACCTCGTGCTGATGGACCTGATGATGCCCGACCTCGACGGCTACGACACGATCCGCATCGTGCGCCAGCTCGAGCCCTACCGCGCGCTGCCGATCATCGCCGTCACCGCGAAGGCCATGCTCGGCGACCGCGAGAAGTGCATCCGCGCCGGGGCCACCGACTACATCGCCAAGCCGGTCGAGATCGAGGCGCTGGCGGCGAAGCTCGCCGCCTGCCTGGAGGGCGCATGACGCCCGAGCGCCTGGACGCGCTGCTCGAGGCCCTCGCCGGGGTCGCCGCCGCGCAGGTGGTGGTGATCGAGACCCTGCACGAGCACCGCCTGCTCGACAAGCGCCACTTCGCGCACGCTTTCGGCCGCGCGCTCGACACGCTCGCGCCCGAGCTGCGCGGCGGCATGGTCGAGCAGGTGCTCGCCGACCTGCGCGACCGCTGCCTGAACCTGCCCGCCGGCGCGCAGGGCGACGCGCGCGCGTGGCTCGAGGGGCTGGCGCGGGAGCGCGCGGCGCGCGGCTAGGGAAATGGTGGGTCGTACTGGGATCGAACCAGTGGCCCCTGCTGTGTGAGAGCAGTGCTCTACCGCTGAGCTAACGACCCTGGCGGAAATTCTAACAGGGACAGTCACCATTTTTCTCATCTGCAGATGAGAAAAATGGTGACTGTCCCCTAGAATCGCGCATGGCCGTGCGCACGCGCTTCGCCCCCAGCCCCACGGGGTTCCTGCACATCGGCGGCGCGCGCACCGCGCTTTTCTCCTGGGCCTACGCGCGCCGCCACGGCGGCGCGTTCGTGCTCAGGATCGAGGACACCGACCTCGAGCGCTCGACGCAGGAATCGGTGCAGGCGATCCTCGACGGCATGCGCTGGCTCGGCCTCGACTGGGACGAGGGGCCGTTCTTCCAGATGCAGCGCCTCGCGCGCTACCGGGAGGTCGCGGAGCAGCTCATCGCTGCGGGGCACGCCTATCGGGACTACATGCCCAAGGACGAGCTCGATGCGCTGCGCGCGCAGCAGACCGCGCGCGGCGAGAAGCCGCGCTACGACCGGGCGATCGGCCGCAAGTACCGCGGCGCGGGCCCGGCCCCGGTGCGCTTCATGACGCCGCAGGAGGGCACGGTCGGCTGGAAGGACCTCGTCAAGGGCGTCATCGAGTTCCCCAACGCCGAGCTCGACGACCTGGTGCTGCTGCGCGCCGACGGCGTGCCGACCTACAACTTCGGCGTGGTGGTCGACGACCTCGACATGCGCATCACGCACGTCATCCGCGGCGATGACCACGTCAACAACACCCCGCGCCAGATCCACATCTTTCGCGCGCTCGCGGGGCAGCTCCCGGAATTCGCGCACGTGCCGATGATCCTCGGCGCCGACGGCGAGCGGCTCTCCAAGCGCCACGGCGCGGTGAGCGTCACGCAGTACCGCGACGAGGGCTTCCTGCCCGAGGCGCTCGCCAACTACCTCGCGCGCCTGGGCTGGTCGCACGGCGACGAGGAGCTTTTCGCCATGCAGCAGTTCGTCGCGTGGTTCGACCTCGCGCACGTCAGCCGCTCGCCGGCGCGCTTCGACGGCGAGAAGCTCAAATGGCTGAACCACGAGCACCTGAAGCGCGCCGACGACGCGCGGCTCGCTTCGCTCGCCGCGCCGCTCCTCGGCCGCACGCCGGGCGTGGACGTCGTCGCGCTGCTCAAGGAGCGCGCCGCCTCGGTCACC
>Ga0210061_1000079_pt1 | contig 11433 bp, 7 predicted proteins | sample MayberryNW_Catta_2_FD_184877 | JGI IMG/M metagenome (GOLD analysis project Ga0210061, IMG submission 184877) | Wetland microbial communities from San Francisco Bay, California, USA, that impact long-term carbon sequestration -... | ecosystem: Environmental > Aquatic > Marine > Wetlands ...
GCAGGTCCTTGTCGGGGATCTCCATCTCGACATCGTCTGGCATCTCGGGGTACACGAATACCGACGCAAACGACGTGTGCCGGCGCGCCGCCTGGTCGTACGGCGAGATGCGCACCAGGCGGTGCACGCCGGCTTCCGCGGAGAGCAGGCCGAAGGCGTAGTCGCCGTTGACGGTGACCGTGGCGCTCTTGATCCCGGCGTCCTCGCCCGGCTGGTAGTCGATCACCTCGCGCTTGAAGCCGCGGCGCTCGAACCAGCGCAGGTACATGCGGAGCAGCATCTCCGCCCAGTCCTGCGACTCGGTACCGCCGGCGCCGGGGTGCACCGTCAGGATCGCGTTGCGGCGATCGTGCTCGCCGCCGAGCATCTTCCTGATCTCCGCGGCGTCGATCTCCCGCTGGAGATCGTTCAGGCCGCGTTCGAGATCCGCGGACACGTCCTCGCCCGCTTCGGCCCACTCGACCAGCACGGAGAGATCGTCGCTGCGCCGGCGGAGCGACTGGGCGAGCGTCACTTCCTCTTCGAGGCGGCGCCGGCGCTGCAACAGCTTCTGCGCCTCCGCCTGGTCCTTCCAGAAGTCCGGATGGCCGGCGCGGTCCTCGATTCCCTTCAGTTCGTCTGCGGGGCGGGCGGCCTCAAAGATAACCTCTGAGGTCGGACGAGCGGCGGGAGAGCTCCTGGTAACGGCGCACGAGTTCGTCAATCGCGAGTGCCACGGATGTCCTTTCAACAGAAGTGAAGATGCTTGTCGGCCGGGGCTGAAGCCCCGGCCCTACACCGCACGTGTGAATACGCACGCTCAGTCGATGCAGCGCTGGGACTTCAGCCCCGCCCTACACCGCACGTGTGAATGCGCACGCTCAGTCGATGTAGGGCTGGGACTTCAGCCCCGGCCCTACACGGCACGTGTGAATCGCACGCTCAGTCGATGTAGGGCTGGGACTTCAGCCCCGGCCCTACACGGCACGTGTGAATCGCACGCTCAGTCGATGTAGGGCTGGGGCTTCAGCCCCGGCCGATTACGCCCCGAACTCAACGCCAGCGCCACGATCGTGGCCGCCAGCGATGCGTACGCGAGCACGTCGCCAATGCGCGCATAGATCGTCAGATCCTGCAGCAGCCGCACGTCCCCGACGAACACACCCGTCGTGAACAAGCCGGACGCCTGCAGGACACGCCCGTAAGGATCCACGATGCCGCTGATGCCGGTGTTCGCGGCGCGTACCAGGTAGCGCCCCTGCTCGATCGCGCGCATCGACGCCATCTCGAAGTGCTGGAACGGCGCCGACGACCGGCCGAACCACGCGTCGTTGGTGATCGTCGTCAGCAGCTGGCTGCCCGCGAGCACCCCGTCGCGAATCAACCGAGGGTACACCACCTCGTAGCAGATCGCCGTGCTCACGCCGGTCGTCCCCATCGGGAGCACGACGACGCTGTCGCCGGCGGCAAAGTCGCTCACGCTCTCCACGAGCGGCGCCGCGAAGAACAACAGCCACCGCAGCGGCACGTACTCGCCAAACGGCACGAGATGCACCTTGCGGTAGACGCCCTTGGTGTCGCCGTCCGGACCGACGAGGAACGCCGCGTTGTATGAGACGGTCGGCGGCCCCTCGGCCAACTCGTCGCTGCCGATCAGCAGCCACGTCTGTCGCGCGCGCGCGAACGCGCGAACCTCGCGGCCGCGCGGGCTCTCCTCGAAGTAGAACGGCGTCGCCGATTCCGGCCAGATCACCAACTGCGCGCCACGGTCGACCGCCTCGCCGCTCAGCCGCAAGTAGCGCGTCAGGATCTCCTCTTCGCGCGCCGGATCCCACTTCTCGTCCTGCGCGACGTTGCCCTGCACGAGCCCGACGCGAAGCGGAGTGCCCTCGCGCGTCAGACGCGAGTCCTGCACACGCCACGAACCGAGCGCGCCAACAGCGGTCACGACGACGGCCGCAACGACCGCAGGCTGCCATCGGCCTCGGGCCGGTCCGACCACGAGACGCGTAAGGCCGACACTGACCAGGACGAGGAGCGCGGACACGCCGTACACGCCAAAGACGCTCGCCAGCTGCGCGACCGGCAGGACCGTCGTCTGCGTGTACCCGAGCAGCGCCCACGGAAAACCGCCGAACAGGACCGTGCGCAGCCACTCGGTCGCGACCCACACGAAGGGCGCGGCGGCAAGCGCGGCGGCGCCCGATCGGTCCACGAGCACGCGCGTCGTCCACGCCCACGCTGCCGGGAACAGCGCCATGTATGCGACCAGGAGTCCGGCAATGGGAGCTGCGAGCGGCCACGCGATCCCGCCGTACTGCGACATCACGCCGCTCGTCCAGTAGATCGTGCCGCCGAAATACACGGCGCCCGCGATCAGCCCCAGCCACCACGCGTGAGCACGAGAGGTGCGGGGCTGTGCGACGGCCACGATGAGCGGCACGAGCGCCACCCAGGCGACCGCGGGATGACCGTACCGTGGGAAGCTGAGCGCGAGGAGCGCCCCGGAGAGGAGCGCCAGCGGAACCGAAGTGAAGGCGATCGATGGTGCGCCGGTGGAAAGCTGGACCCGATGGGGGTCGCGCGGCGCTACCGCGTGACCCACGGGTTGAACTGCTCTTCCTTCTTCAGCCGCGAGGCCGTCTTCTCCGCGTCGCCGCGGCTCTTGAACCGGCCGACCTGCACGCGATACACCGGCGGCGCTCCCGGCGAGGGGACCAGCACGTAGGCCGGATAGCCCTTCCCCACCAGGCGCGAGACGATCGCTTCGGCCTCGCCCCGCTCGCGCAGCGCAACGAGCTGAACGGCAAACGCACCCTGCTGCGTCGGCCCGCTCGTGGCCACCGGCGGCTTGGCCGCTGCTTCACCCCTGGTGGCAACTTCTTTCTTCGGCGCGGGCGGCTCCCGCTTCGGCTCCTCACGCTTCGGCGCGGGCGCGGGCGCCTCCACCGTCGACTGGCTGGTCGAGGGCGTCGGGATCGCTTCCGCGCGCGGCTTTGCGCCCTCGAGCTGCGAGAGGACGTCGACGTCTTCCTGCACGGGCGTGGGAGGCTCGACCGCGGCGGGCGCGGTGCTGGTACGGCTCGCGGCCGGCGTCGAGGGCTCTGGGTTCTCGAGCACCTGCGCAGTGGTGTCGGTTTCAGACGCCACCGACGCATCCGCCGCCGCCGCGCGATCCGTCCGCACGCCGCGGCCGACCATCACCCCGCACAGGAAGATGACGACCGACACGACGGTGGCCGCCATGAACAGGAAGACCAGCTGCTTCCCGTTCAGTTGAATTTCGTGAAAGCCTTCGTCGCTCATGCCTGTTCAGGAAAATGCGGCCTCGACGTCTTGACGGTCAAGATTCGTCGCTGTCGGTCAGATGTTGTCCGTCGAGACGTCGGCCCGCGAAGCGGGCAAAGCCAGCACAGCGGACCCGCGAGGCGGAGTACTCAAGGTTCGGAGACTCCGCCTCGCGGGAACTCGGAGCAGTTTACCATCCGCGGCGTTCTGTCTCTACCTCGGCGGGAGCCGATCGATGACCTCGCGCGCCTCTTTCGAGCTCGCGTCCATCGCGAGCGCTTTCTCGGCCTCCCTCCGCGCCCCGTCGACGTCCTTCGCCTGAAGGTACGCCTGCGCGAGCGCGGCATGCCCCGCCGCGGTATCCTCACTCCAGAGCGCGATCTTCAGCGTATCGATCGCGTCCTTCGTTCGCCCGCCGCGCAGGTGGATGCGCCCGACCAGGAGCTGCGCCTCCGCGAGATACGGCGAGAGATACAGCGCGCGGCGCAGCTCGATGATGGCCTCGCGGTCGCTCTCCTTCTCGAACAGCCGCCGCCCGCGATCCAGGTGGAAGGCGGCCAGCTCGCGCTGATCGCGCTGTTCGGTGGCGCCGAGCGCGCTTTCGGCGCGCGCTGGCGGCGGCTCGAGGTTGCGCGCCAGCCGCTCCAGCCCGTGCGGCACGCGATCCGGACCGCGGCGATCTTCTTCCCAGCGCGCCGACAACCGGCGCGCCAGCTCCAGCTCTCTGGCGGCTTCGGCCTGGCTGCCGCCGGTCTGCAGCGCGGCGCTCAGGACGAAATGCGCGTCGGCATCCGCGGGATTCCGGCGGACCGCCTCACGCAGCCAGTACGTGGCCGCGTTCACGTCCTGATCGAACCAGTAGGCGTAGCCCAGGTTGAAGCAGTAGTCGCCGGCGGTCGTGTTTGCCTGCGCGGCCTTGGTGAACCAGTAGGTCGCCCGGCCCGTCTCCGGCGTCCCTCCGCGCCGGATTTGCACGACCCCGATGTTGTTCATGACCTCCGCCGACGCTGCCCGATCGTTCAGCCCGCGCAGCCGCAGGTAGGCATCGTCGAGCCGCTTGAGCTCGATCTCGCTCAACCCGGCGGCGAACTGCGCGCGACGTGCGAGCGCCGACGCGTCGGCCACCGATATCGCGGCCTCGAGCGCACGTTCGTAGTCGCCCGCATCCATATGCGCACGCCAGAGCGCGAGCCGCGCGCGGTCGTACTCCGGGTTGAGCGCAATCGCCTTCTCCAGAAACGGGATCTGCGACGCGGGCGTCTCGGCGAGCAGCCCCTTGATGTAGTTCTCGAAAGCCGGCAACGCGTTCTCGACGCGGTCGCTGTCGGGGAGCTTGGGCGTTCCTGCCGGCGCGAGCCGGCGGGCGACGCGGTCGTGAATGGCGAACAGGTCGGTCAGCGGCCCGCGCTCGACGATCTCGGGCTGCAGCCGTCCCGTATCGAGCCGCAGGTTCCTCGCGCGCAGCGTGAGCGTGTCGCCGTGGAGTTCGAGCGAGCCGATGACGACCGCCGCGGCGCCGACGAGCTGGCCCGCACGGATGACGGTGCCGTGGCTGAGCGAGGCGGCGGCCGGTACCTGCAGCCGCGCGAAGGCGCGCAGGCGTTCGTCACGGTTGATGACATCGACGCCGAGCGCCTGGAGATCCTCGGCGAGCAGCACCGATGTCCCTTCGCCGAGCCACCACGCGCGCGCCTCGCGGCCGGCATCGAAGGGCATGACGAGCACGCGGCCAGGGGATTGCGCGGAGGCGGCGCTATCGGCGGCGAGGACGAACAGCGTTGAGAGGGCGAGAGCTCTGATAGTCCGCTGACGCCACATCCGGCTGAAGCCGAGTCCCACGGGTGACACACCGGGCTGAGTCCAGCAGCCGGATCGCATCCTGGCCAACGAGATCATGCGGATTCTGACGTCTCCGGGTGCGGCGCGGCTTCTGCCGGCCGCGGTCCGATGTCGATTCGAATGAGGCACCGCCGTTCGGTGGTGGCGCGGCACTCCACGATGCTCGTACCGGCCCCCACGCCGGCCGCCCGCAGGATTTCGTCGAACGCGGCGGCGTAGTAGCCGCAGAGCGGAATCTCCGATGCCTCGCGGACGCCGCAGAAGATCGAGCTGCGCACGTCGACGAGCGCCACGCCGTGCGACACGCGCACGACCGCGCGGCTTCCCGCGTAGCTCGTGCGGACCAACTCGCGGCCGAGTGACAGGGCGGCGCGCACCCGCACGATTCGCGGCATGGACGTGAGCGCGACGCGGCGCATGCCGGACAGGTCCTGCAGCATCCACTGCGCGGCGTACGTTCCGGCGCGGCGCGTCACCGCGTCGTAGCAGCCGTCGTCGCGTCGCAGGAAACTCAACACCGCCGCCAGCGGCGCGAGCCCGATCGTGCCGTCGCGCAGCCCGATCGGCGTGAGCCAGTTCTCGTAGAATTCCAGCCGCGCGGGTACGAGATCGGCGATGCCCTGGTGCAGGGCCGCCGCGAGGATGCGCCCGATACCGCCGCCGTCTTTCATGCCGCCGAGATCTGGTACATTGAGGCGTCCGGAACGGCAGCCAGGCGCAGCGCTTCGGCCATCAGCCGGGATCGAGAGTTGCGGCCCAACGGGAACGCCGCATCGTACCGCAGCGCCAGCAGCCAGTCAACGCGTCCGGCGCAACGACGTCGGCCGATCGCCGCGCTTACGAACGGCCGCGCGCACGCCGACCCATCACGGCGTGTCATTCAGTCCGACACAGACATGATCCTTCCGATCCATCAGGCTCTCCGTTCGCGGCTCGGCGACGTGCTGCAGTCGCTCTATGGAATCGCACCGGGCGATCAACCGGCGCTCGTGATCGACTACGCGCCCAACCGCGCGCTCGGCGACCTCGCCGTGCCCATCGCCTTCGAGCTCGCGCGCCGTCTGCGCAAGGCGCCGCGGGCGATCGCGCAGGAGCTCGCGGCGGCGCTCGTCCCGGTGCCCGGCATCGCGCGCATCGAGGCCGCGCCGAACGGCTACCTGAACTGCTTCATCGATCGGCGTCCCTTCCTCGAGGCGCGGCTTGCCGGCGCGGTCGAGACTGTCGCGACCGACGCCGACGGCAAGACGATCGTCGAGCACACGGCCATCAATCCGAACAAGGCCGCGCACATCGGCCATCTTCGGAACGCCGCGCTCGGCGACACGCTCGTGCGCGTGCTGCGCTTCCGCGGCACGCCGGTCGAAGTGCAGAACTACATCGATGACACCGGCGTGCAGGTCGCCGACGTCGTGGTCGGCTTCACGGAGCTCGAAGACAAGTCGCTCGAGGACGTCCGGCAGGTCGCCGACTCGACGCGCTTCGATCACTACTGCTGGGACCTGTACGCGCGCGTGACCGAGTGGTACGACGCGGACAAGTCCCGCCTGTCCATCCGTGCCGCGGCCCTCCACGACATCGAGCACGGCGGCAACGAGCGAGCCGCCATCGGTGCCTTCGTGGCCGACCGCATCGTTCGCCGCCACTTGCAGACGATGGCGCGGATGAACATCGCGTACGACCTGCTGACGTGGGAGGGTGACATCCTGCGCCTGCAGTTCTGGGCGCGCGCGTTCCAGATCCTGACCGAGCAGGGCACGGTGTACCTGCAATCGACGGGACGCCTCGCCGGCTGCTGGGTAATGGCCATCGATGACGGCGAAGAGGGTGAGGCGGCAGCCGAGGAAGTCGAAGGCGAACCGGATTCGCGGGAAAAGGTGATCGTGCGGTCGAACGGCACGGTCACCTACGTCGGCAAGGACATCGCGTACCAGTTCTGGAAATTCGGGCTGCTCGGGCTCGACTTCCGGTACCGGCGGTTTGCGACGCGGACCGATGGCGAGACGCTTTGGGCCACGACGAGCGATGCGGCCCACGAGAGTCCCGGTGCGCATCCGCGCTTCGGGCACGCGTCGCGGACCTACAACGTCATCGACGTGCGGCAATCGTACCTGCAGAAGCTGCTGAAGCAGGCGCTGGCGACGATGGGGCACACGCGGGAAGCCGAGCGGTCGATTCACTTCTCGTATGAAATGGTCGCGCTCTCGCACGACACGGCACGGGAGCTCGGCTACGAGCTGTCGGACGAGGATCGGAAGAAGCCGTTCGTCGAGGTGTCCGGGCGCAAGGGCCTCGGCGTGAAGGCCGACGACCTGCTGGATCTGCTCGAGCGCAAGGCGACCCTCGAGGTCGAGCGGCGGAACGCGGAGCTGAATCCGGCCGACATCGAGCGCATCGGACGCGTCATCGGGCTCGCAGCCGTGCGCTACTTCATGATCAAGTACGGCCGCGGCAAGGTGATCGCGTTCGACATCGTCGAGGCGCTCAGCTTCGAAGGCGAGAGCGGTCCGTACCTGCAGTACGCGGCCGTCCGCGCGAACAACATCTTTGCGAAGCTGCAGGAGCGCACCGGGGTGAGCGAAGCGGACGTCGTCGCGGCGCTGCCCTCGACCCCGGCCGACGCGCTCGATGGGTCCGAGGGCGATCACGAGCTGTGGGCGCTGGTGCTCGAGGCCTCGCGGCTCGACGAGATCGTCGACCAGGTAATCCGATCGCTGGAGTTCTCGGTGCTCGCGAAGTGGGCCTTCGGGCTCGCGCAGGCGTTCAACGCCTTCTATCATCGTGCGCCGATCATCAACGAGGAGCGCGAGGACGTGCGCCGGTGGCGGGCCGCCGGCGTAGCCTACTTCCGCGCGCAGCTCACCCGGGCGCTCGACCTCATGGGCGTCGCCGTTCCGCCACGGATGTGATCATGGCCGTCATAGGAGTCACGCGGACCTCGACGCTCAACGACTACGAGAGCGCGCTCGAGCGCACCGGAGCGGAGGTCAGGATCCTCGATCCGGCGGTTGATTCGCCGGAGGCGGTGGTGCGGGCGGTGAACGGCCTCATGCTGACCGGCGGCCGCGATGTCGATCCGGCCCTGTTCGGCGAGGCGCCGCACGAGACGACTGAGCCGGCGGAATGCGGCCGTGACGAGTACGAGATTGCGCTCGTGCGCGCCGCGCTCGAGGCGCAACTCCCGATCCTCGCAATCTGCCGCGGGGTTCAGGTGATGAACGTCGCCTTCGGCGGCTCGCTCGTGCAGGACATCCCGTCGATGATGCCCGGCGCCGTCACGCACCGGATCGAGAACCCGCGCAGCGCCATCGCGCACGACGTGTGGATCGACCGCTCCTCGCTGCTCGCGCGCCTGCTCGAGGATCGGCTCGAGGGCGGCGACAGCTGCGCGGTCAACAGCCGGCATCATCAGGCGGTGAACACCGTCGCGCCCGGCTTCATCGTCACGGCCACCGCGCCCGACGGCGTCATCGAGGCGATCGAGCGTCCGGATCGTCCCTTCTGCCTGGGCGTGCAGTGGCACCCGGAGAACTTCTGGCGCACGGGCGAGTTCAGCGCGCTGTTCGAGGGGTTGGTCGAGAGCGCAAGCCGCGCGAAATGAAGAATACAGAGCGAAGGGCCGCGCGCTCAGGAGCACATCGAAAGCGTCGCGCCCGAATATCGCGGCGTTGCGGACTCATGGCGTCGCGCCGTGCGCGAGCCGTGCCACACTGCATTCTTCATTCTCCATTCTTCATTCCCAGGAAGGGCCCGAGCGGCGGTCCAGCGTACCCGGTCATCTCGAGATACCCTCGTCCCCTGACCGGCGTGCCGCGCTTCGTGCCCGTGATGCCCACCGCGCCTTCCCAGTAGGCCAGCTGCGTCGCCAGCCCGCTGTGCATCTCCTGCGCGTCCAGCACGGCCGCCACGCGCAGCTCCAGTTGCTCGTCCGGCACGCGCACGTGCCACTCGACGGGATACCTCCCACCACTCGCCGGCGACGTCCACGTGCGCCCCGGCTCCAGCGCAAACTCTCCACGGGTCAACGAGCGCGTCGAGCCGTCCTCTCGGACGAGCGTCGCACGCGAGTGTGCATCGAAGCCCGTTGCCGTGCGCAACCCGTACAGCATCAGCTCGGTGTTGTCGTCCAGCTGCAGCGCGAACCAGTCCCATCCGAGCTGGCCCTGCTCGAGGAAGCTGGTGCCGAACTCGTGATCCATCCAGCTGTCGCCCTCGACCTCGTAGCGCGTGTAGTCGAGCGTGAGCACCCCACGCGTGGGCATGCGCGTGAGGGAGTAGTAATACGACGCGTTTCCCGCCTGCGCTCCCTTCTGGCTGAAACCCTCATCGCCTTGCAGCACCGGCCGCTTCCCTTCTTCAAGGGTGAGGTCGATGCTGAAGGCCGGCGACGCCGACGCGACGGCGATCACGTGCCGCCCCTGATCGTCGAGACGCGCGGACCAGCGCTCGTTCCAGACCTTGTACGTCCCGGTCTCCGCCCCCGCCCAACCAACGCCGGCGCGGTTCAACCGCTCCGCCGCGACATGGCGCTTCCCCGCGACGTCGGTCAGCGCGATGTGGGTCATGTAGAGATCGCGCACCGCCCAGCGCGAGGGGTTCGCGGGCGCGAGCTCCACCCCGACGCGAAAGAACGTGACCTGGTATCCGAAGCGCCGTCCGTCTTTCGTCTTCAGGTTGCCGGTGTAGTACCACCACTCGATGCGGTAGTCGGGATGGCTGGCGTGATCGGCCGGGAACTGGAACGCCCGGCCGGGCTCCGCGCTCTTCCAGGACGATGAGTGGGCAAAGACCGTCGCGGACGCCGCGACAAGAGCCAGCGCGAGCACGCTTCGCCATACGGCGGAACGGCGGTCGCGCGCCGCCCATGCACACGCACGCGGCCTGACGACTCTCGCCGAGGATGCCGGGACCGGAACGATCGCGCGTTCACTCATCTGGTTCTCGTATCGGCGCGATCCGTCCCGCGATTTGCGCCGGGTACACACCCGCCAGCGTCGTCGCAACGAGCAGCGCCGCCGAGGCCTGCAGCAGGAACAGCACCGGCACGTCGAACTGAATCGTCCAGCCGAAGCTCTGGACGTTGACCACGTAGATCAGGAGCAGCGACAAGGCGAGGCCGCCGACGAGCCCGAGCGCCTGGCTGACGAGGCCGATCAGCCCCGCCTCGATCACCACCATCCGCCGGACCTGTCCGCGATCGGCCCCCACGAGCCGCAGCGTCGCGAGATCGCGCCGCCGATCCAGGATCAGCGTGAGCAGCGTCCCGCTCACGCCCAGGATGCCGACGAAGATCGCGATCGCCTCGAGCGCATACGTGATCGCGAACGTGTTGTCGAAAATGCGCAGCACCTCGTTCCGGAGCGACGCGTTGGTGTGGATGAAGACCCGATGGCGGCCGCCGAGTCGCGCCATCAACTCTTCACGGACGGCATCCGGCGACGCACCCGGCTTCAAGTACACGGCCAGCCTTGTCGGCGGCCGGGCGCCGAAGTACCGCGCGAACGTGCCGCGATCCATCGTCACGACCCCACGATCGGTCGAATAGTCGAAATAGACCGCCGCGACCCGGAACCGTCGCGTCCCGGCCGGCGTGGCCAGCTGGATCCAATCGCCGGCATGGACGCCGGCCTTCAGCGCGAAGGCTTCCGAGACGACGACCGCATCGCGCCCGATCGCGGACCGCACGGCCGCACGCCCGTCCGCCGGCTCCTTGAACACCAGCGTGCCGTGATCGAGCAGCACGTCGAAGTCGCCCGCGCCGAGCACGACCAGGCGCGAGTCGTACGTGAGGTTCACGATGCGAAACCGGTCGACCGCTGCGACCGCCGGGTGCGACGAGACGATCCGCTCCAGCTCCGGCGAGATCGTCGGCTGCGCACCGAGGCTCGCGCGCCGGGCCGTCGAGATGAACAGATCCGCCTGCAGCGTCTGCCCCACCCAGTAGATCACGGTCTGCCGGAAGCTGCCGATCATGATCGCGATCGCGACGAGCATCGCGAGCGCGACCGCGAGCGCGCCGACCGAGACCGAGAGCCGCGGGACCGCCCCGATCAGGTTCCCGTGCGCCAGGCGCCCTTCGACGCCGAACAGGCGGATGAGCGGCATGCGTCCGCCGCGCATCACCATCGTCAACGCCGCCGGCACGAGGCACGCGATGCCGAACACGATGGCGACGGCGGAAACGAAGCCGTACACGGGCAAGCCATCAACGGGCGGCAGCAACGACAGCGCCCACCCGATGAGCAGCAGCACGATCCCGACGATCAGCGGGGTTCGGTGCAGCCGTGCGCGGACCTCCGCGCGATCGCCTCCCCGAATCGCGGCGAGCGG
>Ga0210061_1000080_pt1 | contig 11428 bp, 12 predicted proteins | sample MayberryNW_Catta_2_FD_184877 | JGI IMG/M metagenome (GOLD analysis project Ga0210061, IMG submission 184877) | Wetland microbial communities from San Francisco Bay, California, USA, that impact long-term carbon sequestration -... | ecosystem: Environmental > Aquatic > Marine > Wetlands ...
CTAATTTTTATAATATACAATGAATATTTCTTTCTATAGTATTTACTGCCTAACTTAACAAGTCTGAATTTAATCTGTAATAATATCAATCTGACACATTTTTTAAATAATTGAGGGGTAATTATTATTTACTTACATCAAGATTTTTATCATTAATAATATTTCAGAGGATATTTCTTTATGATATAAACCACTACTTTAATTGATAGTTATAAAAATTATCAAATTGATAAATTTATTGTAGATGTTTGTTTTAACTAAGTTCTTTTTATGCATTATTTACATATAGGTATATCTAGTCACATTTTAAATAATATTACAAATAATTTCTATATTATTAGATTAAAAAACAACAATCAAATATTATTCGAGATCTTCTATATAAAACAGATGATTAATTTTCTTTTATGCAAAGGATAGGATAGTTTTTATTTGATACACATTTATCTTAATTAAATTGCATGATAAGCTATCTCAAGAATTGGATTTGCCACTAATAGAACAAAATATTTCACCATTACCATTAGTTATTGCAGTTGTTATGAAATATTGGGGAGAAGATATGCTCAATTTTGAAAACAAAAAACATTATAAATCTCCAACCATATTTAATGGGATAGAAATTGCTGAAAAAAATAATTATTTTGTATGTTTGACTAAGAGTACAATTAAGGATCTTATAAAATGGATAGACCAAGGTATCCCTCCTATAGTTATTTTCCCTGGTTTATATGACCTACCTCAACATGCCTTACTCATTTCTGGATATAACGATAGTGAAAAAAAGATTTTAACATACATCCCTCAACCAGATACTACTGGTTATATACCTTATTCCAAATTTTCTTCAGAATGGGAACAAGAGGATAATATTGCTATTATAATAATACCAAGAGATATGAAAAATTTAATTTCGAAAAACGAATTACAGTCAACGAGATCATATAGTCTATGTTTCGAAGCAGAAAGAGACTTTTCAGAAGGAAACCTAGAATCAGCTATTAAAAAAGTTACCGAATCGGTCAATATTGATAAAAATAATGTTTATGGATGGTCATTGCTTGGTAGTTGTTATAGTGAAACGTATAATAAAGAATGCATAAATTGTTTTACTAAAGCCATCAAATTAAATTCCAACTATTTTCTAGCCTTAAGAGGGTTAGGTAATTTTTATTTAAAGACTAAAGATTATCAAAATGCCGAGAAATATTATTCTCAAGCAATAAATGTTAATTCGAATAGATACGGACCTATATATAAAAATCGTGCGTTTTCTAGATTGGAATTAAATAAAAATGATGAAGCAAAACAGGATTTAATAATCTATCTGGAAAAGACCCCAAATGCACAAGATAGGCAACAAATTACCGAAGCTTTGAAATCAATAAGTATTTAATTATAATTATTTTAACTTCTCAAATGACAAGAGGCAAAGAAGAACTCTTAATATTGGTATTTCCAACACATCATTCAATAAGTAATGATGTAAAAATTTCAACAATTAAAAAATTAAAAGAAAATAATATTATAATATATAGATTAGTCGTGGAAAAATATTTTTTTTCAATATATTTGAATAAACCTATCCAAGCGTCTAATATTCTTACATCATGTTTAGGAATTAAAAAAATCGAGATAGCATGTTCCTCTCCAAATAATATTAAGTCAATTGTAGGTAAGATAATAAATATAGGTCAAAAGATAATTGTACATGAAAAGTTTTTCATAAAAGTATATTCACAGAACTCTAATTTTGTTTCCAGAGATATTGAATTCATTGCTACTGGGTCACTAGTAGAAAAATTATCAAATAGATTATCGAGACCGTCAAGGAATGAAGATTCTGCAAGTAAAGTCATAAGAGTTTATGTAAGTAAGTCTAAGTCATATATAAGTTGGAAGTCGATGGACGGGATAAAAGGAAATTCTTATGGACAAATAAAAAAGAAAGTCTTCATAATTATCTATAATCAAATCTCACTTTATTCACTGAAAAAAATAATTCAGATGGGATTTGTTCCAGATATATTAATATTATATTGGGATAATATAGATTTAAAGAATAAATTAATATCTCTTCATAATATTATAACCAATATTCCTATTAACAAACTCAAGTTAAAATTATTACAATTAAATTTATTAAAACAAAAAAAGGATAATCTATATAGTGATATTTTGTTAAACTTTTTAATAATTGATATTTGTTCTTATCTTAGTCCACTTATTAATGTTGTAATTCCATTTAATTGGATTCTTCATCCTGTTTGGTTAATTGACTATTCAATTAATTTATGTCTAGAAAATGGTAAAATTCCATGGATGCCTAATCTCTTTGAAGAAGATTTAAAATTTAATGGTTGGAGTAAAACTTTGGATAATAACATAGAACAGACAAATAATTTTAAGAGTAGAATATTTAAGGATTATATAAAAATAAGGAATAAAATTGGGATAAAATCTGAAAATTTTGTAAAAAATATTAAAGTATATTCTATCAAAAAGGGATCATTGAATATACGACCTAACTATATTGATAACATTCTGAACTCCATTTAACTTACTACAAAATTCCATTATTTCGTTAGATTTTGATACAAATTTGGTATCATTTAATAATATATTTATTGATTCCATTAATTTTTCGGATGTCAATTCATTAGGTTTTAACATTATTCCAATTCCAATTTTTGTTATTTTACGAGAATTACTAATTTGTTCGGCGTGATTTTCTATAGGAATAGAAATAATAGGTTTACCAAATTGGATAGCTTGAGAAATCGTTGTATGTCCTCCTCGCAATACTAAAATATTGCTCATTATAAAAAGTTCATCTCTTATAGGACACCATTCATAATACCAACCATGATCTGATAACTTGAGAGGTTCAACCTTTCCGTTTGGTTTTCCTTCCGATATTACATACTGAATCTTATTTTTAAAATATTTTTGTGCTTCAAGTATTTTTCGAACTAGTGGTAATCTTGTTTTTGAAGGACCACTTATGTGAAAAAAGACAATTGGTTTATTGTTGGAGAAATTTAGCAGGTTTGAAACTTTAGTAACCTGTTGTTGCGACATATTCTTTTTAGGACTAATGAATCCTACATAATTAATTTTTTTTTTTACTGAATGGGTATCCCAAATATTATTTTCAGAAATCGTATATGGTGGAGGTAAATCGGGAATAAGGATTTCATTTGCAAATGACCATAAAGATCCTATAAATTCTCCATTAACTGTTTCAAAGAATCTCCCTGCTTTAAAGGAGTGAAGTTTGGGAGATAGAAGTAATTTTATCTGATTGAGTAGAACTAAAGATGGTATTCCTAATAATCTTCCTGAAATTATGGAAGAAAGTCGTGAATCTGAAACTATTAAATTAGGAGAAAATTTAATCATGAGTTCTACTTCTTTCACAATCTGAGTGGTAAAATTTTTAAACCAATTTGGGACATTCGCAATAGAATTTTTTAATGAAAAGCTTCCCTGAGAATTCCAAGAAAATTCGACCGGTGATACTTTATGACAAATATACCCCGACCTTGAAATATAATCCACAGCTTCACCAAATGATGAGAATTTTACTTCTAGATTATTATTTTGTATTTTTTCTGCTATAGTCATCAATCTACTGGCATGTCCCAGTCCTACGCCATAGGGAGTGAAATATACCTTTTTTAACATTGTTAAACCGTTTTACATTATAACATCTATACTTAAAATGGCTTAATAATACATTTAATAATACATTTATAAAAAAACGTTAAATAAATATAGAGATTTTAGAAACTTTCTGAATTGTTAATATCACTATAAATAAGTCGCATTTCATCAAAAGTTAATTTTTCTCCGCTCGACATCTTCTTTAAAGCCTGTTCTTTCATTGAATTCCAAATTTGTACATTTTCTTTACTTCTTCTGGCTCTTTCTTTAGATGATTGAAATCCTGAATAATTCTTGTCATGAGTTTCCCTAGATCGTCTTTTACCGCCGAACGAATTGATCTTGGACTTTCTAAATTCTATCGCATTAATTTGTGTATTTACCATTTCTAGCTTGGCAGCTGTTTCCCTCACATCTCTAATTATCTTTCGTCTTTCTTCGTACAATTTTTCTCTCGAATCTAATAAGGTGTCTAATATTTTTTTTAATTCTCCAATTTTATTTCCAAACTCTGATCTCTTATCAAAAATTTCATTAATTTTTGACTTTAAGTTCCCATATTGGGATGACATTGTTCTATACTGGTCTTCTTTTTTGTTCATGACCTTCATAGCATGTAATTTAATAGCTATTTCCTTTGAACGTGCAACTAGCTTTCGTTCTTCCTCTTTAGATAATTTTTTAGTTTGAATATCTCGTTCTAATTGCTCAAGGTTTTTAGTCAATTGTTTAATATTGATTCTCTCTCTCGTTGTTTTAGTACTCGTTCTTTCATCTATAATTTTCATTTGACTTCTAGCTTTTAATACTAATTCTTTTAATTCCATAAATTTCGGGAATTCCTCTTCCTTTACATCATTGACTTCTTTTAATTTTATTCTAAGTCCTTCCAGTATGCCTCTTTCCTCGTCAATTTGTTTTTTAGTAACCTCTATTTTTTCATTTAGGTCTTGGATTACCTGTTCTCCATTCTTCTGATCATCAAGTAATGAATTCTTGAACTCTAAAAGAGTTTTAAGATTGGACTCTAACGATATAATATTTTGTTCATGGTCAACCTTTCTAGAATTGATACCCTCGCTGCTCAAAGCATTAATTTCTTCAGTTTTATTCACGCCGCGTTAAACTTGTAATAAAATTATAAAATATATATTTTTATCACTTGTTAACAGTATTATTTACATTATTTATTAGGTAAAATATATCCTATAATTTATATGATATTGACTTTATATTACAACTGAGAAGAATGGATGATTTTGAAAAAAATTTTCCAGAGTTTGACTGGAAAAATACTCCTGCATATAAACATCCTTTAGGAAGAGATTGCCCTTGTCCTAAACATGAATATATTAGAGAGCAAATTAGTATTGCTAAGAATCTTAGTGAATCAAAGACTAATAATAAACACCGTGCTCAAATAACATTAAAATTTTGTCCTGATCATTATAATGTATATTTCAAAGAGGTTATTCCTTCTATGCCATTAAAGCATCGACTCATGACAAAATTTGCATTAAAGCTTGGAGCTATTATAATTCAGAAAATACCTTATATGCAATCAGATCAATGTTTCTATTGCAAATTTGGGTCAGGAGGATTTGATAAAAGACAAGAACTTCCACCTATCTAGGCGGTTCTCTTATTTAACATATTTTTAATCATATTGTTATGTCTGTAGACAAACCCTAACGCTAGTATATTTCTTAAAATGATTGATAGATATGGTATTTTGTTATTTGTAATAACTAGATAACCTAATAAAAACTCTTTTGATACCTCTCTATAAATAAGAGGTTCTAAATCTAAGATACTTGCTAGGAAACTGCCTACATCCATACTTTGAGAAAACAATGATTTGCTCTTTTGAATCAAGCCAATATCAATTCTTAACACTTCTCTATTTTTATTCACCAAAAAATTTTGACATTTGTTATCGATGAAAACAAATCCATTTTTGTGTAATATTCCAGTAAGTTTGCCTGCTTGAAATGCTAGATCCTTTGCATTTTTGGTAGGAAAGTAGGAATATAGATTTCCTCCCTCGATATATTCTTCTACTATTTCATCATATGAAATTGAAAAAAGCTTAGGAGTATTAATGCCGATTAATTTCAATTTATTTCTCGATTCAAAACTCTCATTCTCGATTATCGTCCCTCCAATCCTAGGCGGAGACGAAGGATTACCAGAAAGAATAGAGATCAGTGTAAAGCAAAAAATTAAAATAAATTGCCTAATATTTGTAAAACGCTTTTTCTCTTTTAGCACTACCTTATTACTTCCGAGTAGAAATTTTGTAATCTTTCTTTCCCAATTGATAAAATACAATAGGATTTCTATTATTCTAAATCCTATATTATTTATGTGATATCTTTAGATAAGTGGACCGGGTGGGATTCGAACCCACGATCTCAGCAATGCCAATGCCGTATCCTACCGGACTAGACGACCGGCCCTATCGATCAGTTAAATTGGCTCGATATTAATATTTTTAAGAAACAATATTATAATTCTGAATTCAAAAAATTAGTGTAGTGTGAATATAGAAAAATCTGTAGGAGCAGTCATAAAGTATCAATCACCTTCTAGTAAAATGAAAGACCCTGAATTTCTATTACTAAGAAATCGTAGAGGATATTGGGGTTTTCCACAGGGTCACAAAGAAGAGGGGGAAACGGAGGTCCAAACTCTATTTCGAGAAGTATATGAAGAAACAGGTATAAATTCTTTAAATATATTATCTTTTATTGGAAGAATTAGGTATTCATTTTTTAAAGGTGAAGGTATTAAATCTAGAAAAGAAGTTAGTTTCTATTATGCTACTACCAATATTAGAGATATAATTATTTCAAATGAACATGATGATTTTATTTGGACAACATTTTCAGAAGCTTTGACATATCTCAATAGAAAGCAATTGAAATCAATAATTATAGAAGGACATGAAAAAGGATTTTATTGAAATTGTCCGACACTTTCACCTAGTAAGTTTATGATAATAAATTTATATCTGATCCCCTGAGGATGAGTTTAGAGGATTATTGTATTGACTACTGGTAAAAGGATAGTTTTAACTGCTGACCGAAGTCTAATGACTAATTATCGAGGGAATTTCCTTTATGGTTTTATAGCTTGTGGACCTTATGAATTAGTACCAGAGTTTGTTTTTGATAAACTTTTTTGTCCGAGTGTAGAAACGGACAAACATTCAGGAGAAGTGAAAGTAGCACAATGTGGATTAAGAAGAATAGAAGGTGCACTACTTCAAGAGTATAATAGAAATGAAATTTTTTTGGCACATCCTGAAATGCTAAACAAATGTATAGGACCAGAGACCAAAGTAGTAGGAATTAATGTAATGGATCCATTAGGTATGGCTCCGGTTACAACGACGATGTCTCCTGAAAAATTATCGTACGTAGCTATGAAATTTAAGAAAATGTGTGCGTCCATTATACAGTTAAAGAAAAAATACAATTTCAAAGTTGTAGTAGGAGGGAATGGTGCTTGGGAACTTGCCAAACCTGATAGAATGAGAATTCACGGAATTGATACTGTTGTAATCGGAGAAGCAGACGAATTAGCTTTGGATTTATTTCATGACTTAGAACAAGGTGATGCTCCAGAGCTTCTACATACATTTGTTCGAAATATTGAGAATATTCCTCCAATAAAAGGTCCGACTATAAATTCTTTAATTGAAGCGATGCGAGGATGTGGGCGTGGCTGTGATTTTTGTGACGTCAATAAAAGATCAAAAAAAGATATTCCGCTTTCTAGATTAAAGGAAGAAGCTAAAATTAACCTCAAATACGGGTTTGATTCAATATGGCTTCAATCGGATGAAATGTTATTGTACGGATGCGATAACAAGGATTTTTTTCCCAATGCTGATGCGATTATAGATGTATGGAGTGGGTTAAAGAATGTAGGAGCGAATTTTGTGGGAACTACACATATGACCCTTTCGGCTGTTGCGTCTTCTCCGGATTTAATAAAAAAACTCTCGCAAATAAATGATATGGAAAATAGTGGAAGATGGTTGGCCACCAATCTTGGCGTTGAAACTGTTGCTCCAAGAATGGTTAAAAAACATTTAGGGGTCAAAACTAAACCATTTCAACCCGAAGAATGGGGATCAGTTGTGAGGGAAGGCTGTAAAATTTTAAATAATAATCATTGGTTTCCCGCTTTAACTCTAATAATCGGATGGCCTGATGAAACTCCAGATGAAACCCAATACACTATAGATTTAATCGAAGATTTTAAATATATGAAAATGCGAGGATTGGTAGCTCCGTTACTTTATCAGGATTTTTCTGAGAAAAACTCTATGCATTTTGGTAATCTAAATGAAGCCCAATTTACACTTTTTTGGAAATGTTGGCAACATAATCTTCGTATCATTAACGATATCATACCAATTATTATTAGAAATAAAAGCTATGGGCCACCCATGAAGTTATTTATGGCGAGTTTAATTAAAGTAGGAACGTGGGCAATAATGAAGTATCTTCGAGGACTTTCAAAAGATCTTTTTGATGGTAGATTACCAGAAGATATAATAGAACAATATACAAGAGAACGGTCCGTAATGGCTCCATTACCCTCAAAACTATAAAATAATTTTATTTTATACTTTTTATTTATCGTTCGATCTTAAATTTGCAATAGCTTTATCTGCTAAAGTTGCTGACTTTGGAGTTATTATTATGAAATAGTTTTTGTCTGCACGTTCTATTGATTGTATTTTTTTATACTTTCCAGTTGAAATATCAAATTCAAATAAACCCGTAGGTAATTCTGTTTTGACATACACCATCATCAATATCTCAGTTGAAAGCTGTGATATTGGAACAATGGAAAAAAGATACCCTTTGTAATGCGTTATTGGTAATAATTGTTTCATGTAAGGGGCTATAGAGGCCATATAAAGAAATAAATCCTCTACGGTGGAAAATTCCTCATACTCAAACTTCATAATTATCACATTACAATTATTTTATCCGTATGACTCGAATTTAATCTCATAACTTCCATCTGCTCTCTTATGCCTTTCATCAACAAATCCTTTGGGCTTCAAGAAATCTAACACACCATCCACTGTTCCTTGCCATCCACATACATAAAATGATGTATTTTCAGGTGTAATTTTCTCTCCCACAATGTCTTCCAAATTTGATGTATTACTTCCTGGTTCAGGTCTTAAGAATGATTCAACTCTACCTTTCTGTCCTCCCCAGGACCTATTGAAAGGTTCATGTGGTCTACTTATACTTGCTCTATATTTAAAATTCCAATTATCTTTACCATTATCCTGACTTTCTTCTTCCAACTCAGTTAATAATTCTCTATAACTGAGCTCGTCTACATAACTTGCTCCATGTAAAACAATTATTTCTCTTTTACTACCTATAGATTTAAGATGTAAACTGTATGATATAAAAGGAGCCAGTCCAGTCCCTCCTCCAATTAACACAAGGCGCCTATTATCTGGAGTCCCATCATGCATTTTTTCATTTACTGTAAATATCCCTGTTGGTTTTAACCAACCAATCTCGTCCCCTTCCTTACGGCTAAAAATCTGAGTAGTTAACCTCCCCGGGAGCGGTTTCTTTACCCATCTAATCAGTAATTCAAAATATTTTTTTTTTTCTGGCGGTGAGGCTATGGAATAAGCTCTCCTGACTAATTTTCCTTCATCTGGATTATTAAGAGATAATGTAACAAATTGGCCAGCCTTAAAATCAGGTACTGTACCCTCATTTGGTATGATGCGTATTATCTCGAGATCTTCTTTTAAAACTCTAATATAAGAAATAATTCCTTTATTTTCCACAACCATAGGTAATATCGGAAATAATCTCTCCTCAGTCCTTATATATGTTATTATAATATTAGATGTAATTACTAGAACCGAAATTTTTATTTTTTGTAGTTCATTATAAAATAAAATATGATCAATTGGTCAAATATAAAAGAGTTTAACAATTCAAGAAACACAGATTTAGTGAATTCAATTAATGAACAAAAATTAGAACAAAAAAAAATAGTTGTCCTTTTTGAAGAGAAAATGAAAATTTTTGCAACAGAAAGATCTATTGAATCTAGTTTAGATGTGTTGAATATTTCAATCCAGCTAGCAAATATACGAGGAAATTTAATTAAATCGTTTGAACAATACACTCGAAACTTGGAAGAAGAAATAGTAAGACTTAATAGAACTATAGAAAAAAACTGGGAAAATTCAGATTTATAGCTTGACTTTATCTATAAAGATTACTTTATTTCTGATGGTACCTAGTTTTTCTATGCTGATTTCCACTAAATCCCCATCTTTCAAATATTTTGGACTGTTCATAGACATTGCTACACCAGCAGGGGTACCTGTTGAAATAATATCACCAGGTTCAAGAGTCATTAGCTGACTCAAGCTGGAAATTATTTTTTTAATAGGTATTACCATTTTACTGCTTGTAGAATTTTGTCGTATTTCGCCATTCACTTTTGTTAATATTTTTAAGTTTTGTGGGTCGATTATCTCATCTTTAGTCGTGATCCATGGTCCACATGGTGCAAATGTATCAATACTTTTTCCTCTAGTAAATTGTTTATCCTGAAATTGAATATCTCTCGCAGATACATCATGAAATATCATATATCCAAATACTGAATCCATTGCTTCCTCTGCGGTAACCTTCTTACTTAATTTACCAATTATAACGGCTAGTTCGGCTTCATAGTCTAGACGTTGAACATTCCCTGGACATAAAATGTCGTTATAGGGATTGTTTAATGCTGTTCTGGGTTTCAAAAATATTACAGGTTCTGAAGTCGGGGTAAGGCCAGCATCTTTCGCATGATCATAATAATTAAAAGCCAAACAAATGATTTTACTTGGACTAGATAATGGTGAGAGCAGGTCCAAGTCATTAATTGTTCTTAAAAAGTTGAATTGATTGTAATTTTTTATAACCTCATCTAGCCAATTATTGAATAAAAATTCTTTAATATTAAGAGGGAGTGGTATACCAGTCTGTTCTTGTATCTCGTTTTTTGTAATTATTTTTTTAAAATCATCGGCTATTAGGCCATAAGTTTCCCCATCTTCTTTTGTTTTTACTCTTGCTATTTTCATTTAATCACCTATTTATGAGTAAGTATAGCAGATTTGGTATCTTCAATGCGACAAAAGCCGAACCTTATGAATTGAACCATTGTACCATTAGATAATGTATTAACATAAGACTCTGCAAAACCTTCAAGGATTTCTAGACTTTTAGGATTCAATTTATCGCCTATAAATAATCTATTAGGTTTTAATACCGTATACTTGACGAAATCCATCTCTGATACCCATTGGATTTTTTGGATATTTTCTTTTAATATGTTATCAGTATATTCTACAAGTCCTTCTTTTTTGGCCATGTCAATTGTGGAAACTTTAATGTTATACAATTCTATCAATCTTATTTCAGTACCATTTTTCAATTTTTCGGCATCCTTAGTGGATATGAATACTACATTGTTTACGTCAATTTCTCTGCTTCCCATTTCAATAGAGGGATGATTCTTAAAAAGCACTTTTTTGAAGTTTGCATTTTTTATTGTCAGTTTGAAGGGATCATCAATAAATAATAGTCTCTTGGATTGAGAATCGATTATTTTTCTATTAAAGGCCTCTAGAGCTTCTATTGATGGTTTAGTTTCTGAAAGGGTTATACCAAGAGATAGCACAAATCTGCGTATTGCATCGGGT
>Ga0210061_1000084_pt1 | contig 11314 bp, 13 predicted proteins | sample MayberryNW_Catta_2_FD_184877 | JGI IMG/M metagenome (GOLD analysis project Ga0210061, IMG submission 184877) | Wetland microbial communities from San Francisco Bay, California, USA, that impact long-term carbon sequestration -... | ecosystem: Environmental > Aquatic > Marine > Wetlands ...
CCTCCGAGCTGCGCACCGTGAAGGTGAAGAAGGACGCGCGCTGCGCGGTATGCTCGGCTTAGGCTGGAGCGCGCCTGCGGCGTGTTCCGGGTGTGTTCATTGCTTCGCTCCCGCCTGCCGCAGGATGCGGACGACCTCGTCCCGTCCGCGCTCTTGCGCGATCCCGAGCGGCGTATAGCCCCCGACCAGACGCGGCTTCGACGGCCCATGGCCCGGGAACCACATCGACGGCGGCGTCTCCCAGATCGGCGGCCAGTCGCGGTCGCTGCGCGCCTCGACGTCGGCGCCGCGGGCGACGAGCGCCTGGACCGCGGCGACACGGCCGTCCTCGGCCGCCATGAGGAGGGGTGTCACGCCGGCCCGGTCGCCGGCGTCCACCTCGCGCACATACGGCAGCGCCGCGAGGACGAGCTCCCATTCGCCTTGCATCCCGGCGAAGTAAAGCAGATAGCGGTCGGCCGCGGGGACCGTCTGCTCGCGCTCCAGCACGCGCGCGGCGAGATCCGCGCGTCGGTAGAGCACGAGCCAGGTCAGCGGCCCGACGGTCCTGCCTTTGAGGAGTCCGGTGTAGTCGAACACCGGCGGCTGGCTGAGCATCGCGATCGCCAACCCTGCCTCCGCCGGCAGGGGCGCCGCCAGCGGGCGTACCTCGGGTGCGGCTTTGGCGATCGTATGGTCGTACTCGGCCCGGCCGCCGGCCGCGAAGATCGCGTCGGCGAGCTCGCGCGGCTTTCCCGGCACGCCGACCGCGAGCATGAGCGGCGTAAACCCCCGATACTGGCGGTTCGGGTCGGCGCCCGCGTCGAGCAGCGTGCGGATGCGCGAGAGCTCCGACGCCGGCTCGATCGACGGCCCGCGCCCGCCGTCGGGCTTGAGCGCCACCATGCCCATCGGCGGCGGGTCGAGGAGGAGAGAAGCGAGCGCCGTCTGCCCGTTCGCGGCGACGCGATCGAGGTCGAGCCCGCGCGCCTTGAGATGCGCGAGCGTCGGCGCGTCGAGCGTCGCGAGGCGCGCCGCCTGAACCGAGTGGCATTGCCAGGTCTCGCGCTGGCACCCCGGCGCGTCGGCCGGGTGCAGGCTCGCGCCGGCGTCGGCGAGCACGCGCGCGATCCGCCAGCGCCTGCGGAAGAGCGCGCGCTCGAGCAGCGTCTCGCGCCCGAGCAGCGCGCCCGGATCGGCGCCCTTCGCGATCAGCAGCTTCGCCGCCTCGGCGTCATCCGCGCGGTCGATCAGGTTCCAGAGCGCCTGCGCCGGCGGCGGGCCCGCGAGCACAGCGCGGTCGGCGGCGGCCGCGTCGGCACCGTGCTGCGTGAGCAAGGCCAGCGCCGCGTCCGACGACGCGCGGTGGATCGGCAGCTTGCCGAAGCCATCGCGACGGTTCGGGTCGGCGCCCGCCTCGAGCAGCAGGCGCACGATCTCCACGCGGTTGCGGTGGAGCGCCATCGTGAGCGGCGACTCGCCGCTGCGGCCGCGATAGGCCTCGTTGAAGTCGAAGTCCGGCTTGATGCCGCGTGCGAGCAGGCGCTTCACCTCCGCCGCGTCATTCTTCACGATCGCGCGCTGCACGGCGTCGGTCTCGGCGAGCCGCGCGCTCTGCGCCGGCGTCAGCACCGGCTGCTCGGTCGACGGACCGCGCTCGCCGCCCTGGCCCTGCGCCTGCTGCGCGCCGACGCCACATGAAATGACGATGCCGCCGGCCAGGAGCAAGGCCCTCGCGGCCGGCGCATTCCGCGGCACGCGCGCGGAGGAACCTGGAGGAGCCCGCCGCCGCAGTTCGGGCACTTGCGCTTGCACGGCGAGGTTCTTGAGCAGCAGGCTCAAGCCGCGAGGAAGGCGCGCTGCGCGGCCCAGCCCTCGGTGGGCTTGCGCGCGAAGCCGCTCTTCGCGAACTGGTGCAGCGAGCCGATGGCGTAGCGCAGCAGCGCCGCCGCGTGCGCCGCGGCGTCGCCGTCGGCGGCGGCGCGCAGCGCCTGCTTGAGCGTCGCCTCGAAGCGGTCGTAGAACTGGTTCATGCGCGCCTGCAGCCGCTCGTGCTCGCCGACCAGCGCATCGCCGGTCATGACGCGCACCATGCCCGGGTTCTTCTCGGCGAAGGCGAGCAGCATCTCGAGCAGCTTGTCGGCCTGCTTGCGGCCGTCGGCCTCGTCGCCGGTGATCTTGTTGGCGAGCGAGAACACGGACGTCTCGATGAACTCGATCAGGCCCTCGTACATCTGCGCCTTGGAGGCGAAGTGGCGGTACAGGGCGGCCTCCGAGACGTCGAGCCTCGCCGCCAGCGCGGCCGTGGTGATCTTCTCCCAGCGCGGCGTCTCCAGCATCTGCGCCAGCGCCTTGAGGATCTCAAGCTTCCGCTCGCCTTTGGCCCGGGGCATCGGGAAATTCTACTGCCGCGAGTAGCGAAAGACGAGGCCCGGCAGCTGCGTGACGGAAGCCACGCGCAGGTCGACGTAGGGCACGCGCCGCGTCTCGCGGCTCACCCACACCGTCGCCATGCCCAGACGCTTTGCGGTGCGCAAATTCTCCAGCATGTCGTCCACCAGGGCGCAGCGCCGGGGGTCGAGGTCGTGGCGCCTGAGCAGCAGCCGGAAGCCGGCGAGCGCCGGCTTGCCGCGGTAGCGCGTGCTCTCGATCGTGTAGACGGCAGCGAAGAAGCGCGCCACGCCGAGCGCCTTCAGCACGTCCTCGACGTAGCGGCGCGGCGCGTTGGAGAAGATGAGCTTGCGGCCCGGCAGGCGCGCGAGCGCGTGGCGCACCGCGGCCTCGTGCACCACCATGTCGGCGAGCTCGGGGAACCGGTGCGTGGCGGCGAGGAACTCGCGCGGGTCGGTGCCGTGGTGGCGCATGAGCCCGTTCATGGTGGTGCCGTAGCGCTGCCAGAAGCCGCGGCGCATGTCGTTCGCGCCCTCGGCGTCGACGCCGAAGCGGCGCATCAGGTAGGCGTTGATCTGGTCGTGCATCGACGGAAAGATGTGCACCTGCGCGTCGTGCAGCGTGTTGTCGAGATCGAAGATCCACACCCGCCGCGACGGCGGCAGGCCGACGAGGCGCATCGCGCTACTTGCTCTTGATGAGCGTGCCGACGCCCTGGTCGGTCATCACTTCGAGCAGCAGGGCGTGCGGCACGCGGCCGTCGATGACGTGCACGCTCTTCACGCCGTTCCTCGCGGCGTCGAGCGCCGAGCCGATCTTGGGCAGCATGCCGCCCGAGATCACGCCCTTGGCGACGAGGTCGTCGAACTTCTTCGGCGTCAGGCCGGTGAGCAGGCGACCCTCCTTGTCGAGCACGCCGGGCGTGTTGGTCATGACGACGAGCTTCTCGGCGCGCAGGATCTCGGCGAGCTTGCCGGCGACCAGGTCGGCGTTGATGTTGTAGGTGGTGCCGTCGACGCCGGTGCCGATCGGCGCCACCACCGGGATGAAGCCGCCCTGCTCGAGCGCCGAGATCACCGACGGGTCGATCGACTCGATCTCGCCCACCTGGCCGAGGTCGACGCGGCCGTTGTCCTTGCCGGGGAGCATGAGCTTGCGCGCGCGGATGAAGACGCCGTCCTGGCCCGTGAGCCCGACCGCCTTGCCGCCGGCCTGGTTGATGAGCTCGACCACCTCCTTGTTGACCTGCCCGCCGAGCACCATCTCCACCACGTCCATGGTGGCGCGGTCGGTGACGCGCATGCCCTGCACGAACTCGCCCTTCATGCCCAGGCGCGCGAGCATCTGCTCGATCTGCGGGCCGCCGCCGTGCACCACCACCGGGTTCATGCCGACGAGCTTCAGCAGCGCCACGTCGCGCGCAAAGCCCGACTTCAGCGCTTCCTCGGTCATCGCGTTGCCGCCGTACTTGACGACGATCGTCTTGCCGTGGAAGCGCTGGATGTAGGGCAGCGCCTCGGCGAGGATGCGCGCCTTCAGGGCGGCGTCCGGCTGCGGGTCCGAAGGCGCGTTCATGGTGCGACGATTCTACAAACAAAAAAGGGCCGGCGCTTGCGCGCCGGCCCCTTCGACTGCTGCGTGCGCAGTTACTGGACGGTGATCTGCTTGCGCGCCGCCGCGGCCTTCTTCGGCAGCGTGAGCTCGAGCACGCCGTCGCGGTACTTGGCCTCGACCTTGGCCTCGTCGATCTCCTGCGGCAGGGTGAAGCTGCGCGTCGCCTTGCCGTAGCTGCGCTCGACGTGCAGCACGCGCTCGTCCTTGCCGGCCTCGCGCTCCTGCTTCACTTCGGCCTCGAGCGTGACCTGCGCGCCGTCGACGGCGACGTGGATGTCTTCCTTCTTCACGCCCGGCACCTCGGCGGTGACCAGGTAGGCGCCGTTCTTCTCGGCGACATCGACCTTCATGCGCGGGGCGACGGCCTCGCGCCCCTCGTAGGCGAGCGGGCGCACGAGGAAGCCCTTGAACAGGTCGTCGACCAGCTCGTTGAACGGATCAAAACGGGTGATAGCGCTCATATCGTGTCTCCTTTGCATGTCCGTGGGGCTGCGGCCCCGTAGCCCGTAGATAGGGGCGCCGGGCGCGGAATCAAGACCCCCTGCGTCCATTAGAATTCGTCCCTCCCGCTCCCGATGCCGCCCGCCGCCGACTTCCGCAGCCAGATCGAGGCCTTGCGCCCCTACCTGCTGCGCTTTGCCACGCTGCAGCTGCGCGACGCCGCGGCCGCCGAGGATGCGGTGCAGGAGGCGCTCCTCGCCGCGCTCGCCGGCGAGGCCGGCTTCGCCGGGCGCGCCAACCTGCGCACCTGGCTGACCGGCATCCTCAAGCACAAGATCGTCGACGCCGTGCGCCGCCAGGCGCGCGAGCCGCTCATCCCCCAGGAGACCGAGGACGGGCTGCAGGATTTCGACGCCCTGTTCGAGCGCAACGGCCACTGGGCCGAGCGCCCGGCGGCCTGGGCCGACCCGGACGGCGCGCTCGAGCAGCGGCAGTTCTTTCGCGCCCTCGAGCTGTGCCTCGAGCGGCTGCCGGCGCGCACCGCGCGGGCCTTCATGATGCGCGAGCACCTCGGGCTGGAGACGCCCGAGATCTGTAAGGAACTCGACGTCACCCCGACCCACTGCTGGGTGATGCTGTACCGCGCGCGCATGACCTTGCGCGAGTGCCTGCAGACCACCTGGTTCGGGAAAGAATGATGCTGACCTGCAGGGAAACCACGCGCCTCGTATCGCAGGGGCTGGACCGGGATCTCGCCTTCGGCGAGCGCGTGGCGCTGCGCATGCACCTCGCCATCTGCATCGGCTGCCGGCGCACGCGGCGGCAGATGCACTTCCTCAGGAAGGCCGTGCGGGCGCTCGCGCTCCGAGCGTGAAGAGCAGCACCCCCAGCGCCGTCATCGTGCACACGATGACCGGCCCGGTCGGCAGGTCGCGCAGCAGCGACAGCGCGAGCCCGCCGGCGTAGCCCAGCGCCCCGAGGACGTAGCTCGCGGCCAGGCGGCCGCGCCGGAAATTGCGCGTGGCCAGGGCGGGCACGATGAGCGTCGCGAACACCAGGTACAGGCCGACGAGCTGCACCGACACCGTGACGGCGCAGGCGAACAGCACGTAGAAGCCGAAGCGCCCGAGGCGCCCGCCCAGCCCGAACCAGGCGCCGAGCACCGCCGCGTAGGCGAGCGCCACCCACTTCAGCGTGGCGAGATCCACCCACAGGATCTGCCCCACGAGCAGGTCCTTCAGGTGCTCGGCGCCGCCCGGATTCGCGGCGAGCAGCAGGATCGCGGCGTTCGCCGCGACGACGAAGCTGACGCCGATCACCGCCTCCTGCACCTCGGGCCAGCGCCGCTCGGTCCAGCCGAGGACCACCGCGCCGCCGAGCGCCGCGCCGAACGCCGCGGCCTGCACCGCGGCGCCGTGCGGCGCGTAGCCGAGCCAGTCCGCGAGCACCACGCCCAGCCCCGCGATCTGCGCCACCGCCAGGTCGATGAACACGATGCCGCGTGCGAGCACCTGCATGCCGAGCGGCGCGTGCGTGGCGGTGACCAGCAGTCCGGCGGCGAGCGCGGGCCACAGCAGGCCGAAGTCGATCGATGCCGAGCTCATTTGAGCACCGCAAGGAGCTTGGCGATGCTGTCGTCGTACAGGCCGAACAGGTCCTTGGCGCGCTCGCTGCCGCCCACCGTGAAGGGCATCACGACCGCGGGAATGTGCGCCTCGCGCGCCAGCCACTCGGCGGCGCGCGCGTCGTTGTAGGCGGCGCGCACCACGGCCTTCGCCGGCGTCTGCTTCATCGCCGCGAGCAGCTCGGCCAGGTGCGCGGCCGAGGGCGGCAGGCCGGGCTTGGGCTCGAGCGTTCCCACCTCGCGCATGCCGATCCAGGCGAACAGGTAGGAGAGGTTCTTGTGGTGCACGACGAGCGGCAGGCCCTTCAGCGGCCCGGCTTCGCGCTCCCAGCGCGCGATCGCCGCGCGCCAGCGCTTTTCGAAGTCGAGTCCGCGCTCGATGTAGTAGGCGGCGTCCTTCGCGTCGAGCACGCTCATCCTCTGCGCGAGCGCCTGCGCCACGCGCGAGACGTTCTCCGGGTCGAGGTGCAGGTGCGGGTTGCCCGCGGCGTGCACGTCGCCCAGCGCGCGGTCGACGCGCGCCGGAATCTCGATCAGGCGCGCGGCCGAGGCCGCCTCGAAGTAGCCGCGCGCGCCGACCTGGATCTTCGCGTTGCCCGACTGCGTGAGCACGAGCGGCAGCCAGCCGACTTCGAGCTCGGCGCCGGTGCACACCACGAGATCGGCACGGCGCGCGCGCGCGATCAGGCTCGGGCGCGCCTCGATGTGGTGCGGGTCCTGCAGCGCGCTGGTCGCCGTGTACACGTCGGCGCGCTCGCCGCCGATCTCGTGCGCCAGCGAGCCCCACTCCGGGGTGCAGGCGAAGATGTTGAGCGACGCGAGCGCGGGCCAGGAAGCCAGTGCCAGCGCGACTGCGATGATCGATCTCATGACGATCGTCTCCTAGAAGGTGTGCGCGCCGTGCGCGCCAAGGCTGAAGAGGTACTGCAGCACCACCTGGTTGTCGGTGACGCCGGCGCGCGACTTGTCCTGCGCGAGCTGCAGCCGCAGGCGGCTGAACTCCGTGCCGCTCCAGTCGATCATCGCGGTGACGCGCGAGGGGTTGTAGTCCGCGGCCAGCGGCCCGGCGAGCGGGACGGCGGTGTCCACCGTGCCGCGATCGAGCCAGTCGTAGCGCAGCCCCGCGCGCCAGCGCGGCATGAACTGGTACACCCCCTGCAGGTACCCGCCCGACTGGCGGCTCGCAAGATCGCCCGTGACTGCCGTGCCGTCGTCGTAGGTCAGCGCGCCGTCCTCGTTGCGGCGGAAGTACTCGCCCTGCAGCCTGAAGCTGTTGACCGTGGCGTTGCCGTTCGGCGCCCACTTCAGGACGAGGTCGGCGATCCAGAGCTTCGAGGTGCCGGTGAACGACTGCACGATGCCGGCATCCTCGAAAGCGCGGTCCTCGGGCCGCGCGCGCAGCAGCGAAAGGCCCGCGCGCCATGCGGTGCTCGCGCCCCAGTCGCCGCCGAGGTGCGCGAAGACGCTCGCCGCATTCGCGCCGTTGCGGTTGTTCGGCGTCGCGGGGAAGGCGCGGCCGTTGCCGAGCTCGGCGCCGAGCTCGAGGAACAGGTCGGTCGGCGCGAGCCACTTCAGCTGCACGCCGTCGTCGTTCCAGCGCCCGCCGAGGAACGCCTTATAGGCGAGCGGCGCGTCCTGGAAGTCCCAGGCGTGCTGGTGGATCGAGTTCTGGTAGCCGATGCCGGAGAGAAAGCGCCCGCCTTTGAGGTTGAAGCCCTGGCCGAGCGCGAGCGTCTGGAAGAACGCCTCCTCGACCTCGACCTCGTTCTCGGGCGTGAACGCGGCGACCAGCTGGCCGCGGAAGTAGGGGTCGATGTTGGCGCTGATCGCGAGCTCCGACTCGCCGAGGCTGAAGCCGCGCGGCGCGGGGCCGACCTCGCCGCCCGGGGGCGCGAAGCCGTCGATGCGGTAGGCCTCGGGATCCTGCGAGCTCGAGGCCGCCGTGCCCTGCAGGATGAGCGAGATGTCCGGGTTGAATGCCCTGGCGCCCGCCGAGCGCTCGCTCAGCTGCGCCTGCGCGGGCGGAAGCGCTGCGGCGAGCGCCGCGGCGCACAACAGTCTGCGTACCATGCCGATCTCCTTCTGAAGACAGCGTCACGCGCGCCGTCAGATACGGCGCGCCCGAACCATCGCTTCAGAGGAGCTGCGGCGGATCCCGGGAGGAAGGAGCGAGCGGCGCGTTGCGGCGCGCCGGGAGCTCGAGCGCCGCGATCGCGCCGTAGTCCGGCTCGGCGAGCGCCAGCACCACGGGCGCGCAACCGATCGCGCCGGCCACGGCGCCGAGCGCCGCGTGCTGCATGCAAAGCGGATTGCGCCCGTCGTCGGACTTCTGCACCTCGCTGGCGGCGGCGCGCGCCGCGCCGGCGTGCCAGATCGCGTGCTCGAGCGCGGCCTGCTGCGCGGCGAGCAGCGCCGCCGCGAGCAGCAAGCGCGCGGCGCGCGCTAGGCCAGGCATTGCTCCAGCCCGGCGAGGAACAGGTCCTTGGGCAGCTTCTTGCCGATGAACACCAGGGTCGAGCTCTTCTTCTCGCCTTTTGCCCAGGGCTTGCCCATGTCGCCGCCCATCATCATGTGCACGCCCTGGAACACGACGCGCTGCGATTTCCCCTTCATCCACAGCACGCCCTTGTAGCGCAGCAGGTCGGGCCCGTAGACCTGGATCATGCCCGAGAGGAACTGCTCCAGCTTGTCGCCGTCGAAGGGCTTGTCGGACTTGAACACGAAGGACGCGACCTCGTCGGTGTGGTCGTGGTGGTCGTCGACCAGGAACTCGGGGTCGAGCTCGAGGATGGCGTTCAGGTTGAAGCCGCGGATGTCGAGAATCTCCGCGATCGGCGCCTCGCCGAAGTGCACCTTCTTCACCGGCGCGCGCGGGTTCATGTGCTTGATGCGCGCGGCGAGCTTCTGCACGTCGTCCTCCGACACGAGGTCGGTCTTCGACATGAGGATGCGGTCGGCGAACCCCACCTGCTCCTGCGCCTCGTGAAAATCGTCCAATTGCTTCTGCGCGTGCTTGGCGTCGACCACGGTGAGGATCGAGTCGAGCAGGTAGTAGTTGCCGATGTCCTCGTCGGTGAAGAAGGTCTGCGCCACCGGGCCGGGGTCGGCCATGCCGGTGGTCTCGATCACCACGCGGTCGAATTTCAGCGCGCCGCTGGAGCGCTTGTCCTTCAGCTCGCCGAGGATGCGGATCAGGTCGCCGCGCACGGTGCAGCAGATGCAGCCGTTGTTCATCTCGAGGATCTGCTCCTCGGACTTCTCGATCAGGTCCGAGTCGACGCCGACCTCGCCGAACTCGTTCTCGATCACGGCGATCCTCTGCCCGTGGTCCTCCTTGAGGATCCGGTTCAGCAGCGTCGTCTTGCCCGCGCCGAGAAACCCGGTGAGGATCGTCACCGGCACCATCTGTTCCTGTTGCATGCCCTAAGTATAAATGGTGACAGTCACCATTTCTCTCATTTGCACATCATTCGCAGATGCGAAAAATGGTGACTGTCACCATTTATCGTTTCAGCAGCAGCAGGCCCTTCAGGTAGTCGCCTTCGGGGAATTCGAGGGCCACGGGGTGGTCGGCGGCGGCGTGGAAGCGCTCGATGATCTGCGCTTCCGCCCCCGCGTCGAGCGCCGCGCCGGCGACGATCGACTGGAAGAGCCCGGCCGACACCCCGCCCGAGCAGGAGAACGTGGCCAGCAGCCCGCCGGGCGCGAGCAGCTTGAAGGCGAGCAGGTTCACGTCCTTGTAGGCGCGCGCGGCGTTGCGCGCCTGCGCCGCGGTGGGCGCGAACTTCGGCGGGTCGAGCACCACGAGGCCGAACTTCGCCCCCTGGTCGCGCAGCAGCCGCAGGTGCGCGAACACGTCCGCCTTCACGAACTCGAGGCGCACGGCATCGAGCGCGTTGGCGGCGAGGTTGTCGCGCGCCACTTCCAGCGCCGGCGCCGAGCTCTCGATCGCCAGCACGCGCCGCGCGCCCCCGGCGAGCGCCGCGATGGCGAAGCCGCCCGTGTACGAAAAGCCGTCCAGCACCTCGCGCCCCGCGGCCAGCAGCCGCACGCGCTGGCGGTTCTCGCGCTGGTCGAGGAAGAACCCGGTCTTCTGCCCTTCCTCCACGTCGACGCGGAAGTTGAGCCCGTACTCGACGATCGGGCAGCGCCGCGCCTCGCGGTTGCCGCGCGCGAAGCCCACGCGCGGCGCGAGCCCCTCGAGCTTGCGCACCTCGGCGTCGGAGCGCTCGAACACCGCCTCGCAGGCCGTCGCCTCGGCGAGCGCATCGAGCAGCGCCTCGCGCCAGCGCTCGGCGCCCGCGGACAGGAACTGCGCCACCAGCACGTCGCCGTAGCGGTCGACCACCAGCCCCGGCAGGCCGTCGGATTCGCCGTGCACCAGCCGCAGCGCGTTGGTGTGCCGGGCCGCGGCGAGGCCCGCGCGGCGCGCGAGCGCGCCCGCGATGCGCTCGCGGAAGAACGCGGCGTCGATCGCCGCGCCCGCGTCGAAGCGCCATACGCGCGCGCGGATCTGCGAAGCCGGGCTGTACGCGGCGAGCGCCAGCACCGCGCCCGCGGCGCTTCGCACCTCGACCGTGTCGCCCGCCGCGGGCTTGCCGGCGACATGGTCGAGCGCGCCGGAGAAGATCCAGGGATGGCGGCGCTTGAGCGATTTCTCGCGCCCCTTCTTCAGCACCAGCGCGTGCTTCATTTCTTCTTCGCCCGCGGATGCGCGGCGTCGTAGACGCGCGCCAGCGCCTGGTAGTCGAGGTGCGTGTAGATCTGCGTCGTGGCGATGCTCGCGTGCCCGAGCAGCTCCTGCACGGCGCGCAGGTCCTGGGAGGACTGCAGCACGTGCGAGGCGAACGAGTGGCGCAGCATGTGCGGGTGCAGCCGCCCGGGCACGCCCTGGCGCGCGGCGAGATGCCGCAGCGCCCGTTCCACCACGCCCGGCGCGATGCGCCGCCCGCGCGCGCCTACGAACAGCGCCTCTTCGCCCGGCGCGGCGAGCTGCGCGCGCACGCCGAGCCACGCCCCGAGCGCCTCCTTCGCGCGCGCGCCCACCGGCACGGTGCGCGTCTTCGCGCCCTTGCCGGTGACCGTGACTTCGCCTTCCTTCAGGTCGAGCCGCCCGTCGTCCGCGTCGAGCGCGACCAGCTCGGCGAGCCTCAGGCCCGAGGAGTACAGCAGCTCGAACATGGCGCGGTCGCGCGCGGCCTGCGGCGACTCGCTCGCGCCCGCCTCGAGCAGGCGCTGCATTTGCTCCACCGAGAGCGCCTGCGG
>Ga0210061_1000086_pt1 | contig 11233 bp, 9 predicted proteins | sample MayberryNW_Catta_2_FD_184877 | JGI IMG/M metagenome (GOLD analysis project Ga0210061, IMG submission 184877) | Wetland microbial communities from San Francisco Bay, California, USA, that impact long-term carbon sequestration -... | ecosystem: Environmental > Aquatic > Marine > Wetlands ...
CTCGTCAAGCTCGCCGAGGAGGCGAGCCCGCGCATCCGCACGCAGGCGAGTCCCGAGGCGCGCAAGGCGCTGCTCGGCATCGAGCACCAGCAGGCGGTGCAGAAGGCCGACTTCAGCAAGGCCTACGAGGGCAAGTCGCGCAACATGCCGCTTGGCGAGGAGCCGCTGCTGCTGGGGCGCATCCAGACCGGGCACGACCGCAAGGGCCAGCCGGTGCTGGCGATGCACCCGGCCGAAGGCCAGGGCGTCACGCTGACGCTCGACGCGGTGCTGCTGCACTCGGTGTGCCGGCTGCTGCAGGCCGCCGTGAAGAAGAGCGGCTGGGACATGGAGCTGAAACTTCCGGGCGCCGAGGCCGCGCCCCCCGAAGAGCGCACCGGGCGCACGATCAACTAGCCTCGCCGCGCAGCGCCTCGAGGCGCGCCGAGGCGTGCAGCCAGTCCTCCTCGGCGCTCGCCAGCGCCTCGGCGAGTCGCGCTTCCGCGCGCCCGAGCTCGGCGACGCGCTCCGCGTCCGGGTTCCGGTAGAGCGCCGGGTCGGCGAGCGCGGCGCGGATTTCGCCGATCTCGCGCGCCAGCTGCGCGAGGCGCGCTTCGATCGCGGCGAGCTGCTTCTCGAGCGGTTGCAGGCGGCGCCCGATAGCGGCGCGCGCGGCCGCGGCCGCGCGCCGTTCGTCCTTGCGGGATACGCGCGCGGCGCCGTCGCGCGCACGGCTCTCCTTCATCTTCAGCTGACGGTAGTCGTCGAGGTCGCCGTCGAACTCCCGCACGCGCCCGCCCGCCACCACGAGGATGCGATCCGCGCAGGACGCGAGCAGGCTCCGATCGTGCGACACGAGGACCAGCGCGCCGCTGTAGCTCTGCAGCGCCACGGCGAGCGAGCGCCGCATCTCGAGGTCCAGGTGGTTGGTCGGTTCGTCCAGCAGCAGGAGGTTCGGCCGGCGCCTGACCAGCGCGGCGAGCGCCAGGCGCGACTTCTCGCCGCCCGAGAGCGGCCCGATCGGCCGTTCGGCGCGCTCGCCGGAAAACCCGAAGCGGCCGAGGAAATCGCGCAGCGCCTGCTCGCGCTCGCCGCGGTACAGGCGCGCCATCATGCCGAGCGGCGTCTCCTCGGCGCGCAGCAGCTCGATCTGGTGCTGCGCGAAGTAGCCGATGGCGATGTCGCGCGCGGCGATGCGCTCGCCGCCGAGCGGCTCGAGCTCGCCGGCGAGCAGCCGCATGAGCGTCGTCTTGCCGTTGCCGTTGGCGCCGATCACCGCGACGCGGTCGGCGCGGGTGAGCGCGAGCTCCACGCCCGCGAGCACGGCGCGCCCGGCATATCCGGCCTCCACCCCGTGCAGCGCGAGGATGCGCTCGGGCTGGCGCTCGGGCTCCTCGAACTCGAAGCGGTAGGTGTCCGCGGCCACCACCGGCGCGACGCGCGCCATGCGCTCCAGGCGCTTCAGGCGGCTCTGCGCCTGGCGCGCCTTGGTGGCCTTGGCGCGAAAGCGCTCGACGAACGCGGTGATGCGGCGGATCTCGCGGTCCTGGCGCGCGGCCGCGGCGAACTGCTGCCCGAGCTCCACCGAGCGTGCGCTCTCGAATTTCGAATAGCCGCCGTCGTAGAGCCGCAGCGTGCCGCCGGCCTCGGCGGGAAGAATGGCGAGCGAATGGTCGCAGACCCGGTCGAGAAAATCGCGATCGTGCGACACGACGAGGATCGTGCCCTCGTACGCGCGCAGCCAGCCTTCCAGCCACAGGATCGTGTCGAGGTCGAGGTGGTTGGTCGGCTCGTCGAGCAGCAACAGGTCCGAGGGCGCGATCAGCGCGCGCGCGAGGTTCAGGCGCATGCGAAAGCCGCCGGAGAATTCGCGCACCGCGCGCGCCGCGTCGCCCGGGGCGAAGCCCAGCCCCGCGAGCAGCGTCTGGGCGCGGGCGCGCGCCGTGTAGCCGCCCGCGCGCTCGTGGCGCTCGTGCGCATGGGCGATCGCCTCGCCGTCGCCGCGCGCCTCGGCCGCGGCGATCTCGCTTTCCGCCGCGCGCAACTCGATGTCCGCATCGAGCAGGTAGTCGAGCACCGCGCGTTCCAGCGCGGGCGCCTCCTGCTCGACACGCGCGAGGCGTGTGCCGGGCTGGATCTCGCAGTCGCCGGCGTCGGCGGCGAGCTCGCCCGCGAGCAGCGCAAGCAGGCTCGTCTTGCCGCTGCCGTTGGCGCCCACCAGCCCGACGCGCCAGCCGCGTTCCAGCGTCAACGACACGCCCGCGAACAGCCGGTGCGGGCCGCGCGCGAGCGCCAGGTTCCTGAGGAGAATCATGAGGGATCGGAGTATAATTCGCGGCCTTGGCAGAGACTTCCTTCGATCAGCTCGGACTGCTCCCCCCCCTCCTGCAGGCGGTGCGCGAGCAGGGTTACGAGCACCCGACCCCGGTACAGGAGCAGGCGATTCCGCTGGTGATGGCGGGCCGCGACCTGATGGCGGGCGCGCAAACCGGCACCGGCAAGACCGCGGCGTTCGCGCTGCCGATCCTGCAACGCCTGGCGCCGCTCGCCAGCACGAGCGCCTCGCCCGCGCGCCACCCGGTGCGCGCGCTGGTGCTGACGCCGACGCGCGAGCTCGCGATCCAGGTGGAGCAGAGCTTCCGGGATTACGGCAAGCATTTGCCGCTCAGGAGCACCGTGGTCTACGGCGGCGCCGACATGGACGCGCAGATCCGCGAGCTGCGCCGCGGCGTCGAGGTGCTGGTGGCGACCCCGGGGCGGCTGCTCGATCACGTGCAAAGCAAGACCGTGATGCTCAACCAGGTCGGCATCCTGACGCTCGACGAAGCCGATCGCATGCTCGACATGGGGTTCCTTCCCGACATCCGCCGCATCATCGCATTGCTGCCGGCGGTGCGGCAGAACCTGCTGTTCTCGGCGACCTTCCCGGACGAGATCCGCGGGCTGGTGAAGTCGCTGCTGCGCAATCCCGCCGAAGTGCAAGTGGCCGCGCGCAACGCCGTGGCGGAGCTGGTGACGCACGTCGTGCATCCGGTGGCGCGCGAAAAGAAGCGCGAGCTGCTCTCCTACCTCATCCAGACGCGCGAGCTCAAGCAGGTGCTGGTGTTCTGCGGCACGCGCATCGGCGCCAACCGCCTCGCGCACCAGCTGCGCAAGGACCACATCCAGGCCGACGCCATCCACGGCGACAAGTCGCAGGCCGAGCGCCTGGTGGCGCTGGAGAACTTCAAGGCCGGCAAGACTGCGGTGCTGGTGGCGACCGACGTCGCCTCGCGCGGCCTGGACATCGAAGGCCTGCCGCAGGTGATCAATTTCGACATCCCGCACTCGCCTGAAGACTACATACACCGCATCGGCCGCACCGGCCGCGCCGGCACCGCGGGCGAGGCGATCTCGCTGGTCGCGCCCCCGGACCTCGAGGCGCTGGCGGCGATCGAGCGCCTGATCAAGCGCAAGCTGGAGAGCACGCTGGTGCCGGGCTTCCAGCCCGACGGCGGCACGGTGGCGACGCTGGTGAGCGGGAACGGCGGCGGCCGGGAAGGGCGCCGCGGGCCGCGCCGCAGCGAGGCGCCGCGGCCGCAGGCACAGCGGCCGCCGCAGCCGCAGCAAAAGGCACCGCGGCCGATCGGCGATCCGATCTTCTCGCGGCCTTACGAGCCGGCGCCACGCGCCGCCGACGAAGCGCCCAAGCCGCAGGAATCGCAGCAGTCGAAGCGCCGCCCGCCGCAGGTGGCCGCGCTGCTGGGCGGCGTGAAGCGCTAGACGCAGCGCGCGCCGTCCACCTCGATACACGACCCCGAGATCATCGCCGCCTCGTCCGAGGCGAGGTAAAGACAGGCGTTGGCGACGTCGAGCGGCGTGGAGAAGCGCCCGAGCGGAATCGTCGCCAGGAACGCCCTCTTCGCCTCCTCGGTCACGGCGCCACCCGCGAACTCCGCCGAGAGCGCGGTCTCGGGACTGAACACCGGATTCACGCAGTTCACGCGCACCTTGTCGGGGCCGAACTCGGCGGCCATCGACTTCGACATCAGGATCACCGCGCCCTTTGAGCTGTTGTACACCGTGAGGCCCGGGCGCGGGCGCAGCCCCGCGGTCGAGGCGATGTTGACGAAGCAGCCGCCGCCCTGCTTCTTCATCACCGGCAGCGCGTGCAACGCCGAGAGGTAGATGCTCTTCACGTTGATGGCGTACACCCTGTCGAACTCGGCCTCGGTGACCTCGAGGTAGGGCTTGCGGCGGTGCGTCCAGCCCGCGTTGTTGACCACGATGTCGAGGCGGCCGAATTTCGCGGTCGCCGCCTGCACCAGCTTCGCCCAGTCCGCGCCTTTCGCGACGTCGGCCTGCACGAACTCGCCCCCCACCTGCTGCGCGATGCGCGCGCCGCCCTCGGCGTTGATGTCGTTGACGACCAGCTTCGCGCCTTCCTCGGCGAAGCGCCGGGCGATACCCGCGCCGAAGCCCGAACCGCCGCCCGTCACCAGTGCCACCTTGCCCGCGAGTCTCATGGCGCCTCCTTTGCCGGGAATCATACTTTGAACGGCGTGTGCTCGTTGAGCTCGTCGACGTAGCGCGCGATGCCGAGCGCCTCGCGCTCCAGGTAGTCCTCGACGGCGCGGGCGAAGCGCGGGTGGGCCAGCCAGTGCGCCGAGAGCGCCTCCACGGGCAGGAGCCCGCGGAACAGCTTGTGCTCGCCCTGCGCGCCGCCTTCGAAGTGCGCCAGGCCGTGCGCGATGGCGTATTCGATCGCCTGGTAGTAGCAGGCCTCGAAGTGCAGGAGCGGCACGTGCTCCACGGCGCCCCAGTAGCGCCCGTAGAGCGTGTCGCCGGCCACGACGTCGAGCGCCGCCGCGAGCGGCGTCCCGGCGCGCTCGGCAAGCACGAGCAGGAAATGCTCCGGCATGGATGCGCCCACGCGCAGGAAGAACTCGAGGCTCAGGTAGGGCGGCATGCCGTGCTGGGCGTAGGTGTTGGCGTAGCACCGATGAAAGAACGCCCAGTCGCGCTCGCCGATCTCCGCGCCGCGCAGCCAGCGCAGCTCGACGCCGGCTTCCCGCACCCGTCGCCGTTCCTGGCGGATGGTCTTGCGCCGCCGGTGCGACAGGCGCGAAAGGAACTCCTCGAAGTCGGCGTAGCCCGCGTTCGCCCAGTGGAACTGCACCGTGCGCCGCAGCAGCATGCCCGCCGCCTGCAGCTCGCGCGCGTCGCGCTCCGGCGCGAAGAGCACGTGCAGCGAGGAGAATTCGCGCGCCGCGGCGAGCGCGGCCGCGGCGAGCGCGCCGCGCGCCGCCGCGTCGGCCGCCAGCAGGCGCGGGCCGCGCACCGGCGTGAACGGCACCGCGCACACGAGCTTCGGGTAGTACTGCAGCCCGTGCTGAGCGTAAGCATCCGCCCAGGCCCAGTCGAACACGTACTCGCCGCGCGAATGCGACTTGACGTAAAGCGGCATGGCGCCCGCCAGCTCGCCGGCGCGCTCGAGGAGCAGGAACTGCGGTTGCCAGCCGCGGCGCGCGCTGGCGCAGCCGCTGTCGATGAGGGCGCCGAGGAACTCGTGGCGCATGAAGGGGTGCGCGCCCGCGAGCGCGTTCCATTGCGCCGCGGACACCCCGGCCAGCGAATCGACGACGCGCACGGAATCGTTCGCCGCCATGCGGCCATTATAGAATCCGCACGATGTCCCGACGCCTCCTGATCGCAGCGGCGCAGATCAACTGCACCGTCGGCGACCTTTCCGGCAATGCCGCGCGCATCCTGCAATACACGGAGCGCGCACGCGCTGCGGGCGCCGACCTGGTGCTGACGCCGGAGCTTTCGCTGTGCGGCTATCCGCCCGAAGACCTGGTGCTGCGCGAGGGCTTCCTCGCCGACTGCCGGCGCGAGCTCGAGCGGCTGGCGGCGCGCGTGCGCGGCATCGCGCTGGTCGTCGGCTTCCCGGAGAGCGCGGCGGACGGCAGGCGCTTCAACGCCGCGGCGCTGATCCGCGACGCTCGCGTCGCCGCGGTGGCGCGCAAGCGCGAGCTGCCCAATTACGACGTGTTCGACGAGAAGCGCTATTTCGACGCCGGCACCGAGCCCTGCATCGTCGAGCTGAAGGGCGCGCGCTTCGGCCTCGCGATCTGCGAGGACGTGTGGTTCGGGCGCGTCCCGGCGGCGGCCCAGGCGGCCGGGGCCCAGGCCATGCTGTCGATCAACGCCTCGCCTTACCACAAGCGCAAGCAGGCGACGCGCCACGGCGTGTTCCGCGACTGGATCCGCGACACCGGCATGCCGAGCGTGGCGGTCAACCTCGTCGGCGGCCAGGACGAGCTGGTGTTCGACGGCGCGTCCTGCGTGCTCGACGCGCGCGGGGCGCTGGTGCGCCAGGCGCCGTTCTTCGAGGAGGCGCTGGAGATCTTCGAGTTCGACGGCGCGGCGCCCGTGCCCGGGGCGGTGGCGGCGGAGCTGCCGCTGGAAGCCGAAATCTACCGGGCGCTGGTGCTCGGCACGCGCGACTACGTCGACAAGAACGGCTTTCCCGGCGCGGTGCTCGGCCTCTCGGGCGGGGTGGACTCGGCGCTGACCCTGGCGATTGCCTGCGACGCGCTCGGCGCGGCGCGCGTGCACGCCATCATGATGCCGTCGGGCTACACGGCGCAAATGAGCCGCGACGACGCCGCCGAGATGGCGCGCCGCATGGGCGTGCGCTACGACACCATCCCCATCGGCCCGGCGTTCGACGCTTTTCGCGCCTCGCTTGCGCCGCTGTTCGCGGGCCGGCCGGAGGATCTCGCCGAGGAGAACCTGCAGGCGCGCGTGCGCGGCACGCTGCTCATGGCGCTGTCCAACAAGTTCGGCTCGATCGTGCTCACCACCGGCAACAAGTCGGAGATGGCGGTGGGCTACGCGACCCTGTACGGCGACATGGCGGGAGGCTTCGCCGTGATCAAGGACCTCTCCAAGACCCTGGTCTGGCGCCTCGCGCGCTACCGCAATACCGTGTCCGGCGTGATTCCGGAGAACATCATCACGCGCGCGCCTTCGGCCGAGCTGCGCGCCAACCAGACCGACCAGGACAGCCTGCCGCCCTACGACGTGCTCGACGGCATCATGGAGGCCTACATGGAGCAGAACCGCTCGCCGCAGGAGATCGTCGCGCAGGGCCATGCCCCCGCGGACGTGCGCCGCGTCGTGGACCTCATCCGCCGCAGCGAGTACAAGCGCCGGCAGGCGCCACCGGGCGTGCGCATCACGCTGCGCGGCTTCGGCAAGGACTGGCGCTACCCGATCACCTCGCGCTACCGCGACAGCGGCGGGCTGTCGCTATAATGGGGGCCGATTTGCGAAAGGACCCGGCATGAGCATGAAGAAGATCGAAGCCATCGTGAAGCCTTTCAAGCTGGACGAGGTGCGCGAGGCGCTCTCGGAGGTCGGCGTGACCGGCCTCACCGTCACGGAGGTGAAGGGCTTCGGCCGGCAGAAGGGCCACACCGAGCTCTACCGCGGCGCCGAGTACGTGGTCGACTTCCTGCCCAAAGTGAAGATCGAGGTGGTGGTGCCGGAAAAGCAGCTCGAGGCCGCCATCGAAGCGATCGTGAAATCGGCGCGCACCGGCAAGATCGGCGACGGCAAGATCTTCGTCACCACGGTCGAGCACGTGATGCGCATCCGCACCGGCGAGACCAACGAGTCCGCGATCTAGCGGGCCTTCAGCAGCACGAGCAGGGCGCCGGCGCCGCCTTCCGCCGCGGGCGCCTGGCAGTACGCGAGGACCTCGTCGCGCGGCGCGAGCCAGGCGCGCAGCCTTCCTTTCAGCACCGGCTCGCGATTGCGCGAGCCCAGCCCCTTGCCGTGCACGATGCGTACGCAGCGCAGGCCCCGGGCCGCGGCCGCGCGCACGAACTGCGCGACCTGCGCCGCCGCCTCGGTGCGGTTCATGCCGTGCAGGTCGAGCGCGTCCTGCACCACCCAGTGCCCGCGGCGCAGGCGCCGCAGCACCTGGCGCGATACGCCCTCGCGCAGGTAGGTCAGCTCGATCCCGGTGTCGAGCGCGTCCTCCACCGACAGGGGCCCGGCGACGCTCTCGGCGAGCACCGCGCGTTCGTCGCGGCGCGTCTGCGCCGGCTCGGGTGGCGGGGCGGCGCGGTGCGCCGGGGCGCGGCGCTTGTGCGCGAGCGGCTTGACGCCCGCGAGCGCCCGGCGCAGCGCCTCGAGGTCGTCGGCGTCCGTCACGCGGGCGCCTCAGGCCGCCTGCTGGTCGAGGAATTTCTCGGCGTCGAGCGCCGCCATGCAGCCCGTGGCGGCGCTGGTCACCGCCTGGCGGTACACGTGGTCCTGGACGTCGCCGGCGGCGAACACGCCCGGCACGCTCGTCGCCGTGAAGCCGCCCTCGCGGCCGGCGCGCGTCACGATGTAGCCATTCTCCATTTCCACCTGGCCCGAGAAGATCTGCGTATTGGGCGTATGGCCGATGGCGATGAACACGCCCTTGACCGGCAGCTCGCGCGCGGCGCCGCTCTTCACGTGGCGGATGCGCACGCCCGTGACGCCGCTCGCGTCGCCCAGCACCTCGTCGAGCGTCGCGTCGAGCTCGAGCACGATGCGCCCTTGCGCGACGCGCTGCATGAGCTTGTCGACCATGATCTTCTCGGCGCGGAACTTGTCGCGCCGGTGCACCAGCGTCACCTTGCTGCACAGGTTGGCGAGGTACAGCGCCTCCTCGACCGCGGTGTTGCCGCCGCCGATCACGGCGACCTCCTGGCCCTTGTAGAAGAAGCCGTCGCAGGTGGCGCAGGCGGAGACGCCCTTGCCCATGTAGCTCGTCTCCGAGGGCAGGCCGAGGTACCTGGCCGACGCGCCGGTGGCGACGATGAGCGCGTCGCAGGTGTAGGTCGCCGCGTCGCCCTGCAGCACGAACGGCCGCTCGCCGAGCCGCACCGTGTGGATCTGGTCGAACACCACCGCGGTCGCGAAGCGCTCGGCGTGCTTCTGGAAGCGCTCCATCAGCTCGGGGCCCTGCACGCCGCCCGCGTCGGCGGGCCAGTTGTCGACGTCGGTGGTGGTCATCAGCTGCCCGCCCTGGGCGAGGCCGGTGACCAGCACGGGCTTCAGGTTGGCGCGCGCCGCGTACACCGCCGCCGTATAGCCGGCGGGTCCGGAGCCGAGGATGACGAGGCGGTGGTGGCGGTTGGCCATGGCGGGTAGCATGCAGTTGGGGCCCGCATTATAGAAAACAAGGAGCGGCGCAGTTTGCTACCATAGCCGCAAAGACCCAGACCAAGGCCCCATGGCGGCTCCCGTCTCCTCGACCGTCCTGCGCACGGTACCGCTCTTCGCGAGCGTGCCGGACGAGCAGCTGCGCCTGCTCGCCACCGTGGTCACGCGCCGCAGCGCCTCGCGCGGCTCGATCATCATGGCCGCGGGCGACCCGACCGACTCGCTGTACATCATCCTGTCGGGCCGCCTCAAGGTGATGATGACCGACGCCGAGGGCAAGGAGGTCATCTTCAGCATCCTCGGGCCCGGCGAGTTCTTCGGCGAGATGGGCCTGATCGACGACGCGCCGCGCTCGGCGAGCGTGGTGCCGGTCGAGCCCTGCGAGCTGCTGGTGGTCAACCGGCGCGACTTCAGGAAATGCATGGCCGACAACAGTGAAATCGCCATGGCGGTGATGCGCGGCCTGGTGCGGCGTCTGCGCGAGGCCGACCGCAAGATCGGCAGCCTGGCGCTGCTCGACGTCTACGGGCGCGTGGCGCGGCTGCTGCTCGACATGTCGGAGACGGTCGACGGGCAGAAGATGGTCACCAAGCGCCTGCCGAAGCAGGACATCGCGAAGATGATCGGCGCCTCGCGCGAGATGGTGAGCCGCGTGATGAAGGACCTGCAGACGGGCGGCTACATCGAGATGCGCGGCTCCACCATCCTGCTGCGCGACAACATCGTGCTGCCGGAGTGACCCGGGCGCGCGTGCGGTAGAATCGGCGGACCCGGTGGGCCGCGATGGCAGCAGCGCAGAAAACCACAGCAGCGCCCCTTCCCGCAAGACTCGGCAACCTGCTGCGCGAGGCGCGCTGGCTGGTGCTGGCGGCCCTCGCCGGTTACCTGCTCCTCATCTTCCTGACGTTCGACCGCGGCGACCCGGGCTGGTCGCACAGCGCCGCCGGCACCGCGACGCATAACGCCGGCGGCCGCGCCGGCGCCTGGCTCGCCGACGTCCTGCTGTACCTGTTCGGGGTCTCCGCGTACTGGTGGGTGGCGCTTTGCCTGGTCGGCGTGGCCTGGGGCTACCGCACGCTCGAGCGCTCGGCGCTCGTCGACCGGCGGCCGCTCGCCATCGCGCTCGGCGGCTTCGCGCTGCTGCTGCTGGCCAGCGCGTCGCTCGAGGCCCTACGGCTGCACTCGCTCGGCGCCGAGCTGCCGCTCGCGCCCGGGGGGCTGCTCGGCGATGCGATCGGCGGTGCCGCCGCGGGCGTGCTCGGCTTCACCGGCGCCACGCTCGTGCTGCTCACGCTGGTGGCGGTGGGCTGGAGCCTGTTCACGGGCGTGTCCTGGCTGGCGGTGGCCGAGCTCACCGGCGCGCTCCTCGAAGGCGCCGCCGATCTCGCGCGGCGCGCGTGGGAGAGCCGCGCCGACCGCAGGGCGGGCGAGCTGGCGCGCGAGGAGCGCGAGCACGTGGTCGAGGCCGACCGCCGGCGCGAGGAGGAGCATCCGCCCCTCGTGATCGCGGCGCCGCCGCCCGAAATCCGCAAGTCCGAGCGCGTGCACAAGGAAAAGCAGGCGCCGCTGTTCGACTACCTGCCCGACACGCCCTTGCCGCCGGTCAAGCTGCTCGACGACGGCGCGCAGGACGGCGAGCCGCTCGGCGCGGAGACGCTGGAGTTCACCTCGCGCCTGATCGAGAAGAAGCTCTCCGACTTCGGCGTCTCGGCCAAGGTCCTCGCCGCCTATCCCGGCCCGGTGATCACGCGCTACGAGATCGAGCCCGCGGTCGGGGTGAAAGGCAGCCAGATCGTCAATCTGGTGAAGGACCTGGCGCGGGCCCTGTCGGTGGTGTCGATCCGCCTGGTGGAGACCATTCCGGGCAAGTCCTGCATGGGCCTCGAGATCCCGAACCCGCACCGCCAGACCGTGCGCCTGTCGGAGATCCTCGGCTCGCAGGTGTACGCCGACATGCACTCGCCGCTCGCGCTGGCGCTCGGCAAGGACATCGCCGGCAACCCGGTCGTCGTGGACCTGCAGCGCATGCCGCACCTGCTGGTCGCGGGGACCACCGGCTCGGGCA
>Ga0210061_1000087_pt1 | contig 11202 bp, 11 predicted proteins | sample MayberryNW_Catta_2_FD_184877 | JGI IMG/M metagenome (GOLD analysis project Ga0210061, IMG submission 184877) | Wetland microbial communities from San Francisco Bay, California, USA, that impact long-term carbon sequestration -... | ecosystem: Environmental > Aquatic > Marine > Wetlands ...
ACATTTTGAATAAAGTGACAAGTAGCCAATCTGCAATATCCGGCATAATATCCTGCCTAATACAAAGCGGGCCACTTATCTCCTAATAAGGAACACTACTACGTATTGTAGCGCCTCCACCGCCAACCCTTAAACTATCAATAACGTCTACCTATGTCCTTTCAAGTTGTAATATATTGCCTCACAAAGTAAACAAATCTTTTTTATAATTTTATCGTGCTAGCAGCAACAGGCAGCGGGGTCTTTAAATCACTCATAATTTAAACCCCGCTGTCGATGGCTAACAACCGGTAGGTAGGACAACCCAGGCACGCAAAACCCCCCTATGGTTGTCCTGCCTTTTTCCTTAAGATATTCAACGTTAGGGCTTGAGATAACTAGCATCTCCGTGTAATAGCGTTGACTATTGTTCTACAATAATTAGAATAAACCCATCACCCTTACGGCGTTTTAGACCGGCAGAATATAATGCCGGCCAACTCCATATTTATTATTAATAACTTACCTTCCATTCAAAAGGGTTGTAAGAAGCAGGTTGACCAGTCCATCCAGGACTAGTTACCCGTATTATATCCTCTTGAATGCTACACATCTGACAGCACTTTACGGTATTCTTTTCAGGATGCTCTAAATCAACAGCCCAATCCTCTGGATTTACAGTTATAATCGCAAACTCTCCGTTCTTATCAGCCGTTGGATATTTCTTGATGAATCTCTGTAAGTGCTGTTTATGGCGTGAGTTCTAGCAATGCAATAACATGTCTTATTACCAGGTTCCTAAAAACTTCAGTACTTTCATAACTACATTCTGAAATGTTATCTAATAGTAAAAACCACTTAATATGTCCTTAATCGGACGTACTCTCATAGAATGGGTAGGTGGATGTTTGCTTCACTACTCCTATTTACCCATTAAGGATAACCATGTTCCATAATGCCTTTTTATCCTAATACTTACTCGAGGTTACGGTTCCAAATTGGTAGTGGGCGACCAGTCAACGCATTGATAAATGGATAGGCTGGTCGTCTTACCTCTACTAATGAAAGTAACCTAATATTGTCCAGAATTTGTCACTCCGCATAAGGATATTCTTCATGACCAATAAGTATGAAGGTCATCGATTTTCACGATAGTTGAAGTCCTGTTATCAGGTATATCTACCGACTTCAATCCTTTTAGGATAGAAGCCTCCAACCTAGCACCTGAGTTTTGTTATTTATTATTAGTTTTGTATTCATCGACCTATTGCAATAAAATACTCTTGGCAGAGGAGATTGGACCAATTCATAATGTAAGAAGATTTTATTATTAAACCAATTAATTGTGGCCCCTGGAAGAAATTCCAAAGACCAGGGGCCCAGGTTGTCAATGCTGAGGGATCTTCTTGTTGTGCTTCATTTTGCCATTTGCTGCCTTGTCAGGGATTGGACACTTGAAAGGAGCATTACTATTTTGGATTTGATTTAATTAAATAAGATGAAAATAGATTAGGGAGTATGGAATGGAATCTAAAAAATGAAAATATGTTATTATTTATAGAGCTGCAACACTCATATATCAAAACCAATTTTAGCCCCCAACTTTAAATACATATTATGAATTAGACATTTTTGAATGGCTAATTGTGATAGTTGTGGAACTTCTATTGAAGCAGCACCTTCTGGTGTACTTGTACATGTTGACAGATATGATAGAGAAAAGAATGAGGTACAGACTCAAAAATTGTGTAGGAGTTGTCTTCATAAACCCTAAGCAACATATCACGAGCTAAAGCCAGAGGTACAGAGTACAAGTTTAGGTATTATATATCTTGTAGTATAATACAATATATGAAAGAAATAGATTTTACACAACTTATAACAAAAGAGGTATTATCTAATGATAAGAAGCAGATGGGACATGTTGATGGATTAGATGATACCTATTTAATTGTAAAGGACGGACTCGTTAGCCCCAGTTACTATAAAATACCTCGAGGAAAAGTGGATGGCTACCAAGACGGGAAAGTATTACTTAACGTTTCTAAACAAGATATAAAGAAACAGTTTAAGAGAAAATACCCTGGATATTTTAGAGACGTTTATGATTGATGCAATAGAATCTCTTCAATCATACAAGTACGCCGCAGCAGTAACAAATGTGACAATAATTGCGGCCAAGAGATATGCGCTTTAGAGAGCAAATGAGATTTAGGAGTTGGTTCCTTAGCAGATTCCAGCACATCGCAAATTATCTCCTGCCTAGACCTGTTCTTCTTAGGTAATAACATAGTAGTAGCACTAGTCAAATCCCTTTAGTACATCCCCAACATTCACAGAGTCTACATATTCGAACCCTATCTTTTCCATGTATTCCATGAATGTTTCCTTTGAAATTGACATTTGCCCTTTGCGTAGGGTCTCTCCATTTCTTGATACTAGGCTATAGTACACCTTGGTATTGTTCTCCTTAAAGAACAGCCAATTACCGTTATTTTTGGAACGCATAGACATAAGTTTTGGTGATACCATTATCATTTCCTAAGCTCCTGATTCTCCTTCTGCAATTCGTGTATGTTGAACGAAACTCCATTAAGTACCTCCGTGATAGTGGGCTCACGCTTTACTTCCTTCTCTTCCTAGGTATAGCCTGTTGCTGCTGCTTTTCAAAGTTTGAATATATATATTGATGCGGCAGCCCACTAAAAGCGTCTATCGGGATACTCTTCCCACTTTTTGACTTACGACTGTCAAATACTATTTCTGTACCACAGCTATGGTGACAATAGATAGGTTTTCTCTCTTGTATACCAATTTGTGCAGTCATTTATTTTCATGTAACTATCTATCCAGAATTTTTTCCTTAGATAACCAAGTTCCGGAATGTCTTTTATTTATGAATCTATAATATAGCTAGAGTGTGACTAGTGGCATTATGAGATAGGGCGACCAACACACTTAACCTGATGGTCGTCCTCTCTTTGTTTGTTACTAATTAACAGTAACGGAGATCCTATGCTCAAACTTATTATTCTAAATAATACGATTATCATTTGGAGTATGGAATTCTATATGCCTCGTTAAAATTCCATAGTGTTGTATAGAAAACCCAATCTATATATGCTAAATCTGATGGTACCATAACATGGATAGGTATTTTATTCCAACCTTAGGATTGTTGCTCGTATTGGTGTATTCTAGTTCTTTGATGTCATATGACCAGAATGCACTCGGTTCAGTATCAGACAATAATGACGCAATACCTGCAGATCAGCCGGTGCAGCAGTTCCAGCTTAACAATGGAACTTACTGGCGCAGCAAAGAATGTTTTTGATACACATCAGTTCAATGCAGGAGGAAATATACAGAGCCTATTTATTCTAATACCAAATGAAGGACATCATGGCCCTCAAGCAGATGAAGACCGATTTTTAGATCAACCATTTATCCCTCAAAATATAGTAGTAAATAAAGGGACAAATATTGTTTGGTTTAATGGTGATGTAGGACATGACCATAATCTTGTAGTTACCAATAATTCAACCGGTGGAAGTGTACACGAAACAGGCGTATTTCCACAATTTGAATTCAGGAATGTAGCTCTTAATGAAACAGGCAATTATCATTATACAGATACCGAAGATTATGAGGAAGGCTTTGTAATGAGCGGGAACATTCAGGTCGTAGATCAGTCTCAGGCATCTCCATCATCCCCATCAACTACGTCACCAGATAATACTCAAAGCTCAGCTGATACTATTGGAGTATTGATGGTTCCTACGCAAGACATTCAGACTTATACTACAGATCTTGAGAATAGAGGTTTCAATATAGACAGTACGCATAATTTTAAAGACCTTAGAGGAGGCCAGAGTGGAACAGGTGATGAACAAACATTGATTGTATGGACAAGTACCGGAGCTGACCTATCAACCATAGCAAAGAATCTAGAAGAATTCTCTTCAGGACTTCCATATAGTTAGAGGTTTTTGCCTCTTCAAATCTATCACTTAAGAGATGCTCCTAACCAATTTAACTACTGGGAGGATAACCATGTTCCGGAATCCCTTTTATTGCTAACGAAGAATGAATATTGAGTTCCTATGTATGGTAGGTAGGACGACCGCCCATAGTTCTAGATTTCTACCCAATGGTCGTCCTACTCTTGTGTGTTGTTAGTAGTTTAACACTAACGTTTGCCAGAGCGTGAAAGCCGTTATAATATCGCTAGAATTTCTAACTTAATCTTTCAGAGGATATATACAACTTATCCGGTATGCAAAAGTCCCTAAGTCCATAAGAATCAGTACATTTGCTAATAGTTATATGAAGACCAAATACGTTTCAATATTTGTATTAGGCTTAGTTGTATTATCAGGTATGCCAGATTATTAATGATAATTGAATTAAATTTTTTGTATATCTTGCTTTACACGTAATTTTTCCTTACCTCTTCTATTATTTGGTGTAGTTCGTAGAGGGGCATTTGCAGCAAGGACAGGTATATCCTTCATGAAATAGAAATATCTCACATCTACTGCAGTATTTTATTCCCGTGCTATAGTATCCGAAACTTAAGCCTATTCTCATAGATATGTTACGACACGGCTACAAGAAACGCTAGACATCCTGTCTAGACTTGATTTGGGGTTAAACCGATCCCCCAAGTCAATCAATATCCATTCATTCCAAGGGTCTCACTCACTGTTGATGGCGCTTATCCCTATTACTCAACATTACCTATCCTTTCATCATAATTAATAAACAGGAATAAATTATTATGAATGTTCATAACTGGACACGATCTATCTAGAAATTTTCCTTAAATAACCAAGTTCCGGAACGCCTTAATGTATTATCCCACAGCAGGTTCCTATGCGAAGGACGAACAGTGAATTGACAAATTCTAGCACACTGGTCGCCTAAGCATGAAAGTACACTATGGTGAAGACTTCGTCACTTGATTCTCGTTCAGGTTGCAGTTAACCAAATAGATTGAATTTAAATATTCTGTTGCAGAATCGCATTTCACGTAAAAAAATCTCTATGATTACCCTTGCGCCCCAAATCTAGCCTATTTCCTTATTCCTTGTTGTTTGAATGCTAATCTGATTTGAAATCACTTTGGTTTAGAGTCATTGGTTTAAAGTCATAAATAATGTTTAAGGCTTATGTATCAATGGTGAATGATATGTCTGAAAGGATGACAAGAGACCGTGACATAGAATTAGAAAACATCATCGGAAACTTGATGATAGCTGAATACCAAGTCGATAGACTTCAATCTAGATTGAGTGAGAGGGTAGGCGGTTTAGGATCAGGTAGTAACAAGAAATCCTCTTCATTTGTGTTTAAGAAAAATGATAAATGGTATAGAGTCACGCTAGCTGTTGAGGAGATGACTAACATAAATATCATTGATGATATGACTTAAAATATATTATTTCATAGATGCACTAAACTCTGAAGTACCTAACACCAATTATGAAATCTATCTACCTTAAAATCAAAAATAACTAGTATAGTAAGTAATTTTTATCACTACATCCTAAACTAGTATTCTAGTCCCTATTTTAGTATCTGATTTAATAGCTTTGACAATATTAGTAACGCTAGATCGTAATATCACAGTAGGGATTCTTGAGCGTTCTATTATTTTTAGAGCGACCATATCCATCAGATCGTACTTTCCTGCCATTGAGCTATTTTTGCCCAATACCTCTATGCATTTATCAACGCTAACCATCTTGAAAATCTTTGCATGTCGGTTAATATTTGGATCAGAATCATAAATCCCATTGACATCTGTCGCGTTCACAAATAGCTTAGCTTTAACTTTTTCAGCGACCAATGCAGAAGTTGCATTAGTACTCTGGCCAGGATGCAAACCTCCTAAAATCACTGGTTCTCCTGTCTCAGCTGCAATAGAGACTTCATCGAGATTTGTGGGTACCTTTGGGTAGACACGGCTACTTATTGAATGCAGCAACAACCGAGCATTGAGCCTCGATACTTCTATACCCAGTATATCAAGGCTTGCCTCGTCACTTCCAAGTTCTCGTGCAAGATCAATATAATGTCGGGCAATATTTCCTCCTCCTGCAATAACTACCGGTTGTACACGTCTGTTCAGTTCGGTTATCATTAATCCATACTCCTTAATGGATTCCGACCCTGCGCTATTACTAAAAATACTCCCACTAAGTTTAATGACTACCCTTTTTTTTCTGAGTTGTTTACTCATGCTGACCCTGGCTCTTTGCTGATCCCTCAAATCGAGTCCCCAAGTACCTTATGGATAGTGGAAGTCACTGCATTCCTGCTATCTGCAGTTGTGTATATCCTAAGCATATCAAGAAATCCTGTAATTGAATTGATAACAGGAATTTCTGAGATAGGGGTATCATATGCCCATTCTTTGTCAACCAAGATAATGGAATTGATTTCTTCTTTAGAGGGAGTAAGTGGCATTGAGGGTGCTATGGATGCGTCCACGAAAACAGTATTTTCGGTTACCCCAGCAACATCACTTATACGAAGTCTTAACTCTTCAAGTGTCTTGACACTCATCTTGTTGTACAACCTGTCACGCTTATGTAAAAATTTTTCATAGACACATTTTAGTAACCGCCTATCCCGATAGTCTTTAGCTAACTTTGATGCATTGTCATTCTTGTCAAATGAACAAATTTGTTCAAGAGTAATCTCATCTGTTAGGTTGAGAAATTCGTCAAGTGAAATCTTAGTGATTTGTAAGTGATTATCTGCTTGTGCTAAGGAATGGAGTAGCATTACTTCTGCAGATCGAACTGTCTTATGAAAATAAACGGCTTTGAACATTTCGTATCTGGATATAAGCATCGATTCAAATGAATAAAGAGCAGATTTATTGATCGCCAAGTGTCCTGTTGCAACCACTTCAAATGAAGCTATTAGTCTATGATAATCAATCTTGCCGTACTCAGCTCCGGTAAATAGACTATCCCTTGGCAAGTAATCCATGATATCTGCGGATAAGCTGCCGGCAATTATTTCGTTTAAGAAACTTAATTTTGACTCTCCAAATGATAATCTGCATATATCTGAAGGAGTATACCCGTGCCCACTCAGGACGTCGCTAATCTCACTTTCGAGTATCACTTTTTTCCCCATATCTTCATGTGTCATATTGCATTTACTCTCCAAAACCTCTTCGAAAAGATGAGAGAAGGGTCCATGACCAACGTCATGTAAGAGAGCAGCTAACCTCAATTCTTGTAACTTATCTTCGCTATCGATGAAGCCCTTTCTCAGGAGGCTCTCTCCAGCATACCCCGCAATATGCATTGTCCCTAACGAATGTTCAAACCGGGAATGCTGTGCACTGGGATAGACAAGATGAGCCCCGGCAAGCTGTCTGATCCTTCGCAACCTCTGAAATACCGAGGTATCTATAAGATCTCGCTCGACAGCACTGAAGCTGATATATCTATGAACTGGATCCGTAATCTCACCAATAAACTTCATGGAGCGTACCTCATAATCGGGAATTGTTCTTTAATAGATTATCTGCAAGAGTTTGTCATCTAGCAATATTAGCTAGAATTATAATCTTTGTATTTTATTTCAACTCTTTTGGGACTACTCATTAGTCATTCTCGTAACTTCTTTTATAAGATCGTAGTTGTCAATCGGCTTTTTGAGAATGGCGGAGTCGGGAAATTTACGTAAGGCAAGATCAAACACCATCTCCCCTGCAGTTATAAAGCATACTTTGACTTTGCTATCGATTTTTCGCAGTTTCTTGCACAACACAAGCCCATTCATTCTAGGCATTCTGATATCAATCAGGAGGAGATCGTACAAACCTGGTTTGAAATTATCTAGTGCTACGAATGGATCATTAAATACATCTACTGAAAATTGATCCTCGAGGACTATCCTCAAAGTAACGTTCACATCATCCTCGTCGTCGACAATCATAATTCTCTTTCTCATTTGATGGACGCCTGTCATTGCTGCTACATGGTATGATGCGCCACCGCTGAAATCCTTCTCATCACGTTGTCGCTGTGTATACGAAAACGATGAAGCCGATGTCATTTCTGGGGCAGCTACCAATTTAATAATCATTGTAATAGATAAGTATTACCTGCAAAATGGAATATCTGTAATACTTGACAATACTAATATACTAGTACAAAGAGTAAGCGTTCAAAGGTTCTTATACGTGCAGATTGGCTTAATTAATTATCTCTATAGTAGCTTTGTGCTAAAGTGGAATTGTCATTTTTGAGTATAAACAACTAAATCAAGGGACTGTGGCTTGCAGAGCACCTTACCAATGCGGATTATAACGTTTGAGGTACTCTAGGCCTTCTTTGGTAATCACAAGCTCATTCACGAAATTTCGTTCTACTAAACGAATATCCATTAGAACTCCTAACCATGTTTTAACAAGTTGCCCATCTCCAATGAATCTTTCCACTATCTGATCTTCATTCCTGCCCTCTGATACACACCTAAGTATGTACAATGCAGACTGAAGCTCAGAGAGTCTATTGATATAGAAATTCCTCTTTATCGTATGCACCACTCCTATTCCCCCTAGCAATATAATACAGAAAGTTGATAGTTATTGGGCCAATAGCTTAATAGCATTTGAGCAAGTTTTTACCGTAAATTTCCCATGGATTAATCTTCTAAAGGCAGGACATTCTCCTTTAGGATATTGTGTTCGATTCGTGATTAGATGTCAAATCGATATATGCCGATGGTTTTTGTACTTCTGATGCTTTAAATATTGATGAATTTTAGTCAAAAAAATATAACGTTGTGACTTAAATGGCTTTCGTCCGAGAATGAACGCACGAACCCGAGATCGATCGAGATACAAAAAGTTTTACAAAGTGTCAAGAAATATTGTAAAATCAACGATGACAATAGCGATGAACAGCTTTTACAATATATTACAAAGAATACTCCAATCGGTACCCCGGAAACAATCATGTATGGATCCAAGAATTCAAAATAGATGAATTCTAACACTAGCTAAAAAATACTATCCATCTAAAAATCAAGAGTTATTAAGTGAACACCAAAAAGATGCCGTCACGGTTGTATAAACTACCTCTCATGATATTTCAGCAGTGAAAGAGCATATTCAGTTCACTAATTTAGAAGTTCAATAACCAAGTTGGATCTAAGCAACTATTCTCGTACATATCTTTAGCTACGATACGGTCCTTATATCCCCCTTAAATTCTTCCAACCCATCCTGAAGCATTCGTTGAACTATCTTTTGACCTTCTTCCAAGGTCATTGGTTTTGACTGGGCTTTTGCATAGCCATCGTTGTCGCAGATGAACAACATCATCTCATTTCCTCTTGTCATTGACCCTGTAAGCATTTCTTCACCTACTGGTTCGAATCCCTTATTGGATTGTTTGATCGTATAGGTGAGCATAGCAAAGCCCGTATAGTTAAACAACTTCATCTGGGCTTTTCTTGATCTCTCAGTTCCCAAAAAGGCAGCTTTATGATATTGCATATGTTGGTTAATTACCTCTTCTGGATTCAAAACTACAGTGTTGATCGCCCGGTATGGATTCAAGATGCATGATACTGTAATTAGACATTAGTTGCAGTGAGGATTTATTACTTTTTCCCTCTATCGTCACGCGCAGCTGAAGTAGTAGTTGTCATATCAATCAAAGATCTTAATGATCTGTATCTGTTATAATCATTAAGCAGGATCTCTGCTAGATGTTTTGTAATATCTGTAACGCTAAGCAAACCACATATTCTATTATCCTCCTCTAGAACTACTAGATGCTTAATCTGATTATGGGTCATGATTCTGGAAGCGGTATCTACCGAATCGTAGGCCATAATAGTGATCAAAGGTGATGACATTATTTCCTCTACGGCAAATCTACTTGCTGACATGTTTTTTAAACAAACACGTCTGACTAGATCTTTTTCAGTAATAATTCCAATTGGTTTTGTTTTCTTGTCTATAACGATCACAGAGCTTATTCCTTTTTTAACCATGACCTCAGCAACATCTCTGGCTGTATTACCAGATTCTGAAGTGATCGTGACAGTATCCTCACTTGACATTATCTCGCTTACTGCGCTCACGGTAATCATATAGCTCGTATACCTTTTTTAAATTACTGGAGATTCACGCACTTTTAGTAGAGACAGCAAATTCGGATACACCGCTGATGGTCAGCCATGCGTATATCTCATTGGTTAGGCATCCTTCCCGACGATTTTCATAAGACTTTTCCATAAGTCTTATTTTGCTCTATTCCCCTCGAGCTATGCATGATAATTGTTTCTAGTAATAAACACGTGAGTAGTATTGAATTTCTTCTTCATTTATCAATATTCTTAGATGACAATCCCTGCATAGCATATACTTTGAGGATGCAGGAAGTTCTTTTTTGCATTTGTTGCAGAATTTTCGTAGCATCTAAATAATGTATAATTGCTATTTAGATTTAACTCTATGTAAGCACAAGAGAATCATATGCAAATCAAAGACATTGATGCTTCATTTATTAGATAGGCAGATGTGTTTCTCTCTCGGCTTTTCGAGGGTTAGGCCCTACTCTAGATGGGTTTTTGCTCTTGCTTCACTTCATCGCTTATTATCAATACACAACATGTGTCGATGGGCTTAAGAGATACTTATTGCACATGGTTAGTAGATAAGCAATGAAGGACGTTTATAGCTTGCAATTATCATTCTTAGATTTTACTTGAGCTGTAACAACCATAGTTTTACTGTTCCTCATAAATCCCATCATAACTATAATGCGTATTGTAATGTATCTGTTCATTTTATTCAATTGGGTGATGGTTCATCGCACTAACATCATGCTAAACGTGCTATTTAGGGGCTGCATAAGATAGTGAATACAAATTCAATCGTTCTATTGATATCACTAACTAATGATTTTGCCCTAATTAGTTGTTTTATTCTGTTTACGAATGTTAACTGAGATATGTAGTTCGTAAACACCATCAGTCAAATTCGTTAATGTTAACAAAGCGTATTAAACACTTTTATCAAATCCGCGTTCACGCGCTACTATTCTACGCTTACCTGCTTACTTGTAATTACCTGTTACTTGACAGACAATAGAGTTTACATATGCTTCCCTTGGAGTACTGTCAATATCTGTCATGATTGTCAACCTAGTTGCTAGGATATTAGTAATACAATCTTGACTA
>Ga0210061_1000088_pt1 | contig 11132 bp, 6 predicted proteins | sample MayberryNW_Catta_2_FD_184877 | JGI IMG/M metagenome (GOLD analysis project Ga0210061, IMG submission 184877) | Wetland microbial communities from San Francisco Bay, California, USA, that impact long-term carbon sequestration -... | ecosystem: Environmental > Aquatic > Marine > Wetlands ...
GACCGTCAGGCCGCGCAGGGCGTCGTCCTCCATGTTGACGTCGATGACCCCGTCCTTGGTCTTGCACAGCTCCTCGGCAAGGCGGAACAGATTGGTCGCATACAGCGTCGAGGATTGCTTCGCGAGCCGGCTCGCCAGGTCGGTGTAGCCGACGATCGTGACGCCGTGCTTCACCACGGCCTTGCCGGTCTCGGTCAGCTCGCAGTTGCCGCCCTGCTCCGCCGCCATGTCGACGATCACGCTGCCCGGCTTCATGCTTTTCACCATGTCGGCCGTGATCAGCCGCGGCGCCGGCTTGCCCGGAATCAGCGCCGTGGTGATGATGATGTCCACCTCCCTCGCCTGCCGGGCGTACATCTCGCGCTGGGCCTGCTGGAAGCCTTCGCTCATCACCTTGGCGTAACCGCCGCCGCCGGCGCCTTCTTCCTCGTACTCGACCTTGACGAATTCGCCGCCCATCGACACCACCTGGTCGGCCACTTCGGCGCGGGTGTCGTTGGCGCGCACGATGGCGCCCAGCCCGACGGCGGTCCCGATCGCGGACAGGCCCGCCACGCCGGCGCCGGCAATGAAGACCTTGGCCGGGGGAATCTTCCCGGCGGCAGTCACCTGGCCGTTGAAGAAGCGGCCGAAGGCGTGGGCGGCCTCGATGACGGCGCGGTAGCCGGAGATGCTGGCCATGGAGGTCAGGGCGTCCATCTTCTGGGCGCGGCTCAGCATGCGCGGCAGCGCGTCGATCGCCAGCACGGTGGCCTTCTTCGCCGCCAGCTGCCTGAGCAGCTCGGGGTTCTGCGCCGGCCAGATGAAGGCGATCAGCGTCTGGCCCTCGCGCATCAGCCCGACCTCGTCAGCGGCGGGCGCGCGCACCTTGAAGACGATGTCGGCGGCGCGCCACAGCGCCGCCGCGTCGGCGGCGATTTCGGCGCCCGCCGTGCGATAGGCGTCGTCGCTGAAATTCGCCGCGTCCCCGGCGCCGGACTGCACGGCGACCCTGAAGCCGAGCTTGGCGAGCTTCTCGACGACCTCGGGGACCGTCGCCACGCGCTTTTCGCCCGCAGCCGTCTCCCTCGGCACTCCTATGACCTGCGACATGGGATTCCCCTCTGAATGGCCGGCCCGAGTCTACGGTGGGCGCGCGGCGCGAGTTTGATCTGCATCATACCTTCGCCGGCGCCAGGGCCTTGCGCGCCCAGCCAAAGCGGCGCTCGCCGAGCTCGAACGCCGCCTGCACGAGCAGCGCCAGTGCCGCGGCCGGCACCGCGCCGGCGAGCAGCAGCGCCGTGTCGTTCAGCGCGAGGCCGGAGGCGATGCGCTCGCCGTAGCCGCCCGCGCCGATGAACGCGGCGATGGTGGCCGTGCCGACGTTGATCACCGCAGAGGTCTTGATGCCGGCGAGGATCGTGGGCAGCGCGAGCGGCAGCTCGATGCGCCACAGGGTCTGCCCCGCCGACAGCCCGAGCGCCTGCGCCGCCTGGCGCATGCCGGCGCCCACGCCTTCGAGGCCGGCGTGGGTGTTGCGCACGATCGGCAGCAGCGCATACAGGAACAGCGCCGCGAGCGCCGGCGCCGTGCCGATGGCGCCGACCAGGGCGATGAGGAAGGCGAACAGCGCGAGCGACGGGATGGTCTGGATCACGCCCACGGCGCCGAGGATGGGCTGCGCGGCGCGCGCCCATTTCGCCGCCAGCGCGCCCAGCGGCACCCCGACGGCGATGCTCGCGGCAAGCGAGGCGAACACCAGCACCAGGTGCTCGCGGGTGAGGCGCCAGAAGTCCGGGCCGAAGAGCAGCGCGAAGAAGTCGCGCCCGGCCGCGCGCGGCGGCGCCGCGCGCGCCGTGCCGTAAAGGCGCGCCGCCTCGGCGAAGCTCCTGCCCTCGAGCTCGGCGGCGGCGTTCATGCGCCGCATGCGCACCGCGTCGATCGTCCCTTCGAGCCGCGCGAGCGCCTGCCAGGCGCGCGCAAAGCGCCGCGGCACGTCGGCGCGATGCAGCAGCACGGCGTCGTAGGCGGGAAAGAAGCCGCGGTCGTCTTCGAGCACGGCGATGGCGTAGCGCTCGATCTTCGCATCGGTCGAGTACAGGTCGATGACGTCGACTTCGCCCGCCGCCAGCGCCTCGTACGCGAGGCCGTGGTCGAGGCCGCGCGGGCGCTGCGCGAGGCCGTAGGCGGCGGCGAGTCCCGGCCAGCCGTCGCGCCGGGCGAGGAATTCGTGCCCGAACCCCAGCCGCAGCCCGCGCTGCCCCGCGAGGTCGGAAATGCGCCGCAGGCCGCGCCGCTTCGCCACCGCCGCGCGCACGCCGATGGCGTAGGTGTTGTCGAAGCCGAGCGGCACCGAGGCGGCGAGCCCGAGCGCTGCGAGGCGCGCGTTCAGCGCATCGAGCGAAGCGCGCGCCCCGCCCTGCAGGATCTCGCGCGCGATGGTGCCGGTGTACTCGGGATACAGGTCGATGGCGCCCGTGCGCAGCGCCTCGTACAGGATCGCCGTGCCGCCCATGCCGGGGCGGAACTCGACGTCGGCGCCGGCGGCGCGCGCCGTCTGCGCGATCAGCTCGCCGAGGATGTAGGACTCGGTGAAGCGCTTCGAACCCACCGTCAGGGTGTCCGCATGCGCCGCCGCGGCGGCGAGCAACGGCACGAGCAGCGCCGCCCGCCTCATGCGGCGCGCGCGACCCTCGCCGCCCCGCCGTCGAGGAACTGCAGCTGCGCCAGGCTCGCGTACAGGCCGCCCTGGCGCATGAGCTCGGCGTGCGTGCCCTGCGCGACGATGGCGCCCCGATCCAGCACCACGATGCGCCCGGCGTGCTGCACCGTGGCGAGGCGGTGCGCGATGACCAGCGTCGTGCGCCCGCGCTCCAGCCGCTCGAGCGCCTGCTGCACCATGCGCTCGCTTTCCGCGTCGAGCGAGCTCGTCGCCTCGTCGAGCAGCAGCAGCGGCCGGTCGGCGAGCAGCGCGCGCGCGATCGACAGGCGCTGGCGCTGCCCGCCCGAGAGCGTAACGCCGCGCTCGCCGAGCGGCGTGTCGAGGCCCTGCGGCAACCGCGCGATGAACTCGGCGGCGAACGCCTGCTCGCAGGCGAGCTCCACCTCGGCGCGGCCCGCCCCCGGCCGGCCATAGCGCACGTTGTCGAAAGCGCTCGCGGCGAAGATCACCGGCTCCTGCGGCACCACCGCCATCAGGCTGCGCAGCGCGCGCGGCTCCAGGTCGCGGATGTCCGTGCCGTCGATGCGGATGGCGCCGCCCTGGGGGTCGTAAAAGCGGAGCAGCAGCGCGAGCACCGTGCTCTTGCCCGCGCCGGACGGGCCGACCAGGGCGATGCGCTCGCCGGCGCCAATGCGCAGGCTGAAGCGCTCGAGGGCGGGCGCCTGCGGCCGGCCCGCGTAGGCGAAGGTCACGTCCTCGAACGCGTAGACCTGGGGCGCGCGCGGCGCCGGCGCCGGCGCGGCCGGCGCGGCGATCGCGGGCCGGGCGTCGAGCAGCTCGAACAGCCGCTCGGTGGCGCCGGCGGCGCGCTGCAGCTCGCCCCACACCTCGGATACGGTGCCGGCGCCGGTGGCGACCACGCCGGCGTAGAACACGAACGCCGACAGCTCGCCCGGGGTCAGGCGCCCGGCGAGCACGTCGCGTCCGCCGACCCACAGGATCACGCCCACCGCGCAGAACGCGATCAGCATCACGGCCGCGATCAGCGCCGCCTTCTGCCCGATGCTGGCGGCCGCCGCCGCGTAGGCGGCCTCGGCGTGGCGCGCGAAGGCGGCGCGGTCCGCATCCTCGTGCGCGTAGGCCTGCACCGTGCGCACTTCGTGCACCGCCTCGTCGACATGCGCCGAGACGTCCGCAACGCGGTCCTGGCTCGCGCGCGACAGGCGCCGCACGCGCCGGCCGAGGATCAGGATCGGCACCAGCGTCGCCGGCACGCCCACCAGCACCAGCGCCGCGAGCTTCCAGCTGGTGATGAACAGCATGGCGGCGGCGCCCGTCATCATCAGCAGATTCCTCACGAACATCGACAAACCGTAGCCGATCACCTGCTGCACCACGGTGGTATCGCTCGCCAGGCGCGAGATCACTTCGCCGGTGCGCGTGCTCTCGAAGAACCCGGGCGAGAGCGCGAGCAGGTGGTCGAATACCGCGCGGCGCAGGTCGGTCACCACGCGCTCGCCGGTGCTCATCATCAAGGTGAAGCGGAAGTAGGTGGCCACGGCGAGCGTCACCGCCACGGCGACCGCGGCGGCGAGCGCCTGGTCGAGCAGGCGCGGCTCGCCGCTGCCGAAGCCGGCGTCGACCACGGTCTTGAGACCCTGCCCCAGCGCCAGCACGCAGGCCGCCGCCACGACGAGCGCCGCGAGCGCCGCCGCGACGCGCCCGCGGTAGGGGGCGAGAAACCGTGCCAGCCGCCCGAGCGAAGCCATGCGCCCAACTCTACCGCAGCGCGCTAGCGGCCGTAATGGCAGTAGCGGTTGCCGCCGGCGCGCTTGGCGCGGTACATGGCGGCGTCGGCGTTGCGCAGCAGCGCTTCGCCGTCGCCCGCGTCCGCGGGATAGAGCGAGATGCCGACGCTCGCGCCGAGCTGGAATTCCTCGCCGTCGGCGCGCAGCGGCGCGCGCAGCGCATGCAGGATCTTGTCCGCCACCACCTCGCAGTCGGCCACCTGCGCCAGGTCCGGGATCACCACCACGAACTCGTCGCCGCCCTGGCGCGCGAGGGTGTCGGCCTTGCGCACGCAGGCGGCGAGCCGCGCCGCGACCTCGCGCAGCACGGCGTCGCCCGCGCGGTGGCCGCGCGCATCGTTCACGCGCTTGAAGTCGTCCAGGTCGACGAGCATCACCGCGAGGCGCGCGTTGCGCCGCCGCGCGAGGTGCAGCGCCTGGCCGAGCCGGTCGTCGAGCAGGCGCCGGTTGGGCAGCCCGGTGAGCGTGTCGTGGTAGGCAAGAAAGCGCTCCTCGTCCTCGCGGCGCTTGCGCTCGGTGATGTCCTGCGACACGCCGATCATGCGTATCGCGCGGCCCGAGGCATCGAGCAGCACGCGGGCGCGCGACGCGATCCACGCCTCGCGCCCGTCGCGCGCGCGCACCCGGTACTCGTTTGCGCAGGTGCCCGCCTTCTGCCACGCGGCATCGATGACCGCCAGGTAGCGTTCGCGATCGTCGGGGTGCACCAGCTCGCGGTACTCGCTCCACGTGGTGGCGTGCTCGCCGCCCGGCAGCGCGGGGTCGCGGCCCCAGTGCAGGCGGTCGTTGTCGCGGTCCCACTCCCAGTAGGTGAGCCCCGCCGCGTCGACCGCCAGCCGCAGGCGCTCGACGCTCTCGTGCAGCGCGGTCGCCGCGCGCCGTTCCTCGCTCACGTCGCGCGCCGTCCCGGTCGCGCCGACCAGCGCGCCGCGCGCGTCGCGCAGCGGCACGGCGTTGAACGACAGGTCGACCTGCGAGCCGTCATGCCGCAGGTGGCGCGTCTCGTGGCGAAACACCGTCTCGCCGGCGAGGACGCGGCCGAACACCGCGATGTCCCGCTCGCGCAGCGTCGGCGTCGCGCTCTCGTGGAACGCGCGGCCGAGGAGCGCGGCCGGCGCGCAGCCGTAGATGCGGCGCACGGCCTCGGGGTTGAGATAGGTCCAGCGCCCTGCCGCGTCCATCGACCAGACGAGGTCGTTCGAGGTCTCGACCAGGCTGCGGTACAGCGCCTCGCTCTGCTTGAGCGCCTGCTCCGCGGCGCGCCGCTCGGCCACGTCGGAGAATACGACGATCGCCGCCTCCTGCGGCGCCGCCGGGTTCAGGGTGCGTGCCCAGACGCGGCACCACAGCATCGTGCCGTCCTTGCGCCGCAGCTCGCCGTCGCCTTCGTACAGCGACCCGTCGCGCAGGCGCTCGTACATGGCCGCGCCCCCGTGCCAGGCCGCATCGCTCGCATAGAGCACGCGCGCCGTGCGCCCCGCCAGCTCGCCGGGGCCGTAGCCCAGCATGCGCTCGAGCGGCGCGTTGCAGCGGCTGATGACGCGGTCCTCCACGAACGCCACGCCCACCGGCAGCGCGTCGAGCACCAGGTCCTTCTCGGCGAGCGCGGCCTGGTAGCCGGCCTGCGCGCGCCTCAGGTCGGAAACGTCCATGAACACGCTCACCGAGCCACCGCGCCGCGTAGCGACGAAGCGGCCCTGGCGCCAGCGGCCGTCCCGTGTCCGGTACTGGCGCACGTTGTCCGGGCGCCGGCGCCGCGCCATGCGCTCCTCGATCCACGCTTCGCGCTCGGGCGCCTGCCCGGGCGGGAACAGCTCCGCGTCGTACGCCGCCTGCGCGATCTCGCGGTAGGGCGTGCCCGCGAGCGCGGCGGCGTCGCGGCCGTTCCCGTAGAGTTGCGCGTACGTGTCGTTGCATACGGCGAGCCGGTCCTGCTCGTCGAACACGGCGATGCCCTCGGGGAAGCCCTCGATCGCATCGCGCAGGCGCGCCTCGCTTTGCGCCATCCGCTCGAGCGGCGCCTCCTTGCCGACGCGCGCGCGCAGCGCGCCGGCGACGTTGCCGTGCATGTCGCGGTACACGCGCACCATCGCCGCGGCGAACACCACGACGAAGAGGGCGAGCAGCGGATAGGTGTGCCCCGGCTGCAGCGCGAGTTGCAGCGCGAGAGCGAGGATCGGCGGCACGCAGAAGCCGTAGAAGGCGATCGGGCTCGCCGCGTACACGCCCGCGGCGCCGGTGACCGCGCCGCCGACCACCAGGATCACCGCCATCTGCAGCAGCGGGTCCGCTGCCGGGAAGAACGCCGCCGGCGGCGCCGCCCACAGCAATCCCGCGACGAGCGCACCGGCCGCAAAACGCGCCTCCCACCGGTGCGGCGCGAGACGCTCCGGCCGCGACGTGTACGCGCGGTGCAGCGCGACGCGCGCCAGCGTCAGCGCGAGCAATGCGCCATACCAGCCGAGCAGCGTGGCCGCCGGCGCGCTGCCCCAGAGCAGCGCCAGCAGGACGGCACCGGCCGCGAGCGTCGTCGCATACACCGCCTTGGAGACGCCGAACAGTGCTTCGACGCGAGCGGCGTCGACGCGTGCGGCCTCGAGCCCCAGCTCAAGCGGCGCCGGCGCGTTCAACCTGCACCCTGCAATCGTAGAAGGTCGCGCCGCCGCCGAGATCGGCGGTACGCTGCGCGGTGAGGTTGTTGGCGTTGCCGCGGTCGGGGGCGTGCTTCTTCCACCACACCGAGGGCGCCACGACGACGCCCGGTCGCGGCCGGTCGTTGATGCGCACGCGCAGCCGCAGGGTGCCGCGGGCGTTGAACACGCGCACCATCTCGCCGTCGCGGATGCCGCGCGCCGCGGCGTCCGCCGCGTGCATCTCCAGGCGCGGCTCGCCTTCCAGGTCGCGGAAGCGCTTCAGGTGCGCGAAGCTGGAATTGAGGAAGTTGCGCGCCGGCGGCGAGACGAACTGCAGCTCGCCCGGCGCCGCGCCTTCCGCCGGCGGGTTGTAGAACGGCAGCGGATCGAGGCCCTGCTTTTCGAGCGCCGCGCTGTAGAACTCGCACCTGCCCGAGGGCGTGGGGAAGCCGCCCGCGGCGAAGGGCGCGAAGCGCGCCGGCACGTCGAGGCGCTGCCAGCCCGCGCGCTTCATCGCCTCCCAGTCGATGCCGCGCATGCGCGGCGCGGACGAGGCGAGCGCCGTGCGGCAGATGTCCTCGTCGCTGTCGCGAAAGCACGGCTCCGCGAATCCCATGCGCGCGGCGAGGCGCCGGAACACTTCCGAATTGGGCAGCGACTCGCCGACCGGCGCGATCGCCGGATTGTTGGCCACCGCGTAGAGATGGCCGTAGGACTTGTGCACGTCGGTGTGCTCGAGCTGCGTGGTCGCGGGCAGCACCAGGTCGGCATAGTCCGCGGTATCCGTCATGAACGAATCCATCACCACGCAGTAGAGATCCTCGCGCCGGAAGCCCGCCAGCACCTTCTCCGAGTCCGGGCACACCGCCACGGGGTTGTTGTTGTAGACGATCACCGCCTTGACCGCGGGCTGCGCCGCGGTGAGCGCTTCGCCGACCTGCGCATGGTTGACGACGCGCGGCCTGCGCCCGCCGAGCAGGTCGGGGCGCTCGAGCGCCGCGTGGTCGAAACCGTAGAAGTCCGCCGTGGTGAGGACGATGCCGCCCGCCGCTTCGCGCCAGGCGCCGGTGAGCGCCGGCAGGCAGGCGATGGTGCGCGCGGCAATGCCGCCGCCCGCGTGCCGCTGCATGCCGTAGTTGAGCCGGATGGCCGCCGGCTTCGCGGTGCCGTAGTCCCGCGCGAGCTGCACGATCTCCCCGACGGCCAGGCCGCAGACGTCCGCGGCCCATTGCGGCGTGTACTGCTGCACGCGCTCGGCGAGCGCCTCGAAGCCGAGCGTGTAGCGCGCGATGTAGTCGCGATCGAGCTGCCCCTCCGCGACCAGCACGTGCATCAGGGCGAGCGCCAGCGCGCCGTCGGTGCCGGGGAGCAGCGCCACATGCTGCGTGCACTTTTCCGCCGAGAGGCTCCTGTAGGGGTCGATCGCCACCACTTTCGCGCCGCGGCGCTTCGCTTCCTGCACGCGCGACCACAGGTGCAGGTTCGACACCACCGGGTTCGCACCCCACAGCAGGATGAGCCGGGCCTCGTCGAAGCGCTCCGGGTCCATGCCCACCGAACCGCCGAGCGTCGCCTTGATGCCCGCCTTGCCGGCCGACGAGCACAGCGTGCGGTCGAGGATCGAGGCGCCGAGGCGGTGAAAGAAGCGCCGGTCCATCGAGCTGTACTGCACCATGCCCATGGTGCCGGCGTAGCTGAGCGGCAGGATCGCTTCCGGGTTCTCGTCGGCGAGCGCCTTGAGGCGTGCGGCGATCTCGTCGAGCGCCGCATCCCAGGAGATGCGCTCGAAGCGGCCGCTGCCCTTGGGACCGGCGCGCTTGAGCGGGTGCATGAGCCGATCGGGCGCGTAGGTGCGCTCGAGGTAGTGCGCCACCTTGGTGCAGAGCGTGCCCTGCGTGAACGGCATCGACGGATCGCCCTGGATCTTCACGGCGACGCCGTCCTCCACGGTCACCAGCATGCCGCAGGTGTCGGGGCAATCGTGCGGGCAGGCGGCGCGGACCAGCATTCGCGAAATACTACCCCTGCATCGCCTCGTCGAGGAGCTCGATCCAGTGCGCGACCGGCACCTTCGCGCCCGTTTGCAGATGCACAAGGCAGCCGATGTTCGCCGTGACGATGCCCACCGGCAGGCCGCTTTGCAGCGCCGCGAGCTTGCGCCCGCGCAATTGATTCGCCAGCGCCGGCTGCAGGATCGAGTAGGTGCCCGCGGAGCCGCAGCACAGGTGCGCCTCCGGCACCGGCGCCAGCTCGAACCCCGCGCGCGCGAGCAGCCCCTCGGCGCGCCCGCGCAGCTGCTGGCCGTGCTGCAGCGAGCAGGGGGAGTGGAAAGCGATGCGGCCGAGGCCGGAACGCTCGGCGATCGCCGCGGGCGGAATCACCTCGCTCGGGTCGCGGGCGAGCGCCGCGATGCGCGCGGCCTTTTCGCGATACGCGGGGTCATGCGCGAGGGTGTGGCCGAATTCCTTCACCGTCGAGCCGCAGCCGCTTGCCGTCACCACGATCGCTTCGACCTCGCCGCGCTCGACATAGGGCCACCAGGCGTCGATCAGCGCGCGCATGTCGTCGCGCCCGCCGTCCTGGTCGTTGAGGTGAAAGCGCAGCGCGCCGCAGCAGCCGGCGCCCGGCGCCTCGATGAGCGACACGCCCGCGCGGTCCAGGACGCGCGCCGACGCCGCATTGATGCGCGGCGCGAGCGCCGGCTGCACGCAGCCGGCGAGCGCGAGCATCCTGCGCGAGTGGCGCGGCGCGGGCCACGGGCCGGCGGCTGCCGCCGGCGCCGGCACGAGGCGCGGGAAGAGGAACCGGAACCGCCGGCCCAGGCCGAGCAGCGCGCCGAACAGCGCCCGTCGCGGCAGCGCGAAGGCGAGCGCGGCGCGCCGGGCGCGCTGCCAGGACGAGCGCGGCACGCGCGCCTCGACCACGCCCCGGCCGATGTCGGCGAGGCGCCCGTACTGCACGCCCGAGGGGCACGTGGTCTCGCAGGCGCGGCAGGTGAGGCAGCGGTCCAGGTGCAGCTGCGTGCGCGCCGTCGGCGCCGCACCCTCCAGCACCTGCTTCACCAGATAGATGCGGCCGCGCGGCCCGTCGAGCTCGTCGCCGAGCAGCTGGTAGGTCGGGCAGGTGGCGGTGCAAAACCCGCAGTGCACGCACTTGCGCAGGATGGCGTCGGCCTCCCGGCCCTCGGGCGTGTCGCGGATGAAAGCGGCGAGTGCGGTCTGCATCGGCGCGCCGCTATACTCGTTGTATGCAGACGTTGGTCATCCTGGTCGCCCTCGGCGCGCTGATCGGAATCGTGGCGTGGGTGGTCATCGTCTTGCGCAAGTTCGAGGCGCGCAAGGCCTTCGAGCGCGAGCGCGAGGCGCAGTTCGTCGCCGAGATGCTGCGCGCCAAGCCGCAGGCGGCAAAGCCGCCGGCGCCGCCGGCCCCGCCGGCCGCCGCCGCCCCGGCCGCCGCGCCAACCGCACCCGGCGACCCGATCACGGCCGCCGGCGAAGCGATCCGCAGCGCGCTCGCCGGCGGACGCGGCGCGGACGCCGCGAAGGCGTTTCTCGCCGTCGTGGCCGAGCGCACCCGGCTCACGCTCGAGCCGGCGATCTGGGAAGGACTGGGGCGCGCGCTGCTCTCGCAGGGCACGTACCTGGAGGCGGCGTGGGCGCTGCACGCCGGCGCGGCGCTCGGCGGCGACGCGGCGGGCGCCCAGAAGCGCCTCGTCGAGGTGGCCGTGCGCGCGGGCGACGCCGGCCAGGCGCAGCACGCGCTCAAGCTGTACGCGACGCTGCTCGCCAAGTACCCGCAGTCGCAATACGCCGACTTCGTGCGCGCCAACATGAAGGAGCAGGAAAAGAAACTGTCCAAGGCGTAGCGCGGCGCTAGAAGTCCGGATACAGGCGGCCGGGATTGAACACGCCCGCCGGGTCGAACGCGGCCTTCAGCTCGCGGTGCAGCCGGGCGATGGCGGGCGCGAGCGGCGCGAATACCCCGGCCGACTTGTCGCCGCCCCGGAACAGCGTCGCGTGGCCGCCGGCGCGCGCCGCGGCCGCGCGCACG
>Ga0210061_1000090_pt1 | contig 11064 bp, 11 predicted proteins | sample MayberryNW_Catta_2_FD_184877 | JGI IMG/M metagenome (GOLD analysis project Ga0210061, IMG submission 184877) | Wetland microbial communities from San Francisco Bay, California, USA, that impact long-term carbon sequestration -... | ecosystem: Environmental > Aquatic > Marine > Wetlands ...
GCCGTCGAGCGCTCCCGCGAGCAGGTCGCCCGGCGAGGCGGGGGGGCGCTCGGAAAACCAGATCGTGTAGACGAGCTGCAGCAGGGTGCGGCCTTCATAGCGCGTCCACGCCGCCATGCGATAGACCGCCGGCTGGCGCGTGTCCACCACGGGAACGCGCCCCGCCGCCGGCAAGTCGAGCGCCCCGGGCCGATCGGTGTCGCCCGCGATCTCGATCTCGAACACCGGCGCGTGCGCGGCGAACAGCGCCTCGAGCGCGTCGCCGCGCGGCTCGGGTATGCCGAGTACGTTGCGCGAGGCGTCCTCGATCGCTGCCGCGAGCGCCTGGCGGCTTTCGGGACGCGCCTCCGGCGGACCATAGCGCACCACCGTCCCGCCCGCGGGCGGCGCCGGCTCGGCGCGAAACGCGGCGCGCACGCCCTGCTGGTAGTCGCGCACGCCGGCCATGAACGGCCACTTCGTGAGCGCGTAGAGGCCGAGCACGCGGCTCACCGTGGAGTAGTCGTCGGGTACCACGGTGCGCTCCAGCAACTGCGCGCGCAACTCCGGATCGGCGAGGTCGGCGTCGCGCAGGCGCGCGCCGCACGCGCGCGCGCGCCCGGGCGGCGGCGCCGCGGGCAGGTTGGCGAGCTCGTGCGCGCGCGCCTCGAGATCGAGCGCCTGCATGCGCTCGACGAGCGCGTGCAGCGCTTCCGCCTCGCCCGCGGCGGAGTCCCGGAAGGACGCGAGCAGCCGGTTCACGCGCAGATACGGGAATCCCGGCACGCGCGCCGCCTGCACATCGCGCACGCGGGCGGCATCGACCTGCGCGTCCAGCTGGCGAAACCATTGCGTGCAATCGCCGAGCGACGGCGCGCGCTCCAGCGTGGCGCAGGCCGCCGCGAGCAGCGGCGCGAGCAGAGCCGCGACCGCCGGCTTCATCGCTCGGCCGCGCGGCGCTCGATCTCGCGCACCATGCCCGCGAACTGGGCCCGGATATTGGCGCGCATCACGAGCTCGCCGAGCAGCGGCGGCAGCGACGCCGGCTCGATGCGGCCCGTCCAGCGCAGCGCGATCTTCCCGCCGGGCACCTCGTCCACGCGGTAGCCGCCGTCCAGGCGCTTCAGGCTGCCTTTGAGCATGTGCACGTCGAGGGCATGCGGCGGCCGCGCCGTGACCAATGCGGTGATCTCCACGGGAAACGAGAGAAACAGGAACCGCGTTTCCCCGCGCTGCTCGAGGATCCAGGTGTTGCCCCGGTGCTCGAGCACGCGGCTGCTGCGCATGCCGGGAACGAAGTCGGCAAGCCGGTCGTAATCGGTGAGCGTGCGCCAGACCGTGTCGTAGCCTGCGTCGACCAGCGCGTAGGCGCGCACCTCCACCGCCGGGCCGCGGCGCGTCGTCTCGACCGACAGGCCTTCGGCCGCGCCGGCGCCGGCGGCCCACAGCAGGATCAGCGCCGCAACCCGTCTCATGCAGCACTCTAGCCGCATCGCGTGAGGAAAACGACGGCCTCGCCGCTTTTATTCCCTGCGCCCCTTGCCGCGCGCGAGCCTCTGGTCCATCGTGGCGGCCGTGTCCAGAACCGCCTTCGTCACCGGCGCCACCGGATTCATCGGGCTGAACCTCGTCGCGGCGCTCCTCGCGCAGGGCTGGCGCGTGATCGCCCTGCACCGTGCCGATTCCGACCTGCGCTATCTCCGCCGGCTGCCGGCGGCGCGCGCCGTCGGCGACGTCACCGACGCGGCGTCCGTGCGGCGCGCCATGCCGCACGGGGTCGACGCGGTGTTCCATGTCGCGGGCGATACGGGCCTGTGGTCGAGGCGCGACGCCGAGCAGGACCGCGTCAACGTGGCCGGCACGCGCAACGTCGTCGGCGCGGCGCTCGAGCGGCGCGCGCGGCGCTTCGTGCACACCTCGAGCATCTCCGCCTACGGCCTGCAGCGCGGCCGCATCGACGAGCGCGCCGCGCAGCGCGGCGGCGTTTCGCCCGTCAATTACCATCGCTCGAAGTTCCTGGCCGAGGAAGCGGTGCGCGCCGGCATCGGCCGCGGCCTGTACGCGGTCATCCTCAATCCCGCCGCCGTCATCGGTCCCTACGACCGGCGCAATTACGCGCGCCTGTTCATGCTCGTGGCGTCGGGAAAGCTGCCCGGGGTGCCGCCGGGGTCGCTTTCCCTCTGCCACGTGCGCGAAGTGGCGCAGGCGCACATCGCCGCCGTCGATCACGGCGGCATGGGCGAGAACTACCTGCTGGGCGGCACCGACGCGAGCTATCTGGAGCTGGTGCGCGAGATCGGGGCGGCGACCGGGCGCGCGGTGCCCGCGCGGACCACGCCTGCCTGGGTGCTGCGCGCACTGGGTGCGTTCGGCGCGCTGCACGGCGCGCTGACCGGCAGGCAGCCCACCCTGACGCCGGAAGCGGCGCGCATGGTGACGCGCGACGTGACGTGCGATTGCTCCAAAGCCGTGCGCGAGCTCGGCCTGCGGCCGGTGCCGCTACGCGAAATGGTCGCCGATTGCGCGGCGTGGCTCGCCACGGAGGGACTGCTGCACGGGGTAGAATCCGCGGGCCCCACCCCGTAAGGCCCTCATCCGCCCGCCATGGAGCTGCCGAAGAACGCGTTCAAGCGCGCCCTGCGCGAGGGCCGGACCCAGATCGGCCTGTGGTCCAGCCTGTCCTCGAACTACACGGTGGAGGTGATCGCCGGCGCCGGCTTCGACTGGATCCTGCTCGACATGGAGCATTCGCCGAACGACCTCGAGTCGCTGCTTTCGCAGCTGCAGGCGGCGGCGGCGTATGCCGCGCATCCGGTGGTGCGCGTGCCCTGGAACGACATGGTCACCATCAAGCGCGTGCTGGACGCGGGAGCGCAGTCGCTGTTGATTCCCTACGTGCAGAACGCGGCGGAAGCCGCAGCGGCGGTGGCGCACACGCGCTACCCGCCCGCGGGCGTGCGCGGGGTGGCCGGCACCACCCGCGCGACGCGCTTCGGCCGCATCAAGGACTACGCGAAGCGCGCGCACGAGGAGCTCTGCGTCCTGGTGCAGCTCGAGACCCAGCCCGCGCTCGGCGAAATCGAGAAGGTGGCCGCCGTCGAGGGTATCGACGGCATCTTCATCGGGCCCGCCGACCTGCACGCCTCGATGGGCTACCCCGGTGAAACCGCCAATCCGGCGGTGCTGCCGCTGATCGAGGAGTCCATGCGCCGCATCAGGAAGGCCGGGAAGGCGCCCGGTTATCTCTCGCCGGTGGAAGCCGACGCGAAGAAGATGCTCGCCGCCGGCGCGCAGTTCGTCGCCGTGGGCGCGGACGTCGGCCTTCTCGCGCGCGGCGCCGAACAACTTCTTGCAAGGTTCAAGCCATGAAAGCCGACCTCGTCGTCACCACCCGGATCTACGCGCCCACCCAGCAGCGCCTGGACGCGGAGTTCGCCTGCCACAAGCTGCACGAGGCCGCCGACCGCGCCGCGTTCCTGAAAAAGCTCGCGCCGAGCGTGCGCGGACTGGCGACCTTCGGTCCAGCCGGCGCCGACGCCGTGCTCATGGACGCGCTGCCCAAGCTCGAGATCATTTCCAACTTCGGCGTCGGCGTGGACGCGATCGATCTCGACGCGGCGAAAAAGCGCGGCATCATCGTCACCAACACGCCCGACGTGCTGAACGACTGCGTCGCCGACACGGCGATGGCGCTCACCGTGAACGTGATGCGCAAGTTCCCGCAGGCCGAAGGCTACCTGCGCGCGGGACAGTGGGCAGCGAAGGGCGCCTATCCCCTCACCACGTCGCTCGGCGGCAAGACCATGGGCGTGCTCGGCCTGGGGCGCATCGGCGAGGCGATCGCGAAGCGCGCGCAGGCCTTCGGCATGAAGATCCGGTACCACAACCGCCACAAGAAGGACGTGGCGCATGCGTACGACGCGGACGCCGTGACGCTGGCGAAGAACTCGGACGTGCTCATGATCGTCACGCCCGGCGGCGCGGCCACCGACAGGCTGGTGAACGCGAAGGTGCTCGACGCGCTGGGACCCGAGGGCTACCTGGTGAACATCGCGCGCGGCTCGGTCGTCGACGAGCCGGTGCTGCTCAAGTACCTGCAGGAGAAGAAAATCGCCGGCGCCGGCCTGGACGTGTTCGCCGACGAGCCGCGCGTGCCGCCGGCGTTCTTCACCCTGGACAACGCGGTGCTGTTCCCGCACGTGGGCAGCGCCACCACGGAAACGCGCACCGCGATGGGCAACCTGCAGGTGGACAACCTGCTCGCCCACTTCGCCGGCAAGCCGGTGCTGACGCGGGTCGCCTGACGCGCTATTATCGCTGCGCGCTGCACAGGGTCGTTCCAGCCGTTCAACCAAGGAGGAGAGAATGAAAGCCAGATTGTCTTTGCTCGCCCTGGCGGCGGGCGCGGTCATTGCCGCCCCGGCGGCGGCCCAGCAGGTCACCTTCATGACCGGCCCGCAGGGCGGCTCGTGGATTCCGCTCGGCGGCGCGCTGAAAGGCCTGTGGGAGAAGAACATCCCGGGCCTCGCCATCACGCAGACCCCGGGCGCCGGCATCGCCAACGTGCGCGGCGTGGACGAGGGCAAGGCGCAGATCGGCCTGTCCAACTCGAACACCGCGGTGCTCGGCGTGCAGGGCGAGAAGCCCTATCCGAAGAAAGTCACCAACGTCTGCCAGCTGGCGAACCTCTATCCGCAGTACTTCCAGGTGGTCGCGCTGGCGGACGCCGGGGTGAACAGCCTCGCCGACCTGAAGGGCAAGTCGCTGGTGACGCAGCCCAAGGGCAACACGGGCGAACTGCTCACCGAGCAGGTGCTGAAGATCAACGGCATGACCTACCAGTCGCTCGCCAAGGCCAACTTCCAGGCCGGCTATAACGATGCCGTCGCGTTGATGAAGGACGGCCACGCGCAAGTGTTCACGCTCGGCACCACGGCACCGGCCTCGGCGGTGATGGACCTCGCCAGCGCGCGCGACGTGAAGCTCGTGCCGGTGGACGACAAGACGTTCAACGCCGTCAAGAAAGCGAACCCCGGTCACAACAAGCTGATCATCAAGGCCGGGACGTACCCGAAGCAGGACAAGGACGTGCCGGTGATCGGCTACTCGACGCACGTGGTCGTCGCCTGCGACCTGCCCGAGGACGTCGTGTACAAGATGACGAAGACCATGGCGGCCCACGTGGACGACATGGCGGCCGTCGTCAAGGCGATCGCCGGCTCGACGCCCAAGGACATGGCGCTCGACATCGGCGTGCCCTTCCACAAGGGCGCGATGAAGTTCTACAAGGAAGCGGGGGCGATGTAACGCCCGCACGGGCCTAGGCGAGACGGGGCGGCGCAGCCGCCCCGTTTTGCATGATGGACGTCATTTCCGACGAGAAAGCCGCGACCTCGCCGGCGCTCAAGGCGCTGCGCTGGCTCGCGGGCGCCATCGCCGTGTCGATGTCGCTGTACCACATGTACGTCGCGGGCTTCGGCCCGCCCGAGGCGCTCATCTTCCGCGGCACGCACCTGCTGTTCGCGCTGACGCTCGTCTTCATCCTCTACCCGGCCGGCGCGGGCGCGCGGCGCCTGATCGACCTCGTCCTGCTCGCGGGCGGCTGGGGCCTGGTGCTGCACATCTTCCTCAACTACAGCTACTTCGAGAACCGCATCATCTACATCGACGACCTGAGCGCCTGGGACAAGTTCTACGCCGTGGTCTCGGTGATCGTCGTGCTCGAGGCGACGCGCCGCGTGATCGGCTGGGCGCTGCCGCTCACGGCGATCTGCTTCCTCGCCTACGCGCTGCAATCGCACGTCGCGCTGCAGGTGCTGATGGAGCAGGTGTACTTCTCCACGGAAGGCATCTTCGGGCAAACGCTGGGGGTCTCCGCCTCCTACGTGATGCTGTTCGTGCTGTTCGGGGCCTTCATGGAAAAGAGCGGCACCGGGCAGCTGTTCATGGATTTTGCCCTTTCCATCACCGGGCGCTACGCAGGCGGGCCGGGCAAGGTGGCGGTGGTGAGCTCGAGCCTGTTCGGCACCGTCTCGGGCAGCGCGGTCGCCAACGTCATGGTGGACGGACCGATCACCATTCCGCTCATGAAGCGCACGGGCTTCCGGCCGCCGTTCGCCGCCGCGGTCGAGGCGGTCGCCTCCACCGGCGGACAGCTCATGCCGCCGATCATGGGCGCGGCCGCCTTCGTCATGGCCGAGTTCCTCGCCGTGCCCTACGCGCAGGTGGCGCTCTGGGCGCTGGTGCCGGCCCTGCTCTACTACCTCGCGGTGTTCTTCGCCGTGCACTTCGAAGCGAAGCGCTACAAGCTGCTCGGCGTGCCGGATGCCGAGCTGCCGCGTCTTGGCGCGGTGCTGCTCCTGCGCGGGCACCTGTTCGTGCCGATCCTCATCGTGCTGTTCGGGCTGATGGCCGGCTACTCCGCGCCGCTGTGCGCACTGGTCGGCGCGCTCGCCTGCCTGCCGCTCGCGCTGCTGCGCAGGACCACGCGCGCCGGCATCACGTTCGCTACGGTGTTCGAGGCGCTGGAGGAAGGCGCGCGCAACACGCTCGCGGTGGCAATGGCCTGCGCCTGCGCCGGCGTCGTCATCGCCTGCGTCACCATCACCGGCCTGGGCATCGTGTTCACGCAGCTGGTGGTGGCGCTGGCGCAGGACCAGCTCATCCTCGCGCTCGTCCTCACGGCCATGGCCGGCATCGTGCTCGGCATGGGCATGCCGACCACGCCCGCCTACATCATGATGGTGGCGCTGCTGGTGCCCGCGGTGATCAAGCTCGCCGTCTCGGGCTGCCCCGAGCCGGTCACGGCCGCGTGCAAGGCGTCGATGACGCCGGCGGCGCACATGTTCGCGTTCTACTTCGCCATCCTCTCGGCGATCACGCCGCCGGTGGCGCTGGCGATCTTCGCCGCGGCGGGCCTCGCCAAGGCCAACATGTGGCAGTCGGGATTCGCCGCCATGCGCGCGGCGGCGCCCGCCTACATCGTGCCGTTCATGTTCGTCTACGAGCCGGCGCTGCTGCTCGTGTCGCAGGACTGGGCCGCGGACTGGCCGCACGTGCTCTGGGTGGTGATCACCGCCTGCACCGGGGTCATCGCCCTCGCCGGCGGCCTGTTCGGCTGGCTGGTCGGCTTCGCCTCGGGCTGGCAGCGCGCGATGCTGATCGTCGCCGCGCTGTGCCTGATCAAGCCGGGCCTGTACACCGACGTGGTCGGCTTCGGGCTGCTCGCGCTGGTGGTCGGCGTGCAGCTGATCGAGCGGCGGCGGGCCGCGGAGACCGCCGCCTAGCGCGTATCGTCGTCGATGCGCTGCGTCTCGCGCTCGACGCGGTACTCCCCCTCGATTACCGAGCCGTCGCCGCGCGCCATCCCCTGCTTCATCTCCTGGCGCAGCTTGCGCGTCTTCCAGGCGAGCCACGCCCACACGCCGAGCGCGATGCCGCCCGCGGCGGCGAGCAGCACCGAGGCAAACACGATCGCGAGGATGAACAGGACGATGCCGACCGCGACGCCGGCGATGCGCTGCAGCAGGTTCAAGCGGGCGCCGGCTCGGCGGCGTCGTAGTCGATTTCGACCTTGGCGCCGTTGGGATCGTGGAAGAACAGCTGCCAGGTGCCGTAGGCGGGCAGCCGGCGCAGCTCGTAGTCGATGCCCTTGCGCTTGAGCTTGGCCACCGCCGCGGCGAGGCCGCGGCCGCCGAATGCGACATGATCGATCACGCCGGCCGCCATCTTCCTGCCGGCGACGATGTGCAGGATCGGATGCGGGCCCCTGCCGCCGTCCGCGTACAGCCAGGCACCGGGAAAGTTGAACGGCGGGCGCGCGCCGGGCTTGAGGTCGAGGTGCTCCTCGTAGAACGCCAGCGTCGCCGGCAGGTCGTCGGTCAGCACGGTGCAGTGGTCGAGCGCGGTGACAGTCATCTCAGCCTCCCTTGGCAGCCGCCTGCGTCTGGCGCGTCTTGTCCATGACGGTCATGGCCGTGGTGATGAGCGCCGCGATGTCCGCGGCGTTGGCCGGCACGATCAGCGTATTGGACTCCTTGGCGAGGCGGCCGAAGGCCGCGACGTACTCCTGCGCCACCTTGAGGTTGGCGGCGTCCGAGCCGCCCTTGTCCGAGATCGCTTCGCCGACGGCGCGCACCGCCGCCGCGTTGGCCTCGGCGATGAGCCTGAGCGCCGTGGCCTCGCCCTGCGCGCGGTTGATGGCCGCCTGCTTCTCGCCCTCGGAGCGCAGCACCGCCGCCTGCTTCTCGCCGTCGGCGACGTTGATCTCCTGCTGGCGCTCGCCCTCCGACTTGGCGATCAGCGCGCGCTTCTCGCGCTCGGCGGTGATCTGCTGCTGCATCGAGCGCAGGATCGCCTCGGGCGGCGTCAGGCTCTTGATCTCGTAGCGCAGCACCTTGATGCCCCAGCTGCGCCCGGCCTCGTCGAGCACGCTGACGATCTGCTTGTTGATCTCGTCGCGCGATTCGAAGGTCTTGTCGAGCTCCATCTTGCCGATCTCGCTGCGCAGCGTGGTCTGCGCGAGCTGCGATATGGCGGTGATGTAGTTGGACGAGCCGTAGGAGGCGAGCCGCGGGTCGGTGACCTGGAAATAGAGGATGCCGTCGACGCCGAGCTGCGTGTTGTCCTTGGTGATGCACACCTGCTCGGGCACGTCGAGCGGCACTTCCTTCAGCGAATGGCGGTAGGCGACGCGGTCGAAAACCGGCACGATGAAATTCAGGCCCGGCTCGAGCACCGAGCTGAAGCGCCCGAAGCGCTCGACCACGAAGGCGCTTTGCTGCGGCACCACGCGCACGCCTTCGAGCACGAACGCCACCGCGGCCGCGATCAGGAACACGTAGACCGCGTAGCTCGGCGTCGCGGTGAGGATTCCGGTGCCGACGGCCAGCGCGACCGCAATGATCAGCTTGGCGAGCATGTTTCTTCCTTAGTGGGTTGCGGCGGCGCCCGCGGCGGGGCGCCGCGCGCTGACCCTGAGCGTATTGCCTTCGGCCGCGAGCACGTACAGGACCGTACCGGGCTGCGGCGTCCCGCTGTCCTCCATGCGCGCGTCCCAGCTCGCGCCGCGGTAGCGCACGCGCGCCAGGCCCGCGGCCTGGTCCACCCAGCTTTCGAAATTCGCCGGCTGCCCCGCGTCGATCGGCTGCATTTGCTGCGCGGCGTTGCGCGCGCGATAGGCATGCACCGCGTACGCGCCGACGCCCGCCAACGCCACGGCGGCGATCACCTGGACCGGAAAGTCCGCCCCGAGCCGCGCCGCGACGCCGGCGCCGAATGCGGCGACGCCCAGCACGAGCAGATAAAAGGTGCCGCTGATCAGCTCCGCAATCACCAGAACGAGGCCAGCGACCAACCAGATCAGGTACGCCTCCATGGCGCGCTAATGTGGCACGCGAAACGCAGGGGCGCAACCGCCCCGCGAGGGTAGAATTTTCCGTATGCCCGAGTCCACCCTGAAGAAGATATCGGAGGAGCTGATCGAGCTCTCGGCGAGCGGCCACACCGCGCCGCAGTTCAGCGCGCGCTACCCGAAGCTGGACGCCGACGCGGGCTATCGCGCCATGCGACGGCTGCACGAGCACCGCCTGACGATCGGCTGGCAGCCGCTCGGGCGCAAGATCGGCTTCACCAACCGCACGATCTGGCCGCGCTACGGCGTGCACCAGCCGATCTGGGGTTTCGTCTACGATCAGACGCTGATCCATGCCGTGGACGATCGCGCCGAGGTGGCCCTGGAGGGCCTGGCGCAGCCGCGCATCGAGCCCGAGATCTGCTTCGGGCTGAAAGCGCCGCCGCCGCGCTCGCACGACGCGCATGCGCTGCTCGCCGCCATCGAGTGGGTGGCGCACGCGGTGGAGATCGTGCAGTGCTTCCACCCGGACTGGAAGGTGGCGCTCGCCGACTGCACCGCTGCCAACGGCCTGCACGGGCGGCTGGTGCTCGGCACGCCGGTGCCGGTGGAGACGATACCGGACCTCGCGGCGCTGCTGCCCGCGGCGCAGGTGGCCCTGCGCCGGGGCAGGAAGATCGTCGACCGGGGCGTCGGCGCCAACGTCCTCGACAGCCCGCTGTTTGCGCTCGCGCACCTGGTCGAGCTGCTCGCGCTGCAACCCGATTTCGACAACCTGCACGCGGGAGAGATCGTCAGCACCGGCACGCTCACCGACGCGCACCCGGTGACCCCGGGCGAAACCTGGAGCACCGCCTTCAAGGGCCTGCCGCTCGCCGGCCTCACGGTGACCTTCCGGTGAGGCGGCCGCTGGACGGCGTCACCGTGGTGGCGCTGGAGCAGGTGATCGCCGGCCCCTTCTGCACGCGCCAGCTCGCCGAGCTCGGCGCGCGCGTCGTCAAGATCGAGCGGCCCGGGACCGGCGATCAGGCGCGCGCCATGGACCACACGGTGCAGGGGCTGTCGTCGCATTTCATCTGGACCAACCGCTCCAAGGAAAGCCTGGCCCTCGACGTCAAGCACCCGCAGGCCAAGCCGATCCTGGCGCAGCTCCTCGAGCGCGCCGACGTTTTCGTGCAGAACCTCGCACCGGGCGCCGCCGAGCGCCTGGGCCTCGGCGCCGCCGAGCTGCGCGCGCGCCATCCCAGGCTCATCTGGTGCGGCATTTCAGGCTACGGCCCCGCGGGGCCGTACGCGGCGAAGCGCGCCTACGACCTGCTCGTGCAGTGCGAGGCGGGACTGCTTTCGGTGACCGGCACGCCCGAGGCGCCGGCGAAGGCGGGCATTCCGGTCGCCGACATCGCCGCCGGCATGTACGCGATGTCCTCGATCCTCGCGGCGCTGCTCAGGCGCGAGCGCGACGGCGTGGGCGCGACGCTCGACATCACGATGTTCGAATCGCTCGGCGAGTGGATGGGATTCCCGGCCTACTTCACCGCCTACGGCGGCACGCCGCCGCCGCGCTCGGGCGCGTACCACGCCACCATCGTGCCCTACGGCCCGTTCCAGGCCGGCGACGGCAAGACCGTCTTCCTCAGCATCCAGAACGAGCGCGAGTTCGCGCGCTTCTGCGACCAGGTCCTGGGAAGACGGTCTTGCCGTCGCCGGCCTGGAACGGGCCGTAGGGCACGATG